>Ga0233423_10001703_pt1 | contig 10930 bp, 7 predicted proteins | sample Watercolumn_Mata_FD_180713 | JGI IMG/M metagenome (GOLD analysis project Ga0233423, IMG submission 180713) | Freshwater microbial communities from Lake Matano, South Sulawesi, Indonesia - Watercolumn_Matano_2014_112_MG | ecosystem: Environmental > Aquatic > Freshwater > Lake | place: Indonesia... | reverse complement strand
CCCCCCAACAGAACATCTTTGCGTTGAGAATCTTTCAAGCGCCAAAACCTTCATTAAATTTTGATATCCCCCAGAATCCGGTTGACCGGATCACAATAATTCCTTATCATGCCGATCATCAGACAATAAGGGAGCACCGGCAATGGCACTCCAACCCTTCGGTCCGCAGGATCCGGGCAGCAAGTACAGCATCGCCAATTTCGTCACGATCATCCGGCTTGTTGTATCGCTGAATTTTTTCGCACTGGCCGTTGTTCACAACAGCCCCACCTACAACTACATCGGTTTTTTCTTCCATTGGCTGGTCGATTTCATAGACGGTCTTTGCGCCCGCAAGCTGAAACAGGAGACGATCCTGGGCGCGGAGATGGACATCATCGTGGACCGCGTGGAGATCCTGTTCTTCTTCGTCAACCTGTTCCACTTCAAGCCCGAGCTGGTTCCGGCCGGATCTCTGTATCTGATCGATTACGCGTTCGTGGATTTTTACCTGAGCTTCCAGTTCAACAAGTACGGCATCATCTCTCCCAACTACTTCAACCAGGTTGACAGGACCATTTACCTGCTGAACTACAGCCCTGCCGGAAAATTCTGCAATTCAAGCGTACCCACGCTCATGCTCATCTTTCTTCCCGGACTGCATCCGTTGGCCGGCTTTCTGGCCTGCATCCTCATCGGGGTCAAGGTCTTCTCCGTCCTCAGATTGTGGAAGATCCCGCAGGCCGCATCTCGCCGGGCAGCAGGACGCAAAAAACCGGGCCATAAAGCCGGATAGGGCGGATTCTTCTACGCTTGGCGAGTGCCCATATTCCGATCGTACAAGGCTTGCCGCTTCGGATCGAAGGTCCTCCGGCAGCCGCTTCCATCCAGGCCTGGACGCTTCTTCCTCTTGACTTTCAGCGGAAATATGGTTACATTTTTAAAACGTTTTAAATATGAAACGACCGACCCTCAAAAAACTGGCCGAGAAGGCCGGCCTGTCGATCGGGACCGTCAGCCGGGCCCTCCGGGATGATCCGCTGATTGCTGCGTCCACCCGCAGGAAGATCGGCGCGCTGGCCGAACGGATGAACTACATTCCGGACAATCTCGGGCGCGGCCTGCAGTCCAGAAAATCCCGACTGATCGGCCTGCTCATCTCCAACATCCACGACTCGTTTTATGACCAGACCCTGCAGGGCATCGGAGAGACGGCCACATCGCGCGGATACGGCCTGGTCGTCGGCGTCACCGGGGACGATCCCGAAAAGGAGAGGCGGCAGCTATTGCTGTTCCAGGAGAAGCGTGTGGACGGCGTCATTTTGTCGAATTACACGGCCGGAACCGTGCCTGTCCTGCGGAAGCTGGCCCGTTCCGGGATGCCCATGGCCGTGTGCGATTTCGAGACCTTCGATCCATCGGTCCCGGATGTCATGGTGGACGATGCGAAGGCCATGCGCCTGCTTGCCGGGCATCTGATCGGGCTCGGCCACTCGCGGCTGGCCTTCTGCTACTGCATCAATCCCAATGCAAAGAAGCGTTTCCGGGCTGCAGCCCGGATGATCCTGAGGGCCGGGCTGGAGCCGCCGTTCTGCTGCGCCTCACGCAGGGAACTGGAAAACCTCTTCTCAGGGCCCCGCGCGCCCACGGCGATTCTGGCTTATTCTGACTTTCATGTCGTGGACGCCAAGCATGCGGCAGAGAAATGCGGATTAAAGGTTCCGGACCGGGTTTCGGTCACCGGATTCGACGGCCTGGTATTTGCGGAATGGCCCGAATTCAATCTTACGACCATCAACCAGCCCAAGGCGGAGTTGGGTTCCCGGGCCGCGGAGCTTGTATTTGACCAGATCGAGGGCAAAAGGAAGACGAGTCCTGTGCGGTTTGCGCCCGAATTGATCATCCGTTCGAGCACTTCCGGACCTCCCCCGGCATCCGCCCGGTGAAAGATCGTCGTGAGGTTTGCGGTCCCATAAACGAGGGAAATGCGGCATGCAGCAAGCGCGAAAACAGCGGGATGAGTTGAAAGCCCTGGAGTACGGAAACCTGAAATCCCGTCTGGAAATCAGATCCGTGCACAGGGAAATGCGCTTCACGGGGATTTACAGGTCCCATGCGGCAGCGCATCCCTGGGAGCGCGAGGCTGCCTGCCTGGCCGCACAGGTCGAAATGACGCTCATACCCATCCTGGAAGGCGACCGTTTCGCGGGCCGCATGGACCGCATGGCCGTCGGCATAGACCCGGAACGCGGCGGTCTGACGGACGCCGCCTATTTCTGTCAGTTCGAACGGCTAAAGGATGCGGCTTCGGATCCATCGCTGGACCCGCAGGTTCTTGGGGATATCTGTTTTCTCCTGGATTTCTGGCAGCGCGAGACGACGCATTCCAAATGCCGCCGCGCCTTTCAGCAGGATGTCCGCAAAGGCCTTCCGGACGACGATTATTACAGCGGGCGCGAAATCGCTTACCCGATGTACGGGCTCGGAGGGCCGTGCTTGGATTACGGAAAGCTCGTTCGCCTGGGCATCCCAGGGCTTGAAGCGGAAGTCAGGGAAGGACGCAGGGAGAATCCGGATGCGGATCCGCATTATTACCCGGCGCTCGAATCAGCGATCGAAATCATCCGCAAGGCCCTGCTCGCCTATGCCGCAGAGGCCGAAGAAAAATACCGGATGCCCGGCGAAGCAGGCGGCAGGCGCCGTTTTCAACGGATAGCAGCCTCCTGCCGGAACCTGGCATCGAACCCCCCGGCCAGTTACCATGAAGCGGTGCAGCTCTTCTGGCTGTACAGCCTCGCAGCCCTGCCGCGCAATTACGGCCGTCTCGACGCAACGCTCGGGCCCTTTCTCCTGAAAGACCTGGAGCAGGGACGGATTTCGAATGAGGAGGCCTTCGACCTCACACTGGGGTTCTGGCGCTTGATCGAGGCGCGCGGAGACAATTTCAACAACCGCATCATCATCGGCGGCATCGGACGGCAGGACCCGGAGGCAGCGGACAAATGGGCCCTTCTCGCTCTGGATGTCCAGGAGGCGGCAGGCGGCATCATCCCCCAGCTCAGCCTGCGCTGCCACAGGGGCATGAACCCGGACTTGTTCCGGCGTGGGCTCGAGGTCATCCGTAAGGGATCCACTTTCCCCATGCTCTACAACGACGATGTGAACGTGCCCGCTGCAGCAGCCGCATTCGGAGTCAGCCGGGAGGAGGCGGAGCAGGTGATCCCGTACGGATGCGGCGAATTCGTGCTCGACCACTGCAGCGTCGGATCTCCGGATGCCGCCCTGAACGTGCTCAAGGCGCTCGATGTCACCCTGCGCAACGGAATGGACGGTTTTTTCGAAGAACCGCGAGGGCTGGCTCTGGGGAGCCTGGCTAATTTCAGCAGCTTCGGGGAACTGCAGGCCGCTTTTCGGAAACAGATCGAATTCCACGTCGGCCTGCTGGCCAGGGCGCAGGCCGCCATATACCGCGTGACGGGAGAGACTGCAGCCTTTCCCCTGATCAGCCTTCTGTATGACGACTGCGTCCGGCGCGGAAAGCCGCTGCTGGCCGGCGGCGTCCGGCATCTCGGCGGTACGCTCGAAAGCTTCGGAAACAACAGCGCTGCGGACGCCCTGCTCGCCGTCAAGCGCATCGTGTATGACGAGAAGCGGATCGCTCCGGGAAGACTGCTCAAAGCGCTGGATGCGGATTTCAAAGGATATGAGCAGGAAAGGCGCATGCTGATCCGGGTCCCCAAGTTCGGGAACGATGATGCGGAGGCGGACGCGATGTCGCTCTGGGTGAACCGCATCGTGTGCGAATCGGCCAAGGAGGCCGGCAGGCGCGCGGGTCTGGACAGCTTCCTTGTTGTCCTGGTCAACAACGGGGACTCCGTTCTGTTCGGCAAGACCACGGCCGCTTCAGCGGACGGCCGCAGATCCGGCATGCCCCTCTCGAACGCGAACCAGCCTTCGGCAGGCATGGATACCAGCGGTCCGACCGCGCTGCTCCGTTCCATGGCCAAGCTCGATGCGTCCTGGCATGCGGGCAGCGTTCAGAACCTCAAGCTCAGCCGCTCGTTCCTGGACACGCATCCTGGCGAGGCTGCGGCCTTGATCCGGGGGTACTTCTCATCCGGCGGCACTCAGCTCATGATGACCGTGACGGACCGGGACGAGCTGGAAAAGGCGCTGGCGGATCCGGAGGCCTACGGCCATCTCATCGTGCGCGTGGGCGGATACAGCGAGTATTTTGTCAAACTGCCGGAGGACATCCAGCGAGAAGTGATCCGGCGTACCCTTTATTGACCATCACAGGAGTTGAGGAGAAGGTATTTGGCGGATGGAATGAAAGGCCGGATTTTCGCCTTGCACCGTTTTTCCGTTCACGACGGGCCCGGCATACGGACCACCGTTTTCCTCAAGGGCTGCCCGTTGCGCTGCATGTGGTGCCACAATCCGGAGTCCCTGGATCCGGAGTTTGAGATCGCCTGGATCGCGCACTGCTGCGTTTCCTGCGGAAGATGCGTATGCGCATGCCCCTCTGGCGCACATCGCCTTGAGAACGGCCGGCACCGGTATGACCGGTCCGTCTGCCGGAAATGCGGCCGATGCGCAGATGCCTGCGTGTTCGGAAGCCTCGAATTCACAGGCAAGGAGATGGAGGCCGGGGAGGTTGTGGCGGAGGTCTTGAAGGATTCTGTATTCTACGAAGAATCTGGAGGCGGCGTCACCGTGTCCGGAGGAGAACCCCTGTCCCAGTGGCAGTTCGTCCGGGACCTGCTGTCTGAATTGAGATTGCATCACGTGCACACGGCTGTCGAGACTTGCGGTTTCGGGCCTCCGGCGGCTTTTCAATCCCTTCTGCCTGTCACGGACCTTTTTCTGTTCGACATCAAGGCCATGGATCCGGATAAGCATGTCCGCCTGACCGGATCCTCCAATGACGCCATCCTGCGGAACCTGGATTTCCTCATGAGCCGAGGGGCCCGGGTCGTGTTGCGCTGCCCCCTGGTCCCAGGCCTGAACGATTCGGATGAGGACCTTCAGGGTCTCGCGCAGCTCTGCAGCCGGTATCCGGACCTGGCCGGCCTTGAACTGTTGCCCTATCACAACACTGGAAATGACAAGTACGTTCGGTACGGCAGGAACAATCCGCTTCCCGGCCTTCCCTCAGCGACGACTGAAGACAGGGAGCGGTGGAGAGCATTCTTCATTGGAGCCGGAATCAGCGGCGTGAAGGTGGCATGACGCTTTCTTCGATCCTGCCGTTCATTCCGGAAGAGGATGATCCAGTCCGGCGCACGGGTAGGGGGCTTTCAAAGTATGATTTCCGGTCATCGGATATTCTCACGGCATCCGGCTTGTCTTTAAGGAACGAACCGGCAGGATCCATTTACCAGGGAGGTGCGACATGCTGATCCGGCAGGGTGGGTTGCGCGTAATGTCCGTCCTGGCCCTTGTGGGCATCCCAGCCTTGTCATCGCAGGCTCAAATCAGGGGCCAATGCTGCCTGACCGGATGCAAGGAGCAGGCCCTCATGTTCGCCGGCGATGCCAAAACCTGTCAAAGCTCCGGATGTTGCGGAAATTCCCACGTTTCTACGGCCATGCATCGCCTGCAGGTCCCCAAGAGCGGCATCGCATTGGGGGGCATCGGCGCGGGATGCGCGGAGCTGCGGCAGGACGGCATCTTTTACCAGTGGCAGATATTCAACAACCGGCCGCTCGGGGTGGCGGATCCGCCCCCGTTCGACAACAGCACCATGCTGTTCTTCGTTATCCGGTACCAGGAGGAAGGCCAGGAGCCCCGGCTCAAGCTCCTGCAAATCGAGGACAAGGAGACCTTCGGCGGAATTGAAAATTACGCGCCCGTCTATATCTATCCCTGGATGAGCGGGGTCGCGAAGATCCAGTCGCGGTTCCGGTTCCCGTTCGCATGCCTCACTTTCTCGGACCCGGACATGCCCTTTGTCGTGGAGATGGAGGCATTCAGCCCCTTCATTCCCAACGACCTGAAGCATTCCACCATGCCCGTGATTTTTACGGACTTTACCATCCGGCTGACAGGGGACAGGCCTGTGGACGTCATGCTCATGGCTTCGTTCCGAAACGCGGCCGGGTACGAGACCGGGGACAAGCTGTACAAGGCCAGTCTCGGCCGGGAAGCGTGGGGAAAGACGGCCACACTGACGTGCACGGATATGGACAGCACCCTGTCTTCTTTCGGGCAGATTTCCATGGCCTCTCTTTCGCCTGCAACATCCCATTACCTGGGATGGGGGCATATCCATCCCTATTATGAGATTGTACTGAGAAATCCGCAGCTTCCGGATATCGACGATACGGATGCGCGCAACGGCACGGACCGCAGCACGGGCAGACGGCGGGCCATGTATCCCTGCTGGGCCACGCTGGCTGTCTCCCGGCGGCTCTCCGCAGGGGACACGCTCAGGCATTCCTTCGCCTATGCCTGGAATTTCCCGAACCGGCATAACGAGCCCATGACCGCGGTCGAGGGCAATTATTATTCGAACTTCTTCAGGACTTCCGAACAGGCCGCGGTCTACGCAGCCTTGAACCGCGGCAGGCTGAAAAGCCGGTCCCGGGCCTTTGTCGACGGGTTGTTCGCCACGACCGCGGAACGGTTCGTCCTGGACCAGATCAACTCGAACCTGAACACCTTCGTGACCTCGAGCTGGCTGGACAGGGAGGGCCATTACGGGATACTGGAAGGCATGTTCCCGGACAATTCCTGCTGCGGCGTGGCGACCGTGGATGTCTCGGTGTACGGTTCCATACCCGTCATCGCGCTTTTCCCGGATCTCCAGAAATCCACGATGCGTTCGCACCGCGACATGCAGCTGGAAAACGGACTGGTTCTTCACAGCCTGTACAAGAACTTCGATCCCGCCTCCATGGGCCGCTCCGAGGAGACGGACCGTCTCGACCTGCCCGCCCAGTACGTGATTCTGGTGATGCGCGATTATTTCTGGACCGCCGACCTGGATTATCTGAAAGAGATGTGGCCTTCCGTGAAAAAGGCCGTCGGCTATGTCCTGAACGAAAGGGACAGGGACGGGGACGGCCATCCGGACATGGAGGGCATCATGTCGAGCTACGATAACTTCCCCATGTACGGCACTGCCTCCTACATCCAGTCCCAGTGGTTGTGCGCGCTCTCCGCGGCAGCGGAGGGGGCGGACATCCTGGGGGACAGCAAGGCTGAAAAGCACTACCGCAGCCTGCTGATCTCCGGCAGGCGGCTGTTCGAGGAGAGATTGTGGAACGGCAGGTACTACAGGCTTTACAACAGCCCCGCCGGCGAACATCCGGGTACGGACGAGGGATGCCTCACGGACCAGCTTGCCGGCCAATGGCTTGCCGGCCTGCTGGGTCTGGATCCGGTTGCCGCGCCGGAACGCATGCGAGCTGCGCAGAAATCCATTTTAGAACTGTCGTACAGGCCGGATTTCGGGCTTCGCAACTGCTCCTGGCCCAGGGACAGTTACTGGCATGACGTGGACAGGGACATCTGGGTGGACCAGGCCAATACCTGCTGGTCCGGCGTGGAGCTGGCGTTCTCCTCCTTCCTGCTCTACCAGGGCTTTTTCAGGGAGGCCATGGATGTGATCCGAACCGTGGACGACCGTTACCGGGAAGCCGGACTGTATTTCAACCATCAGGAATGCGGCGGACATTATTTCCGTGCCATGTCCGCCTGGGCGATCCTGAACGGCATGCTAGGCCTCTCCCGCAGGGGGGATATCCTTTCCTTTTCCCCCAATATGCCGGAAAAGGATTTCCGCGTGTTCTTCGCCATGCCGGGCTACACGGCGCATTATATCAGCCGTCTGAACGGAAAGGCTGCGGATATCCGCGTGCTGTCCGGTGAATGCAGATTCCGGGAACTGCGTCTCTCCAGCCGGGATTTGACCGCATCGGGGGTGAAGGTGCGGATCGATGGAAAGAGGGTCAGGGCTGATATTCTGAAGAAGGACGGACGGATCGTCGTCCGGTTCGGAAAGGAACAACGCCTGGCTGAAGGACAGGAGTTCAGCCTGGAATGATGACCTGAAAAGAAATGCGGGAGGGAGTCCGGAATGAATCAACTCAGTGAAATCCGCCTCGTGGCTGTGTTCCCCGTGGATCCCCAGATCCTTTACACGGCCTGGCTCAGCTCGCGCGGGCATTCGGCGTTCACCGGTTCGAAGGCGAAAGTCGATCAGAACATCGGGGGAAAATTCTCAGCCTGGGACGATTACATCACAGGCGAAACCGTCGAGGCCGAACCGTACTGCAGGATCGTGCAGAAATGGCGGAACACGGATTTCCCCGAAGGCCATCCGGATTCCAGGCTGGAGATCCTGTTCGAGGACGATCACGGCCATACGAAAATGACCCTGATACACACCGGATTCCCGGAGGACATGGCGGACGAGTTGAAATCAGGCTGGAGGGAATATTATCTCAGGCCCATGAGGAAGTATTTCACGCGGCGGACCCGGGAAAAATGGGAGGATGCGTTCTTATGAGAAACGCACGGCGGGCGTTCCCTCCGGTCTGCGGCCTCCTTTTGATGGGCGGGGGGATGTAAGCTCCCCGGCGACGGGCTGCCGGGAAGCTTCCGCGTTTCTGGAAACAGGCCTTTCCATACTCTCGCCGTCCCCGCATCAGGCAGCGGGAAGGGGACTCGCCGAAAGAGGAGCCTTCTATACCGCAAGCAGCCGGGGCTATTCGTTCCGTCGGTAAAAAAAGTCGGGTTCCTCCCGCCTGCCCCGCTGCAGGCCGCGGAGACCGCGCATGCCGGCAGACTCAACTATTTTTCAAATCCGAAATTTCCGCTTGATTCCCGCATTGAAAAGAATTATCATTTTAAAATATTTTTGAAGGAGCGGCCCTGCCCTGTATCCTTCGGGCGCGAAGGCTTACCCTGAAATCCGCGCAGGGGATGAAGAATGCCCTCAGGAAGACAACAAAAATGTCATTCCAAAGCCCCGCTCGGCGGGGCGAAGAATCCGGGGCTGGGCCATGCATGCCGGATGCCCGGTAGAACGGACGGAAATGGATAGTCCTCCCGAAGGGGATGGATTCGGATTCACAGCTAGAAAAGGGTTGAAGGGAAGATCGCATGAAAACATTTCCCGTATACGTGGGACGATGCGCCGGATACGATTCAGAAAAGATAGCGGCCGTGATCCGGAACGGAATGAAGGCCATCGGTTTTTCCAGGCCTATTTCCGGAAAGATTGTGGTCAAGCCCAACCTGGTCATGGCCCATCCGAAGGTGGCGACTGAGTGTTACACCAGGCCGGAAGTGGTGGAGGCGGTGGTCCAGGTGCTCCGTGAACGCGGCAGGGATATCAGGAAAATCGACATCGTGGAAAAGTCCGGCCTCGGCGTGACCACAGCGTCCATGTTCAGATGGGCGGGGTACCGCGGCCTGCGGAAGCGATGCGGCGCGCGTCTGGTAGCGATGGAGGAAGGCAGGCACAGCACGGTTGTCCTGCGGAACGGCCGCATTCATCATCACATCACCGTAGCCCGCGAAATGGCGGAAAGGGATTTCCTGGTTTTCATCCCCAAGCTGAAGACGAACGTGCTGTCCCATGCCTATTCCGGGGCACTGAAACTCAACATCGGGACCGTGGATTCCGCCGAAAGGCTGTTTCATCACAACAGGGACCTGCCCCTGAAAATCGCCGATTTGCTGGAAGCCGCGAACCCGGACCTGATCGTCACGGACGGCATTCGCATGGCGTTCGGCGGCAATCAGATGACCCAGGGAGGGACGGACATCGGAATCATCGTCGTTTCGGCCAACGCGGTGGCGCACGACATGGCCTGCGCCAGGATGCTCAACCTGGATCCCATGCGCATCGGGCACATCCGCGAGGCTGCGGAAAGGGGGTACGGGCCCTCTTCTTTCAATCAGGTCCGTATCATCGGGGATTTTCCGGTGAAAAGCGTGCAGGCTCTCACGCGAAAACTCGACTTCGGATTCTATCCGGTTGAGAAGTTCAAGTCTCCGTTCAGGATTGTTTCAGGCAGTCCGTATTGCACCGGGGGATGCCACGGCATCTTCCTGGACTGGCTTCACATGGTCAGGGACAGGAAGCCCGGCCTGATCAAGCGTTTTCCGGCCCTCACTGTGCTGATCGGAAGGGTCGGGGGGGATATCCGGGCAGGCAGGATTCTTCTGATCGGCAATTGCGCGAAAGCCTCGCCGGGCATACGCGGCAAAAAAGCGGTTCGCATCACGGGCTGCCCGCCCACGCACAAGCGCATCGTCCTTGCCATGATGCTCCGATACGGGCTTCTGGCGCCGCTGGTCAGGCCTTCGCTCATCATAGACGGATTTGTGCTCTATCCGTTGAAAAAATTGAAAGGCTGGCTGGTCAACCTGGCTCATTGAAATGAGAATGGAGTCACCTGTGGACGCTCAAAAAGCGGATGCTTTCATCGAATCTGTCAATCCTGCGACATTGGAATCCGTAGGCCGCGTGGAAGCCACGGACCCGGAGCATGTGGAGCGGCATGTGCGGACAGCCCGGCAGGGTTACCTGGAATGGCGGTCCGTTCCGGTCAAAAAGCGGGCGGCTGTGTTGAAAAGGGCGCAGGCATTGATCCTGGAGCGCGCGGAAGACCTGGCGAGGATCATCACACTCGAAATGGGCAGGCCGTTCACGGAATCCATGGTCCTGGAACTGGAAGCGACAGCGGATTTGACGGGTTATTATGCGGCCCATGCCGTCCGTTTCCTGAACGAGAGGCGGGTGCCCCTGCACAACGTTTTCTTCGTGATGCGGAAAAGCCGTATCCGTTTCGAACCGCTCGGGGTTATGGGCATCATCACTCCCTGGAACTGGCCTATGCTCATCTCCGCCGGATGCATCGTGCCGGCCTTGCTCGCAGGCAATGCGGTCGTGTTCAAGCCTTCGGAACAGACGCCTCTGACCGGTTCGAAGATC
>Ga0233423_10001702_pt1 | contig 10932 bp, 10 predicted proteins | sample Watercolumn_Mata_FD_180713 | JGI IMG/M metagenome (GOLD analysis project Ga0233423, IMG submission 180713) | Freshwater microbial communities from Lake Matano, South Sulawesi, Indonesia - Watercolumn_Matano_2014_112_MG | ecosystem: Environmental > Aquatic > Freshwater > Lake | place: Indonesia... | reverse complement strand
TATTTTTTAAGGTAAAATAAAAAAAAGTCCTGAAGCGCTTTTGTAGAATAAAAATCTCTCTCCTCAGTTCTTTTAAAAGAACTTTATTCTACAGGAGCACTTTAGGATTTTTTGATTTCTGCCAGAGAAAAACGAAAAAAGGCGAGGCCCGACCTCCTTTTAAGGAGGTCGGGCCTCCTCCACTCAGCCTCTAATTTATCATTTCAATTTTTAGCCATTTTTATTGACTTAAGCTTAATATGGCATATAATAAAAACAAAGCTAAACCATATTAAGATAATTTATAAAAATATGAATTATTTAGAAAAGAAAATAAAGGATAGATTAGAAGATAAATTAAAAAGGCTGGAATCATTTCGTCCATTGCCTGCGCCGGCTGTTAAAAAAATAAAAGAGCAGTTTGAAATTGAGATGACATATAATTCAAACGCCATTGAGGGAAATAGTTTAACTCTAAAAGAAACCTTTCTGGTTATTAATGAGGGCATTACAATAAAAGGCAAACCGTTAAAAGATCATCTTGAGGTTAAAAATCATAAGGAAGCTTTGGATTATTTATACAATTTGGTTGCAAAAAATAAAAAAAATACCTTTTCTGAAAACCTAATAAGGTCTTTTAATCAAATAGTTATTCAAAATATTGAAAAAGAGTGGGCAGGGAAATACAGAAATAGCGAGGTTGTAATAACGGGCTCTATTTACAAGCCGCCGCAGGCAATTGAGGTGCCGCGTTTAATGCGCGATTTGATAAATTGGTTTAAAAACAATAAAAAGAAGTTGAATCTCATTGAGTTAGCGGCAATTATTCATTATAAATTAGTTGCCATCCATCCGTTTTTTGACGGCAATGGAAGAACCGCTCGTTTATTGATGAACATTATTTTAATGGAAAGGGGATATCCTTTGGCAATTATTTTAAAAAATGACAGAAAGAATTACTATAATGTTTTATCAAAGGCAGACAGAGGCGATTTAATTCCGTTTATTCGTTTTATTGCCCAAGCCGTTGAGAGGTCGCTTGATATTTATCTTAGAGTGTTAACCCCGAAGAATAAAACAAAAGAAAATCAGATTTCTTTAGCGGAATTAAGTAAAAAAGCTAATTTTTCTCCCAAATATCTAAATCTTCTTGTAAGAACTGGAAAACTTGAAGCTTATAAAGAAGGGAGAATTTGGGTTTCTTCTAGGGAAGCGCTAAAAAGATATTTAGAGGGAAGGAAAAGAAAAAGGAAATAAAGGTGCAGTATATTTAGGTTATTAGAACATTGACAAATCGCTGATTTTTGGTATAATATAATAATGATTAGAAAAACAGCGAAATTTTTAAAAACAGCATTTTTACCTTGCGAGGAAAACAATTTTAGGCCTAAATTCTTGGAAAGCAGGTTTCTTTTTTTGTATGTAGTTGTGATTTTAGGATTAAAACTTCTTACAATTCCTGTTTTCTTTTGTTTTCCAAGATACGCATTTTTTGCCGATATTACAAAAAGCGAGCTTATAAATCTTATAAACCACGAAAGAACCGCTCAAGGCGTTCAGCCGTTAAAAACAGATTCTAAATTAGATGATGCTGCTTTTTTAAAAGCCAGCGACATTCTTCAAAAAGATTATTTTGCTCATTTTAGCCCGCAGGGAATTTCTCCTTGGTATTGGATTAAAAAAGCAGGATATAATTATCAGTTTGCTGGAGAAAATTTAGCAATTGGATATACAGAATCTCAAGAAACGCACCAGTCATTGTTAAACTCTCCGACACACAGGGCAAATCTTTTAAGCCCCAACTATACAGATGTCGGCATTTCTGTTTTGGAAGGTGATTTTAATGGCAACAAATCAGTTGTTGTTGTTCAGCTTTTTGGAACGCCCAGAATAGTCTCCGCAGTTTCAAAACAAGTTGAAAAAATAACCCAAACAACTAAATTGGTTGAACCGAAAACAGAAATTCCTGAAAAATTAGTCCAAGTTGCAGGAACAACTGATGAAAAAATTGGAGCTTCGGCAAAAATTGAATCAAAAACAGCCAAAGAAACTTCAAAAATTTCAAATATTTTTTCTTTTATAATTTCTGACTATTATTATTTGATACAGGATATAATTTATTATTCTTTGCTAATAATAATCGCTTCCTTGCTGTTGAATATTTTTATCAAATTTGAAATCCAGTATAAAGACCTTATTTTAAAAGCAGTTATTTTTATAGCCTTACTGGCATTAGTAAGCTTTGTTTAATATGGATTTTAAAATAACAAAAGCAAAAATAGTAAAACAATGCAGGCTTTTTTGGAAGCCCTTTGTTTTTTTCTTTGTTGTTTCTTTTTTGCTGATAAATTGGAGCAATATTTCTTGGATTTTCAATTACAAGGCAATTTCTCAAATTATTTCAGAAAAATTTTTACCAAAAGAAAAAATCGCTTATGAATATTCGGAAAAACAAAATATTTTGGAAATTCCCAAGCTGGAAATTTTAGCGCCAATTGTTTTTTTACAGGAAAAAGACAGCCAATTAGTTTATGCTTCTTTGGATTTTGGAGTTGTTCATTTTCCTGATTCAAAACTTCCCGGACAAATAGGTCAAACAATAATTTTAGGACACAGCGCTCCAGCTGGATGGCCTAAAATAAAATATGACTGGGTTTTTAGTCGTATAAACGAATTAGAGCAGGGAGATAAAATTTTTATCCACTACAATAATAAAAAACTTACTTATATTGTTAATAAAAAAATTTTTTTGGAAAGAGGAGAAGAGATTCCTGAAAACGGATTGACAAAAAATAAAAATATGTTAATATTAATTAGTTGCTGGCCTCCTGGCAAAGACCTGAAAAGGATTGCCGTGGAAGCGCAGAACTAAAGGAGAGGTGTACAGATGGGAAAAATCAGAGATTGGTTTAACCGGAGGCATCCGTTCAGCAAGGCAGTAATTGTGATCATTGGTGTGGTATTTTTTATCGCTATACTAATGGTTGCAATAAATGCCATTGGTGCAGCATTGCAGCCAAAAACATTGGTTTGCGAGTGCAAACCAGTCGTTTGTCCGTCAGGGCAAATGAAGCAAGCGGTTTCCTCGCCAACCGTGATTAGATCTATCAGCAATGAAGAATTGAAGGACCTTATGAGGGATAAGTTCCCGAATGCTCAATTCCGAGGGATTGAAAACTGGGGATTTATCCTGGTTCCAAAAGCAGAGGTTCAGGATCACGTTAAGGATTTCCTGATTGCTAATTCATTCTCAGGCGAGGAGAGTGATCGGGAGATGTGGCTTTTGTCCAGTTTTTTTGAATCTGGCTGGGAAAGAGTCCCGGTGGGATGGGCTAAATTCGGCGGCAACCAAGGTGATTTTTTTGTCTTTGTTGTTGTTGACCATCCAGTGAGCCATGTTATGGTACCGATGAAGATCAACCCAGATGGTTCTTTGACTGAGCTGTACTGGGAAGCGGGAGTTGGTTATGTTTTTATATACTAACTCCCACCAATTTTAAAAATTTTTATTTTTACAAATTATAAAATTTTTTATGGAAATTTTTGAAAAACAAAAACTTAATAGCAGAAATTCTTTGATAATGAAATTTTTAATAATTTCGGTTTTTGCATTTTCAATATTTTTTTTACAAACAAATTTTGTTTTTGCTCTTAATACAACTTGGGATGAATCAACAAATACTACTTGGGATAATTCCAGCAACACAACCTGGGACAGCGGGCAAACAAATAGCGTAAACACAACATGGGATTCTGGAAGTACCACTAGTTCGCAAAATACAACATGGGATACAACTCAATCCAGTACAAATACAACCTGGGACACAAATTATCAAACTTACTATCCAACTTATTACTACACGTACAGCCGTTCTTGTTCAGACCAGTGTTCTTACAGCGGACAAACAGAATATTCTGGCAATAGTTCCAGAACTTGCGGTTTTTATAACAGCGATTCTTGTTTAGAATGGGGAAATTGGAGTTCGTATTCTTATTGGACAGTATCTTTAGCTAATTCCTGTACAGATGAATGTTCTTACAGCGGACAAACAGAATATTCTTCCAATCAAAAAAGAACTTGCGGAGGATTTGATTCGGATTCTTGTTTAGATTGGAGCAATTGGACATATATGGCGCCAAGCTGTTCAGATGAGTGTTCATATAGCGGACAAACAGAATTTTCAGGCAACAGCTCCAGAACCTGCGGAGGCTATGACAATGATTCTTGTTTGGAGTGGGGAAGCTGGTCATCTTCTTATTCTTCCACAACATATTCTTCTTCGTCTTGTTCAGATGATTGCCCTTTTTCAGGCAAAACAGAATTTTCGGGAAATCAAAAAAGAACTTGTGGAGGTTTTGACTCTGATACCTGTATTGAATGGAGCAGCTGGGAAACTTTGAGCAATTATTATTCTTACTCGTCTTCTACCACCACGGGCACTGGTAATTTTTCTGTTTCTTTAACGCCAAGTCTTCCTTTAGGATGTTCTCCTTTGGAAAATGTCAGTTTAACAGCAACAATTTCTGGAGGCGATGAAGGTTATTATGCTTATTATTTTGATTGTATGGATAATGGAAGCTGGGAAAAAACACTTAGCAGCAATTACAAAAATTTAACTGTTAATAATCTTTGCAATTATTGGGTGCCGGGAATTTATACAGCCAGAGTTAGAGTTTTAAGATTGGGTTCTGTTGCTGAAAATACAACAACTATAAATGTTAAAACTTGCGGGGAAGCAACCACCCCGATAAAAGGAGTTTTGGGAGCAGCCACAAGCGTTTCAACCGGAATTACTGATAATATTTTTCTTGATTCATTTTTTATTCCCTTGGCAATAAGTTTATTGTTAGTATGGATTTTTAAATCTGGTATAATAAATACTGAGGAGTGGATTGACGGTAAAAAGCAGCAAACCGAAAAATACAGGTTTAAAAAATTACTCCAATTAAAAATTTCTCAGGCAAAAATTAAGGAATTTATTGAAAGAGCAATTCCTTAAAGCCAATTAACTAAAAATCAAAATGACGTGGATTTTGATAGGCGTTTTTTCTTATTTGATTTCAGCCTTTGTTTCTTTGCTGGATAAGTTTGTTTTAAAATCATTAATTCCTGAACCAAAAGTTTATGCTTTTTATGTTGGGGTTATCGGGATTCTGGTTTTGTTTATCGCTCCCTTTGTCGGTTTTTCAATAATGCCAGTAAAGGAGCTTGCATTAGCGCTTTTTGCAGGCGTTTTTTTTGTTTTTGGGCTTTTCTTTTTTTATAAGGGATTTAAAAAATATGAAGTTTCCCGAGTGGTATCAGCGGTTGGGGGATTAGGCCCGATTTTCACTTTTTTACTGATTATTTTAATCGGCAAATTTTTAAAAACAACGGAAACTTCAATTTTTACAAGCCAGGAGTTTTTGGCTTTTCTGCTTCTTGTTTTGGGAAGTTTTTTAATTTCCTATGAATTGGATAAAAAAATAACCTCTAGAAGTTTTTTTATTTCCGTTGCCGCCGCCTTTTTCTTTTCTCTTAATCTTGTTCTGACAAAAAATGTTTTTTTAACTCAGCCATTTTGGAACGCTTTAATCTGGATAAAAATTGGCAGCTTTTTGGCAGGGATAACGTTTATTTTCTTTAAAGAAGTTAAGGATGAAGTTTTTGGTTATGCTAAAAGCATTTCTAAAAAATCAGCAAGCGTTTTGTTTCTAAATCAAGGCATTTTATCGGTTTCTGCTGGTCTTCTTTCAAATTGGGCAATGTTTTTAGCGCCAATAGGCGGTGTTGCTATTCTTAATTCCCTTCAGGGATTTCAGTATTTATTTTTATTCGTTTTGACTCTGCTTTTTTCTTTTCATTTACCAAAGTTCCTGAAGGAAGAAATTTCCCCAAAAATTATCCTGCAAAAAATAGTGGCAATTTTTGTAATTATTTTCGGCATTGCTTTTTTATATTTCAAATTTTCATAAAATAACCAATGAATAAAATTTCAAAAATTTTATTGGTGCTCCTCGTTATTTTCTTATCTGCTTCGGGATTTTTTTTCATCGGTACTCCTCAACAAGCAAAGAAAATTAATTGGGGCGTTAATTTTTCCCAGAGATATGCTGAGCAATTGGGCCTTGATTGGAAAGAATCATTTTTGGTGATTTTGGATGACTTGGTTGCAAAAAATATCAGAATATCTGTTGATTGGGATTTAATTGAGCCAAAATCAGGTGAATACAATTTTAATGATTTAGATTGGCAAATAAAAGAATCGGAAAAAAGAAATGTTAAGTTGATTTTGGTTTTTGGTCTTAAAACACTCCATTGGCCAGAGTGTCACATACCAGAGTGGGCAAAAAACCTAAGCAATAAAGAAAGAGAGGGGAAAATAATTGCTTTAATTAAAGAAATTGTTTTAAAATATAAGGATAATAATTCAATAAAGGCATGGCAGGTGGAAAATGAGGCATTTTTTCCTTATGGCCAGTGTCCTAAGATTTCTAAGTATTTTTTTGAAAAAGAAATACAATTGGTGAAAGATTCAGACAAATCAGGCAGGCCGATTTTAGTAACTGACAGCGGAGAATTTTCTTTTTGGTTTAATTCTGCCAAATTTGGAGATATTGTTGGTACAAGTTTGTACAGGAAAGCTTGGTTTGGTGAACTTAATTTATCTATTCCTTACCCATTTCCTCCAATTTTTTACAGCAAAAAAAGCGATTTGATTAAAAAATTTTTTGGGAAAAAAGTTATCATAGCTGAACTTCAGGCAGAACCCTGGGGAGAAAAGCCCCTTTATGAACTTAATATAAATAGGCAAAAAGAACTTTTCTGGATAAATGATTTTGAAAAACATATAGAATTTGCTAAAAAAACAGGGTTTGACGAAATATATTTTTGGGGCACAGAATGGTGGTATTGGTTGAAAACAAAACAAAATTTTCCTGATTTTTGGAATACTGCCAAAGAATTGTTTGAAAATTAGAAATTACTCGCCACGCTGGAGTTTGGGCGAAGCGGGTAAATTTAAAATTATTTTTTATGCTATCCATTGTCATCCCCACATTAAACGAAGAAGAATATTTGCCAGGTCTTTTGAATTCAATCAAAGAACAAAATTTCAATGATTTGGAAATTATTGTTTCTGATGCTGGTTCAAAAGACAAAACAGTAAAAATTGCCAAAAATTACGGCTGCAAGGTCGTAAAAGGTGGCCTGCCTTCAATTGGAAAGAACAATGGCGCTAAGGTAGCAAAAGGAGATATTATTGTTTTTTTGGATGCTGATATGAGACTGAGTAAAGGTGAGTTGAAGGATGCTTTGGAAGAGTTTAAATCAAGGAAATTAGATTTAGCTTCGAGTCAGTTGCGCGCTTTAGAAAAAGATTTCTTTGGAGAAGTAGTTTTGCATTTGTTTTACAATTTTCCAATGGTCTTGTTTGAAAAAATTCTTCCACGCGGAGTTGGTTTTATAATGGTGAAAAAAGATTTTTTTGGTAATTTAAAGGGTTTTGATGAAAAGGTGATTCTGGCAGAGGACACTGATTTTATTAGGCAGGCAGTTAAAATGGGTGAATTCGGAATTTTAGAAAGAGTTAAGCCGTTTTATTCTTTGAGGAGATTTAAAAAAGAGGGTTGGGTCGTAGCATATGTAAAATACTTTATTTCTGAACTTTATTTCTTGATTTTTGGGCCTGATAGAAAACAAAAGATTAAATTCCAATTTGGCCATCATAAAAGAAAAAAAGATTATGCTAAGAGGAGAAATTGAAGAAAAAAAATTTCCAAACAGCCACAGCGGGAATGGTTTTATTTCCTGCATTATTCCTTTTTATAATGAAGAGAAAAGAATTTTTTCCGTTTTGGAGGCAATGAGCCGGACAAAAGACATCTCGGAAATAATTTGTGTTGATGATGGTTCTACTGACAATACTTTTGCGTTAGTCAAAAAAAATTTCCCCCTAATAAAATTGATAAAATTGGAAAAAAATAAAGGCAAATCAACCGCTGTTCAGAGGGGATTATCTGTTGTTAAAACAAAATATGTTTTTTTAGTTGATTCTGATTTAAAAGATTTTAATATTGAAAAGATTGAGGATGCGATGAATATTATAAAATCAGACGGTTCGATCGATATGCTTATTTTCAAGATATTGGCGACACCCGACTGGATTTTGGCTTTAGTCAGGTTTTTTAGGGGCGATGTTCTGGCTTCCGGCCAGCGTATTTTGAAAACAAAAGATTTAAAAAATGTTTTTTCCAGCATAAGGCCAGAAAATTATCAATTAGAGGTTGCAATCAATGAATATATGATGGCTAACAATAAAAATTGTTTTTGGCTGGAAGGGGTTTGTTCTAACCCTCACAAATCGGAAAAAACCAATCTCAGGGGATGGGTTGATGATTTATCTGTTGTTTTGCTATTGCTTAAATATTTAGGTGTTTTAAACTGGCTAAAACAGTATTTTTTATTTTGTAAAAGCGAGTATAATATAGACAGAAAATTTAAAGGTTTGAGGGATTGACTTTTAAAAACTTTTGAATAAAATTAACTTTAGAAATATGAGAATTTTTGACTTTTTGATAAGATATTTAGAACAGATGAACCAATTTTATGAACAAAATAAGGGGATTTTTTTGGAGAAAATCAAGGACCATTTTGGGAATTTTAGAAAAGAAATTGATGACAGAAAGCAACAATATTTAGGATTTGCTAAAAAAGTGCTCGCTTTAGCTGCTTGGACGATTTTTATACTTTTAGTTGGTTTTGCCGGAGGGGCTTTTGGTGGTTCTTACTTTTATTTTAAAGGACAGAACTTCCTCTATGATTTAAAGAATGAGATTTTGCAAAACAGACCGCCTCAAATAACCAAGGTTATAGACAAAACAACCTATCTTCCCCAAACCTCGCAGGAAGAAGCAACAATAAATGTTGTTAAAGAGGCTTCACCATCTGTTGTGACAATAAACATAACCAAAGAAGTGCCAGTTTATGAGCAGTATTACGCTACTACCCCCTTTGACCAAAGCCCTTTTGGAGATTTTTTTCAAGTCCAAATTCCCAAGATAAGGCAAAAAGGAACAGAAAAGAAAAAAGTTGGCACTGGCACTGGTTTTATCATTTCCCAGGACGGATTGATTTTGACCAATAAACATGTTGTTGGTGATAAAGAAGCAGAGTATACTGTGGCAATGTCAGACCAAAGACTTTACAGCGCCAAAGTTTTGGCACTTGACCCCTTTAACGACATAGCAATCGTAAAAATTGAAAGGGACAAAGTTATCGGCGATTCAGGCGAATTAAAAGTCCAGGATTTTCCATATTTAACCCTTGGTGATTCTGAAAAAATCCAAATCGGTCAAACAGTAATTGCTATTGGCAATCCCTTAGGCGAATTTCAAAACACGGTTTCTGTTGGGGTTATTTCTGGACTTGGAAGAAGTATAACAGCTTCTGGCGGCGGAGTGACGGAAACAATAGATGATGTTATCCAAACAGATGCAGCAATTAACAAAGGGAATTCAGGTGGACCACTTCTTAACCTTAAAGGAGAGGTAATTGGTATAAACACAGCAATGGTTGAAGGCGCAGAGAGTTTGGGTTTTGCAACTCCCATAAACGGTGCTAAAAAAGATGTTGATAGTTTTAGAAATACAGGAAAAATTAGATATCCGTTTTTAGGAATTAGGTATGTTATGATAACCCCAGAAATCAGACAAGAAAAAGGATTTTCAGTTAATTATGGGGCTTGGATTTCCAAGGGCAGCAATGCTGAAGATGTTGCGATTGTCGCAGGATCAGCAGCTGAAAAAGCTGGACTAAAAGAAAACGACATAATTTTGGAAATCAACGGCCAAAAAATCGATTCAGACAATAAATTAAGCAGGGTTATCCAAAAATACAGCCCCGGGGAAACAGTGGTTATGAAGATTATGAGAGGGAAAGAAACATTAAATATCAGCGTTGTTCTCGGAGAGAAAACAAGTGAATAATAATTTAAAATGTTTGGACCAAATTTCACAAAAAAAGCCCACGAAGCCATAATGTTGTCTCAAAATATGGCTCAGCAAAGAGGACAGCAACAAGTTGATGCCCTGCATCTTTTATTGTCTTTAATTAGCCAAGAAGATACAATTATTCCCATTGTTTTTAATAAACTGGGAATTGATAGTTCTAATCTAAAGCAGGCAGCTGAGCAGTCATTAAGATTTATTCCAACTGTTTCCAAAACAATTCAGACAGGCGGCCAATTATATTTAACGCAGGATTTGGCAAGGGTTTTGGAGCAGGCAAAAGATGAAATGATAAAAATGGGAGATGAATTTATTTCGCCAGAACATTTGTTTTTGGCCTTGTTAATCAGTTCCAGTAAAGCCAGAGATATTTTGGAACAAGTTGAGATAGTTGAGTTTGGAAAAACAACAGTCGGTAAAACAAAACTTGATTACGATAAAACCCTAAAAGTTGTTAGAGAAATAAGAGGCGACCAAAAAATAACAGACCCAGAACCAGAATCAAAATTCCAGGTCATTGAAAAATATTCAAGAAACCTAACTGCTTTGGCGAGGAAAGGAAAGCTGGACCCTGTTATTGGTAGAGAAGATGAAATTAGAAGAATTATGCAAGTTTTATCAAGAAGGACAAAAAATAATCCGGTTTTAATCGGCGAAGCCGGCGTTGGAAAAACAGCTGTTGTAGAGGGTTTGGCGCAGAAAATAATCAGGGGTGAAATTCCAGAAAGTTTGAGAGACAAAGAGATAATCGCTTTGGATTTGGGTTCTTTAATTGCCGGCACAAAATTCAGGGGAGAATTTGAAGATAGATTAAAGGGATTACTGAAAGAAATAGAAAAATCAGCCGGCAGATATATTTTATTTATAGATGAACTTCACACCCTGATAGGCGCTGGTGCTGCTGAAGGAGCTATTGATGCTTCAAATCTTTTAAAACCAGCCTTAGCAAGAGGAGAATTAAGGGCA
>Ga0233423_10001699_pt1 | contig 10938 bp, 8 predicted proteins | sample Watercolumn_Mata_FD_180713 | JGI IMG/M metagenome (GOLD analysis project Ga0233423, IMG submission 180713) | Freshwater microbial communities from Lake Matano, South Sulawesi, Indonesia - Watercolumn_Matano_2014_112_MG | ecosystem: Environmental > Aquatic > Freshwater > Lake | place: Indonesia... | reverse complement strand
CTATCGTCAGACCGATCTCTTGATCGACGAGACGACGGCGACCCAGGGCGAGCTGGAGCGTGTCGCGCACGTCGTGGCGCACGAGCTGGCTCACATGTGGTTTGGCGACTTCACCACGATGAAGTGGTGGAACGGCCTGTGGCTGAACGAGAGCTTCGCCACCTACATGGAAAACAAGACCGTCGATCTGTGGCGTCCGGAATGGAAGACCTGGGACACCTTCGCTCGTTCGCGGGCGTCGGCCTTTGGTCTCGACCAGCTGCACTCCACCCACGCTATCGAGGTGCCCGTCGAGAACGGCAAGCAGATCGACGAGATCTTTGACCTGATCAGCTACGAAAAGGGCTGCTCGGTCCTCCGGATGCTCGAGCAGTACATCGGCGCCGATGCCTTCCGGCTCGGCGTGCAGAAGTACCTGCACAAGCATGCCCTGTCCAACACCGAGACGCACGATCTCTGGGATGCGCTGGAAGCAGCGTGCCACGAGGCTGGCGTCGACGTGCCGGTGCGCAAGCTCATGGACGCCTGGGTCTTTACCTCCGGCCATCCGGTGGTGACGGTCTCCGAGGGCTCCATGCCGGGCTTCATCGAGCTCTCCCAGAAGGAGTTCAAGGTACTCAACGAGGAGGGCACCAAACAGTCCAACTCGCTGTGGCCGATTCCGATGGTCATCAAGGCCGCGACGCGCGACGGCGAAGTCGAGCGCAAGCTCCTCTTTAGCGGTCGCAACGAGACGGTCTACGTCGGCGAAGACCTCAAGTGGGTGGTGATCAACGCCGGTGGCGACGGTTTCTTCCGTGTCACCTACGACACCAAGCTGCTCGGTCGGGTGCTGGCCAACAAGGCCACTGCCATGACCCAGGTCGATCGCTACAACCTGGTCAACGACGCCTGGGCGTGCGTCCGCGCGCGTCTGGTCACCATCGAGGACTTTGTCCGCATGGTCGACCACTTTGGCGATGAGACCGACGCCAACATCTGGCGCCGCATCACCGGCTCGCTCGGCTACGTCTACGGCGTGGTCGATGGTCCGGTCAAAGCGGCTGTCCAGGCCAAGGTCGTGGCGCTGCTCAAGCCGATGCTCAAGAAGCTGGGCTATGCCGCTGCCCCCACCGATGGTGTCAAGGAAAAGGCTCTCCGCACCACTGTCATCGGCGCCCTCGGCACCACCGGTCACCACAAGCCGGTGATCGACAAGGCGGCCGAGATGTTTGCGGCCTGGAAAAAGGACCCGACTTCGGTCGACAGCAACGTCTTTGCCACCATGGTCTACGTCCTCGCGGAGAACGGCGGCACCGAGCTGTACAAGGAGTTTGACGGCCTGCGTCAGAATGCGGCGACCCCGCAGGATGCGCAGCGCTTCATGTTTGCTCTGACCTCCTTCACCAAGCCGGCCGAGACCAAGGCCAACCTCGATCTGGTTCTGTCGGGCAAGCTGCGCGTGCAGGATGCCTCGTCGTTCCTCTCCAGCCTCCTCGGCAACGAGGATGCGGCGCATGCCACCTGGCAGGCGATCAAGGACAACTGGGACAAGATCACCAAGATGTGGCCGCCGCACTCGGTGGCTTACCTCTTTGACAGTCTCTCCACGCTCGACACCCCTGAGCTGGAAGCTGACGTGCGTGCCTTCTTTGCCGCTCATCCGGTCGAAGGCGGGCAGATGAAGCTGGCCCAGGGTCTGGAGCAGCTGCGCATCAACGTGCTGCTGCGTGCCACCGTCGACGACAAGCTCAAGCAGTACCTGCTGCCCACGCAGACGGAAAACTGCACTGCCCCCAACCCTCCGGAGTCGGCCAGCAAGAGCTAATCTCTAGATTCACCGTTTAGTTTCACAAAAAACCTGAGCGTCGGGGGCACCGAGAGGGACGGAGCATCTTGCTCTTTCCCTCGAGGACCCCCGACTGCTTTTGGCAAAGGAAACCCAATATGTTCTGGACGATATTTACAGCCGCCCTGGCTTTGCTTGGCGGACTGGTCGGCTTTACGCTCGACGGTCCTCCCGCAGCCCTGGCCTTCACCATCGTCGGTGCCTTCAGTGCGATTGGCATGCGCGACATCTCTCGTCACAACCATGCCATCACGGCCATCACCGCCGTGGTGACGACTCTCGGGTTTAAGTACATGTCAGTCGAAGCTGGCATCGTCCTCGGCTTGCTCGCCTTTGCGGTGCAACTCTCGGTCAACGAGTACGTGCAACGCAAAAACCCCTTCCTGCCCATCTCTCTGGGCATCACCTTTATCGCCTGGTGGGCCGGATGGCATTTTGTCACGCCGATGGCCGGGCTGATATTTGCTCTTTTAACCTTCCTGGTGCAAGTGGCCATCCACGACTACATGCTCCAACGCAATCACACCATCCGCCGCAATTTCCCATTGATCGGCTGGTGTCGCTACGGCTTTGAGCTGATCGGCGACGAATTGCGTCAATACTGGTTTATGAGCGACACCGAGGAGGCGCCCTACAACCGCGTCACCCGCCGCTACATCTACCGCTCCGCCAAGGGCATCAACAACAACCTCGGCTTCGGTACGCAACGTCGCTATCGCGATGTCGGCGAGATCCACATCAAGCCCTCGATGTTTCCGATCCCGGATACCGAGCGCGTGGGCAATCGCCTGCAGCCGCTGATCATCGGACCCAAGCGGCGCCAACCATACGCCTGCCCGTGGCCGATCAACATCTCCGGCATGAGCTGGGGCGCCCTGTCCGAGGAAGCCGTACGTGCTCTTTCGAGCGGCGCAAAGCTGGCCAATATCCACATGCTGACTGGTGAAGGTGGTCTCACGCCTTACCACCTCGACGGCGTGATCAAGCGCCCAGACGCCAAGGCCGTCGCTGCCTGGCGCTGGAAAAAGGCTCTGTCCTACTTGAGCCTGGGTCTGGTCAAAGCAGGCAGCAAACCGACGGGTAGCACCGTTGGTGGTGGCCGAATCCTCGTTCAGCTCGGACCGGCCAAATTTGGTTTTCGCAAGTCGGTGACCCGCGCTCTGGCCGAAAAAGCCCTGCGCAACATCTACTCGCTCGCCGGTCACACGCCGGATGAGCCGTTTACCATGCTCGATCTCGATCGGGTACGCCAGGTCGCGGCCAACGATCAGATCGCTGGCTTTGAGCTCAAACTGGCTCAGGGTGCCAAGCCTGGTCAGGGAGGCAAACTGCCCAAAGAAAAAATCACGCCAGAGCTCGCCATGTGGCGCGGCATCCCCGAAGGCGAAGACTGCTATTCGCCCAACGCCTGGGACGAGTTTCACGACGTGCCTTCGCTGTTTCGCTTTGTCAAACTGATGCAGGACGAGACTGGCAAGCCCGTCGGCATTAAGATCGTCGTCGGCCACGAAGACGCTCTGCATGAGATCGCTCGGCAGATGAAGGAGACTGGCGAAGGTCCCGACTTTATCACCATCGATGGTGGCGAAGGCGGCACGGGCGCTGCACCGGTTGCTCTTGCCGATCGCATGGGCATGCCGATCCTGCACGCCATTCCGATCGTCGACACGATCCTGCGCCAGCACGGCGTGCGCGACCAGACCGTCCTGATCGCCTCCGGGCAGATCGCCAAGGGCGACGATGTGGCGATCGCCATCGCCATGGGTGCCGACATGGTCAATATCGGCCGCGGCAACCTGATTGCCGAAGGCTGCATCATGGCCCTCAAGTGCCACACCAACCACTGCCCGGCCGGCATCACCACGCAGGATCCACGCCTGCGCAGGGGATTTGATCCACAGGATAAGTACGTCAAGGTCGCCAACTACAACATGGTCCTGCAGCGCGAGCTGCTCATGTTTATGAAGTCTGCCGGCGTATCCACTCCTTGGCAGTTGACCCGAGCTCATCTCTCTGTCGTCACCCGGCCGATGGTCGAAGAAGCGATGGACGTCATCCATCCCTACCCCGACGGCAGCAAAGGTCAGCGCAATCCGACCCTGGGAGAGATCCCCGCCGACGACCTCCAAAACATCGATCGGTTCGGCCCCAAGCTGATCAAGATCGCAAACGCAGGAAACTGATATGGGCATGATATCGCTCGCGGCCCTGGCGCTGCCGATTGCAGCGATAGCCTGGGTCTCCTACTACCTGCTGCGACTCGCCAACCGCATCGAGGCGAGCTCCCAGGCAAGCGGCACGCTCGATCGAGCTAGCAGCCGTAGCCTGCATGATGCCATGCGCAATCACGAAAGCTACCTCGTGATGAGCGCTTTCGTACCGATCTTTGTCACCTTGCTCACCACGCATGGTACCATCGCCGAGTCTTTATTTTGGGTGCTGGTCGCCTTTGTGGTGGTTTTTACCGCCAATAGCCTGTGTCGCGGAGTACTGCGACGCAGGCTGGAGGCCCTGGACAGAGAGGCCGACATCGACTGGGAAGCCATCAAAAAGGCCGATCGTTCTGGCACCGATCTCGAGTCTGCACTGGCCAAGGCCTTGCAGCAAAAGAAAACCAAGCCGTGGCAAGGTCTGGATGATCCAATCCTGACCTTTGCTCCGCAAGTCGATCAAGGCTTGACACCTCTTGCCCTGCAAGAGCAAGAACAAGATCGCTTGAGCCGCCGGTTGAACGAGGCCTTACGGCCGCGTTGCAATGATCAGGAGCAGAGCCTGCCTGTCTTGCTACTGTTTCAAGGTGCCGATCGTAAGATCAAGGTATCGATCTGCTTGGCCGAGGCGATTGCCCCCGATCAGGCCAAAATCGACACCTATATTTTGAGCGGCGGCAAGATCCTGACGATGCTGTCTCCTTTCGACAATCGGTTTGTGCAGAGAGCCTGGGCAGCTGTTCTCGAAGAGGACACGGTCTCACTGCTCTTGCACGTGCTCGATTGGCTCACCCTTGCCGAACGTGATGCGATCTACCAGGTCGCCTTTGACGGCAAGCGTTTTGTTTAGGCGCTGCATTTGTTTCAGTCCTCCGTCATGACAGAAGCGCCCGGCACAACCGGACGCTTCTGTTTTTAGCCTTAATTACTAGATCATATAATGGAGTAAAATCATACGATCGTCACAGATACTCCCGTTCTTTCAATACCCACGCCCATGCCCGCCTCGCGTCCATCTCTAAAAATCACCCATATCCTTTGGTCTCTTGCCGTTCTGATCGTCGCCATGGCCGCGGGTATCATCGTGGTCTACTTTCACGTGCAATCCTTTGGCAATGAAAATTTTGGCAGCGATCAAAACATCTATACAGACATCGACAAGATACCAGAGGCTCCTGCCGCCATCGTATTTGGTGCTGGCATCAATAGCAAAGAGATGCAAGATCGCGTCATCACGGCAGCACAGCTCTATCACGCCGGCAAGGTCAAACACCTGCTCATGACAGGCGACAACGGCAAGATCACCTATAACGAGCCAGAAGCCATGAAACGACTGGCCGTGAAACAAGGTGTACCCGAAAAGGACATCACCTGCGACTATGCTGGTTTTCGAACCTATGACAGCGTTTTCAGAGCCAAGGATATATTTGGTCTTAAAAAGGCCATCCTAGTAACGCAAGCCTATCACTTGCCTCGGGCACTGTTTTTGGCAAAAAAACTCGATCTGGATGCCGTAGGATTTGACGCTCAAGTGCGCAATTACGGGCGCAAGAGACAAGCCTGGTACGACCTACGTGAGATCGGCTCCTCTGCCTTTGCCTGGCTCGATGTCGTGACAGGCCACGAGCCAAAGTTTAGAGGCAAAAAGGAGCCGATTTTTGCACCGGACAGCAATTAGATAAAGACTTCGGCGAGAAAGTTTTGCATGGCCTTCCAAGAGCGCGCAGCGGCAGCCGAGTTGTAGAGGATGCCGTTGTCCGGCATATTGGCTTGAGGATTGCTAAATCCATGCACAGTGTGACCATAGGCGACGATCTGCCAGTCAGCCTTGGCCGCCGTCATCTCGTCGGCCACTGCAATCATCTGATCTGGCTTAGCCATCGGATCATCGTAACCATGCAGGATCAGGACCTTGGCCGATATGGGAGCCTGCGGACCGAGCTCCGGCTTAGCAAAGAGCCCATGAAAACTCACCACGCCCTTGAGCTGCACATCACCAGCCCGTGCCATGTCTAGAGCGCAAAGTCCCCCAAAGCAATAGCCAATGGCAGCAATACGGTCGACATCGACATCTTTGTGCCCTTTGGCAAAAGCAAGGCCAGCAGCTAGGCGTTGGCGCAACAAGGCGCGATCTTGAATAAAAGGCGTCATCAAACGCGTATTTTCTTCTGGATTGGTGCCGCGCTTACCCTTGCCATAATTGTCCAGAGCAATGCCCACATAACCCATCTCGGCCAGCATCACGGCTCTTTCGCGCTCATAATCTCCCTGCCCACCCCAGGCATGATTGACCAGTACTGCCGGACGCTTGCCGGCAAACGAGTCATCCTTGGCCACAAAGGCCTCCAGTACAGCATCTCCGTCTTTGTATTCGATCAATTGCGTGTGCATTGGCGCGGCCCTTTCATGTACAAGAGCCATGATTTTACCAAAAGCCTAACTCGCTGACTTAATCTTGGCTGTACCTTTGGCGATAAACCAGACGGCAGCCATGATCACGCATGCGGACATCATCGTTTGCGGTGTGATGGCTTCGCCTAACAAAGCCCAGCCGAGAAATACGGCAACGATCGGATTGACATAGGAGTGCGTCGAGACTCTAGCGGCGCTCACGTGCTGGAGCAGGTACACATAGGCAGAAAATGCCAATAGTGAGCCAAAAGTCACAAGATAGAGGATCGCGGCGACAGATGCATAAGAAACCCTGGAGACATCAAATTGTGTATGTTCGCCCATGACGATCGATCCAACGGCCATGGCTACGCCACCACAGATCATCTGCATAGAGGTCGCCATCAGCATCGAGCTTGGCTTGGCAGCCGATCTGCTGTATATAGTGCCTATCGACCAGGCGAGAGAGCTGACCATGGCAGCGGCAATACCTATCCAGTTGCTGCCGGACGCGCCCATCAGATTGCTGGGGCCAACGAGAAAAACGATACCGAGAGTACCCAAAGCAATGCCTGAGAGTGTTTCTTTGTTGGGCATGCGCCTGCCTTGATGCAGGTGCTCCAGGATAACAATGAAGACCGGAGCGATTGCCACCAAAAGAGATACCATGCCGGTGGAGAGATTGCGCTCGGCTATAACTACGCCGCCATTGCCGAGAGTGAGCAGTAAGAAGCCGACGATGGCAGCTGAGTACCAGTGCTTTAATTGGGGACGCTTTACGCCCGAGATGATCAGGCCGGCATAGAGGACTCCGCCTGCCAAAAGAAAACGGCAGGCAGCCATCATAAATGGAGGTATCGTGTCCATCGCGTACTTGATCGCCAAATAGGTCGAACCCCAGATCAGATAGACGGCTGCAAAGGCCAGGATGATCTTGATGCGGGAGGTGTGGGTAGTGTCAGCAGATCCTAGTATTGATTTTGCTATGGTTTTTGCTGTCATAATGGTTACCTGTTTAATATCGTTAGCTGCATTGCAAATGTGCTCTAATATTAGTACGCTAGGTAAATAGATCAACTAATCGCTTAAAGTTGCAAATATAATTAGAAACAAAGGAGTCGATCATGCACTCGCTCGATGATATAGACCTAAAAATATTAGGCATGCTCAGTCTGGACTCAAAGCTAAAGTATGCAGATCTTGCAGAAGCCCTAAATCTATAAGCGCCCTCTGTGCACGCTCGAGTCAAAAAATTGGAAAACAGCGGGGTGATTGGTGGTTATTCGGTCAGGCTAGATCCACAAAAGTTGGGTCTCAAGCTTTGCGCGATCGTGCGCATAACTACCGAAGGCATCACTTGCAACCAAACAGTCGAACAATTTGCTGCAATGCCCGAGATCGAGGAATTGCACTCTGTAGCAGGCGAAGAATGCCTTTTGGCCAAGGTGAGGACCTCTGATTCAGAAGCTCTATCCAATCTCTTGGATCGCATCAGGCAGATCAAGGGTGTCCGCAAAACAATTACGAGCGTAGTGCTCACGACCAAAATCGATCGTGGTCCCAGTCCTTTTGCTCTGGCCACAAGCAATGGACAAAACAGATATATGAGCGCACATGATGCTACGCGGGCTCAAGATTATTCGCCGTCAATCTCGACAAAATAGAGTATGATACCGCCGACGATGCAGAGACAGCCCATAGCAAAGACGACCAGAGATGCAAAACCGACGGTTACTTCTTGAGACTGGGCACATTGCTGCAGCCACCAGGACAATCCAAGAAAGCTGAGTCCTATGACCACAAGACCGATGGAGAGACCGCGCTTCCATTTTTCGTCAAATCCGCCCATGATCAGCGATCTTCCATTTCTTTCTTTTTGTTTTTGATATCGAGTTTAGAGATATCGATCACCCCGCCGTCGCTTAGATCGTCTCCAGCATTGGGTTGTGGTTCAAAATCTAGCTGCTCGTTCGATTGCGCTGGTGTGTTCTTTTCTAATTGAGCAAATTTTGCAGATAGGTCGTCTTCTTGATCTAGAGCGTCTTTTTGCGTAGTGTAGACGACTTTTTGTTTGCCTGATATCTCACCAGTCACGCGCGCCTGTCTGGCTTCCTCTATTTTTGTACCCAGGTCTCCAGCTTGCGCACGCAAAGCTTGAGCGGCATCGAGTTTGATCTTGTTGCGAGCATCTATCTTTTGATTGATCGCTTTAAAAATCGGATACCGCACGGCAGGCACGGCAAAAAACATGACACCATAGCCAAATAGCACCCACAATAAGGGTCTCAGCATCTCGATCATAACGAGATGCCAGGCATTTACTAGCAATAAACCACTGCCAAAAAGCACGATCAACCCAAAGATTATGATGGTCGTCAGTGATCCTGCCTTGAGCGGCATGTACTCCCAATTGTTTTCGAGCAAATAGCCATCTAGATTGCGAGCATGTTGCTCTGCACGCTTGGCATTATTTTGCTTGGAGAGATGTTGGCGATAGAGTTGCGAAAGATCACTATCGGCGTTGCTGCCTGCCATCAAGCGACCACCTGTGATTGCTGGGTCGTCGGATTGCACGCTCTGAAAAGCAGGAAAACTATAGATTATATTGCCCTTCTCGGAGACTTCGGGTATGCCGTTAAATCTCTGCAGGACCTTGATCATCCAGTCTTCATCTCCAGTCTGGCCTTTTTCTCTTATATCACCCAGGTAAGGAGCGAGCTGCTCGGCCACGACCACGCCTTGATTGGCCTTTATGACTTGAGCGACCACCTGCCAGCGCATTTCATCAAAGCCTTCGTTTGGATTTTCTTGACCAAAGAGATAAGTAAAGACATCCAGGAGAAAGTTTCCGCCTGGCTTTTTCTTGCCTCTGGCACCGTCTGGATCAGTGGGCGCCGTCACAGGGCCCGGAATAACATAGCGCCAGTAAAATACCCAGTCCCAGAGCCAATCGAGGATCCAGTAAGCCCAGACGGGTCGATGATAATAGCCGCCGTGCCAGCCAAAATCAAACAAACCCGAAAAATCGAAATCAAATGGCAAACCACCATCGTCTCGATCGCGGTCACCTCTCTGACTCATCATGGCAATGACGGCAGCAATGATGATGACGACTACCGCCACCACTCCCAGTATCAGCACCACTCCAAAGGAGATACGCACCACGAGAAACATGAAGGCGGCGAATGCCCGCATAAAAATGAGAGAGGCATTGGCAATGACCCGCATGGCAGATCTAAAAACATGGCGCGAGGCATTGGCTATATATGACTCTTGCAAGTTGCGGGCAAAGGTATAGGCTATCTCGCCGCGTTCAGTTACCTCGAGATGCGCGTTGGTCTCCGAAGCTATCGAGTTGAGCTCCATCATTACCAAGGGCAGGGCCAGCCCTGTGGTAGCAGCGATGTCTGCAGGCACTATACGAGGCCCCTTGCTTGCAATCGCCTCCAGGACGCTCTTCTTTTCGGGAGAGTGTACGGGGTTTAGCAATTCGCCTAGAGCTGGCATGGGTCCAAACTACCTCAAATCTAAAACTCAGGGAGCGTCCGACCGGATCGACCCATACAGTATTGTATAGAGTTTGGAAAAATTCGGGACCGACGGGACTCGAACCCGCGACCTCCTACGTGACAGGCAGGCGCTCTAACCAACTGAGCTACGATCCCATAAAGCGCTCGCTCGTGTGAGCATGACCGCCAGGGACTGAAGAGTATAGCACATACTGACATCCCAGCGTTCTGTATCGTGACGATCACGTTACGCGAAACTTTACTTTAGCTTGTATGAGCCGCGCTAACCGTGCCATTTATTTGTTTGCATTAATGTCCGCTCACCACGTGCCCTTTCCCTTGATATCGCTATATCCAAACTAATAACTTCTGAAAGTCACCTTTTCTTTTTCAAACACGGATTTTTTCGAGCTTAAGTCTTAAAAACACCCCCTCGTCCCAGCCACAGCCATCACAGTCAGCCTAGAGCCGATCTGATACAAGCTGAGCTGAAAGGGGGTGCCAACTGACCATTGCTCGCAAGCTTCCACCAGGAGACCCTAATGACAACCTTTCACTATGTGATCGGCGGTTCGATCCTGCTTGGCATCGTTCTCGCCGGTATTGCTTATCTTCGTGGCCGCAAGGCTCAGCTGGTCGCCCACGAAAAGCTCACCGTCATCGACAACGAAGATTTCGACGGCGAAGTCGGCGAGGAATTTCCTCATCCCGATCTGCCGCGCGCCGAACTCTCCAACCTGACCATGGACAATTTTGACGCCTTCAAGGCTGGCGCAAAGCGACCCGTGGTCGTCGAGTTTTACGCCGACTGGTGCTCCGGCTGCCGCAATCAGATGCCCCTGATGGAGCAGGCCGCGCACGAACTCAACGCCCGGGCCGACTTTTATAAGGTCGACCATGACGAGTTTAACGGCCTGCTGCAGTATGCCGGCGTTCGCAAGATCCCGACGAGCTTTTTTGTGGATCCGCGGACCCGCAAGCAGATCGTCCATGTCGGCGT
>Ga0233423_10001698_pt1 | contig 10942 bp, 11 predicted proteins | sample Watercolumn_Mata_FD_180713 | JGI IMG/M metagenome (GOLD analysis project Ga0233423, IMG submission 180713) | Freshwater microbial communities from Lake Matano, South Sulawesi, Indonesia - Watercolumn_Matano_2014_112_MG | ecosystem: Environmental > Aquatic > Freshwater > Lake | place: Indonesia... | reverse complement strand
GAAAAACTATGAACACTCGAGAGTTTTTCCGTAGGAAAAATTTGGGAAAATCCTGCAAGGATTTTCTGTTTAAGCCCTGTTAAGTCGTGCGAACTTCATCAGAAGTGAGAGCCTGCAAGGCGTCACCGAGAAAAATCTTTGATTTTTCGAAGGAGTTATGATGACCAATTTAAGGGTGGGAAAAAAGCGCGCGTCCTAAGAAGATTTTGCTTTTCCAATTAATCCACCAACAATTGCACCAATTATTGCGAAGGTTATTATGTTTGCGATATGACCATAAAAAATCAAACACATACCAAAACCTTCGTAACCACTAGCCAATATTCCGCAAAAAGGTGAAAGTAATTTAGATAAAAAATAGTTTTGTAAGAAAATAGAAGCAATCCAAAAAAGAATACCCATCGCAACACCAATGATTGCGCCATTAAACAAAGATCCTGAGCTTGAACCTTTTTTGCGTAAAAAGATAAATAGTGCAATTGCAATTATGAAAAGTAAAATCATTAATGCAAGTATAAAATATGCCATCTTAATATTAAATAAATAGGTTGGTTTATATAACTTTCTTTTTGAGCGCGCTTTTGGGTGGGTTAAAAATAAGTCATCATAATTCGACTTAACATAATGGATATAGAACATTTATGGGTTATATATCCATTTAAGGTACGTATAGTAACCTTTTTATACTGGGGGTGCCTTAAAAATAAATGCAGGAATTATTAAAAAAACTTGAGGAAAATCTTCTTCTTAGAAATTATTCAAAAGAGACAATAAAAGGATACTTGTTTTGCATTAAAAAATATCTTGAATTTACAGGGAATAAAGAGATTTGTAGCGATACAGCCAAACAATTTGTTCTTTTGCAACTAAAAACAAAAGAACCTTCATCTGTGGGTCATAGCATTTTTGCTCTTGAATATTTTTTTAAGAATGTGCTTAATCAGAGACTGAATCTGCCAAAACCAAAGAGAAATAAAAAAATACCCGAAGTATTGACAAAAGAAGAAGTTTCAAAAATGATTGATTCTATCAACAACATAAAACATAAACTTATTATAAAAATACTTTATGGGTGCGGTTTGCGAGTTTCTGAGATTGTTAATTTAAACAAAAAAGACCTGAACTTCAGTGAAAAACTTGCCCATGTAAAATTATCCAAGGGAAAAAAAGACAGATTTGTAAAAATTCCTGATTCTATTTTGGATAACTTGAGAGATTATTGTTCACTTACAACAGAAGAAATGGTTTTTTCTTCAAACAGAGGCGGGAGATTAACTAAAAAAACAATTGGGAAAATAGTTGAAAACGCTGCAAATAAGGCAGGCATAACAAAAGAAGTTTATCCTCACTTGCTAAGGCATAGTTTTGCAACGCATTTGCTTGAGCAAGGCATAGATTTAAGAATTATACAAAGATTATTGGGTCATAGCGATATAAAGACAACCCAGATTTATACACATATATCGCAGGCAAACATCAAAAATATAAAAAGCCCTTTAGATAATTTATAAAATGACAGAAAAAGACTACTACAAAACTCTTGGGGTATCAAAAGAGGCATCCCAAGAAGAGATTAAAAAAGCATTTAGACAACTAGCAAGGAAATATCACCCAGATGTCAATCAAGGAAATAAGGAAGCAGAAGAAAAATTCAAAGAAATAAATGAAGCGTTTCAAGTCTTAGGCAATTCTGATAAAAAACAGCAATACGACCAATATGGGAGTTCTGCATTCAGCCAGGAAGACTTGAGGGGATTTAGAAACTCGAGATTTAATTTCGATGATTTGTTCTCAGATTTTGGCTTCGGAGATATTTTTGATATTTTTAATCACAGGAGAAAGAGTGAGTATGAAGATTATGAAGAAGGAGCTGATTTGAGGTATGATTTAGAGATTACATTAGAAGAAGCTTTTTATGGGATAAAAAAGACAATAGAAGTACCTATTCATGAGATGTGCAAGAAATGTAAGGGCATGGGTGCAGAAGAAAAACATTTAAAAGAATGTGATAAATGCCACGGCTCTGGGCAGATAAGAATAGCAAGGAGACAAGGATTCGCGCAGTTCGTTAGTGTAACTTCTTGTGATAAATGCCGCGGCTCTGGTAAAATAATAACCAAGCATTGCGACGTTTGCAAGGGAAAAGGGAGAATAGAGAAAATGCAAAAAATAGAAGTTAAAATTCCCAGGGGCATAGATAACAGCCAATATCTAAGAATTGAAGGCAAGGGAGAAGCGGGAAGAAACGCAGCATCAGGCGATTTATATGTTGTTGTTCATATTAAAAAGCATTCAATTTTTAAAAGAGAAGATAAGAATCTATTTTTAGATCACAAAATAGATTTAGCCACAGCTATTTTTGGAGGGAACGTTGAAATTAAGGGAATCGATAATAAGAGAATAAAAATAACAATCCCTGCTGGAACACAAAGCAGTACCCCTTTTAGGATTGCGGGGCAAGGAATGTCAGTTATAAATTCAAGGGAAAGAGGGGATTTATTTATCAAAACAATAGTAGAGATTCCTAAGCTAAGTAAAGATAAAGAAAACCCCTTTAGAAAGATTATTTCTTGATAAAAAGATCACGCAGTTTTTTCATAAGAGAAGTTTAAATAATTCGACTTCCGCGCAGGAATTTTTAAAGTTCTCTCTTGAGAAGTTTGATTTTTGCAAACTTCTCATAACGCTAGCTCTTGATAACAAAGTCTCCTGCGTTGTTCCTGTGCATACATTTTAAATTTTCTAGACTGCACAATTGTTCTCGTTGTTTTGGTGAAATCCTTCGGGTTTGTCATCCAATCGCTATGCCAAAAGAAGCCACATTTTGGATACAGAGAACTGCGTTGGTTGGATGACACTTTGTGCGCAGTTCTCTGTCTGGATAACTGCAGAAGTCAGTCACCTAAGCAATGCAGTTATCCATATGTTAAACTTTCTTGAAGCAAATAATCTGCGGGCACCTCTAATCTCATACCATAAACAAAAACTTCGTGTTCTGGTTGTTTCCCCCTCTTTAAGGTTAAAATTGGGTCAGAGATTATCTCTTGAGGTTCAAAGCCAGTTTCAGATAAAACAATTCTTCGCAATCCTTCTATATGATCCTCTTCCGAACGAATCTCTCCGCCAGGAGTAGTAAAAAGAGAGCCACTCTTTTCAGTTCTTATTAAAAAAAGTCCACCCCGCGCATGGTCAATATAAACTCCCCGCACTTTTGTTATTAACATTCTGCCTTTTTAGAATGTAAACGCTATTTAAAGATTATTCTTGTGCAGGCTTATCTTCTAGCAGGCAACTTACCTGCATTCTCCAAAGCTGCATTTATGTCTTTAATAAAAGCAATTGTAGCTTCTCTCGCCACTTCCGCGAACTTCCTCGGGTCTGCCCGATTTTTAAACGCATAAATAATTCCTCTTGAGGAATTAACAACTGCCCCATATCCATCATCATTGAAACAATTTATTAGATCCTTAGCTGTTCCTCCTTGCGCCCCATATCCCGGAACTAGAAAAATTGAATTTGGCATGATTTTCCTCAATGTTCTTGCTTCATGAGGGTAAGTAGCTCCAACTACAGCACCTATCTGAGAATACCCTCTTTTGCCAATCTGCTGCTGAGCATGTCTGTTCACTTGCAATGCAACAAGATTATACAGCTGAGTTTTATCCCTAACCTCAATACCTACGCGCCTCAATTCCTTTTCTTCTTCGTCAGTTATTTCTACTAATCTATCTTGAAACTCGCCGGCACTTGGATTGCTTGTTTTTGTTAAAACAAATATTCCTTTTCCATGTTTTCTGCAAACATCAACAAAGGGCAACAGACCATCTGAGCCAAGATAAGGATTTACAGTCAACAGATCTACATCTAGTGAGCTTGTTCTGGAGGATTGCGTCTGAACAACACCCAAATGTCCATCTGCGTAAGCTTGAGAAGTGCTGCCAATATCTGCTCTTTTTCCATCTTCAATAACAATCAACCCCATGCTGCGCGCAAAATCAACTGTATCCTTAAAGGTCTGCAGTCCTCTGTGGCCATATTTCTCATAAAATGCAATTTGCGGTTTAACACAAGGCACCAAATCAGCAACAGCCTCGATAATTGCAAAATTGAATTTTCTAAAAGTGCAAGCAACATCATCAAACGAGTCTCCACAAAGCAAATGCCGCGGCATTTCTTCTACGGCCGGATCTAATCCAACTATGCAAGGATTTTGCTTTTCATCGATCTTTTCTATAAGTTTGTCTGCTAGATTCATTTATTTTTCTCCATTATATTTTAAATATTGAAGGAAAAGTCTGTTTCGCATATTTTCCATTATATATTTTAAGGCATTTTGATGATAATTTGAAAATAAATAGTTGACATATCAAATCTCCCGCGTATAATTTTACCTCAACATTGTTGTTATTTTTAATCTCGAGAGTTACCAAACCTTCTGTGCCGGGATCAATGTGCCCATCAGAACAAGTTACTGAAATTCCTGCTCTCGCGAAGTTCCCCCTAGTTTCAATAAATCCATAATAGCCATCAGGGATGCTAATTTTCTCTTTTGTAATTCCCAGAATAAATTGGTTTGGCTCTAATATTATCTGCGGCGCGTTAATCATTTCATAAGAGATTTCGTCTGATTTAGTGTCGATATAGTCAGTATATTTAACAAATACCTCCCCGAGAGCTAAATCAATAGAAGCACATCCCAATTTTTCAGAAAAAAAAGGTTCGATAATCAATCTCTTATCATCAATTAAAGCTTGAATATCTCTGTCGCTTAGCATGACTCAAAGATTAAATGCTAAAATAATAAATCTTTATGGTAGTTTTTACTACCACAATCTTTTAATACAACTTTTGAAGCCTATTTTTATGATTGAAGATATACTTAGAAACTTTGGCTTGTCGAAAAATGAAGCTAAAATCTATCTTGCCTTACTAGAGCTTGGGCCCTCTCTTATCGGCAAAATATGCGGGAAGACAAAGATACATAGGAGAAATGTTTATGACTCAATTGAAATGTTAAAAGACAAGGGTTTTGTCTCTTCTGTAACTTCAAATAACAGAAATATTTTTGAGGCAGTCAATCCAAATAAATTGATTGACATGCTTGATGAAAAAAAAGCCGAGATAAAATCTGCCTTATCTTATTTTCCAGTCAATCCAAAAAAAACGTCAGTTAGGATATATGCAGGTCAAAATGGAAGAAAATTGGTATTTGAGGATAAATTAAAATGCAAAGGAGAACAATACGTCCTAGGAGCGCATGAGCCATCCGGAAAAAGTTCAAATTATGTTGAAAATTACCATATAAGGAGAATAGCCGCCAAAATTCCTCTGAAGATGCTTTTTATTCACTCTGATTTAAAATCAGCTAAGAAATTCAAAAATTACAAATTTGTAAAAGTAAGAATTTTGCCAGATATTTTTAATTTACCAATTGCAATAAACATTTATTCCAATAAAACTGCAATTCTTTTGCAATCAGGTTCTATTGAGCCGATAACTATCTTAGTAGAAGATAGAGATTTAGCGAAAACATTCAAAGCTTACTTTAACTCGCTTTGGAAAATGAGTCAGAAAGTCTAAACTCTCGTGCTATTCTGCGCATTTTTGAGTTTTATCTCCTCCATTTCAATCGGGCAGGGCCTTTCCTGTTTAACATGCTTCAGGCACTTCGTGCAGTAATAAATATCATAAATAATTCCATCAATGTTAACATTTGCCTGATAAAGAAATGAATGATTGCACATTTATTCTCCACATCCGCTTCTTGTTGTCTGTTTACAGCTCGTGCAGTAAATCGCGCAGTTGCCAATGCGCTTTGCAGGCCCGCCGCAATGCGGGCAGACAAGGCCTTCGTGTCCAAAATCAGTTAGAGACTTTTGCTCTTCAATTTTCTGCTCGCTACCAGGCACAGAACTAGAGATAGGTAGAATTTCTTCTTCAATGCTACTGAAGTTAATCCTCCCAGCTCCGGGCCCGAAGTTATTCAGCATAAACTGAGAGACATAATCGACAATTGAAGAAGCAGTTCTTATTACCGGCTTATTCTTATCTAAATCCCCTCCTTCAACATTTCTTACAAACCCAGATGGTTCAAATTTTTGATGTCTAAACTTGCTAAATAATATGTCAACGGGGACGCCATACTGCAGATTCAACGAAACAGAAGTCGCCCAAGCATCAACTAACCCATTTATAGTTGACCCAACCTTAGACATAGTAACAAATAATTCTCCAGGTTTTCCATCATCATAAAGCCCGATTGTTATGTAACCTTCATGCCCGGAAATATCAAATTTATGGGTAATTGAGCGTCTTGTTTGAGGCAATTTCCTTCTCTCTCCGTAAATAATAGCAGAATCAGCAGATTCTGCATTCTTTTTTTTAACTATCTCTCCTTCTGTTTTCTGAGTATTCAATGGCTGGCTTCTCTTGCTGTTCTCTCTATAAATCGCAACAGCTTTTAATCCCCGCTCCCAAGAATAAATATAAGCATCTGCGATTTCATCAACTGTCACATTCTCCGGCATATTAATCGTTTTACTTATCCCCCCAGACAAGAATGGTTGTACAACAGACATCATTTTTATATGTCCTTGATAATGAATCGACCTTTTTCCCTTCGCAGGTTTAAAAGCGCAGTCAAAAACAGGTAAATGTTCTTCCAATAGTCCTGGCGCGCCCTCTACACTGTCATTTTTGTCAATATAATCAATAATTTTTTCCATGCCCTCTTCATTATAACCTAAAGTTCTTAATGCTAAGGCAACGCTTTTATTGACAATTTTCAGCATTCCTCCTCCAGATAAAACCTTATATTTAACAAGCGCAATATCTGGCTCAATTCCAGTTGTATCACAATCCATCAAAAAGGCAGTTGTTCCTGTTGGAGCTAAAACAGTTACCTGGGAGTTTCTGTAACCAAATATCTCTCCAAGTTCCAGTGCGTCTGTCCAACTATCCCAGGCATCATTAACTAAGTACCTCAGATGAGGATGCATTTTATTTACATCTATCTTTTTAACTTGTTCTCTATGCATATTAATTACATTTAACATAGAATCTCTATTTTTTTGATATTCTGGGAAAGGCCCAACCAAACTTGCTAGCTCTGCGCTGACTTTATAAGCTTCTCCGCACAAAATCGCGGTGATAGCTGCAGCAACAGCCCTGCCCTCATCAGAATCATAAGGCAACCCAAGACTCATAAGCAAGGCTCCGAGATTAGCATATCCTAAACCAAGCGGCCTGAAATTATGGGAGTTCAAAGTAATTTTTTCAGTAGGATAGCTTGAGCCATCAACAAAAAGCTCCATGCATATAATAAAAGCCCTAATCGCGCTTATAAACTTTTCTACATCAAACTTTCTGTCTTCTGTTCTAAACTTAATAAGATTAAGAGAAGCAAGATTGCAAGCAGAATCGTCTATAAACATATACTCCCCGCAATTATGGATTGTTATGCCGTTTGCAACAAAGCTATGCGTAACCGGCTCTGTTAAATCATAGACTATTTCCTGATTTACATAACTTAAAGACTCAACCTGCTCGAAAGGAAATTCTTTGTAAACAGGCACAGACTCATTAAGAATTTTTAATCTATTGCTTTTGTAAGATTCAGGCATAAAACCTATTAATTTTTCAAATTTGATTCTCGAGTCTCTGCTTATTCTTAGGGAGTGTACTTCTTTAACTGAGTACTCTTTCATGCCCTCCTTGCCATCTGGAAGTAAAGCTTTAGTTTTGCCCGCTCTGCGATTAAGATAAATCTTGCTTTTAATACCAAATCCGAGAAGCATTAATTGAGCATCTTTAATTAATCCTAAACTAGTTGAGTCCAGGGAGATATATTGTGACTTCTCCCCATAATTAGCTACTGTTCCGTCTGCAGTAAAAAGACCTTGAAGAACATACTTTTGCTCACTTAAAGTTAAATTAAATATCTGATTAGAGATTCTCTTTTCATGAGATTGTAAAGTTAGATCAATCATTTGCTTGAATTTATTCATAACCAAAGAATTGGTGATTGTGTATCTAGCGCCCGTAGGCACAATTTGAACGTTGGCAGGAGAACTTTTATGGGTGATTCTTTCATAATCCTCTGATATTCTTTCAGAAAACTTTTGAAGTATTGGAATTTCGCTTTCTTTATTCATTGAGATTGTGATTCCCCTATTTGAATTTGTTTCTCCGCTTCCCCCGTCCCCTAAATAGACACCCAGCATTTGATAAAAGCTTTTATCTTTTTCATTTAGTTCTTCTATTTCAGCCACAGGAGTATTCGGCAAAAGAAGATAATCATCTTTCGTTAATTTGTAAGCTGGAACAAATCCCCTATTAATTGTAAGAACTTTATGATCTGCGGTCAATTTTAGTTCATATCCGTTTTTAGTTGTTAATTTATATACTGGTTTTTTGCCAGTGATAAAAGATCCTTTTATTTTTGAAGTATTTATTATGCCTATATTAGTCAATATTTCACTTTCATCATCTAACAAAGAGTCAATTCTTTTCCATTTGCCATTTTTCATTAATATTCTAGTATCTCCTGTTATACAGGGGTTGCTTGCGTTTATTCTCCCAGAAGCTTTGCAAGTATGCCATTCATTAATAGTGCTGTCAAACTGCATTCCAGGGTCGCCGCAGACATATGTGCCCTCCGCAATCTTTTTCAAGATATCTTTTGCCTTAAAAGACTCGCACATTTCTTTGTTTTTAACATATAAAGTCTGCCACTCTTTATCAGCCTTAACAGCCTCCATAAATTCATCAGGCGCTCTGACAGACATATTACAATTCTGAAAAGCAATTGTATTATATGCTTCTCCGTTCATACCTCCCCCATATCCTTGCTCTATCAGTGCCCAAGCTTTCTTTTCTTCGTTTTGTTTAGCTAAAATAAAATTCATTATATCTGGATGGTCTACATTCAAGATCTCCATTTTTGCAGCTCTTCGCGTCTTTCCTCCAGATTTTATTATCCCCGCATATGCATCAAAGCCCCTCATGAACGAAACAGGCCCAGAAGCTCTCCCGCCCCCAGTTAATTTTTCCTTAGAACTTCTTAAATTAGACCTATTTGTTCCAGTCCCGCTTCCAGATTTAAACAAATTAGCTTCAGATACCTGCAAGGCGAGAATTGACTCCATATTATCTTCAATACTTTGAATAAAACAAGCAGAACATTGTGGTTTGTCTTCAGCCCTTAATGCAGGCACAACCTTAGCGTTTGTATTATCCCATCGAAAAACAGAAACCCCCCCAGCATCTTTATTATATTCTTGAATTCCAGCATTAAACCACACAGGAGAATTAAAAGAACCCAGTTGATTCAGACAAATAGCAGAAATCTCGTCTCTCAAGACAGCACTTTGAGCCTCATTAAAATAACTCTGGGACAATGATTGCCTATAAACATATCTCGCAACTCTTCCAATTAGTTTTTCAACAGAATCTTCTCTCTCGTTTTTAGCGATATCTCCCCAAAAATACTTGCTAGCAACTACTTTTATAGCTAAAGGGCTCCAAAAATCAGGTCTTTTTACTTTAGGCTGCGTAAAAATCACTTTTCCCATATCATCAGTCACGCTTACATCTTCAGAAATCCATTTTATTCGATTTCCAAATATATCAAATTCAAAAGGGTTCTTCTCTTCATAAGTAAAAAATCTCTGCAATTGCATCTTGCCAGTTTGTAATTCTTGTAATCTTTCAGGTGTCATTTTTTAACAAGCCCCCTTATCTCTTTTTTAAAATCATCAAGATCTGCGAAATTGCGATAAACAGAAGCAAATCTTATGTATGCAACATTATCTAGTTTTTTTAGTTCTTTAGAAACAATCTCTCCAATAACCGAACTTTTAACCTCTTTTCCAACTTTTCTTAATTTTTCTTCTGTGATTATCATCATTTTATCTATTTTATCAGCACTAATGGGCCTTTTTTCACAGGCTTTCATGATTCCTGTCTTTATTTTTTCACGGTCAAACGCTTCTTGGCTCCCATCTTTCTTTATAACTCTCAAGTCTATCTTCTCTAGGCTCTCCTGGGTATTAAAGCGCTTTTTACATTTCAGACATTCTCTTCTTCTTTTAGTAACTCCCTTAACATCTCTTTTGTCAATTACTCTCGTTTCGCTGTTAAAGCAATAAGGGCATATCATCTTTGTTGACCACAAACACAATATATTGTGTTTTTTACCCAAAAACTACACAACTTATTGTGTGCATTAGCCTCAAATCATTTTCGCTATTTAAAGATTTCTATACTTTTTCATTTATCCTCGATTATTTTTCAGAAAATTTCGTTCTTGTTTTTTTAGTAGTAAAAAGAAAAATCACAAAACTATTACTTTAAGAGAGATACAAAATTTTAATTTTTTCTGCTTACTAATATAAAACAATCAATATAAAATAAAAACGTTTATAAAATACATTCGTGTTATAACAAAATGGTTGCAAATTTCACAGATTTATCGAGCATAACGGGAATTTTGAATATAAGTCCGGTGTTATTGACATTTCTTATTCTCTGGATATTGCTATGGAAGGGGCTGGCGTTATGGAAATCAGCAAGATTAAACCAGCCTATCTGGTTCATAGTGCTTTTAGTAATAAATTTCTTCGGCATTCTAGAAATTCTTTACATCTTCCTCTTCTCGAGAATAAAACTAGACAGCCTCAAGGAAAAAACAAAGATGACCCGAAGAGAAAATAAAAAGAAGAGATAGCAAGGATGCAAACAAAATTCAAGCGCCACCAAAAAGTAAAGCTTCTAGTTGATCCAGATTCAGAATATATCGAATATAACCTCAAAGATGAAGAAGAATCTCCAGACTCTCCGCCCATAAAAAAAGGCGCAGAAGGAAAAATAAATATTCTCCTCCCAAACGGCCAGTATCATGTTGAAATCTTAGATAAAAAATGAAAAATATTGGCATATGTTC
>Ga0233423_10001697_pt1 | contig 10942 bp, 15 predicted proteins | sample Watercolumn_Mata_FD_180713 | JGI IMG/M metagenome (GOLD analysis project Ga0233423, IMG submission 180713) | Freshwater microbial communities from Lake Matano, South Sulawesi, Indonesia - Watercolumn_Matano_2014_112_MG | ecosystem: Environmental > Aquatic > Freshwater > Lake | place: Indonesia... | reverse complement strand
AGCTACAAAAGCGTATGTTGACAGTGTAACTGGCGGCGGAACAGCTGCGTGGAGTGTTACTTCTAATGTTGTTCATCTAAATACAACTACAAATAGAGTTTCAATCGGAGGGACAACATCAGGTTATAAATTAAATGTTAATGGAAATGTTAGTTTGAATAATACGCTTTATGTGACGAATGCAGGGAATGTAGGAATCGGGACAGACGCCCCGAGTTATAAACTCCATATAAGCGCTGTCGCAGCTAGTGCAAATCCTGCTGCAATTTATATTGACGGAGACGCCACTGCGGGGAGGCAATTAATGATAGGAGATTATTATCCAGCGACACTAGGAACTCGTTATTCTGGAGCAGACGCATACTTAGTTACAAATGCATACCAAACAGCAGTTGGCTCGGACAGTTGGACTCGCAAAACAGCGACATTTGATTCTGCAGGACTATTTATAAAACCAACTGTCGGAAATACAAATGGGAATGCTTTTTCATTTATGTATTCGTCAAATGCAACAGGCACAGGGGGCGCATATGCAGACTACTTTTCAAATACCTTAATGGTAATTGCAAATAACGGCAGCGTCGGCATAGGCACAGCCTCCCCGACACACAAATTCAGTGTAGTTAATGGAGGAGTTAACGTTACAACAACGTCAAATACTGCAAACTTCAGAATTGAAGAAGCTGGAGATGTCATAATCGGGATATAAAAAAGAAAGATTTAACGCATTAACCGAAAAGCTTTTAAATTCGATAATACGCTAATAAATTAATGGAAGATATAATAAAAAACGCAAATGAATTTCTGGCATCTGCTGAGGATAATTTAATAAAAGAGAGGTATAATGCTTCTGTCTCAGATTTCTTCAAAGCAATTGCCAACTTCTGCGATTACTTGATTTATAAAGAAATAAAACTCCTGCCAAAAAATCACAAAGAAAGATTTGACATTCTTCACATACACTTTAAAAAAATATACGAAAAATTGTCCAGCTTATTTCAGTTATACAAAGAGTCTTACAATTTACGATTAAAAAAGGAGGATGCTTTGAAGTTAAAGTTTTATGTTTATGAACTTAAAAAATTCATTGAGTCTAAAAAATAGATTGAAGCCTTTGTTAGAAGACGAAGAAGTATTGGATATTATACTCTTTGGCTCGCTTGTTAAAGGCAAATCAGCTCCTTCTGATATTGACGTCGCGCTTATCTCAAATAAAGAGCTGAAACATTCGATTAAAGGATTTCATATAAGCGTTATAAAACCCAAAGAAATCTTTATTTCACCTCCCGCCCTAGTTAACACCCTGCTCCGAGAGGGGTATAGCCTAAAAAATAATGCGTTTTGGGCAGAAGCTTTAAAATTCAAAAGCAAAATTCTTTTCATTTATACACTAGCGCAAATGCCTTCAACAAAAAAGGTTCAAATAGTAAATATTCTAAGGGGAAAGAACAAATCCATCGGTTTGGTAGAAGAAAAAAAAGGCGAATGGCTTGCAAATCAAGTTTTTCTAGTTCCTGTAGAAGAAGAGTATTTGTTTGAGCAATTTTTTATTAATTCAAAAATAAAATTCAAAAAGTTTAATCTATTAATACATTGACCAAATATGAAAAATAATAAAATAAAGGCTAATACATTAATAAAAAGAAAAAAATTGAAACAAATTTTAAAAACAAGCGGGATTAAAAGGATAAATAAAAGAGCCATAAATTTTATCGAAAATTTGATTAACAGGAACCTAATTAACGCAGTCCAATCTGCAAAGCAAAATATGGAAATTCACGGCAGAAAAACTCTTAGAACTATAGACATCAAAGAAGCTTTTAGATTAAAGAATAAAGAAGAAAACTTTGAAATTTGAAGTTAAATGTCTTCTACGAACAAAAGTTCGCTTTAATCAATGAATTTTTATAATTGAAGAAGCAATATCCATTCCAGAGAAGAAATTTTAGATAATCTTTATATATTCTAATGACCATAGTTTAACATGAAAAAAGGGGATTTTGCCAGAAAACAATCTTTTAAGCAGTCTTGTAACAATGAGAACAGTTCCCTCACAGAAATTAAGATTCACGGAAAAGACGGGCAAGGCGTTGTTATCGCAGGGCAGCTGTTAGCCATAGCTGCATTTCATGATGGAAAGTATAGCCAAGCTTTCCCCTCTTTTTATTTTGAAGGCAAAGATCTTCTCGCAGCTTCATCTATCAGAATTTCCGACCGTCCAATTAATTTAAGAGAGCAAGTATATAATCAAGACTATGAAATTTTTTTAGATCCAGAATCTATCCAGCTATACGAAACTATAAAGGGCCCAAGAAAAAAGACAGCTGTTAATAATAAACGAGAAATAAGAAACTGTACTGCTAAAGATATAAATAAAAAAGCGGTTGAGATATTCGGAAGACCTATTGTTAATACTCTCCTTTTAGGGGTTTTTGCAGCTTACACCAAATTAATCACGTTAGATTCTTTATTGAAAGCTGCAGAAGAAAGATTTAGGGAAAATGAAGAATTAATAATTAAAAATAAAAGAGCAATAAGAGAAGCTTACACCCAAGAAGAAAATGGCTAAGAAAAAACAACAAAAATTAAGGACTAACTGCAAATCTGAAAGTAAGTTTAACACAGGGGCAAGAAGAATAGAAGAAGCGTCAAGAGCTGTAGCAGAAACTGTTAAGCTGTGCAAACCAAAGGTTGTATCAATCTATCCAATTATGCCTCAAACCAGCGGTCTAAGAACTATCATGGAATTTTCTAGCTTAGAGAGTTTAAATGTTGAAGTCGTTAGAACAGAATCAGCTTATTCTGCGATAAGTGCCGCAATCGGAGCCAGCGCAGCAGGGGTTAGAACTTATACAGTCGCGTCTTCGCAAGGTCTTAAATTAATGAGTGAAATGCTTTTTGTTGCAGCAGGAATGAGACTCCCAATTGTTATGATGGTTGATAATCGAGCCCTGCCAGCCCCCGCGAACATTGGAAACGACCACTCTGACAGCATATCTGAAAGAGATGCAGGTTGGATACAAATTTATGTTGAAAGCTCACAAGAAGCTGTTGATAGAGTAATTCAGCTGTTCAAGATCTCTGAGCAAACCCTTATCCCAAGTATGTTATGCATGGACGGATTTGTCTTAACACAAGCTTATGAAAATGTAGAGATGCCTTCACAAGAACAGGTGAATTCTTTTCTTCCTGAGGCAGGAATGCTCTGTAGATTAAGCTCTGGCAAATTACTAAACAAGGGGTTTATTGCTCCCCCAGAGAGTTATATGCAGATAAAAAAGCACCAACAAGAATCAATTTTAAACAGCGTTAAGACAATTAAGAATATTGAAGAAGATTTTGCAAATAAGTTTAAAAGAAAATGGAGAATCATAGAAGATTACAAAACAGAAGATGCTGAGGAAGTATTAGTCTGCATGGGAACTGTATGCGGTACTGCTAGAGAGCTCATAAATGAACTGAGGCAGAAAGGAAAGAAAGCAGGAATGATCAAAGTTTCTTTGTTCAGGCCTTTTCCAAAAAATGAAATATCAAAATCCATAAGCCAATGTAAAAAAATGAAAAATTTGATCGTTCTTGACCGCGCAGTCTCTTTTGGCAATTCTGGGCCGCTGTATCTTGAACTAAAAGATGCCTTATTTGGCAGTAAAATAAATATTCATGGATATATTGCAGGTCTCGGTGGCAGAGATATAACAAAAAAGCATCTAGAAAAAGCTTTCAATTTGTCTGAAGAGAGATGGTTAATTTAATTGCCCCGCATTTAAATAATCTCCCTTAATTGCCTCAAAAAAAGCAAAAAAGAAAAATAAGAAATTCAGTCTTAGTTTCTTGCGAGACTAAATACGTTTTTTATAGCAACTATAATTGTAGCTGGCACGAACATCGCGAGCAATGCTTCAAGCATGCTTCCAAATATACTAACAGTTGACATTTGGTCTTTGCCGAGTGAAGCTACAATTATTAAAACAACCCCTGATAACAGAAAGGGCGTTACCTCTTTGTCAGCAACGTTCAAAAGTCCAACAACTAAACCAATTATAACCAATACTATCAAAACCCCCTGAGTAATCGCTCCAAATGCGCCAAAAATTAATGCAAGGATTAACCCTACAAGAAATGCCCAGCTACCTATTAAATTACCTGTTTTAGCTTTAGCCATTTTAAACCCCCTTTCATAAATTAACAGAGACAGTTTTTTTGAGTTTAAATATTTTCTTTCTACTTGCAGAGTTACAACTTTTTTAAAATATTTATCTCCTCAAAGGAGATAGAAGAGCCGTTAAACTTTGTAGCATAAAGCAATGCTTCCAAGACTCTTTCACCTTGCAGATTAATCAGCCCTTTTTTATAAGCTACAAAGGCAAGTTCAGAAGATCTGATAAATTTATATTTTGAGAACAAGCTAACATCATCCATCACCAAATTGACTCTCTGATGAAGTTTGTTTTCCATAAGTTTTTCTAAACCTTCGGGATTTTCGCACAAAACTCTGGTAGTTCTTTCATCAAGCGCGATCATATTTTTTATGCTTAGTTTGCTTAATTCGTCACTCAATGCCAAACACGACATTTCTGCTTCACTGACAAGGTTCACCCAGTGCCCCTTAACCTGTATAAAATGATTGGCTAAATCCATAAGCTCGTTACTTTCAAGCTTAATTTTCTCTTCAGATATTCCGAAAGATGTTGGCGCTTCTAATATTCTTTCATCCAGAAGTTTCTTTATTCTCAAAGCGCCTAATTCAAATCTCATGACTCCAATCGGCCGGTCAATAACTTCCCGTTTAACAGCAGAGGTTATTAAAAACTTGCCATCGAAGTTCTTCTTTAGATTCTCTAAAATATAAAGTAGGCCATTCATAGAAAGGTTTATCAGCGCTCCAGAATCAAAAATTAAAGCTTTCATTTCCCGCCCTCTAAGAAAAAGTCTAAAGCCATTTTAGCTCTTTTTTTTACTTCTTCAGGAGCTGGTTCTTTCAGCTCTATTCTTTTCTGCCCAGCATATTCAGCTAATTCCCACTGAGAAATTCCAAGTAATTTTGCAGTCCTGCCCATAGAGATTCCATGTTCATATATTCTAGAAGCCTTGTTTATAGCTGCTTTTCTCAATACTTCTTGTATGTAGGGTTTAAGGTCTGGGGAGAAAGTAGCAGATGATTTCCTTATTCTCTCAAGATATGTTTCGTAGGCAGTATAATTCCCTTTTTTGAGTGAATTGATGCATAAAGAGATTAAAGAAGCCATTCGTTTAACAAATTTATTCCACAGCCTTAGTTTTTTATTGTCTCCTTTTTCAATTAACTTGGCGAGAGTATAAATGATGACTGCGAGAGTTATGCTGCTGGCATCTTGCACCAGAGAAGCAGAGTGTATTGTTTGGTTTGACAAATCTCGGAGTTTTAAGGAATTGCAGTCAAGAAGGCTCTGCCTTGTTTCACTTAAAACATCTATAACATGCCCAACCTCTTCCATAAAAGCATCAGAGTTTCATACTATATAAAATTTCTGTTTAAAAAATTTATGTGTAGGTCCATAACAAATTATAGCAGAACAGCTTCTTTAAAAGGCTTAAAATGATTATCTGTTGTAATAATTTTCACACTATTTTCTCTTGCTGAACAGATTATCAAAGAATCAACAAAAGGAAAATTGTCTCCTTTTTCCCGCATTTTAGAATGCAAAATGCCCGCTTCTTTAGCAATTCTAGGAGCAATTTCCATTATCTTTGCATTTTTGATAATAGAGTCATATGCAACTTCTATATTTCCATTGTTTCTTTTAACAAAACTGACAACTTCTGAAATAATTATGGGAATAACAAATGTCTCTTCTTTTTTAAGAAACTTGCTAACTTCTTCGCCCCGTTTACTTCCCGAAAGATATTCTATCCAAGCTGAAGAATCTATTATATATCTCATATCCTATCTTCCATTCTGTCTCTGTCTGTAAATTTGCCTAATCCTTTCAAAGCACCAAAATAATCTTTTTTATGCTTTTTTACTTTTATCTCGACAATCTCATCTTCTTTTAGGCTCTGACTTCTAACAATTTCTATAGGGATGGTTACTGCGAGCGAGCCTCCGAGTGTTCTTATTCTCGTTATTGCCGCCATAAAAAGTATAACTTTAAGTTATATTTAAATGTTTCTATTTCGCCTTGAGCCAAAGACATTATTCAAAATTGTCTTGATTAAATCAAGTCCATAAAGGAGTAAATAGTAACTTTAATAAATCCTTATTGCTTTTGTTATTTAATGGAAGTCTTGCTTGACAGTAATTTTATAATTTCTTGTATAAAAAAGAAGATAGATTTCGTTGATCAGCTTGAAGAACAAGGTTTCAAAGTTTTGATGCCCTTAGAAGTTTATCAAGAAATGAAAGATTTAAAGCGAAAACTTCCTCATGATGATCGAATAGCGATAGATGTTGCTTTCACCATGCTGGAATCAAGAGGCATAAAAAAGACTCGGCTAGGCAAAGATTCTGTAGACAATGGCCTCATTAATAAAGGAAAACAAGGTTATTTCGTTGCGACTCTCGATAATGCTATAAAAAACGAAATTCCAAATAAGATAGTAATATTTGATGCCCAAAAAAGAGTAGGCGCGGAATAATTTTAGGTAATTGATACATTTATAGACCAAAAAAGTTTATAAAGACAATAAATTTGTTAAAATCATGAACAACAGATTAGTTAAACTTGTTTCGGTTGCAGTATTTGGTATTGGTCTATTAGGCAAAACAAATCAACTAGGCGCGCAAGAAGTGACTGGACAAACCTCTCCAGAAACGCCAGGAATTACTCAAGAAAAAGAGCAAACACAGCCCAGAGAATACAGCCCCCAAGGAGATTTTTATCTTGGAATTTATCTGTACCATGAAAGAACTAAGGCCGGCAACGGAAAATTTGAATTTTACAGTCAATTTCCAGGAACAGAGAATGGAAGAGTATTCAAATTTAGTGATATCAAAGATGAAAAAAATCCAATTACAAGACAATATACATTAAATTATACAAACGATAGTTTCGTTGTCACAATCGAAGGTCGCGCAAACCCACTATTTTTTAATAACTGGACAAATAGTGTAGAAGGAGTTAGAATAGGGTTTCCAAGCGGCGGGTCGCTAAGAGTAAATAGATCTGACCCAGACGTACAAAAAAGTTTAGCGAGTGTTGAAGTAAGAGAGTTCCCAGGAGGATTTAAAGCAGAAATTGTTCAAGGAGCCGAGAGAATATATCGAGGAGCAAGAATGTGCATGGAACAGGAACTTTGTAGAGAGGGTTCCCGGGTCTATGACGGTCTATTTTCAGTTAGTTTTTTAGAAGAAGAAAAGTAAAAAAGTAATTTTGTACTTAAAAAATCCAATAAAATTTTCTCAGTCAATTAATTTCGCAACAGCACAATTCTTTTAAATCATCTTTATCAAGAGATATTATGGATAAATTAAATTATAAAAAGGTGAAAAACCGAAGCTCAGTCGAAGATGACATTTTAGACTCTTTTATGGGCAGTGAAGACGATATTACAGATTTTAATCCATGCCTAAAAAAATCAGAAGAAATGGATTTCCTCAAAGAAACTGAAAGTCGCGAAACTCAAGACTCCCCCTTTTGGAGCCTTTACTCTCAAGATAACAAACTTGAGCCTTTAAAGTTTTCAAACGGAAAAACACAAGAAGATGTAGTCAAAGAAATAGTTGATTTAATAAAATCAGGCAATAAAATAATCTTTTTGCGAGGTGTCTGCGGAACAGGCAAATCTGCAATTGCTCTCAACATCGCAAGGATTTTAGGTAAAACATCGCTTGTCGTTCCAGTAAAAGGCCTCCAAAGGCAGTACGAAGAAGATTACACCAGCAAAAAATATCTGATAAAAAAAAATGGCCAAAAAATGAAAATTGCTATGATAACTGGCAGAAATAATCACGATTCAATCATTCAACCAGGAGTTTCTTGTGCAGACCTTAACTTGCCAGACACAATAAGAATAACTGAAAAAAATTATGAAAAAATTAGAGAGTACTATGAAAAAAATCCATTCATTAGAAACAAAGAGCTTCCAGAAATTAGAAAATTAAAAAGAATTGCAATTGCCCCTGCAAATCCTTATTGGAGCCCAATTCGACCAGCTGATTTTGAGCTTTCAATGCTGAGAGATGCAAAAAAGTTGAAGTACAGAGGTTTGCGGGGAAAAGATTTTATCTTTTATCATAGAAAGCCAGGATGTTCATATTACGACCAGTATTTAGCTTATTTGTATGCTGATGCAATAATCTTTAACTCTGCAAAATATAAAATAGAAGTAGCTTTAGACAGAAAGCCAGAGACAGAAGTTGATATCATAGATGAAGCAGACGAATTTTTAGATAATTTTTCGATGCAAGAAAGCCTAAATCTAACAAGGTTCGCAACTTCGCTAAAATCTCTTTCACCAGAGCACCCAGAAGCGCAAGAAGCAATCAGAGAAATATCTGAGCTTCTTTACTTTGAAGAAAAAAACAAGCAAGCCTTAGGAATTGATGAAAACAGAATCTTTCACATTAATGAAACAAAATTAGAGAAAATGTTTAAGCTGTTACTAAAAAATTCAGAGCTTGCAAGCGAGATTTTGATTGATGAATTAAATTATTCCAATAAAGCCCTAGAAGTTGCTGAAATTTTTAATGACTTTCTCGATGAAACCTATCTAACTTTCAGAAGATATGAAAAAGATTTGTATGTAGAGTTAGTCTCAACAAATTTATCAAAGCGCTTTCGCGAAATTATTGATAAAAGCAAAGCTTTAGTCCTTATGTCCGGCACACTGCATTCCCCAAAAGTACTTGAAGATGTTTTTGGCCTTAAAGATTTTAAGATAGTTAATGCAGAAACTCTTCATCCAGGCACAATAGAGATTCACAAAACTGGAAAAGAGCTAGACTGCCGTTATTCCAGCTTGAATTCTAACTTGAATTCTAGAACAAAATATCTACAAGCTCTTTATGCTTGCTTTCAGAAGGCAGCTAAGCCGGTGTTAATTCATGTAAATGCATTTGAAGACCTTCCTACAGAACAAGAGATAATTGAAGATGAATTATTCAGCTTCATTTCCAGAGAAACACTAAGAGAAATGCAGTATAATGATAAAACTGGAAAGATGATTTCAGAGTTCAAGGATAAAAAATCTCCATTTTTATTCACAACAAAGTGTTCGAGAGGCGTAGACTTCCCAGGAGATACATGTAATTCTATCATTTTCACAAAATACCCAAACCCTAACATTCAAGAGATATTTTGGAAATTGTTGCAAAAAGAACACCCAAATTATTATTGGGAATTCTATCGTGATAAAGCCCGCAGAGAATTTCTGCAAAGAATTTACAGAGCCCTGCGCTTTAAAGAAGATCACGTCTATGTTCTCTCACCAGATTCTAGAGTTTTAGACGCTGTAAGAAATTTGCAGTATAGATAATTGCATCAACTCAAGACATTTTATTTGTAAACAACCAGTAAAGCTTATATATACTATAAGCTTAATATTAGCATGCCTAAAAAAAGAGTTAGATTGAAGTCAACAAATGGAACAGAAGGAATGCTGAAAGTTATTTGGGGCTTTGTTGCATGGATTACAGGAATGTTGGTTTCACTGGCTGTTGGCTTTGGCATGGTCTCAGGCTCTCTAAGAGTCCCATTAATCCCGGAGATTGTTACAACAACAGCCGGTTGGGTTGTCGTTATCCTAACGATTCTGGGCGCAGCGCTCGCATTAATTGACAAAATTGCAAAGTGAGGAACTTCTTTTAGTTCAGTATCTCAAAAGCCAATTATATATTTCTCCAAATAGCCAGCCAAATATCAGCCCGATAAACAAAATTTCAATCAAACCAGTAAGAACACTACCGATGGGAATACTAGGCCTCGCTATTTTTGTAACATCTATTCCCTGAAATAGGTCTTTTAATACGTTCACCATTGCGTCAGGTATAAGATAAAGCAACATAGCCCATAAAAGATAAAAAAGAGCGAGAGTCATTGCAAAGCTAAAAGCCATTCTCTTAACATTTAATTTTTCTGCCATTTAAAACAAGAATGTTTATGCCTTATAAAATTTTCTCCAGTACATAAAACCGTTGGTTATACCTTTTTATTCCCGCCGGTTGTATAATTAACATCAGGAGGAATTACAGGGCCTAATTTAGAAGAAGGCCTGTCAGATTCATCATAATCTCGTTTATTTGACCTCAGAAGATAAATCACCAAAACAACAATTACAGCCACGATTATAGAGATTACCGCGATAATAACAATCTTTATCAACGAACCTGAAACTCCTCCAGCTTGATAAGTACAATTCTGAAATTCTGAAGGTTTGTCAGTTAATAACCCGCAGTTTCTCAAATCTGAGCAGGTTCTAGTCTGATTTCCGCTTTTTGTGCAAGTAGTCCAATTTCCGCACGACCAATTAACTTGGCAAGTAGGGGCGCAGTTTTGCAGTTCTACAGGCTTATTAGAGACATTATTGCATTGGTTGATGTCTGTACATACCCTTATTTGATTTCTTCCAGCGCAAGTACTCCATGCTGTACAATTCCAACTTGGAGTGCATGTATTGCCCTGAGGAACAGAATTAATGGATATCTCTCTAACTGCTGAATGGGTCAAGCCAGATATTGAAAATCTTGATCCAGACACCGCGCAACTATAAGAAGAGTTGTTGCCAGAACAAGGAACAATTGTTTCAGAAGTAGAGTTGCATCGAGAGGAAATCTCCGAAACTGAAGAGACTACAGCATCTTTTATACAAACGGCATTTGATGAAGAATTTAGTCTATCTACATAAACTGTTTTTGTCACATTCAATCCAGATATAATCAAATAACCAAACGCAGCAGATTGGGCTTGCTTTTCTATTCTCACATTTGAAAGATTTAATGCCTGAGAAAAGTTGTAAGTCAGCGATA
>Ga0233423_10001696_pt1 | contig 10963 bp, 8 predicted proteins | sample Watercolumn_Mata_FD_180713 | JGI IMG/M metagenome (GOLD analysis project Ga0233423, IMG submission 180713) | Freshwater microbial communities from Lake Matano, South Sulawesi, Indonesia - Watercolumn_Matano_2014_112_MG | ecosystem: Environmental > Aquatic > Freshwater > Lake | place: Indonesia... | reverse complement strand
GAGAATGATGACTGCGACGAAGAACATGTAGACGGTCACGGGACGGTCGATGGCCAGCCGGGCGAGTCTCATGGCGTTTGTCCTTTGATCCAGGTGACGGAATAGCGCTTCAAGACTTCATAGCCGTCGGGGTCCGGCTCGATGGCGTAGAATTTCCCCTTCTTGAGGATGCGGACCTTGGGGTTGATGAGGTCGGCATGGCGAGGGAGAGAGACGCGGCCGAGGAACCGTCCCTCGGCGTCGAAGACGTCGTGGACGTCTTGGCGGTTGTCCGATGTCCGCTCCCAGGTCTGGACGAAGAGATGTCCCTCGTCATCGACAAAAAAGCTCCGGAAGGCGGCATGATGCGACGAATAGTTGTAGACGGGATTGATTCCGGGCGGCGTCTTTCGGCTCTCGAATTCGTCGATGTCCTTCTTCGTGACCTCGAGACCTTCATGTTCCCGGACGATTCTCCTAGAGAGCCCCCCGTCTGGATTGAATATTCTTATCTCATAGGTCCTCGCGTTTCCGTAGAACAAACGATCTTTATAGTCCAATGTCCACAGGTCGCGCGGAGCGAAGGGGTTGCGGCTTTCGTCTTGAGGATGGCTGAAGATCTCGGTCAGCACGGTCTCGCAAGCCGGGTCCATTTTCTTTAAGGAATCAGGGCTGCCGGGATTGATCTCGTAGAGATAGATCGCGCCTTTCGAATCGATCGCCGCTCTGGAAAATCCTCTACCCCGGACGGGGACGCTTCGGAGGAGCTTGCCGTCGAAAGAGAAGAAAGAAAAACGGCGGTTTCCGAAGTCCGGGAAGGCGATTTCCTTCGCGTCGCCGGCGATGAAAAGAGCCGTCGTGAATCCGATGTCCTCGGGGCCCTGTCCCTTCCGGCCGAAAGACCGAAGGAATCTCCCCTCCGAATCGAAGACTTTGATTCGGCTCTCGCGAAGCTCATAGACGTAAATGCACCCGTCTCCGTCGATGGCCAGTCCATACGGGAAGGCGATCGCATATTCTCCTTGGGCTTTCTCCCCTCCGATGGACCAGTCTTCCTTGAGGGTGATAATTGGCTCGCGATAAATCGGCTCCCTGGGATTCCGGACGACGACGACCTCACCCACCTTCGTGATCGTCCCTTTCCATTGCGGCGCCTGAGCTTCCGACGGCTTCGCGAGGAAGACCGCGATAATGGCGACCGCGGCAAAAATGAAGCCGATCCCGGCTATGAGGGAATCGGCCGCGAACCGCCAAATCGATTTTGCAGCGACCATCTCCCTCCTACCTTATGATCTTAGACTTGACGACGAATAGATTTTCCTCGACGTCTTTCTCCAGGAAAAACAAGACATCTCCCTGAACCTTCAGGAGGGTCCGGCCGGCGCCGAGATAAAAGCTGTCGACGAACCGGCCGTTTTCGTCGAAGACGTCGTAAAGATCGCCTTTGTCTCTATCCGTGGTCGACGTCGCGACCCAAAGTCCTCTCTCGTTGGGGAAGAGCGCTTTGACATCGCTTTCGAATTCCTTGACCGGCATATCGTATTTTTTCCGGAAATCGGCCTCCCAATTCTGTTCCCGGTGAGGGACCCGAGGATATTTCCGGCTGAAGCGTCGAAAGATTTTTCCGCCATCCAAATCGAGGACATCAATCATGTAATTCAGCCCGAAGAAAGCGTATAATCTCCGTCCATCATCGCTCATCGCCGTCATCGAACTCTCCCAAGAGCTTCCGTAGTTGCGGCCGAGAAAAAGCTTGTAACTGAACGTCTCGAGGGCTTTTTCGGACTTGCCGTCCTTCGCGACCAGGAAGATGGTCTGCCGGATGTCCATCAATTTGCCGGTTCTCTGGTCGAAGGGCGGCCAAGCCTCTTTGTAAAGGACCATATCCTTTTCCTGGACGCCGACGAGACCGCGCAAGTCTTGACTCGGAAGTCCGACTGGCCCCAGATAATTTCCTTCGAAATCGGCCCGCCAGAGTAATCCCGTACTGAAATCGCGGATGTAGAGTTCGCCTCCAGCAAGGGCATAGAGAAAATCCCCGCGGATCTCGCCCGGCCCCTCCCCTTTTCGATAGAGATTTTTGACGAACTTTCCGTCGGGAGAAAATTTCAGGAATTGACCGATATCGACGATGAAGATCGTTCCGTCGGGCGCGATGTTCAGGTGGCGGGGGGCCTTGAAAAAGAAATCTCCGCTCTCGTCCGTGACCCGCCAGACCTCCTGGAGTTTGAGGACACGGCCGGCGTCTTTGGCCAGGGGCGCGGCCGTATTCTCGATGATCATCTGGGCCGGGTATAGGGAAGCTGCAAGCAGAATAGCCCAGAGCCCGGCGTTTTGAGCCGCGGGGTGGGCGGGATTATCGATGATATCCTGACCGGAAGAAAACGCCCCGAGCCCGAATCCGGTCCAAACCGCCAAGACGAGACGGGCCGCCCTCCTCGCATCACCCGCCCGCCCTCTCGTTCTCAAGGCCGCCCTCCTTTCGGCGTTCCGGCAACCAGGCCGTCGTCCGACGGCGCCGGCAGTCTCCTCACCCCTATTTTTCGACGATCCGATACTGGTAGACCGTCGCCCCCCGCTGGCTGTCGATGATGAACAAGTCGTTTCCCTGAATCCGGACGAAGTCGGCGAAGTGGGTCAGGGGGATTTCCCCCAAGAGAACGCCCTCCGCGTCGAAGACCTCGAGTTTGAGGGCGTCGGTCGTCCGGAGGTCGGTGTCTCCCTGGACCTTGGAGGAGACGGTCTGGCCCCCCGTTCCGCCCATCCCGACCATCATCGAGGTCCGGACCACTTCCTCCTTTTTCAACTGGCGATTGTAGGTCACGACCCAGGCCCGGCTCTTGGCATCGACGGCGACGCTCGTCGTGACGTTGTTCATTTGGGGAGCCTTGAAGCTCACCGACATTCCCCCGCCCTCGCTTCGCGTGCTCGACTCGCCCTTGACCCTTACCTCGACCGCATAGTTCAACGGCCGGTCCGACCGCCAGAGGAGCTTTCCGTCCTTCGAATACTTTTCCACCCGGTTCTGGTATTGATAGGCAGCCACGACCTCATCCTGGGGGTTGAGGTCGAAGACGAGACTGCTGCCGAAGCCGCTCGTCATCGGATCGCCGAGGTCGATCAATTCGCCGAACTCGCGGCTGATTTTCCCCTCGCCGTCGAGGATCTTAATGAGCTTCGGCGGGGCGGCTTGAGTTTTTTCGCCGGGGGTCGGGATGGCCGGGAGGATGCTCCTTCCCCTGACCGCGAAACCGCCCTGACGGAACGGCCTCAGCCGGTTGACCTGCTGTTCGGTGAGAGAAATCATCTTCGGGTCTTTGCCGTCGAGGGCGCTGAGCTGGATCCGGCGCTGGAACGGGTCGAAGACGACGAGCCGCCCGTCGGCCGTGATGTTCAGGGAGTCGGGCATCACGAACTCGCCCGGCCCCTGCCCCTTGCGGCCGAAGGTGGCCAGGAATTTGCCGTCCGGGCCGAACTTCTGGACCCGGGCGTTGGCCGAATCGAGGATGTAGATGTTGCCCGCGGCGTCGACGGCGACGTCGCCCGGCTGATTGAAGGCGACGTTTTCGTCTTCGGCGTCGACGTCGCCGATCTTTCGGACAAGCTCCAGGGCGGCCTTGGGAGTCTTGCCCCATAGCCCGCCCTTTTCATTGTGGACGACCTTGACTCCGTTCACGGTCTCTGTTTTCTGGGCCGCGGCGGCGCCCCCGAAGAGAGAGAGGCAAAGAAAGAACCCGGCGGCAACGGCCGGGATTTTCTTGGAGGGAGAAAGTGACCCAGAAACGTCGGGTGATTTCATTCCTATCGTCTCCTTTCGGCCTTCATGGTTTTGCATTTAAAATTCGAAATCCCGGAATTTCAGCCCCTTGGACTTCAGGGTCGTTCCCATGACCTTGTCCAGCTTGGCCAGGCCGATTTTGTGGTCGATGACCGCCCTGATTTCGCTCGCCTTGGCCTGGGCCAGCCGCCGCTGATAATCGAACAGCCATTCGCTCGAGGCGAGTCCGAGCTCGTAGCGCTGGCTTTCGGCCTCGACCTGTTTTTCCATCAATTCCCGGTACCGGGTCGAGGATTCGATTTTTCGGGCGGTCGTTTCCAAGTCCTTGACCGCCTCCAGAACCTCGACCTCGACCGTCTTGCGCTGTCTTTCGAGCCGAAGTCGAGCCTGTTCCTCGGCCATCCTGGCCTTGGCCAAGTTCGCCCGGGACAGGACGTTGGCCAAGGGGACGGACAAGTTGACCTGGAGGGACACGTTCCGGTACGCCCTCTTGAACAGGTCGCGGAAGGAATCGGCCCGGCTCCCGGTGATTTTGTCGATGATGACCCCCGACAGGGGGTTGTTGTCCTGGAAAACGTACTTCACGCCGGATTGTCCGGGATTCCAGTACGAAAACTGGAGGTCGAGCTGGGGAAGTAGCTGGTTCTTGTAGTATCCGATGTCTAGGACGGCGTCGGCGACCTGGCTCTCGTCCGAGGCGATTTCGGGCCGCTCGGCGAGCGATACCCGGAGAGCCTCGGCAAACGTCACGGCCCGTTTTTCGACCGAGGGTTTGTCGATGGGGACGAGGGAGGGCGAGGCGGCCGGGGAAGCCTCGGCCGCGGCCGGCCCGACCGGCATGTTGAGGAGCGCCTTCAGGGCGTTTTCCTGCTTTTCGACCGAGGCCCGGGCCGACAGGACGCCGTCCTCGTAGCTGGCGACCTCGGTCTCGTTCTTCAGGAGGTCGATGGACGACTTCGAGCCGATGCGGACGGCCTCCTGGGTCTTCTTGAAGGATTCCCGGCTCTGGGCGAGCGACATCTCCTGAACCCTCAGGTTCTCCCGGGAATAGGAGAGATTCCAATAGGCCTGCTCGACGTTGAAGATCGTCCCCAGGAGCGTCGCCTTGAGGGAGGCGACGGATTTATCCCGCTGGCTTTCGGCCTTGATGGTCGAGTACCGGTTGACCTTCGGGCCGAAATTGCGGAGCAGAGGCTGGGTCAGGTCGAATCGAAGCCGGCTGTAATACGAGGGATTGATCGTCGTGAACGCCCGGGACGTGTCCGTCCGTCGCGAAAACACGTTCAGGTCCACGGTCGTCCCGAGAGGGATGTTCTGCCGGACGTTCAAATAGACGTAGTCTTCTTTGGTCTTGACCGTCGGCCCCTCCACCCCCCAGGTGCTGGGCGTGTCCAGGTTCTGGTAATAGGACGAGAGGGTGAATTGGGGCAGGTATTTCTCCTTCGTCTCCTGAAGCGACGCTTCGGCCATGTCGGGAGAGAAGGCCTCGATCGTCAGGTCGAGGTTGACCTTGAGGGCCATCTCGAGACACTCGGCCAAGGTCAGGTTGAGGACGCGGCCGGCAACAATTCCGGGATCCTTCGGCGGAGAACTTTGGGCCGAAACCCCTGCGGCCGCCGTTGCGGCCACCCAGACGGCCAGGGCCGGAAGAACGATTTTCTTGGGCATGACTCCCCTCCTCCCCCGGCTCAAGGGGCGGTCTTCTCGACGCTGACCTTGGCGTCGTGGGCCAGGGTGAAATGGCCCTCGACGATGACCGGCTCGCCGTCTTTGACCCCGTCCAGGATTTCGGCGAATTTCTCGTTTTCCACGCCGATTTCGACGTAGCGCCATTTGGCCAAGCCGCCCTCGACGACGAAAACGAGCCTCCGCCCCCCCCGGGTCAGGATGGAGGCCTGGGGGACGAGAAGCCGTCCGGTGAAGATGTCGGCCGCGATCTCGACTTCGGCGTGCATCCCCGGTTTGATCTCCTCGGCCGGGTTTCGGACCCCGATGTAGACCGTGCAGGTCCGGTCCTCGGTGTTGACGACCGGGCTCACGGCATCGACGACCCCCTTGACCGTCTTTCCGGGATAGGCACTGAACCGGAGGTCGACTTCGCGGCCCACCTTCATCTTGCCGATCTCGCTCTCCAAAACCTTGGCCTTGACCTTGACCCGGCTGATGTCGACGACGGTGCAAATCTCCCGGCCGGCGTCGAGATGCTCGCGGGGCGAGATTTTGATGTCGGAAATGACCCCGGCGAAGGGGGCCCTGATCTTGGTCTTGGCCAGCTCCATCTCCGAGATCTTGACGTCGATTTCGGTCTGGGTCAGGTTCTTGGACGAAGCCATGATCTCGTCCCTTTTCCGGCCGGCCTCGATGAGCGCCAACTCGTAGGCCTTCTGGGCCCGCTCGAGGTCGGCTTGGGCGACGAGTCCTTTCTGAAACCCGGCCGTGGCCTTGTCGAACTCGGCCTGGGTTTTGTTGAGCTTCTCCAGGGTGGCCGGGGAGACTTCTTTCTCGGCCGCGGCGAACTGTTTCTCGAGGAAAAGGTCGGACAGGTATTTCATTCTCGTCGCCTGGAGCTTTTCCAGCCTGAGGGCATACTCCCGGTCCTCGATTTCGACCAGGATGTCTCCTTCCTTGACGTGAAGCCCTTCCCTAACGTAAAGATTCTTGACAACCCCTCCGACCTCGGCTTTAAGGGCGACCTTCCTCTCGGTGTAGGCCTCGCCCGGAGATTTCAGGGTCATGACCAAGTCTCCCCTGTGTGCCGGCACGGCCTTGACCGGAAGCGGAGCGGTTTCGTTCTGCGGCGAGGCGCTCGTCCCGGCAGGGGCGGCTGCCCCCTCCGTCTCGGCCGCTCCTCCGCCAGCAGATTCCGGTTTCGAGGCGTTTTTCTTGATGACCAGGAAATAGACGCCAGCGGCTAATACGATCACGGCCAATGAAATGGCGAGCGCTTTTTTGGGAATAATCATGGATTCAGCCTCCCTCCCTGGACGAGCTTATTGTCATCGTCTTCCAAAACAGCAGCAATTCTCGTACCAAGCTATCAAAAAACTCCTTCCACGTATATAGACCGTCCGGCCGGCAAAAAATTCCCATTAGGGTCTTTTTTTCTACGCCGGACCGGGCTTTTTCGTTGCGACAAAAACGAGGTTAAGATGGGGGACACTTCAAAGTGTCCCCCATCTTTTTAGGATCCGCCGAGGGAAAGCGTTCAATCCAATTCGACGCAAAAGACAGGGATCCAGCCGCGCTGCCCCGACGCGTCTTCGGCCCAGTACCAGCCGTTGGCTTCTCTGAGGACCTCGACCCGCTCGCCCGCTTGGACCGTCAGCTCGGTCGAATCATAGTCCTCAAGAAGGTTGGCCTGTACAGGGAGCGGTCCGCCCAAGTCGCCGCCGGGGTCAATCATCGAAAGTGGAGTCCAGGCCCCCGCTCCCGAGGGGAGAACGCACCACCCCCAGCCGGGCCACTCGGGGTCGAATTTCTCGAGTCGGACGCGGTTTCCGGTTCGGAACTGAACCCCTTCGGGAAAGGAGGCCTTCCAGTCCCGGCTCACCCGGCCGACCATGAACGGGTCATCCCTTGGGTCCGCTGAAATAGACCAGCGAAAAAACGACCACGCCCAGGACGATGAGCGATAAGACGACCTCTTTCCATCCCCAAGAGGCGCGCGAGACCGCCTTGTCTTCGGCCACGGTCGTGGCGTAGGTCAGCCCTTTGATCCGGGCGTAATCGGGAGGCTTGGTCAGCAAGCTGACCACGATGAGAATCGCGATGCAAACGACGAACAGGATGATGCAGAAGTAGAGAAAGTTGACCTTGGCGAACGCTCCGACGATCCCGCTGAGCTGGGCTTTATTGAGCTCGGCGACCAACCGGGCCATGCCCAGGACGAAGCCGCTGACGAGGGTGGCCATGGCGGCCCGGCCGTTTATCCGCTTCCAGAAAATGCCCAGCAGGAACACGGCGGCGATGGGCGGGGCGATGTAGGCCTGGACGCTCTGGAGATAATGGTAGAGCTGGCTCGAGATGAGCTTCATGAGGGGAATCCAGGCCAGTCCGGAGACGACGAGCACCGCCGTGGCGATCCGGCCGACCCGGACGAGCTCCCGCTCGCTCGATTGGGGCTTGAATTTCTTGTAGATGTCCATCGTGAACAGGGTCGAGCTCGAGTTGAAGCAAGAGGCCAGGGAGCTCATCAAGGCCGCCAGGAGTCCCCCCGCGACCAGGCCGCGCAGGCCGACCGGGATGAGGGTCGCGACCATGGTCGGGAAGGCCTGGTCGGCCGAGGCCAACTGGAGCTGGCCCGACTTGGCCATGACGTAGGCCATGACCCCGGGAAGGATGAAAATGTAGAACGGGGTGAGCTTGAGGAAGGCGGCGAAAATCGTCCCCCGCCGGGCCGTCCGCTCGTTTTTGGCCGCCAAGACCCGCTGGACGATGTATTGGTCCGTGCACCAGTACCAGAGGCCGACGATCGGCGGGGCGAAGACCATGCCCGGCCAGGGGAACTCGGGATGGTTGGCCGGAAGGAAGAGGTTGAGTTTGTCCGGGCCGGCGGCCTGGACGAAGGCCGACCAGCCGCCGATCTTGATGAGCCCGGCGACCGTGACGATGACCGACCCCATGACGAGGACGATCGTCTGGAGCGCCTCGGTGTAGACGACGGCCCTCAGTCCGCCCAAAACCGTGTAGGCGCCCGTCAGAACGACGACGATCAGCGCTCCCGTCCAGAAGTCGATCCCCATCAGGGTCTGAAAGACGACCGCCCCGGCATAGACGTTGACGCAAATTTTCGTGAAGACGTAGGCGATGAGGCTGATGACCGAGAGAAACCAGCGGGCCTGGGGGGCGTAGCGGAGCTCCAGGAACTCCGGCATGGTGAAGACCCGGCTCCTCATGTAGAAGGGAATGAAGACCCATCCCAGGACGAGGACGAGCCAGGCGTGGAGTTCGTAATGGCCCATGACGACGCCGCTCTTGGCCGCCGTGCCGGCCAGGCCGACGATGTGCTCGGCCCCGATGTTCGAGGCGAAAATCGACGCCCCGATGACGAACCAGCCGACGTGGCGGCTGGCCAGGAAATAGTCCTCGGTCGAGCGCTGCTTCTGGCGAAAGCTCCACCACGAAATGCCCAGGACGACGGCGAAATAGGCGGCCACGAGGACCCAGTCGATGGGCTGGAAGTTGATCATGGGCGGGCTCCCTCCGGAACGCGGACGGTCATGCGGAGGTGTATATCACAAGCCCGAACGGGCTTTCAACCGCCCAGGGTGACCATGACCGGCTCGGGCTCCTCGACGTAGGTCAGGGAGAGCTTTGGGTCGATGAACCGGCGCTGGACGAATTCGAGCCCGGTCAGGACGGCGGCCGCGGCCAGGAAAAAGACCGGAAACCGGCCGGGATGGCGAAACAGCGACCGTTCGAGGGTCGCGATCGACGAGACGGCGATGAAGAAGCCGAGGACATAGGGCGCCCAGCGGGCCTGGAGCTTGGCCTTTCCCGGGACGACGAGGCAGGCGTAAGGAATCCGGGAGAATCTCCAGAAAGCCGCCTGCCCGGCTAGGAGCATCCAGGCCAGGACGTAGGCCGTGTGAACAGCGGCCGGCCCCGCTCCCCAAAGCCAGGCGTGGATGGGCCAGAGAAGGACGGCGAACGGGAGAATGAGGAGAAAAACGACGGCTTTGCGGACGGCGAGGAAGTACGGGTGGCGGTCGGGTCCTTCCGTCAGCCGGAAGACCCAGTTGGCCTCCGGTCCGAAGGGGGTGTTCATCCCCGACCGAAAACCCAAGATGAGAAAAAACCCGAGGACGATGGGGGCCGACAGGACGTTCAAAGCCGCCGTCGCGGGGTCTCGAGCCCACGGGTTGCTTGTTCCAACCGACAACAAGAGGAGGCCAAGGCCGACGGCCAGATAGCCGGCCAGCCGGACCTTGTGGGCGGCGCTTGCCCGGAACGTTTTGGCGGCGAAGCGAAAGACCGCCCGCTCTACGGGATGGCCGAGAATCGTCCGGTCGAAGAGCCGTCCTCCCGCCGTCCGAAGGCCGGCCGCCGCCCGCCGGGGCTTCCGAACCTCGAGCGAGCGCCGGGAGTGCTTGCGGAGGCCGAACGACAGGGCCAGGAAATCGGCCACGCCAAGAGCGACGATCGACCCCAGCCCGAGGAGAGCCCCGGCGGAATACAGGGGGTCGAACCGGCCGACGAGAATTTCATAGATCGACGTGAACCACATCGGCGGAAAGAAAAGAATCGAGCTCGGTCGGTCGGCCCGAAGCGCCTTCAGAAAATCCAGCCCTTTGGCCAGGGTCGAGGGGTCGATGAGGGCGACGAGGATGACGGCCACGCAGGCCACGGCCAGGCCGAGGCGGAGGGCGAGGGCGACCGCCCGGAAAGCCCGCCGTCCAAGGGCGACAAGGAGGACCGCCTCGAGAAAGAGAAAGGCCAGGAAGGTGAAGAGGAGAGCGGCGGTCGTGGCTAGGACATGGGCTCCCATGGTTCGAGCCAGGGCCGACAGGTTGTCCCCCGTCCAGCGGGGAAGGAAAAAGGCGACCCCGAAGACCGAAAAGGCGTTGGCCGCGGCCGAAAAGAGGCCGACGAAGAGGAGGAAGGACAGGAATTTCGAGGCCAAGAGGGTGTTCGGTCGGACGGGGAGCGGGCGGAGGTTCTGATGGTCCTTGGCGTCGAGAAACAGGACGTCCCATTCGAGGAGGACGGCAAAGGCCAGGATGAGCATGAAGATGGTCAAAAAAGCAAATTTCTCCATCCACGACTGGCCCAGGTCCTCGACGAACATGTACTGACTAAAGAGGGTGTTCGTCAGGACCCAGCCGACCGCCGCCAGGACGGCCAGGACGGTGAAAAGCTTCTCTTTCATCTGCTCTTCGAAGGGGATGATTTCGTTCTGGAACAGGCGGTTGAAGAAATGGCGGGTCAGGACGAGAACTTGACGCGGCCGGCCTTGAAGACGGGCCATGAGGGCCTCAGTATTCAGCCGTTCGCGGAGGCTCATCGGGGGCCCCTAGGTTCGCATGACCTCGACGAGATCCCGGGCGATCGCCTCGGTGTCCTCCTGCGCGACGAGCTGGCTGAAGATCTCGACGAGCGAGGGGAGGTGCATGAGCGACCTCAAGTTGTCGACCGAATCGTTGGCCACGACCCGGCCTTTATGGAGGATGATGACTTTAGTGCAGAGCTTCTCGGTGGCCTCGGGGT
>Ga0233423_10001695_pt1 | contig 10967 bp, 10 predicted proteins | sample Watercolumn_Mata_FD_180713 | JGI IMG/M metagenome (GOLD analysis project Ga0233423, IMG submission 180713) | Freshwater microbial communities from Lake Matano, South Sulawesi, Indonesia - Watercolumn_Matano_2014_112_MG | ecosystem: Environmental > Aquatic > Freshwater > Lake | place: Indonesia... | reverse complement strand
TCAGACAATATTGATCGTTCCGTCAAAAAGGGTATGAGCACCGACGCGGCAGCAATGGAATTCGTACAGTATGAAGCGTACGGTCCCGGCGGATGCGGTATCATCATTGAAGGGCTTACCGATAACAAAAATCGCACGGCACAAGAGATCAAACACATCCTCTCTAAGAACGGTCTCGCACTCGCGGCACCAGGATCCGCGATGTGGATGTTCACCAAAGGCGACGACGGACTTGAAGCGACAACGACGATTGATCTTTCTGATACTGATGGTGCAAAGCTTGAAACGATTCTTGAAGTACTTGAGGAGCATGATGATGTGCAGGAGGTGTACACGAATGCGAACTGAACGTAAAAAATCAGAAGTTAGGTGTTAGAAATTGAGAGTTAGAAATATGAAGAATGAGAAACTGAAAAAGAGAAATTAAGAATATAAAGATTGAAAACTATAAAACGATACACCATAAAGACAAAAAGAAATGTTTATTGACTGCCGGATAAGATAGGGGCTATTCCGCCATTCTCGCACTCTCTGACAACTTGAAACTGACAATTTCCATATGCGTATTCTTGCCATTGATCCGGGATTTGATCGCGTTGGTATCGCGGTCGTTGAGAAAGAACACGGTCGCGAGTCCGTTGTGCATTCGCAGTGCATCGTAACAAATCGCGCAAACACATTTCCCGACCGACTTCTATCTATTGAACGCGGTGTAGAAGATGTTATACGCGAATATACTCCCACACTCTGTGCGATTGAAGAACTTTACATGGCGGCCAACAAAACGACGGGTATTCGCGTCGCTGAGGCGCGCGGAGTAATCATTGCCACCGCGGCACGTGCGGGACTTTCCGTCCGTGATATTTCGCCTCTGCAAGTAAAAATGGCGGTCACAGGATATGGAAAAGCAGATAAAACGCAAATAAACATGATGATACACAAAACCATTTTGCTTCCGGAAGGAAAAAAACTTGATGACGAGATTGATGCTATTGCCATCGGTGTCGCGGCGCTTGCCATGTTCGGCAAAAGCGCATATCCACAAACATACTGACTTGCATTCTTTCGTATTCTCCTGTACAAATACAGTCAGTTATCAGATTAAGCAATCAAAATTCTTTCGTATGGAGGATTTTTTGGATTCAGATATCGACATACTCGCCGGACTCGACGAGGATGAGCGAAAAATACACCCCGATGATGAGGATGATGATGTGGACGCAGTCTCGTATGACAAATACGACGACGAAGACGCGTACTAATTTACACATATCATATAACAACCGCGCGGCTCTCGCCGCGCGGTTGTGTGTGTTTTTATGAGGAATGAACAGAACCTACTCCACCACAATCTTCACAAACGTATGCTTCCCCACGCGAAACGGTGTTGTCTCGGCGACAGTGTACGCATAATCGGAGATAACTGTTTCCGTCTCGCCAAGCACACGAATTGCATTTCCCTCCACCAGACGGCGATATGCGCTTTTTGATTCAACAACACCCTCTTTCACGAGAATGTCCGCGAGCGCCGCGCCTTTCGCGGCACGCACTTCAGACATGGTCTCGGGGATTTCTTTTTTACTGAACGTATTCACAAACGATTCTTCGGCGCGACGCGCGGCCTCTTCCCCATGATAGATGGAGACAATCTGGCGCGCGAGAGCGAGTTTTGCGTCACGGGGGTTGAGACGTCCGGCGGCGGTCTGCTTCTCAATCACACGAATATCATCCATGGGCGTAAACGTCGCAAGTTCATAATACACACCGATGACACTATCAGGAATAGACATTGTTTTACCAAACATATCATTCGGCTCGTCCGTGATACCGATATAATTCCCCAAGCTCTTACTCATTTTCTCTTTGCCGTCGGTGCCGGGAAGAATCTTCACAGAAAGAACACTTTGTTCGGATAACATATTGCCTTTCATCACATCGCGTCCCATAAGCATGTTGAACGTCTGATCGGTTCCTCCCACCTCCATGTCACATGACCCATACACTTTCGCGAGTACCACCGAGTCAATACCCTGGAGGACTGGATACATCATCTCATGCATATACAATTCTCCGCCTGACTTAAGACGTTCGGCAAACATGTCGCGCTCAATAAGACGCGCATGCGTCACACGACGGAGTGTTGCCAAAAATCCACGCAATGTAATATCCACCAATTCCTTGCGCTTCAGATATTTCTTTTGCATGCGCGTATCCTCATAGAGAAGCGCCTTGCCGACAAATGACGAAGGATTCACCGGTGTCACCCCAAAACGCATCATGAGCCCTTGTTTGGGCGCCATGTCCGATACCGAAAGAAACCAGTCGGAATTCCTCATCCACGAAAACACCGTGCTGTCCGTCCGCAAAATTTTTCCTACTTGATCAAGGTATGTCTTCATGTTGCGTTCAATTTCTTCTTGATCAATCTCTGGACGCACCTTGCTTTTCCCCGTCGGGTCTCCTATCTGTGCGGTAAAGTCACCCACCAAAAAGACGACCTTGCACCCGACATCTTGAAGCATCCGTAATTTGCGCAATACCGCCGCGTGTCCAATGTGAATATCCGGACGTGTTGGATCAACACCAAATTTGACAATAATGTCTTTAGTGTATGTTCCTTCTTTTTTTTCTTTTATCTTTTTAGCAAAAGCGTCATTGGGGTCTATAAATGTCTCCACCCCGCGCGAAAACATATCGTCATGTTTCTTCACCAAAGAGTCGTCATCCATACACAATACTATACACGACAAGGGCATTTTGGGAAAGTCACAAAACTACGTTCTTTTTCTTTTTATTTTTCTCAAAGTTTATCGTTTACGGTTTATAGTTTTACCTTTTTCTTTTTTCTTTTTATTTTTTTATAGTTTATCATTAATTGTTTATCGTTTGTAGTTTTTCTTCTTCTTCGTTCTCTCCTTGACGTTGGTGTGTTATACTGCATAACAATACACGCAACATCACATCATTATGAAAAAGCACATTACACGCATGCGCGCACACGTACACAAAAATGATATGAAAAAACGCTGGAAACATCTCCTTCCCGTTCTCTTCATTCTTGCCGGTATTGGATTCTTCTCAATCGGTGGTCTTATTATCTGGGCAAGCTTGATGCCAATGCCCGATTTTGACTCGTTTATCGAACGTAAAATCGCACAATCAACAAAAATATACGATCGCACAGGAGAAATACTACTATACGATATTCACGAAGATATTCGTCGTACTGTCATCCCAAGTGACAAAATCTCTCCACACATCAAACAAGCTACCATTGCTATCGAAGACAGTGAATTTTACAATCATCACGGTGTACGCCCACTTGCTTTTTTACGTGCGGTTCTTGTTAACCTTCTTAGTATGAACTTCTCTCAAGGGGGTTCCACCATCACACAACAAGCGATAAAAAACACCATGCTCACACAAGAAAAGACAATTTCACGCAAAATAAAAGAGTGGGTACTTGCCATTCGTTTGGAACAGATCATGACAAAAGAAGAGATTTTAACACTTTATCTCAATGAATCACCCTACGGTGGCAACATTTACGGTGTTCAGGAAGCTTCCCGTGAATTTTTTGGTAAAGATGCCACAGATCTTTCACTCGCCCAATCCGCTTATATCGTCGCACTTCCCCAAGCCCCAACATATTATTCTCCATATGGAAAACATGTTGATGCACTCACATCCCGTCAACATCTCGTATTATTGCGTATGAAAGAATTAGGTATGATTGATGACGCGGCATACCAGAACGCCCTTGCTGAAAAAGTAACCTTCCAACCACAAAGCCAATTTGGTATGCGTGCGCCACATTTTGTTTTTTACATACGTTCGTATATTGAACAAAAATATGGCGCCACCGCTCTTGAAGAAGACGGCCTCAAAGTTATTACAACACTTGATTGGAACCTTCAAGAAAAAGCCCAGGAAATCGTAAAAAAACACGCTCTAGAAAACGCAAAAGCATTCAAGGCGAAAAACGCCGGCCTTATTGCCATTGACCCGAAAACAGGCCACATCCTCGCTATGGTTGGTTCACGCGACTATTTTGATAAAGAAATTGATGGAAACTTCAATGTTACCCTTGATCCCAATCGTCAACCAGGGTCGGCATTTAAGCCATTTGTGTACGCAACGGCATTTGCCAAAGGATATACCCCTGACACAGTCGTATTTGATCTTCCCACAGTCTTTGACACACGATGCGGTCCGACAGGTATACCGATTGTCTCCGGAACAACAACTGATGATTGTTACAGTCCCGTCAACTACGATGAAAAGTATCGCGGTCCTGTTACTCTCCGTGATGCACTCGCGCAATCACTCAATATTCCCGCGGTAAAAACACTGTATCTTGCGGGACTTGATGCGTCTCTCAATACAGCAAAAACAATGGGAATCACAGGTCTCAGGGATAAAAATCATTATGGTCTTACCTTAGTACTCGGTGGTGGAGAAGTGTCTCTCCTTGATATGACCAGTGCATACGGTGTTTTTGCAAATGAGGGAATGCGCAACCCCACAACTCCCCTTCTCAAAATTGAAGCGCAAGACGGCGGAACTCTTGAAGAATACACACAAAACCCCTCACAAGCGATTGATATAAATGTTGCACGAGAAATTTCTGATATTTTATCAGACAATGCCGCACGCACACCGGCATTCGGTGCTACATCATATCTCAATTTCCCTGATAGAGATGTTGCAGTAAAAACAGGTACCACAAACGATTATCGTGACGCGTGGATTATGGGGTACATTCCCCAATTATCTGTTGGTGCATGGGCGGGAAACAACGATAATTCACCTATGGAAAAGAAAGTAGCGGGATATATTGTGGCACCAATGTGGAATGAATTTATGCAAGAAGTTCTCACGACATATCCAAATGAATCATTTGTACCACCCACTGAACAACCATCAAATGTACCTCCCGTTCTTCGTGGTATATGGAAAGGTGGTATTGCATATATTACCGACACAGTTAGCGGTGGTCTTGCCACTACATATACACCACACGAAACACAACAAGAACATGTGGTTACCAGTGTACATTCAATACTGTATTGGATTGATAAAAACGATCCGACACATACACGTACCGACAATCCGGGAAATGATCCACAGTTTAATTTGTGGGAATACCCTGTGCGTACTTGGGCTGCAGCACAAGGATATGTTGATGGAACAACAACAAACAAACCGACATATATGGATAATGTCCATGGACCATCATTCGCACCACGTATAACTGTTTCCTCCCCAATTAGTGGCTCTACATTCAACCAAAACGATCGTATCACCATCTCCATAGAAAGTTCCTCAACACTCAAACATGTAGACTTCTTCTTGAACGGCGCACTTATTGGATCAACATCATCTGCACCATTTTCCTTCTCATTCATTCCTTCAACAACGGGAGAGATTACTCCTGACTCAATGGTGTCTGTCGCAGCATACGACACAATATATAACAAAGCGGAAACTTCAATTCCGATATACATTCAAGGAAATTAAAACAATACAATGATTAACTGTTAATGATAAATGATTAACGATAACAGTAAGTATACAAACACGGCGGGCTTATTGCCCGCCGTGTTTGTATTGTACACCCCTGAGAAAAGCCGTTTCCATCATTTCTGACAACTAACAACTTAACTTGTCCGTTCATTCTGAGAACAACCGTCCACACTGTCTCCAACAACCAAAAACTAAGAACTTATTCGTTTGTTTTACAAACTTTATATAAAAAAATTGGTGAGTATAAAAACAATAACTATGTCATCCTTATTCATCGTATATCCAAAACATATATATCAGGATAATCTGTTTTTATTTTTTCAAGAATTGATTGTTTATGTAATAAAATTTCATTTTTTATTGTCGGACATGTTGAGAGTATAATTGTATAATTTTTATATGTAATATATTTATTCTCAAGAGAAATAAAACATACAACGGAAACACACTCTCGTATCGCATCTTTTACGGTATGATTCTCAGGAATTATATGTTTAAACTTTTCAAGAAATTTCCCTAATCCTTCCATATAAAAAGTGGAATATATTATCTATTCATCGGCATCACAAGATATGTGAATGTTTTATCACCAATAGGGGTGATAACAATTGGTCGTCCTTTTCCGGAAAATGCAAGATGTAGACTATCTGTTGTAATTGAAGAAAACGCGTCGGTGATATATTTATAATTGACATTGATTGTTATTTCCTCACCAGTAAGTGATGTTTGTATAGGAATAATACTTGATCCAACATCGGCATTTTTTGTTTCAATAGTAAATGTTTTTTGTTTTGGATTTACTAATAATGTTGTTTGTCGAAATGTATTTGCCACAACCCCACTTATTTTAAACGCATTCAATAAATCGTTTTTAAGAATAATTGCTGTTGTGGTATATTCTTTTGGAATAATTTGATAATAATCAGGAAAAGATCCATGAATAATACGTGAGGTAACATATATACCCTCATGTTCCATAACAATTTGATGGTCATTAAATCGAACATCAATACCACCATCAATATCTTCAAAAATACGAATGAGTTCTTGTGCGTTTCTAAAAGGAATAAGTACACCACCCCAATTAATAGTATTTTTTTCTTTTATTTTTTTTTCAGCTAAACGAAAAGAATCTGTCGCAACAAACACAATATCATCATGTTCTGGATATATATACACACTCGCAAGTTCAGGTTTAATATCCGATACTGATGCAGCATACACAACAGATTGTATTCCTAATACAAGTTTTTTTCCTTCCAATGAAAACGACTGTCCATCAGACACAATGGGAAGTATTGGAAATTCCTCAGGTGAAACACATTTAATAACAGTAACAATACCATCAGCGGAAATGGTCATATTTCCATTTTCAATAGTGCATGTCACGGTTTTTACAGATGAATTAAGTGTATTGAGAAGATTAGAAAGAATATGTGCTGGAACAGCAACACTTCCTTCTCCAGACACTTTTATTGGTAACAATGCTTCTATACCAATATCAAGGTTTGTTGCCCGTACGGTGAGTTTTTTATTTTTCACTTCAAAAAGAATATTTGAAAGAATAGGAAGAGATAAAGTTTTCCCGGTTATTTTTTCAGTTTTTAAAACAATGGAGGAAAATAATTCTTTAGATACTGAAAATAAAAATGATTGCTGTGTGATATCCATATGTGAAAAAGTTATCAGTTAATATTATATAAATAATATATGATTATTATATAGGGAGTTGATAAGTGAAAAAATTCATTTTTTATTGCTATATATTAATTATTTTTCAACAATATATGTGAATGATATCTTCATATATACACATATATTAATATGATTTTTTCAATCAACATAACCATACACATACTTTCCACAAAACTATCCTCATACAATCCTTTTTTTATACACAAAGTATTCCCCATATTATAATAATGCACGTATCTGATCGACCTCATTTCTTAAAATATCATCAATAGAGAGATCACTACGCATTTTTTCATATGAATGCATAACTGTTGTGTGATCACGTCCACCAATTTTTTTTCCAATAAGAGGATATGAAGCGTTGTAATCTTCACGAAGAAGATACATAACAATCTGGCGCGGTTTCACCACTTCCTTTCGACGTGTTTTTTCATAAATATCTTTTTCTTCAATATTATAAAATCCAGCCACAATTTTTATAACATCTTTAAAAGATACGATATTTTTTGGTTTATTTACACCACGCACAATAGTTTTAATATCATCAAGTGTGATAATGTTGTGTTTGAGTTGTGTGTGGCATGTGACGGTATTTAATACACCTTCAAGTTCACGAATATTTCCTTCAACAGTAAGTGCTAAATATTCAATAACAGCTTTATCAAATTGTAATCCTTTTTCTTCCGCTTTTTTATTAAAAATAGAAGCACGCGCCTCAAATTCTGGTTGTCCAATATCCACAATCATACCTGCATTGAAACGTGATTTGAGGCGTGCTTCAAATCCGGGAATGAAATTTGGGTGCATATCCGATGAAAACACAATTTGTTTATTCCCCTCATAGAGAGTATTGAACACATGAAACAATTCTTCTTGTGTTTTTTCTTTATTTGAGAGGAATTGAATATCATCCATAATAAGCACATCATATGAACGATATTTTTCTTTAAATATATTTGATGTATCGTTTTGTAATGATGAAATATATTCTACGAGAAATTTTTCAGATGTGAGATAAATAACATTTTTATTATAGTTTTTTTTCAAATGATTACCGATTGCTTGAATGAGGTGTGTCTTCCCAACTCCTGTGCCGCCGTACACAAAAAACGGATTGTAAGTAAATCCAGGTTTATTAATAATTGCTTGAGATGCCGCGTGCGCGAGATTATTAAATGACCCGACAATAAATGAATCAAATGTGTATTTGGGGTTTAGATTACTTTGTTTATCAATATATAAATCAGCCAAGGGTAATTCATCAACATTACACGAACTTAGTTTTTGCTCTTCAGGAACATTTTTTCTCTCTCCTTTGTGAATGGTATATTCAATAGCACGAACACCGTCTGACAGTTCGCGAAGTGATTTCAGAATCATTTTATGGAATTTTGTTGAGAGCCATTCTTTCACGAATTCATTGGGTACCGCGATGGTGATTACACCATCATCTTGTTTTACAATATAAGTATTACGAAACCATGTACTAAAATTTGCGCGTGAAAGATTTGCTTCCATGTCGGAGAGAACACTGTTCCAGAGTTGTGAATGAGAGGACATACAAAGGATGAAAACCAGTTAATAAAATATGTATCATTGTATTGACTATTATATACAAGGTAGACAAGAAGTGGAAACTTGAAAATATTGGAAAAGTCTGTTGATAACATGTGGATAATGCAGATATACGAATTACAAATATATACAAATGATGGATGTGTGAATATATGTAGTTTGTGTTTCAGTATAGAATGTATTTTAGGCGGCTTGTGTTTTTGGAAAAATGGTGTATAGTGGTGTAATCATGTCGCAAACATATAAACCAAGTAACAGAAAGCGCGCGACCACACACGGGTTTCTTGTTCGTTCAACAACACCTTCAGGGAGAAAAGTGCTTGCCAATCGTCGTCGTAAAGGACGTGCGAAATTGTCCATATAGTCTATAAACAAGTTTTTTCTATAAAAAACACGCGTTTTATTTTAAAACCGCGTGTTTTTGTGTATGATTGATATATGCTTCCTAAACGAGAACGGCTCACAACACATACCATTTCCCTTCCCCGAGAAGGTTTGCGGATATACCATACTGATCGATTGACACTAGCGGTGTCCAATCAACACACCAGGAAACCCTCAAAATTCGCCGTCATTGTGTTAAAAAAGGGTATTACAGCAGTTGAGAGGAATAGAATACGCCGGCGCATTTACGAGGCTATAGGGGCACTGAGAAAAAATCTCAAATCAGAGGGATATTTTTGTGTATTTTCTTTAAAAAAAGGAGTTTCAAAAGATATTCCTTATAGTGTTTTTCTTGAAGATGTTGGTGTGTTATTTAAAAAGGCGGATATTATAAATGTATGAGTGGACATGTTGGGAAAAAGTTAATCAGAGGTTTAATTCATATATATCAATGGTTTTTGTCTCCTGACAAGAATGTATTGGTTCGTATAGGCGCGCTTCCCTCTCGACCCACGTGTGTCTTTTACCCCACATGCTCGGAATATATGATAGGTGCCGTTGAAAAATATGGTGTTATAAAAGGAATGAGGAAAGGTATTATTCGTATTGGCAAATGCAGAAAGGGTACGGAACCGTCGGTGGATACACCATGAACGTGAATGTACGAATTATGGGAAAACGGTAAACTGAAAACGATAAACCATGAATAATTAACTATTAACGATAAATGATTAACGATAAAAACGACGGACAAAGAAAAGTAAAAGACGAACATACACACACGGCGGGTTATAAGAACCCGCCGTGTGTGTGCCGTATATATCTGAGAACAGCCGTTTCCGTCGTTTCTGAAAACCGACAACGAACAATTAACAACTCATCTATTCATTCTGAGAACAATCGTCTTGTTTCTGCGAACTAATAACTCTCTATACAAAGAAGGAAGTACATACGAAAGTTGTTCTTTTCCCAATATTCGTAACTCATCAAACATAATTACTGTCTCTCACAATTGACAACTTGTCGGCTCATCGTGAGTCTATGTTTTCTTGCTCAAAAAGGAAAATCGGTGTACAATATAAAAACATGGTAGGATTTTTTGAAACAATCATTTATATTCCTCTCCTCAACGCACTCTTTTTTCTCACCTCATTCTCTCCGTGGTCGGATATCGGTATTTCTATTGTATTATTGACCATTATCGTACGTTTTGCACTCTTTCCGGTTACCCATGCGTCTACCAAAACGCAAGCAAAAATGCGTGAACTGGAACCGGTACTCAACAAAATAAAAGAGGATCACAAAAATGATCAGGATGCCCAAGCACGCAAAATGATTGAACTGTACAAGGAACATGGGCTCAATCCAGCAATAGGATGTCTTACTCTTCTTATCCAGATTCCTGTTGTTTTGGGTCTTTTTTGGGTGTTTAAGGATATCCATGCAAATCCGATGCTTCTGGGAAATGTGTATGTCTCTCCTTCATCCATTCTGGATACATCGTTGCTCTACCCGTTTACACCCATTCCCGCTTTTGTGCGGACGAGTTTTCTTGGTATTTTTGATATCACCGGAAAAAGTCTTGTTCTCGCGCTTCTTGCCGGTGTAACCCAATATATTCAATCGGCGTTATCAATGCCGGGAGGGAAACTGACACTTAAGAGTACCGGTTCTTTCAAAGAGGATTTGATGCAAAATATGAAGTTTCAGATGCGCTATTTTTTGCCGGTTATGGTCGCTGTATTTGCGTACTCAGTATCAGCGGCTGTTGCGTTGTACTGGGTGAC
>Ga0233423_10001694_pt1 | contig 10967 bp, 12 predicted proteins | sample Watercolumn_Mata_FD_180713 | JGI IMG/M metagenome (GOLD analysis project Ga0233423, IMG submission 180713) | Freshwater microbial communities from Lake Matano, South Sulawesi, Indonesia - Watercolumn_Matano_2014_112_MG | ecosystem: Environmental > Aquatic > Freshwater > Lake | place: Indonesia... | reverse complement strand
GGTCTCAGTCCTGAAGGGTACCCCTAGAGACCTATCAGGGTTCTACCGCAGGTGGGTGAGGTGAGATGCGGGTCTTAATGATCAGCTGGGAGTACCCCCCGCATGTGGTGGGGGGCCTGGGCAGGCACGTCTTCCACCTCTCCAAGACCCTCGTGGTCAAGGGCATCGAGGTCAGGGTTCTCACGTTCACGGATGGCTCCTCCCCCGCCGAGGATAGAATGAACGGCGTGGAGGTGATCCGCGTCAATCCGTACTCTCTGAGGTACCCCGACTTCATATCTTGGATCCACGGGTTGAACATGCTGATGGTGGAACGTGCCGCCTCCATGGACGACTTTGACATCATACACGTCCACGACTGGCTGGCGGCGCCCTCAGGCATCGCCGTAAAGCACATCACGAGGAGACCACTAATAGCAACGATCCACTCCACCGAGACTGGAAGGAGGGGTGGGCTCAGGAACGATCACGAGAGGCACATACACGAACTGGAGTGGCTGCTCTCCTACGAGGCGTGGGGCATCATCTGCTGTAGCCACTACATGCTGAGGGAGGTCTCCGCAAATCTGGGTTGCCCGCGGGACAAGATCGCGGTGATTCCCAACGGATACGAGCAGGCATGCCTAGGATCACCCGCCCCCCTTAACAGGAGGAACTACGCGGAGGACAACGAGAAGATCGTCCTGTACGTCGGTCGCCTCGTCCACGAGAAGGGGTCGCATCTGCTCGTCGAGGCGGCAAGCAAGCTCAGGAGGTGGGACCTGAAGTACCTGATAGTCGGCGACGGAGCCATGAGGCCATACCTCGTGGACATGACCAAGAGACTCGGGGTTGCAGATAAGGTCTACTTCCTGGGGCACGTCCCCGACGGGGAGCTCTCAGCCCTCTACCACTGGGCCTCGGTGGCGGTCTTCCCAAGCCTCTACGAGCCCTTCGGCATCGTCGCCCTGGAGGCCATGGGGGCAGGCGCGCCGGTCATAGTGTCCGGGGTCGGGGGGCTTGACGAGATAGTCCAGCACGGCAACAACGGCCTGAAGTTCATCCCCGGGTCGTCCGACTCCCTTGCATACAACCTAAACTGGATGATGAGTGATGGCGCGCTTAGGGAGAGATGCATCAGGAACGCTCGGCAAACCCTCGGGAGGTTCTCTTGGGGGGCAACTGCCGACGATACCATAAATGTATACAAGAGGGTTCTGGGCGAGTACGAAGGGGGCGCGTGGAAACCAACCTTTTAAGGTGAGATTATGGGTCTGGCGGTGGGTATCGACATAGGCGGGACGTGGATCAGAGCTGCCCTCGGGAACAGCGACGCAGAAATCCTAAGGAGGAAGTCCACGCCGGTGGATGCCAAGAGCAAATCCTCTTTACTGAGGCAGCTGGAGGCCCTGATCCGCTTCGTCTGCACTGACGACCTCTCTATGGTAGACGCCATAGGGATCGGGGCGGCTGGCCGGCTGAACGTTAGGGAGGGCACCATCGTGTACTCCCCAAACATATCCCTAAGGGACGTGAACGTGAAGGCGCTGGAGAAGAGGCTCCGCAAGCCGGTGATCCTGCTGAACGACAACGTCGCCGCTGCCCTGGCGGAGAGATCCATAGGGATCGGGAGGGGTCTCGGCAATCTCGTCTACGTGGGAATAGGTACCGGGATAGGCGGCGGCGCGGTTGTCGACGGCAAACTCCTCGTGGGAAAGGAGGGAAATGCCCACGAGATGGGGCACATGATCATAGACATCGAGGGAAGGCTCGAGTGTAGCTGTGGCGGGCGTGGGCACTGGGAGGCCTACACTTCAGGGAGCGGTCTGCCGAACTTTGCGAGGCTGCTCGCCGAGAAGTATGGCAAAAACACCCCCTTCCTGAAGGAGGTGAGGAGCAAGAAGATAGAGGCCAAGGACGTCTTCGTGGCTGTTCGCAGGGGGGACGGGTTCGCCAAGTTCGTCGTGGAGGAGTCTGCCAACGTGAACGCCATGGCCTTTGCGAACCTCGTGGACCTCTACGATCCCACCGTGATCTCCGTGGGCGGCGGGGTTGCACTCAAGAACCCCGACCTCGTCATCGAGCCGATAGCAGACCGCCTGCACAAGTTCACCTTCAACGCTCCTCCGGCCGTGGTCGCCACGCCGCTTAGAGAGGACGCCCCTCTTCTGGGCGCCATCCTATCGGTCTTCGAGCCGCCTTCCTGTGAACCTCGAGACTAGAACCTCTCCCTCAACGCCTTGGCGTACTCCTCGGGGAGCGTTGTAAGACCGACCTCACCGCCGTACAGCTCCAGGAAAGCCCTGTCGGAGATGTTGCCGCTGGGTCTGACCATGAGCCTCACGCTCATGCTGAACCAGTCTGCCTCCTCACCGCTCGGCCACGAGATGATTGCCATTGTAACTGATGTTGCGCCGAGGTTCCAAAGCCCGCCCAGGATCTTGACAATGCCATCCGATAACCCCTCCATCTCCCTCCCGTCCAGCTGGAGCAGCGACGCCTTGCCATCCCCGCTCACCCCCATCACCTCAAACGCGCCGGTCGGGGCCCATGGGGCAAACCAGAGGAATCCTGTCGTCTCCCCCATGTACCTCGGAGAACCCCGCTCCGAGGAGATAAGATCGGACCAGAAGCTCCTCCCCTCCCTCCTCTGGTACCGCTCAGAGGCCTCAATGCAGGACTTTGGTCCATGCAGGGGCCTCTTGGATGCAATAACTTGGAAGTGCGGGTGGAGCAGGGACGCGCCCGCCGAGGATAGGTGGTTCCATCCAAGGAAGTGGAAGGGTGCCCCCCTTCGGCCCACGATCTCGAAGAACCTTCTGCAGCAGGCTATTCCGTCATAGATCTCCTCTTTTAGGAACTTGTCCAAGTCGAGCTTGTGTGCGGGAGTAAAGACGCAGACCCCATGAAGATCCGACAGGGGAAAGAGGTTGGGGAAGAGTATTGCACCGCCCGACCTCAGCCTCCCCTCAGGAATAAGGTCCGGGGTGAACTTCGGCGTCTCCCCCTCCAGGTTCTCCGGGCAGAAGGGGCACTTCGATGGAACAACCTCCTCCGCCCTCCTAAGGACCTGCTTCGGCCTAGCCGCCCTCGTGATGTTTATCCTACAAGTCGCGCCCGTGAGAGGATCTATCCTCACTTCTATTTCGTGTCTGCCCTCGGAGAAACCGGAACGCGGATCGAGTATCCTTGCAGACTCAGTGAACTTTTCCAGCCTCAAGTCTTCCTGTCTCCTTTCCGTAGAGGTGTACCTCGGCGTCCTTTATCGTCCTGTCGAGTTCCGCCAGGATCCTCTCCCTCAGATCCTCGGGCAGCGGCTTCTCCCTCAGCCTGTCCAGCGCCGGGGCGAGCCCGGTGCCTCCGAGGACCTCCCTCGTCCACCTGCTGAGGTCCCCCCTCATTATGTGGAACTCCAGAGACTTCTTGTCGATGTGCTTGACGGCCTCCCTCAGCTCGGTCAGGTTCTTTACACTCAAGCCCAGCGGTCTGGCAAATCCCGTGTAGAAGTGGAAGGCGTGGCTCTCGGGCAGGTCCCCCAAGAGCATCCTGTAGTACCTAGCCTTGTCGCCCATGGCCGTATAAACCCTATACCTGAAGTCGGTCAAGACCCACGTGAAGGTCAGGAACCCCTCTATGGGGCTGTTGTAGTGGCTGAAGTACGAGTGGACCGCCCCAGCACCCCCGCCCTTGGTGCTCATGTAATGGTAATGATCGCTCGTGGTGAAGAGCCTCCATGCCCTCAGGTACTTGTCTCCCACGCTCCTCGCCATGGGCTCTATATACCGCAGGACGTCGAAGCAGTGCCTCTGCATCTCGTTTGCCAGCCACGCGGACGTGTCCCTCTCCAGGTCTGCCCAGGATATCGCCTCCGGCACGTCTACCTCATCCCTCGGCTTGAGCTTCTTCGCGGCCTCCGTGGGGGTGGCGAACTCCAGCCACTTGTACTTCTTGATCTCCCTGGGCAGTGCCCTCATGAAGTTGTGTATCCCGCTCTCCGGCCAGTGGTGCTCCCCGAAGGTCTCGAAGTCCAAAGCCAGGAAGACGAGTTCCTCCTGAATCTTGGAGAGCCACTCCGAGTACTTCTCCGCGGTGAGGGGCCAGCCGGGCCAGTCCCTGCTGGAGAACCTGAACCCTATATCGTCCGAGAGCCTGTAGTTCCTCATAAGAACAGAGACGTTCGCCCCCTTGGCTTCGTATAGGAAGTTGGGGGACCTCCAGCCCAGGATTCTGTCCACCCCCTCCGTCATGGCGACCTTGAACCCCATCCCCTCGAACATCTTGGCGATCTCATTGCTGTAGATGAACTCTGTATTCTCCACCGCCGTAGGTGTGACGTTAAAAATGTCCTTCAGAACCTTCCTCTGCGCCTCCACCTGCTCCTTGAACTCCTCGGCGTTTATCATGCTTGCTAAGGAGTGGAAGTACGTTTGCGCCGTGAGTTCGCAGGCGCCCATCCCCGCCAGCTCGCGAATCAGCTCAAGGACCTCTGGGCTCCACCAGCTGCACTGCTCTAGGAATACGCCCGAGAGACCGAGCGCGCACTTGAACCCGCCCTCCTTCGCGCTCTGTATGAGAGTCTTAAGCCCCGGGACGTAACACTTCCTTGCAACCCTCTCGAAGACCTCCCTGTTCAGCTCGTCGTCAAAGTAGATGTCCTCGAGCTTCTCCGACTCCAGGGGCAGCGTCCTCCCGAACTGCCGCCTGAACCTCCTCGGCTGGTGCAGCTCAAAGAATAGCACGATCTCAACCAATTTTTACCATCTACCGACCGTATGATATTACAAAGCGATATTTCAACTTATCACTGACAACTCTTAGGACGAGTTCTCGTTCGATACCTATTTAAAATCCGGCTAGGACATTACTGAACGGCGATAATTATGAGATTCGACCTCGCTTTCATAGGCTTCGGCACCGTCGGCCGGGGTCTGGCGGAACTTCTCCTTGAGAAGAGGGAGGAACTGAAGAAGAAGTACGGGTTGGAGTGGCGTGTGGTTGCAATATCTGACATCAAGGCCGGCTCCATCTTAGATGACAGTGGAATAGATCTCAGGGAGGCGCTGAGGCTCGCAGAAGCCGGAACGAGCTTGGAGAACCTGCCCGCGCAGAAGAAGGGTCTATCCTCCATTGAGATTATCAGGGAGAGCCCCTCAAACGCCATAGTTGAGGTCACGTGGACAAACATCGTGGACGGCGAGCCCGGCTACAGCCACATAAAGACTGCTCTCTCACTGGGGAAGTATGTGGTTACCACAAATAAGGGTCCCATTTCACTATACTACCACGAACTGATGAAGCTCGCAGACGAGAAAAAGGTCAAGCTTAAGTTTAAGGGCACCGTTCTTAGCGGCACCCCTGCCTTCAACCTCTTCGACGGCGCTCTCGCGGGTTGCTCCGTCTCTTCCATAAGGGGGATAGTCAACGGAACGACCAACTTCATACTCACGGAGATGGAGAAGGGCATAAACTATAAGGATGCGCTGAAGGAGGCCCAGCGATTGGGCTACGCAGAGGCTGATCCCACGATGGACGTGGAGGGAGGCGACGCTACTGCTAAGATCACGATACTGTCCAACGCGTTGTTAGGTGCAAATATGAGGCCAGATAAGGTCAAAAGAAGGGGGATCTCATCAATAACTGCCGAAGAGGTAATCGGTGCAAAGAGGCAGGGCAAGAGGCTAAAGCTCATAGCCCAGGCCGAAAGAAAGGGTGAAGCAGTTCAGGCTGAGGTCTCTCCGGTGCCCTTGCCGATGTCCGACCCGCTAGCAAATATAATGGGGGTAACGAACGCCATCACGTTTGAGACCGACTGTCTGGGAAGCATTACCATTGTAGGTCCCGGGGCTGGAAAAAAGCCCACTGGCTACGCTCTTTTGACGGATCTTATCTCCATCGCTAGGTGCTAACTTGGGTTGAAAGAAAGTCTATAGCACATAAAAAGACATAAAAATCCCCCTTATCTCCTATACCGCAGAGGGCCGGTAGATTAGCGGCAGATCACCTGCCTTGCACGCAGGGAGTCGTGGGTTCAAATCCCACCCGGTCCACTTTTTCCTTTGAAAACCTCAAACCTCGGAAAGCCTACTGTAATTTTCTTGTCGAGTGAAGCAAACCTCCACCCTTACCGAGGAACTTGAAAATGGGAAGCCAGTATTCTCAACCATATCCTTTGGCAGATACAGAAAATACTTCCCATCCTTTCTCCTGAATATGCTACCAGTCCCTTCGCTCACCACATTGATGCCCCTTGGTATAAGAAATGACATCGTGTATCTATAAACTGAATACAAAGGTTATTATTTTCAATGATAACTATTAATTATAACACCAAGATAGTACTAATCGAGCGCCGAGGGGAGTGCGAAAGAGTTAATGAGGCATGAGATTTGAAATTCTCTCTCATAAATGCTAGCTCCAACGAAGAGCTTGAGGATCGTGAAAGGGCCAGGGCCATTGCATCACTTCCGCCCCTCGGTATCCTGTACTTAGCAGCGGTGCTAAAAGGATACGGTGTTGAGGTTTCAGTTTTGGATCAGCCCGCTAAAGGTCTGACGGTAGAAGAAGCCGGAAGGTGGGCGGAGAAGGAGGATCCAGGCATTCTAGGCTTCTCTGCCACCGGGAGTTCCGGCAAAACAGCCGCTAACATCTGCAGCAAGGTAAAAGAAAGAAACCCTGGGATCATCACTGTTTTCGGCAACCATTATGCAACATTGAACCCAGATCGAATACTGGCGAAATACTCCTCAGTGGATGTGATCGTACGTGGAGAAGGGGAACACACGGTTCCTGAACTAGTGGACTGCTTGGAAAAGGGAGGTAGCCTGAAGGATGTTAAGGGACTTACCTATAGAGATCAAGGAAGGATAATTTCCACCTCTGACCGACCATTAATAGAGGATCTGGATTCCCTCCCTTTCCCTGACCGCAGTTCCATCGACTCTGAGTACCACTGCATGATCGCGGGAGCAAATGTCGCGCCGAAGAAGTTTACCAGCATCATTTCTTCGAGGGGGTGCGTCTATAGGTGTCGGTTTTGTACATGCGCGCAGATAGCCTGCCATAGGTGGAGGCCAAGGTCTGTCAAAAATACCTTGGACGAGTTGCTTCTGCTGACGAGTCAGGGCTACAGGCAGTTTATCTTTACGGATGACTGCTTCACAACGAACAATAAAAGGGTAATCGAGCTTTGCAGGGCGATGAGAAGAGAAAGAATTGACATGGATTGGATTTGCGAAGGGCGAGTTGATACTTGCTCCTACGAGATGTTGTGGGAGATGTCGAAGGCAGGCTGTAAAATCCTGTTATTTGGTATAGAAAGTGCAAATCAGAGAATCTTGGATTATTATAGGAAACAGACAACACCCGGCCAGTCTGAGCGTGCGGTCAAAACTGCTAGAAGGGTCGGGATAGAAATCATAATTGGGTCTTTCATTGTAGGCGCCCCCGACGAGAGCAGGCAAGAGATCTCGAATACCATCAAATTTGCCAAAAGTATACCCATCGATCTGCCCCAGTTCAATATACTCGGCGCTTATCCTGGAATGGAGATCTGGAACGAACTTGTGGGAAAGGGGCAATTAAATCCAGAGGAATATTGGGAGACAGGCGTACCCGTTCCCGCCCTTAGCTCGAGCGCCGTACCCCACTCCGAGATCAGGCAGATGTTGCGCGAGGCGCTGTATGAATTCTTAAGACGGCCCCGTTTTATATCAGAGGAAATGGCAAGGACTCTAGGAAGCGGTTTTCGAATAAACTTCGTCTTGAACAACTTGGGTAGGATAAGGGCGATCAGGGAGAATATCCGCAGTGGAGCCTAAGCGCACCGTTCAATGCAATCTCATATGGATTTCTTTTCCGATAACACCACAGCAATTAAAATTTTACCCCAATCCAAGTCCCAGCCGGTCCGCTTTTCAATACTCGTCAATTAGATAGACGCTTCAATCCTGAAATTTTAAAAAATAGAAATATAAGACACCGTTACCGAATATCGAGCAGTTTATAGAATAGCTTCATGTATGTACTGTGGGGGCGAAACAATGGGCGAAGAATTAGCTTCGTATTTTATCACCGCAGGTGACATCAAAGGACTGAGGGAGGAAGGGCGCATTATCGGCTCGCACCTCAAATCCATTAAGCAAGATGCGATGGCCAAAAAAATAATTCGAGTGGACAAATTCCTTGACACGTCCTCTATGTACATCGGTATACCGCACGAAACATACCCCTCCAAAATCGCAGGTTCGGACCTAAACTTGGGCGATATTCCAGACCCCACTCCAGTAAGGATAGAAACAAAAATAGAGAGGGTCAATGATGCAATAAAAAGTGTAACCGCAATTGTTAAGCATCTGGATGATATGAATGATAAGGCTACGGCCGACCATGCAAGGAAAATTTTGGAGATACTCGAAAAAATCATTAAAGAAACATACCACGGTAAAACACATCAAGTGCCCACATTTGATGCCATGGCACAAAGGTTAACCTATGACGCCATACAGGACAATGTTGAAAAATAAGGCGTGATCCAGGCAATCAACTCAAGTCAATGCCCTATCCGCCAAAAGTTCTCTTCTTGGACGAACCCACGCTTGATCTTGACGCCCAGACGAGGGGGCATATCTGCGACTACGTCAAGGAACTGAACAAGGAGGAGGCCATCATTATCAAATTTATACAGCCTGTGCAAGAATAGTCAATGTGAGTTAAAATTGTCAATAAGGATTCCAACGCTTGCCGACGTATACGCAGCTAGGCTCGTGATTGATAGATACCTTAAGCGCACTCCGCTAGTGTACGCCAAGAAATTGTCGACGGAGCTTGGATGTGATGCGTACCTAAAGCTTGAGAACTTGCAGCCCGTAGGATCCTTCAAGATCAGGGGTGGGATCAACTACGTATACAGGATGAGGGAGGAGGCAGAGAAGAGGGGGATGATCACGCCCTCAACAGGGAACCATGCCCAGTCCATAGCCTACGCCGGGTCGCTCTTCGGGATAGAGACTATCATAGTGATGCCAAATGGAATTTCCCAAGTTAAGGTAGACGCAGTAAGGTCTCTCGGCGCCCGCGTGGTAATGCAAGGGAATTACTTCGAGGAGGCTTTCCAATACGCCAAGAAATTGGCTACCGACAAAGGCTATCTCTTCGTACACCCCATAAACGAGCCTCTGCTGTACGAGGGCGTTGGGACGATGCACCTCGAGGTCTTTGAGGAGCTTCCAAGCATTGATATTGAAATCCATCCCATAGGAGGCGGCTCGGGCGCGGCAACCGCCTGTATCGTCTATAAGGAACTCAAGCCGTCGGTTTCGGTTATAGGCGTTCAGGCGGAGGGGGCACAAGCCTTCTATCAATCCTGGAAGACGGGGAAGCTAGTCTCAACGGCTGGTGTAAAAACCAAGGCAGAGGGCCTTGCGGCGTCAATGGCATACGAGCTACCACTCAGCATCATGAAGGGGAAGCTAGACGATCTGGTTCTGGTCAGCGATGACGAGATGAGTCGCGCCATAAAGACACTTCTCTTCACGAGCGGCCAGGTCGCCGAGCATGCAGGGGCCGCCGCCACAGCCGCAGCCTTCAAGATCCGGGACAGGCTGAAGGGCAAGAGGGTCGTCCTTCCCATCACCGGGAGAAACATCCAGCCAGAACTGTTGGTTGAGATAATCAGGAGCAGGTTCGTTTGAAAAACTAAATCTTCCCATCCCTTCATACTCTTTGGCTACTCTTGCTCAGGGAATGTGAAGATCTCAATCACGTAATTGTCTGGGTCGCAGTAAGACGCCGAATAATATCCTGGCGAAAACTCCGGATGCTCTTCTGGCGGAAACAGCGGAGAAAATCCGCCCTTCTTCATCACCTCATCCACCGCATCTACTGATTTCTTATCCGTAACGTAGATGGCAAGGTGTTCTGACACCACCATCTCTTCGCCGGTGGGCGGCTCCTTTTTTACCCTGGGGGTTTCAGAAACTGCGATCCAAATCTGAAACTCTTTATTCCCCCATCCTATGGTCTCCTTTGACTCGTAAACACGCTTTAAACCAAGAGCTTCCGCCAATACCTCGTAGAAACTTCTTGTATTCTTGATACTGGAAACCTCGATCCCGACATGACCCACGGATGCCTGTATCTCCTTTTTCGGTGCCATCATTTTCCCCTAAATGTGTTCTTTTCCTGTTTTATTAATCATTACCGATCACTTCTGGTCCAGAACATCTCCCTTTCTGCCGAGAAGCCGCACTTTTTGCACTTTAGCATGGAGTACGAATCGTCCACCGGGATAACATCGGTAGATTCGCAATGCGGACAAATAGCTCGGGGATATTGTTGTTCCTTAGGCATAAAATCCCCATTATTACCTTGCTTTTTTAGACTAATAACCTTTTCAAAAACGCACTGCAGTCCTATGACGTGATCAACCTTTCAAGATCACGATCGATCTCTGCCATTATCTCACGGAACCACTCAACCGCTTCATTATAGATTTAATTTGCGTTGTAGATACGTGGATGCCAGAGCGCGTTGCCGGTCAACCTCCATCTTGTGGAGCTCGATTGCCCTTCTTTCCTCATGATTTGGAAGCCTAACAGTGCAGCAGGATAAAACCGTAAAGCCATGCGGCAGAGCCCTCAGATCCTCTCCCAAAGCGTTGGGTGCGGCTGCCCTTCTGTGACCCGTCCACCCCAGTCGAGGCCTCCATCCGAATTTGGGTCTCATTTTAGCCACCCTTTCCTTATTCAAACATCTGTTTTAATAGTAAAACTGAGGATTCTTATAAAGCTTACGTTTTAATAGAAAAATGCTTTTATACTGATTCAAGCTATATCTTTGTTAGGTAATGCAGCATGAAACCACTAAAGACGATAAAGGACCCCGAAGCGTTTCAGCTGTTGGCCGATGAGACGCGAAGGAAGATCATGTTCCTGCTACGTGTTAAGGAGATGACAGTGAGTCAAATAGCGGCTGAAAAAAACGTAACACCT
>Ga0233423_10001693_pt1 | contig 10968 bp, 10 predicted proteins | sample Watercolumn_Mata_FD_180713 | JGI IMG/M metagenome (GOLD analysis project Ga0233423, IMG submission 180713) | Freshwater microbial communities from Lake Matano, South Sulawesi, Indonesia - Watercolumn_Matano_2014_112_MG | ecosystem: Environmental > Aquatic > Freshwater > Lake | place: Indonesia... | reverse complement strand
TTGAACCCGCGACACCAGGATTAAAAGTCCTGTACTCTATCCAGGCTGAGCTACGAGGCCATTATAGATGGAAGATTTAGGGTATTTTTAAAGTATCCTATTTTATCACCATTTGGGTATATACCCCGCAGCTTGCTGCGTTTGGGTTCTTCATTGAAAATTTTGTGTGAATTCTTAGACATTCCCACTTACTTTTACTGCTAAAATTTAAACTTGAACACTCAAATACGCAGCTGATAGGATTTGAACCTACGACCCCTGCCTTAGGAGGGCAGTGCTCTAAATCCAGGCTGAGCTACAGCTGCATAACTGCAAGGAGAATACCTATTTTAAAAGAGTTTCTAAAATGGAAAACTAATAAATCCTTTTCGATGTTAAGAACCAACTAATGAGATTAAAATGTATATCTTGATAAGCTTTTCCCCACACCCGTGATAGTTTATCTTTCTTTCAACACCATTATAATTAATTACATAAATCGCAGTACAATCCATCACCAGAGTGCCAGTACTACAATTCGCATTCATTATGTTTGTTGAATCTATTTTTGAAATTATTTCAGCTATCTTAGCATTATCAGCATTAAATTCTTTAATTCCATTCTTGGTCTCTATCAATAATTTCCCAGAATTGCAAAAAATTGTGTTTCTCCAAAAAGTTCCAGGTTCAGGGTATTCTTTCCACTCTTTTGTTTTGTTGAATAAAACTTAATTATTGGACTTAATAGAAATAATAAAGCTTCTCTTTTTCATACTTATTATTGGGATTCAGCGTTTAGAATTCCTTTCATAGTGCGGGTGGAGAGTTTCAATCCTTCATCTCAGTACCCGCACCTGACTAAGAGCAGGATGCGGGATGGAGGATTCGAACCTCCGAAGGCACTAAGCCAACAGATCTTGAGTCTGTCCCGTTTGACCGCTCCGGCAACCCCGCATGAAGAAGTTAAAAATATAGCTTATAAAAACTTATGGTTCACAATTGAGCAAATAACAAAAATAAACGAAGACAGCATCGGAGTTTCGCCTCTTGACGGAGACTAACACAACCGACGTAATCTGCTTAGCTTCCGAGTTCGGAATGGGATCGGGCGTTTCCAGACTGCTATGACCGTCTTCAGATTTCCTCAATGAAATAGGTATTTAAAGTTTGCCTTTTTACGAGCGTGTCTAAGAATTCACATAAAATTTTCAATTGACACCTAATCAAGATTTTAATCTGATAGCTAAATACCCTCGATGCAATGCGTGTCTGCATTGCATACAGATTTATGGCAGTAAACCTATCTCCGAACTGATTGGTCAAGCTTCCAAACAAACTTTCACCTCTTCCTCTTTGTCTATATCCCAATCTATTTTCAGGCATTCGATACAGCTTTCTTGCTTTTCTTCGATAATGTCCATGATATCTGCCCTTGTTTGGGCAGATAATTGGGATGTAGCCTTTATCAAACAGAGTATGGATTGTATCATTATCATCATATCCGGCATCAGCATAAAGCTTTCCAGTTCCATTAGGAACAGCTTCACTAACGGGAAGCTTAACACTTCCTTTTCTGAAACTCATTCCAATCGGATAAACTGTTCCGTTTGCAATGATATTGCAAACAGTTGTGTTTATTTCATCAATTGTCCAATTGGTGAACTTTGTTGAATCAACAAAGGTAAATATCGTCGATAAATGCTTCTGGAGCATAGCTCCAGCTATGCTGATTAATTTTTGTACGATAACTGCCATCTCTGGCTTATTTTCCCAGTATGCAATTACGCTGTGGTCAACTCTTTCCTTGCATACTAGTCTTGAGAGATGAGCTTCTGCTTCCCTCAAGTTTCTTTTATCGAATTCCTTAAGAACGATTAGCAAAGTATATTCTGCTATCCCTCTTTTTGGTTTTCTTCCCCTACCTTTCTTTTTTGTTTCAATCTTCTGTATAAGCCTCTTCGCGGTAGAAAGCGCAAGGTTTATACAGTTTACTTCATTACACCATCTGTTTAGCATGGTGTTCACCTCCTAGAAATAGGAGGTAACACTATTAAAAGAACTTATTTATTAGACACGCCCTTTTTCGAGAAATGTTTAAATACTCTTTTTGCTTGTGAGGGTTATGAAAATAGAGGTCAATTTGCAAAAGAAATATTTGTTTTTTGTGATTGGTGCTCTTTTAATTTTGGCAGGGGTTGTTTTCGGGTATGCTGCAGCAGGTTCTGATGGGAGGTGGGATTCTTCAAGCACAGTGTATCATGATGCTAATGATGTTAAGGTTACTATTGATGGAGAAGATTATTCATTGCAGGGAGCGGTTGATAATAGTTTGATTGGTGGCGGCGGGGGTTCATCTGGAGCTGGAGAAACAAAGAATTGCGTTTTAACTACTACTAATCCGGAAGGCAATGGTCAATGGACAGGTTATGTTGTTGTCAATATGACTAAAAATGGAAGAAATATATGTAATGATATTGCTGGATGTACAATTAGGATATGGTATGTTCCTCTTTTAGGGAATATGGCCGGTGCTAATTTTTATACGAGCTATCCTGTAGCATTTAGGCAGGCAGATGATGATAGTTGGTTGTTTGCTTATAAGAATAACAGAGGTATAAATGGTGATAGCAAGGCTGTGGCTGTGACAAGTGGATGGGATTATGGTATTCTTTATGATGATACTCCCTTTGGCGTTAAAAAAGAGAGTTTTATGAATAATATTGCAGAGACTGATTCTAGAAACCAGTTGGTTTTCCTGGATAAAAGAGATGATGCATATTACGATATGGCTATTTGTGATTATTGATTAGCAGGTTTTATACTCCAACTTGTTTTTTAGTTTTACTATTGCGATGTGTTAATAATGGGGCATTAGGCGAATTGTAAGTAAATTGTAATTGTTATAAACCGAAAATAGATATGGTGTTTGCTGATGAAAATTTGTGTTGCGATAATGGTCTTTTTGGCATATTAAGCAAGCCAAGGGGTTTATTGTCAAATGTGAAAAACTTTAAATAGTTGGAAAATAAATAGTTTTATGCAAAAAGAGATTAGAAATGTTTTAGTGGTCGTATCTGTATTGGTTTTGTTTGTTGGATTTGTTTCTGCTTTTAATTTGAAAGATGCGTTTAATCAGGTAACTGGCAATGTTGTTAATCAAGCTAAGTGTATGGATAGTGATGGTGGGATTAATTTTGAGGAACCAGGGTATGTTGCTTTGAAGGGTGGTGCAGTGTATCTGGATAAGTGTCTTGGGAGTTATGTTTTGAGTGAGTTTGATGATGGTGGGATGGTTAAGGTTTATTCTAAAATAAAGGAGTTTTACTGCGATAATGGAAAGCTCAAGTCTGTTGTGAAGACTAGGAATGGCACGGATGATGGATTTTGTGTAAGGCTTGGCAGTACAGTTAATGATAAGAAAGTTGTTGAAGGAGCCTGGGTTCCTTCTGATTATGCTTCCCCTGTTTGCAATGATAGTAATCCAAATCATAGTCCTTTAGTTGGGGGGATTGTAAGCAATGAAAATCTTACAAAGAAATCTGTCTGTTTAGCAGGTAATTATCTCAAGCAATTTAAGTGTACACCTAATGGAAAGATTGCTGCTGTTGTTTATAAAAGTTCTTCTTCTGTCGATTTTGATTCTGTCGTGGTTGATTCTGCTAAGTTTGGTGCAGGTAGTGTTGCTATTGGTTGTATTGCTGGGCCACCTGGGTGTATGGCGGGCATTATCATTGGGAGGGCGCACGCAATTCATGAGTTTGTTGATTTTATAGAAGATGATAAAGAAGAATATACGAATAAAGTTTCTTGTGGAAAATTGGCGTCGTGTGTTAATGATGTGAATGGGGCGGCTTATTGCAAACCGAATAGAATAATTAATGAAGTTATTACATGCAAGTTTAAGGGATCTAAGGAAGTTCAAACTTGCAATGCTACTGATTCAAGTGGGCTTTATGATTCATATTGTAGCGGGAAAAGCTCATGCATTTTGAGGCTTTCTGGGGCACTGGGTAATGTCTTTAGCTGGGATAGCACTTGCAGAGGGGATGCATTTACGGCTATAAGTGGGAAGAAAAAGGTTATAACATTTGATTGTAAGAATTGATATTTGTTTATCTTTAGAGGTTCTAATTGTGTTCTAATAGTAAAGAAATGTTTAAATACATCTCTTTCTAAGGGTGAATAAGTAAAAGGTGAAAGGGGGTATAAAATGAAAAATATCTATAAAATAACCGCATTTGTTGTTTGTTTGGTTTTTGCGATAAGTTTTGCTTCTGCTCTTTGGCCTTTTGGGAGCTCTCAGATGACTGGGAATGTTGTCAGCATACCTTCTAAGATATTGAGCTGCAATGAATCTGATGGTGCTGGAAGTGAATTTAATGCCAGTGGAGTGTCCTTTAGCTATTATAAGGGGGGAGTAGTTTACTATTCTCATATTGCTGATTCTTGTAAAAAGAATGTTGTTACTGAATATTCCTGCCAGGGTCAGAATAAGATAATAAAGAAAACAATAAAGTGTGCATTTGGCTGTGATAATGATACAATAAACTTGCCAGAACCTGATGAAAGTTCTGATGTAGCTTCTTTCTGTATTAGTTCAGCAGGTAATGCGCCTGTTGGTTCGATTTATTGTTTAGATAGCGATGGTGGTTCAAATGCTAGTGTTGCTGGAGCAGTCTATGGAATTAATGAGAATGGAAGATTTTCTCCTACTCCTGACAGGTGTTTAACAAATTATTCTCTCAGAGAGGCTGTTTGTAATGATGACGCGCCTAATTTTGTAACTCTTGCCTGCAAGGGGGGTAGTTCAGGAAAGTGTGTAAACAAAACAATATCTGTAAAGGGTGTTAGCTTAACTGCAGGTGTTTGCCAACCGCAGGAATTGCAGTGTTCTGATTCCGATGGAGGTCTGAATAAAACTGGAAGAGGAATCGTGTTTACAACTGATGTCTCAGGCAGATTAACTTCTGTTAGTGATACTTGTCACGATGAGACTTCTGTTAACGAGGTGTTTTGTTCTGGGAATGTTTCAAATCATACAATCTTGACTTGTGATGGAACTGATGTGTGCAGAAAAGGAGCTTGTGTTCCTAAGAGGTCACAGGCAGACTATGTCTATTGTACTGATACAGACGGAGACAAGCTTGGACAAGCGAGGAATTATATGGTTAGAGGAATAGTTTCTGCTAAGAACTCTACCGGGAATGTCATAGGTAGCGTTACTGACTTTTGTGCAAGTCCTAAGATTTTATCAGAACATGGATGTATAAAGATTGGTGCTAAAACGCCTAATGCGAGAAGAGTAGTGGCTAGATGGGTGCTGTGTAGAGATGGGTGCCTTGATGGTGCATGCTTATCTAATCGGACAACACTTTTACCTTCTGACTAAGGTAGTTAAAATAAATTTTTATTTTTTTATTTTTGCCAAGTTTTATTGTTCCTTAATACCCTATGGTCTTACCATAGGGTTGTTCACTTTTTTACTGGCACTTTTATTTGTTTTTGGATGATTTCCAAAGGATTTTTATATCTCTGTTTTTTTAGATGTTAATGGGTAAGTCAGAAAAAGAATTAAGAGGTAAGATAGGGTTAGAGATACATTGCTATCTTATTACTAAAGAGAAGTTATTTTGTAATTGTGTTGCTTCAAGGGAGAAAGGGCTTCAAGCTAATACTCTAATTTGTCCGATTTGTACAGGTCAGCCTGGGGCAAAGCCGATGATGCCAAATAAGGTTGCTGTTGAGAAGGCGATTCAGATAGGGTTAATGTTAAATTGCAAGATAAATGAAAAATGGGTGTGGCAGAGAAAACATTATGATTGGCCGGATATGCCTAAAGGGTATCAAAATACCATTTCAGGGAATACTATTCCTGTTGGTACTGGTGGTAGTTTTGCAGGTATAGGTATATGGGAAATGCATCTTGAAGAGGATCCTGCTTCATGGAATCCTGAAACTGGGGAAGTTGATTATAATCGTTCTGGACTGCCCTTGGTGGAAATTGTTACCGCTCCGGATTTTTCTACTGCAGAAGAAGTGCAAGATTGGTTGAAAAAATTGATTCATAGTTTAGATTATTTGAAAGCAGTTGATTCTAATGCGGGAATAAAGGTAGATACTAATGTTTCGATAAAAGGGACCGAGAGATGCGAGATAAAAAATATCTCTAGTATAGAAGATGTTGGAAAAGCTATAAAGTATGAAATAATGAGGCAGATGAATGAGGGTAATCCAAGGAAAGAAACGAGGAGATTTGATTCTTCTAAGGAGAAAACAGAAGTAATGAGGTCTAAGGAATCTGGGGAGGATTATAGGTTTATTGGGGATCCTGATTTGACTGATGTTAATATTGATGATAGATTTATTAATGGTTTAAAGGAAAAGATGCCTGAGGCTCCTGAGATTAAGTTGGAGAAGTTTATTAAAAAATATAAAATAGATAAGAAAAACGCTGAAATATTGGCTAAGAACATAGATATTGCGGAATTTTATGAAAAGGTTGCGGATAAAGTTGATTCTAAATATGTTCTTCCTTGGGTGACCATTAATTTGTTTAGGTTGTTGAACGAGAATGATTCTAAATTGGACAAATGTGAAATTAAGGTTGAGCATTTTGTTTCTCTTCTCAATTTGATTAAGTCGGGAAGGATTACAGAATTGCAGGGAAAAGATATATTAAAAAAGTTTTATCCAAGGTCATTTGATCCAAGTGAGAGAAAGGTAGATGGAAAGATAACTAATTTTGCAGAATTAGAAAAAATTGCTAATAAAATTATTTTGGGTAATAAGAAAGCTGTTAATGATTACAAATTAGGGGATAAAAATGCTCTTAATTTTCTTCTTGGAGCTATTATGAAGGAAACGCAAAAGAGAGCAGACTTTAATGTGGCTAAAGAGGTTTTGGAGAAGCTGCTTAAATGATTGAACTGCCTATAATCGGGTCTTTACTTGAAGCGACTGGAACAATTTTGGAAAAGAAGGTTCTTAGAAATAATGGACTCGATCCCAGGCATTATACTACCTATGAATTCTTGGCAATTTTTTTGGTTATGCTCCCTTTTGCTTTTTTATTTTGGAAAATTAATCCTCTTGCATCGAGTCTTAAAAATATACTTTTATTTGCATTTGTTATTATTGTTGCTACTTTTGCCAATTTACTTATCTTTTATTCTTTGAAGAGAGAAAAGGTAAGTGAGTTTGAACCTATATGGTTAATGCAGTCTGTCTTTGTTATTATTTTAGCTTTTATATTTTATAAGAGCGAGAGGAATATTACCCTTTTTTGGCTGGCTATTGTTGCGAATGTTGCCCTCATATCCGCCCATGTAAGAAAACATCATCTTGTTTTTGATAAGTATATTCTTGCTGCTTTGTTTGGAAGTTTCCTTTTTGCTGTTGAGCTTGTTGCTTCTAAATCTTTGCTTCCATATTACAATCCTTTTGCGTTTTATTTCATAAGGTGCTTTTTTATTCTTTTAATATGCTATATATGTTTCAGACCAAATGGAAAGGGTCTGAATAAGGGAAATATTTGGATGATTTTGGCAGTTGGAGCAATGTGGGCTATCTACAGGGTAATAATGTATCATGGCTATGTTTATATGGATATTTTATCTACAACGATGCTCTTTGCTTTATCCCCTGTTTTTGTATTTATATTTGCGGTTGTATTCTTGAAGGAGAAACCAGATTGGAGGCAGATTAGTTCTACTGTTATCATTGTAATCTGTGTTGCTTTGGCTATTTTGTTTGGGAATAAATGATTAAGCATAATCTTCAAGAATAGCACATATAGTCTTTTATTATGGGTAAAGATTATCGCTGGATTGTTAATGAATCTAGTGAAAATCTGGATAATAACTTTCCAGATTGATGTATGGTGTTTCTGATAAACTTCTTGTTAGGAGAGTTGCAAGAGAGCATGCAGTTGTATGATTATTTTGTGAGTGAAGAGGAATATTAGGGTATTGAGATGAAAGGTTTATTAGGGCAGAGGTTTATTATTAATTAGGCCCATAGTTCAGCCTGGATAGAACAACTGGCTTCGGACCGGTTAACGGGGGTTCAAATCCTCCTGGGCCTATTATATCACAAGGTTTTTAATCTAATTGTATTATCTTGGTTTATGGAATTCAATTTCAATCCAGGAGATCAGGTTAGACTTAGATTAGCGTTGAAAGAGATTGATGGTACAATTCTTGAAAGTTCTGATAAGAATATATTGTTGCTAAAATTAAGTTCGGGATATAATATTGGGATTCCAAAAGAGAATGTTCTTGCTGGAAGGGTTTTGAAGAAATATAAGGAAGAAGAGAAAGAGGAATTCAAGATTCAAAAGAAAGAAGGGAAGCCTAGTATAGGTCTTGTAATTACGGGCGGAACGATTGCAGCTAAATTAGACCCTAAGACTGGAGGGGTGTATTGGCTTACTGATATAAGTGAGTTTTCTAAGTTTTATCCAGAGATGTTTGAATTTGTTAATGTGAAGAAAATAGAAGTCCCGTTTATGACTTCTTCTGAGTCTATGACTTCTGAAAATTGGATTAAAATTGCTGAAACTATAAAGCCCATGCTTGATGATCCTGAAATAAAAGGTGTTATTGTTACTCATGGTACTGACTTTTTGCATTATACTTCTGCTGCTCTCTCATTCTTTTTAAAGAATTTAAATAAGCCTATTGTTTTGACATATAGTCAGAGAAGTATTGACAGGGCGTCGAGTGATGCATCTTTGAATTTGCAATGTGCTGCAAGGATGGCTCTTTCTGATGTTGCTGAAGTTATGCTTGTAGGACATTCCAATTCCGATGACGAGTTTTGTTATGCTCTTAGGGGAACAAAGGTAAGGAAATTACATAGCTCAAGAAGAGATGCATTTAAACCTGTAAATTGTGATCCCATAGCAAGAGTATTTCCTGATAAGGTGGAGTTTATATCTAAATATAAACCTAGAAACAATGTGAAACCTGAATTGGATGTTTCTTTTACTGATAAAATCGCTTTAGTTAAATTTTATCCTGGACAGACCTCGGATATATTGGATTTTTATGCGTTGAAACATAAAGGGATAGTAATCGAAATGGGGGGGCTTGGACATTTGCCTCCTAGTGAAGCACAGCATAATTGGGTTCCATCTTTAAAGAAACATATTAAAAATGGGTTGGTTGTTTGCGGAGCTGCACAGACAATTTATGGGAGACTAGATCCTCTTGTGTATTCTAATGGTCGTGAGCTGATTGATGCTGGAGTTATATTTTTGGAGGATATGCTGGCTGAAACAGCCCTCGTTAAGTTGGGATTTGTATTGGGGCATTACGGGTGGAAGGCACATATTAAGGAAAAAATGTTAGAGAATATGGCTGGAGAATTCAATGCGAGATTAGAATTTGATAAATAGCTAAAATAATGGTTTCTGATACCTCATCTCTTAAACGTAGAACCTCTCAATTATCCATTAGGGGATGTAATCATAGGGCTATTTAAAGCCCACTATTGTTACTACTTATAGATTACATCTAGAAAGGTTTAAATATCGTTTTTTGGATGTAAAAGTATGGCTAAAAATGGAAAAGGCATAGAGGGTTATTTGAACAGACTAGAGGGCAGAATAAGAAATGGGTTTGGAAAGAATTTTGTTGTTTTTTTAGATACCTGTGCGATAATTGATTTCGAAAATTATTCTAATGATTGGAAATTAAAAACTACTAATGACGGTATGTCTGCTATTTATAATTCTCTTTGCTCAAGGGGTTTTCCAGTTTATGTTAACAAAAGAGTATTGCAAGAAGTTCTTAGGCATTCTGGGAATAATTTTATTAGTGGAAGGCAGGAGATTTCCCCAGAGGGAGCTGTAGCTGTTAACCAGATGTATCTAAATTATCAAAGATTTATGCGAAATGTTGCTGAATCAAATCTAAGAGACATTGAGGATATTCGATATGATGTACATTGGGCTACTAAATTAGCATTTGATCCATGGCATAAAAAGATTTGTGATGATGTTATTTCAAGGGCAGACAAGGCTTTAATTGCTAGTGCTATTTGGACTAGATATGCTAGCTTATCCAGGCAGGCTGTTGTCGCTGACTTGTTTTTTGACAACTCTCAGGGTGATGGTTCTACAAAATTTCTTGACGGGGTAGTTATTGTTAGCCCCGATTCTCATGTAAGTGAAACTGTTAAGGTTTTGACCGATCATACTATCTGGCCCGATTGCCAGGATCCACTATTTACTTATGATTCAATTAAAGTTGTCAGTAGCAGGGGGGATTAGATGGTTCCTGATTTTGTTAAGTATAAGAAGTTAACTGCTTTAGCTGGTAGCGAGGATTTGGTTAGATTTGACGGAAATAATTTTGAGGTATATGAAAAAATTGATGGGGGCAATTGTCAGGTGAGAAAGGTAGATGATTGGAGATTATTGGGGGGAAGCAGAGCAAATTTTTTGACTGGAAAACATGTTATCAATAGGGTTCCTTGGTTTGGTAAGTTTTTAAAGTGGATGTACTCAAACCCAACCCTTTGTAATCTGCCTAGTGATAAAATTGTTTTTGGGGAGTGGTTAGGAAACCATACTATAAGATATTTATTGGAGAATACTGATAAGTTTTTTGTTATTGATGTTTTGGATATTAATAGTGGGAAGTTTATGCCGTATGCGAATGCGAGAAAGTTTGTTGAGGATTTGGGTATTAAAGACGTACAGTTTTTGAGGTTACTAACTCGTGGAGAGCTTAGACGTGCCAAAATAGAAAATCTTTTGCTTAATCAAGAAAGCGATTATTATCCAGGTATAAGAGAAGGGCTAGTTATAAAAGATTATTATTCGGATGAGCAGCTTATAATGAAATTGCACCATCCAATGTTTGCTGAGCTTAAAAGATTAAGTGATGGCACTCTTGATTATCTTACTCCCGGGAGATTTAGGAAAAATTATTTTAGATTAAGAGATGAAATTGATGGCCCAATACAAATAGAAAAATTAGATGG
>Ga0233423_10001691_pt1 | contig 10971 bp, 10 predicted proteins | sample Watercolumn_Mata_FD_180713 | JGI IMG/M metagenome (GOLD analysis project Ga0233423, IMG submission 180713) | Freshwater microbial communities from Lake Matano, South Sulawesi, Indonesia - Watercolumn_Matano_2014_112_MG | ecosystem: Environmental > Aquatic > Freshwater > Lake | place: Indonesia... | reverse complement strand
GGATGCTCGACAAGCCGTTCAAAATGTTCACTTCTGGGTTCATTGGTGTGCTCCTTTTTGAATTCTAGGGTAGCGCTTGCCAGTCAGTTACTCATTCCTCCGAAACACAACTTTTGAAGATAACTCTAAAACCATCAGCTAAGACCTTTTTTTATAAGAAAAAACTATATAGGGATGGTCGAAATACTTTAGTCGGAAATGAAGGATTTTGATAAACATCAGAGAATAAGATTATATTCGTTTTGTTATTTTGAATGTACAAATTTATTTTGATGAAAGCCGTTATTCTCGCCGGAGGAGTAGGTACCCGCATTTCAGAGGAGACTCATCTCAAACCAAAGCCAATGATTGAAATCGGTGGAAAACCAATCCTGTGGCATATTCTTAAGATATACTCATCCTACAACGTCAACGAGTTCATTATCTGCTGTGGTTACAAAGGATACCTCATCAAGGAGTATTTTGCCAACTACTTCCTGCATATGTCAGATGTGACGTTCGATATGGAGCATAATGAGATGAAGGTTCATCACGGAAAAGCCGAGCCTTGGCGGGTGACACTTGTCGATACGGGTGAAGATACAATGACCGGCGGCAGGCTGAAAAGGGTTCGGGAATATGTCAAAGATGAGCGTGAGATATTCTTTACCTATGGCGACGGGGTAAGCGATGTCAATATCAGCGAACTTCTTGAATTTTATCGTTCGCAGGGAGTCAAGGTTACCCTGACTGCCACCGTGCCTGCCGGTCGTTTCGGCGTGCTTGATATCGATGAAAACCATAAAGTGCATACCTTCAAGGAGAAGCCCAAAAGTGATGGGGCGATGATTAACGGAGGTTTTTTTGTGCTTTCTCCTGAGGTGATCGATTACATTGAAAGCGATTATACTTCATGGGAGCGGGAGCCTCTGGAGCGTCTTGCCAGGGAGGGAAATCTTGCCGCTTATGCGCATCATGGTTTCTGGCAACCCATGGATACCTTGCGTGACAAGATGATGCTTGAGGATCTTTGGAGAAACGGGCGGGCCCCTTGGAAAATCTGGTGAAGGAAGCTGACAACATGTTGAACCAAACATTCTGGACCGGCAAAAAGGTGCTGGTGACAGGTCATAGCGGCTTCAAAGGCTCATGGCTTGTCATCTGGCTGAAGATGATGGGGGCTGAGGTTTCCGGCTACGCTCTCGACCCTTTGACTTCAAACGACAACTTCGTGCTCTCCGGTATTGAAAATCATATTGTCTCTCAAACCGGGGATATAAGAGATATAGAAACTCTCTGGCGTTTTTTTGAGCGGCAGCTGCCGGAGGTGGTTTTTCATCTTGCCGCCCAACCGCTGGTCAGGTATTCATACAAAAATCCCAAAGAGACTTATGATGTCAATGTCGGCGGTACGGTCAATGTGTTTGAATGCTGTCGTCTCAGTGAATCGGTGAGGGTGATTGTTAATATCACCTCGGACAAGTGCTACGAAAACAAGGAGTGGGTCTGGGGGTATCGCGAAAATGATCGGCTCGGTGGATTCGATCCTTACAGTTCCGCCAAAGCGTGCAGTGAGCTGGTGACCGATGCCTACCGCAAATCTTTTTTCAATCCGGATGACTATCCACGTCATGGCAAGAGCCTTGCATCGGTAAGTGCAGGCAACGTCTTTGGTGGTGGCGACTGGCAGCTTGACCGGATTTTGCCGGACTGCATCAGACATCTCGAAAAGGGCGAACCAATTGTGGTAAGAAATCCCCACGCTATTCGTCCCTGGCAGCATGTTCTCGAACCGCTATCCGGATATCTGCTGCTGGCCGAAAATTTGTTCATGAATCCTGGTGTTTATGAAGGAGCATGGAATTACGGGCCGGAAGATTCCAGTTTTCTGACCGTTGGTACGTTGGTCGATGCAGTTGTCACGGCATGGGGGAGCGGCTCATGGGAAGATCACTCCGATCCTGATGCGGTTCATGAGGCTCATCTGCTCAAGCTCGATATTTCCAAAGCCAAAGCTCTTCTCGGATGGACGCCGGTATGGAACATCGATCGAGCGGTCAACGAAACTGTGAGCTGGTACCAGCAGTACAAAAGTGGCCGAATACTCGAGGTTTGCCAGTCGCAGATCGAGGCCTATATGAACGGAAGATAAGCCGGGAAAATGCGCATGAATGTGAATTTACTCGGTACGAACGGATGGTATGACACCTCCACGGGTAATACTATCTGCGTGCTTATCGAAACTCACGCTTCAGTGATCATACTTGATGCAGGTAGTGGTCTGCAAAAAGCTGACCGGTTTATCAGTGCAGACAAGCCGGTTCACCTGTTTCTGAGCCATTTGCATCTCGATCACCTTATCGGACTGCATCTGCTCAACAAGTTCGATCTTCCAAAGGGATTGACCATACATTGCCGCCGGGGTGACCTCGAACATCTCAAAACCATCATAGCTTCGCCTTATTCCATGCCTTTTTCGGCACTTTCGTATCAGGTTGCATTCATGGAGCATGAAGGAACGGTTATCGATCTCGATGGCTTTACGGTTCGTTCAGCGCCAATGCGCCACTCGGTGCCGACGATCGGTTTTCGCTTTGATATCGAGGGCAAAACCGTAGCCTATTGCCTTGATACCGGGTATTGCCAAAGCGCGGTCGATCTGGCCAGAAATGCCGATCTGCTGATAGCTGAATGCGCGTTCAGACCCGGTGAGGAAAGTGTTCATTGGCCGCACCTGAATCCCGAAAGCGCGGCAAGACTGGCTCTCGATGCCGGAGCCAAACGGCTTGTGCTGGTGCATTTCGATGCGTTCAGGTATCCCGACAGGGAGAGCCGGATGGAGGCGGAGATAGCTGCACGCAAGATTTATAAGGGCGCTTTGGCAGCCGAAGATGATCAGATTATAGCGTTATATCCACCAACCGAAACAGACTTCTGGATAATTGATGACAAACAAGGCTGAAGCTCTGAAGCAGGAGATACTGGACAAAGCCAGACAATATTACGAGCTGGTGCACCAACCGGCACAGAAAGCGCCCTTTAAGCCCGGTCAGACAAGGGTGGCTTACGCTGGCAGGGTTTTCGATGCGCAGGAAATGGAGAACCTTGTTGACAGCTCGCTCGATTTCTGGCTGACGTACGGGGACTATTCCCGCCGGTTTGAGCAGAAGTTTGCTGAATACCTTGGTGTGCAGTGGGCCTTTCTGGTCAACAGCGGGAGCTCGGCCAACCTGCTTGCCTTTTTTGCTCTTACCTCTCCATTGCTTGGCCGACGGCAGCTCAGGCGTGGTGATGAAGTCATTACCGTAGCGGCAGGATTTCCGACGACAGTTGCTCCGGCCTTACAGTATGGCGCTGTTCCGGTGTTTGTCGATGTCGAACCGAAAAGCTGCAACATCGATGTCAGCCAGCTCGACGCCGCTCTGAGTCCGAAAACAAGAGCGGTAATGATTGCCCATACATTAGGTAATCCGTTCGACCTGAAAAGCGTCAAGACTTTCTGTGACCGGCATGAGCTGTGGCTTATCGAAGATAACTGCGATGCGCTTGGCAGCAGGTTTGAGGGAAAGCTGACGGGCACCATCGGAGATATCGGAACCAGCAGCTTCTACCCTCCACACCACTTGACCATGGGCGAGGGCGGTGCCGTTTATACCAGCAGCAATGTTCTGAAAAGAGTGCTTCTTTCGATACGTGACTGGGGACGCGATTGCTGGTGCGACAGTGGGCGCGATAACACTTGTGGCAACCGGTTCAGCCAGCAGTTCGGCACGCTGCCGTTCGGCTACGATCACAAGTATGTTTACAGCCACTTTGGCTTCAACCTCAAGGCAACCGACATGCAGGCCGCCATCGGGCTTGCTCAGCTCGAAAAATTTCCGGTGTTCGTCGAAAAGCGGAAGCAGAACTTCCAGCGTTTGAAATCAGCCTTGCAGGGTCTTGACCGTTTTATCACCCTTCCGGAAGCCACACCCGGAAGCGATCCGAGCTGGTTTGGTTTTCTCATCACCATCAAGGACAGCGCGCCGTTCAGCCGCAACGACATCGTCGAATATCTCGAAAACAGTCTCATCCAGACGCGCAACCTTTTCGCAGGCAACATGACCCGTCACCCTATGTTTCAGGAGCTTGAGGAAGGTAGCGACTACAGGATTGCTGGTGAACTCAAAAACACCGACAAGATCATGAACGACAGCTTCTGGCTCGGGGTCTATCCCGGCATGGGCGATGAGGCCGTCGATTACATGGCCGCCAAAATCAAAGAGTTTATCGGGAGCAGAGTATGAGAGTCGCTGATTATATCGCACAGTTTATCGCAGAGCACGAGCAGACTGCAAAGACCGTTTTCATGGTCTCCGGCGGCGGGAATATGCACCTGATCGATGCTCTTGGCTTGAACAAGAAGCTCAGGTATGTCTGTAATCACCACGAACAGGCCTGTGCCATGGCCGCAGAAGGATATTCTCGCGTTTCGAACCAGATCGGCGTTGCCTGTGTTACCACCGGGCCGGGTGGCACCAACGCAATCACCGGCGTGATGGGGGCGTGGGTCGATTCGATTCCCATGCTGATCGTTTCCGGGCAGGTGAAATTCGAGACGACTATAGCATCGCAGCCCAGACTTAACCTTCGGCAACTCGGTGATCAGGAGATAAATATCGTCGATATCATTCGTCCGATCACCAAATATGCTGTCATGATTACTGACAAGATGTCGATCCGTTACCACCTCGAAAAAGCGGTGTATGAAGCCAAATATGGGCGGCCTGGCCCGGTCTGGATCGATGTGCTGCTTGATATTCAGGGTGCTCAGATCGAACTCGAATTACTCGAAGGTTTCGCACCGCCACCCAAACCGGCTTATGATTTGAAAATCGATCAGGTCATGGCCGCGCTGAAGCGAGCCAAGCGGCCAGTGATGATCGCGGGTAACGGCATTCGCTTGGCTGGTGCACAGGCAAAGTTTATTGATTTTCTTGAAAAGCTTAAGATCCCGGTTTTGACATCCATTTCCGGCATTGATGTGTTAAACAGCGATCACGATCTTTTTTTTGGACGGCCAGGTATTCTTGGGGAACGGGCAGCAAACTTTATTCTTCAAAATTCGGATTTACTGCTCATCATTGGCGCCAGAATGAACCTTAGAGTGATAAGCTATAATTGGGACTGTCTGGCCAGAGATGCAGTCAAGATTATGGTTGATGTAGATGAAAACGAGTTGCATAAAAAAACGCTTAACATAGACATTAAGATACATGGAGATGCTTCTCTGTTTATAGAGGAATTGGCAAATGAAATAACAACTCCAATTACTCTTGATGGTCAATGGCTCGATTACTGCAAAAAAATACAGGAAAAATATCCTGTTTTTGCCGATGAGCACCTTAAAAGTGAGTATATAAGTTCCTATTATTTTGCCAGAGTCCTTTCAGAGAGTATAGGTGAAAATGAGATTGTGGTGACGGGTAATGGGACGGCTTATACCTCTACATATCAAGCGTTTCGGGTAAAAAAGAATGGCAGGATATTTGCTAATGTAGGCTGTGCATCTATGGGTTATGATCTCCCGGCAGCTATTGGTGCCTGTTTTTCAAGTGGAAAAAAAGTTATTTGTGTGACGGGGGATGGTAGTATTCAGATGAATATACAAGAGCTGCAAACGATCATACATCATCAGCTTCCAATTGTTATTATCGTTTTTAATAATAATGGATATTTATCAATAAGGACAACTCAGGGCGGTTTTTTTGATAAAAATTACATTGGAGAAGGTGTGCGGAGCGGTGTATCGATTCCTGATATGGTCAATATTGCTAAAGCATATGGGTTAAAGACTTATAGGCTTAAAGGCAATGATGAGGTCAAGGAGTCTCTTTATGATATTATCAGTAGCGTTGACGAATGTGGTCCTGTGTTATGTGAACTTATTATGGATCCTTTTGAGAAGCTTTTGCCTAAAATATCATCTTATAAAAAAGAAGATGGTACTATTGTTTCGAAGCCATTAGAAGACTTGTACCCATTTCTGGAACGCGAAGAGTTTTTGTCGAATATGCTGGTAAAAACAGTTGAGGAGTAGGGTGATGATAAAGGTTGTAATATTTGATCTCGATGGTACCATTTACTTCGGTGATAGACTAGCTGATCATGCGGTTGGTGTTCTTACAGCGTTACATGAAATGAAAATAAAAACATGTTTTCTTACTAACAATTCACGCAAAGGTAGGGCTGATATTTATAGAAAGCTTAAAGCGTTTGGATTGAACGTACAGCTTGAAGACGTTTATACTTCCTCCTATCTTGTTGGGCGATACCTTAAAGACCATGGTTTTAAAAGTGCCTATGTTTTTGGTGAGGCTGGCTTGGTGCAAGAAATGCAGCGTTTTGGAATTAGAGTTGAAGATGATAATCCGGATTGTGTTATTGTTGGCTATGACATGACAATGACGTATGAGAAAATAGTTCGTTCCTTCAAACATATTGTCAATGGTAAAAGATTTATTGCCTGTAATCTGGATAAAAGCTATCCGATCGATTCGGGTTTATTGCCTGGATGTGGTGCTATGGTTGGTGCTCTTAGCGGCTGTACTGGTTTGACTCCAGAGGTTGTTGTAGGAAAGCCATCTGTGTATCCGATTGAAGTTATTAGTAAAGATTTTGGTGCAAGATTTGAAGAGATTATTGTTGTTGGTGATAATATTGAGACTGATATTGAAATGGCAAATAACGCTGGTTGCAAATCCTGTTTGATCATGGCTGAAGAAAAACATGCAAACTGTTCTATGGTCAATTCATTGAAAGATGTTATTGAAATAATAAAAGAGGGTATAAAATGAATGAACTTGAATATCAAATGATCGATATTCTGCATAGCCTTAAAGAAAAAGGTGCTATAGAGGTAAAAGCAAAGTTCGAGGCTGAAGGAAGCAGGCTTGAAGAATTAATGAGATTAAGTGATGTGTCAGCTAAGGCTGGACTTCCGATTATTTTAAAGATAGGGGGTGTTGAAGCTGTTACTGATATATATAATGCTTTGTTGATTGGGGCTAAAGGGATTATTGCGCCAATGGCAGAGACCTCGTTTGCTGTATCAAAATTTTTGAAGGCTATTGAGGTATTTGTTGCTGAAGATAATCGACTTGATATAGATTTTGCGATTAATGTCGAGACAATAACAGCCTATAATAACCTGGATGAGATATTGGCTTTGAAGAATATTGATTTGTTGCATGGGATTACCATAGGCAGAGGTGATCTTGTGGTGTCTGTGAATTATGGCAGATTTGAAGTTGATAAAGATGAAATACTGGAGATGGCAAAAAGCATTGCACACCGGGTTAAAAATAAGGGGTTAAAGCTTGCTATTGGTGGAAGTATTACTATGAAATCGGAAGATTTTATTTCAGATTTGTTAACTAATGGATTGCTGGATAAGTATGAAACTCGTAAAATTGCATTTGGCGCAGCACAGTGTACCGCTATTGCTGAGGGGATTGAAGAAGCATTAGAATTTGAACTACTGTGGCTGAAAAGTAAACGTCGGTATTACCATAGGATAAAAAATGAAGATGAACAAAGAATAGAAGGATTACAAAAAAGGCTTGGTAAGTAATGAAGACCATATTTATAACAGGAGGGTCTGGCTTTATAGGCAAGAATCTCAGTGAGTTGCTCACCAGGTCGGGTTACCGTGTTTTGAATCCATCAAGCGCTGAACTGAATTTGTTTGATGAAACGGCTGTCGATGTTTTTATGCGTCAGCATCCTGTTGATATCATTGTCCATGCTGCAAACAAAGGTGGTGGACGTGATACGATGGGAATGCAAGATATAGTTCATTACAATCTCAGAATGTTTTTCAACATTGTTAAACACTCGGAGAGTGTAGATAAGATCATTCACTTTGGTTCAGGGGCTGAATATGGTAAGCACAAGTCTATTGTAATGGTCGAGGAAGATGATGCCAGGATTGCTTTGCCGCACGATGATTACGGTTTCTATAAATCAATTTGTTCCCGTTATATTGAAAAATGTAGCAGCAACATATATAATTTAAGAATATTTGCTTGTTACGGTAAATATGAAGATTATCGATACAAATTTATTTCTAACACGATTGTCAAGAATCTCCTCGGAATGCCGATCAATATTCGCCAGAACGTCTTTTTTGATTATGTTTATGTCGATGATCTTATGAAGATAGTGCTTTGGGCTATTGAATTCAAAGGGGATCATCAAGTGTACAATATTACAAAAGGTGAAGGCGTTGAGTTGGTTACGCTTGCAGGGTTGATTAACGAGGTAGCTGAAACACCCACTGAGATCATTGTGGATATGCCGGGTTTGAATCTGGAATACACTGCATCCAATCGAAGGATAAGGGAAGAGTGCCCGATGGAATTTACGCCACATCAGCAGGCTATCGAGAAATTGTATGCCTATTATAAAAAGAATATAAAATATCTTGATCTTAATGCAGTAAGGCGAGACTTTTTTATTGACAAGATAAGATCTCTTAGTGAGGATAGATGAAGGCGGTCATAGACAGACATCGAAGTAAGATATTATATCTTATAGTAGGTGGCTGGAATACAGTATTTGGTTATGGAGCTTTTGCTTTACTGTAACATCTGTGTTCTGATTGGATTCATACTACCGTTATTCTGACTTTTAGCTATATCCTCAGCATTACAAATGCTTATATTTGTTACAAGATATTTGTGTTTAAGACAAAAGGTGGTGTTATTCGCGAGTATTTCAGGTTTTATGTGGTTTATGGAGGGGCTTTTGTGATTAATCTTGTTTTGCTGCCAGTATTAATGAATGTCTTGATATTAAGTGCCTATATGTCTCAGGCGTTAATTACGATAATGACAATAGTGGGTAGTTATATCATGCATAAAAGATTTACTTTTAATAGGTTGAGAAATGAGAGTCAAAGGTAGTGTTCGCTGGAGTTTGTATCTGCTATTTGTTGCAATTAATTCTGTTCTGCTAGAACTATATATAGTATCACATCAGGCAGGAAGTGGTATAGGAAATGATTTGTATCGTGGTGTAGGCTTGTATTATAATGATGATAAGCCAAAGGAATTGTTGGGGTATATTATTGGGATATCAATAGTATTTATGATTTTTATTGTTTTTCTGATCGGAGATTATAGGAAAAACAGAAAAGTTTCTTTTGCAAGGAAAATGGCATCTGTATCAGGATGTACCCGGTTAAAAAGGGAGAATATTGCTTATTTTTCACATTTTATATTACTCCCTGCAATTATATATTATTTTGTACAAGACTCAAAGCTGAGGGTGTATTTTCAGGTATATATTGTTCTCTATCATCTCTATTTGGCAATTCGCCCATCCGTGTTTGCTCGATATAAGAGTATAACGATGCTATTAAATCATCTTTCGTATATAGTGCCGCCTTTGATGGTAATGCTGATTATTCAGATAGTTTACGTTTTTATGAATCATATTACAGGGCCCCCAGAGATTATCAATGAGTTTTATAATATTCCTGAGAGTACCAGGGTTGGAGGTGTTTTTGTTGATAATACAGATTATTATAATAATCGTCTATTTAAAGGTCGTGCATTAAAGTGGGATGTTGAAAAGAGCTTTGAATCAAATAAAGCTCTTTTTTATGATGATGAAGTATCGGATAAGAATCATTACGTTGATAATATTTTTGATGAGAAAAAAATGGATGAAGAGGAAAAAAAGTTTATATCTGATAATATATATGAATTTCACTGGCAGATACTTGGACGTTACATGTATCATCATCATAGTTTTGTTTATGTGCCTTTGTCGGATTATGAATTAGGGGTTCCATTACAAAAAATTAATGCACAGTATGGTTTAGGAAATATTATGATTTTCAATTGGCTCCTGAGTAAAATGGGAGGAGTATCTATTGAAAACTGGCTAAAGATAAATGCCTGGTTTTATGTGATATATTATTTGCTTTTCGCGATTATACTCTTTTCTGTTATCGATATGCCTATTTATGCCATATCTGTATTTGCCCTCTCTTTGGTTTTATTGTATATGCATGGGTATGAATTTTTAATTTTAGCACCAGGCGATTCTCCTTGGAGGCATTTAGCTGATATTGTTATCCTTTTTTTGTTTTATGATTATCAAAGAAGGAAGAAAGATTATCTGATATATATAGCTTTACTTCTTGCTCTTTTATCAGTAATGATTAATCCACAAATAGGTTTTATGATAAGTTTGGCTACAACAATATCTTTATTGATATTTCTCTATCTGCAAAAAATGCTGAGACTGGTAAGAGTTGTAATGGTTTTTGTTATATTCTTTTCAAGTATAGTGCTGTTCATACTGTTTTCTTCTGGTGGAGACCTTGTCAGTTATTATCTGAAAGGTGTTATAGGATTTTCGATACAAGGCTCTGCATTGTTTTATATGTTTTTATTTGTATTGATGGGTTATGCGATTCTCATCTATATGATAAAAAGAAATCTTTGTGAAAAATGTCTTTCTATGTTGTATCTGTTTTTTTATTCGCAGGGACTTTTGGTTTATTATGTATGGCATTCAGATGTAAACGGTCTTCTTGCAAGATCACATATCTATCTTCTAACTGTATAAGTGTTTATTTATACAATATTTAAGGGGAGGAGTTGGGAGCAGTTTGTGTACGGATTAATATTTATAGTAAGTATGATTATTTATTATAATATATTTTCAGGATTGATTGAAGAAAAAAAGAAGTATGAAAATATTTTTAAAGATCATAAAAGCTATCTATGGAATTTTGATCGTGCACGCATTAAGTCAACAGTAAATCCGTCTTATTTTGAAGATGCGGTATCGCTGATAAAAAAATATAGTATTAATTAGTGCCTGACAGAAAAGCGTTATTGTATTATGAAATAATGTGTTATATTAAAAATAAGCCTTGAAGATTTTGGTGCGGATTTCTCTAACGGCAGGATATTTGGTTGTTAGAAGCATATTTTA
>Ga0233423_10001690_pt1 | contig 10976 bp, 8 predicted proteins | sample Watercolumn_Mata_FD_180713 | JGI IMG/M metagenome (GOLD analysis project Ga0233423, IMG submission 180713) | Freshwater microbial communities from Lake Matano, South Sulawesi, Indonesia - Watercolumn_Matano_2014_112_MG | ecosystem: Environmental > Aquatic > Freshwater > Lake | place: Indonesia... | reverse complement strand
TCTGCGCACCACAGTTTGTGCCGTCACCATCAAGCAAAGAGACAGCAGCACAAGAAAATATCTGGATGTGACAGGAGCGGGCATTTGGCTTAATCTCGACCGTTAGGTAACATATGGTGGTTTCCTTGCTTCGATCATAAGGCCTGAGCGCATCAATGCCCATCTCAAGCAAATTAATTTTGACCGGGACGCTGATCGCAGCGCAAAATTTTACTCAATACACGCCCCCGGACTACGAGCCGCCGATAGCGCCATCCTACAAATACATGCCTACGCCGGCGCCGACAAAATCAAAATTTTCTCCATATATCCCCAATCAAATAAATCAAAACAACAGTATCGATCAGGCCGATCCTAATAAGATCGATACTAATCAGACCAATGCCAATCAGGCCGATCCCAATCAAACACCAATCCAGCAAGACACCAACTATCCGGCGCTCAATATGATGAAGCCTTTCGATCGGCCCCCCATGCCACTTCCGCCTAATAACGACTCCACAAACATTGCCGATTCTTTTCCCACTACCATCGATCCATCATCTGCGATCAAGACTCTATCCTGGCGCACTCAAGCCCTTAAGCTAGCAAAAGCATCCAAGATCGATCCCTCGCTAGCTTGCTCGGTCAATACTACGACCACAGCCAGAGCGCTCAATGACGCCATCTCGACGGTATCGCAATCGACCGGCGTCTATCTCTATGATTTTTCGCCGGCGGCCGGACAGGCGCTGTTTTTGCTGCAAGACTTTGATCGCAACATCACCGAAAAAATGTGGGTGGTCTACAAACCTCAAGATCCAGGCAATTTTGATTTGAGAGCACAAATAGAAGCGCGCAACAAAGTACTCAATCTACTCAAAGCAAAATCGATAATAGAAACGATAAAATCAACCGCAGAATCGAAAGCAAACCCACAAAACAGTCTTTAAAACAGTCTTAAATGTCAGGACAATTGCGATGCACGATCAAAAACCAGCAAAAATAATCGTGCTAGGCATTACAGGCACCATATCCTCCGGCAAATCGCTCGTCGGCAAAATCTTGCAAGCTCGCGGCGTACCGGTTTTTGATACCGATCTGATCACACACGAGCAATTGTCTAGTAACCAGGCCGTAATCAAGGCAATCAAACAAGAGTTTGGTGATACTGTATTTGATGGCGACAAGATCAACCGAAAGGCACTAGGCGCAGCCGTTTTTGGCCATCCTGACAAAAAGAGCAAGCTCGAAAAAATCATACATCCCAACGTCATCATGGCTACTCGCAGCGCCATAGCAGCACTCGATCCCCGGCAACATCCAGTTGCAGCCATCCTTGCGCCTATGCTCTTCGAAGCAGGCGTAGAAGGCGAATACGACGAAATCTGGGCCACCTATACCAAGCCAGAGCTTTTGAAAGAGAGACTGGCCCATCGAGACGGCCTCAGCCCGGCTCAGATCGAGACAAGACTAGCCGCACAATTGCCTCAAGATGAAAAATGCCGTCGAGCCGATCAAGTCATTGACAATAGCGGCAGTGTGGAGTTTACAGAAAAACAAGTGGACTTGCTATTAAACAAACTGCTTGATGTAAAATCAAACGGATGAAACCCGTCTTTTTTGCAAAGTATCTCCTGGCCCTGGTCCTCTCTGTACAAGTAGGACAAGCAAAGGCTATGGACAAAACCAGCAAGGATCCTGCAAATATAGATGCCATCTACCTATATCAAACCAGCGCTCTCAACGGCGATCTGGATGTGTACATCGCACAAGATAGAGTAAAAGTATTAGACAAACGCACAGGTAGCGGCATCAGTGCAAAGGCCCCAGATTGGGCTGTCAATGTCTTTGAGGGTCGCAATAAACGCATCTGCACTATACCGATCGCAAAATACACAGGCGGCAAACAAAAAGTCGCCACTATCACTGGTGGCACGCATCTGGACCGACTCCCTCTCAGATACGTGGGCAAAGGGCAAGTCAACGGCATAGCATGCAGCGAATACCAAACCACTGACAAATTTGCAGCTCAACAAGAAAAAGATAGAGCAGCCGAGTCTGCCGACCCGAGGTTTGTGCATCAAGCACAATTGATGGTCGCAGGGGAGCAAATGGCCCAAGCCAAAGTAGCATCATTATTGGCGCTCTACTATGGCATCCCCGAGCTGGATAAAACCAGATCAATAAAAAACTATACCGGCCACGCCATACCACTCAAATTTTGCTATCGCGATCTACGCGGTGACGTGCACGACATCTTGATCACCAGCGCCAAAAAGACAATCAAACTGTCCTCACTAGATTTTGAGCCTCCACAAGGCTACCGCAAGGTCACTCTTTTGAAAGATCTGGAATATGGCCTCAAACCAAAGGAGCCAGCCCCAAGAAAGGTGATCGAATCCACCAAACCGAATAAGTTACGCAAGCCATAATACATAGGAAATAAGAGATGCTCTGGTCAAAACTTTTTATCCCCACACTCAGAGAAGACCCAGGTCAAGTTGAGAGCGAAAGCCATAGGCTGCTGATGAGGGCTGGTTTTATTAGACCATTAGGAGCAGGCATCTATAGTCTCTTACCTCTTGCCTACCGTGTACGTACGAAGATAATGGACGTCATCCGTCAAGAAATGAATGCAATAGACGGTCAAGAATTTCTCCTGCCCGCCCTGCATCCCGAAGACGTCTGGCAGGAATCCGGCCGCCTCGACACCATGGGCGAAATAATTTTTAGACTCAAAGACCGCAAACGCTCAGGCTATGTATTGGGCGTCACCCACGAAGAGATCTTTACCACCATTGCCCGCGGCCATCTGAACAGCTATCGTCAGTTACCCCAGACCTGGTACCAATTTCAAACCAAATTTAGAGATGAAGCCAGACCACGCGGTGGTCTCCTGCGTGTGCGCGAATTTACGATGAAGGACTCCTATAGCTTTGATCTCGATCAAGCAGGCCTGGACACGTCCTTTGAAAATCACCGACAGGCTTACTGCAATATTTTTTCGCGCGTCGGCCTCCGCTACATGCCTGTAGAAGCTAGCTCTGGTGCCATGGGAGGCAGTCATTCCGTCGAGTTTATGGTAGCCACCCAGGCAGGTGAAGACACCGTCATAGCCTGTGACTCGTGCGGATACATGGCCAATCTCGAAAAGGCGCAAGCCAAGGCAAAGATCGACACCAACAAACATAGCGGCGACAGTACCGGCAAACCAGCAATCGAAAAATTTTACACACCAAATATCAAAACAATCGAGGCCCTGGCCAAATTTGAAGGCGGTGCGAGCGCCGAAAATCAAATCAAAACCCTAGTCTGGGAAGTCGAATCAAAACTCTGGCTCATTCTCATGCGCGGCGATGACGAGCTCAATATCGCCAAACTAGAGGGGCTTGCTGGCACCAACCAGATCAGGCCCGCCGATGAGACTATGATCTTTGAGGCGCTGGGTGCACATCCTGGCTCTCTGGGAGCTGTCAACGTCTCAGTCAAAGACAACAAAAAGATCGCCCGCATAATCGCCGACGAAATGCTGCAAGATGCTTGCGATATGACAACAGGTGCCAATGTCGACGATTATCACTATCGCAACGTCCAGGTAGGCAGAGACATACAACCAGATCAATATCACGATCTGCGCAGCGCCAGAGCAGGTGACAAATGTGGCAAATGCGGCAATCCTGTCTCTATTAGCAAGGCACTGGAGATCGGCCACATCTTTAAACTCGGCACAAAATACTCAGTCTCTATGGGTGCTACAGTCCTGACGTCAGACGGTCAATCAGTACCAATCATAATGGGCAGCTATGGCATTGGCGTAGAAAGATTGATGGCAGCAATCGCAGAGACCAGTTTTGATGAAAAGGGACTGATATGGCCCGCGATCGTAGCACCATATACAGTGGCCATCGTGCCGGTGAATATGCAAGACGAAGCACAAAAGACTACCGCCTTTAAACTGTACGAAGAGCTCAAGGCAAAAGGCATAGATGTCGTCCTCGACGATCGTGACGAGCGAGCCGGCGTAAAATTTGCAGATACAGAGCTGGTAGGTATCCCCTGGCGCATCACGGTTGGCAAAAAGATTGGGGATGGCCTGGTGGAGCTCGTCGAGCGCAACGGTCGTAAAAACCAGGACGTTAAAGCAGATGAGGTTGTAGATCTGGTCGTAGCCAGACTAGGAAAGGCATGAAATCCGTCGGTATCAGCCTGACCCTCTCCGCTTGCCTTGCAGTACTGGGCTATAATCCTGTCTCGGCGAACGCATTGATCACATCTGATCCAGCCTCCTACCTGGTCAAGATGACCACATCTGTGACCATACCGCCGAGCGGACCACGCTGCACCCAGCTCAGGGTGTGGCACGCCATACCCACGTGGCGGATTTGGTCTCAAGCGCAAAAGCCATATGGCATCACCGGACTCAAAAACACCCAGAGCTATGTCTCTCAGGCCGGAACAGCAGCAGTTATCGAACCTGAGCCACAAGATCCAAATCAGTCTACACACGCTCTTTGGACGGTAAACCGAGGATTATTAGCCGGTAAGCAATATCGTTTTGTCACGGAGTTTTTGGTCAACAGCAGCGCCCGCAAGCTCGATAGATCAAAAGCTAGCAACAACTGGACGCATTATAGGCAAGAGGCACAAAAAAGACGCGTAGAGATCAAGCAAGTACCTCATCAAGTAAAAGTCCTGGCCGCTCAGTTGTTTACGGGCAAAAATCCAATCGAAACGGTCATTGATTATTGCGAGTGGATAAACAAAAATATCAAATATGATGCTTGTGCCACTACAAATGGTGACGACACTGCTTTAACCCTTGCCACTCGAACCGGACATTGCGGTCACATAATGAGTCTATTTAGAGACCTCTGTGCCGCACAAGGCATAGCCGCTCGGCCAGTGCTGGGGCTCAACCTGCATTATCCCGATCCTGACAGGGCTGGATACGAAACCAACAGGCCAGACATGATCAATAGTCACATCTGGGCCGAGATACTGGTGCCCAATACCGGTTGGGTCGAAATAGATCCTGGCGCCGGCAGAGACTGTCTCCAAATACCCAATGCCTACGTACAAAACAACAGGGCCTTTCAAAATTATGCTGTCTGGGTCACGGAAAGGGGACGCCAGCCTAGATCGCCCGAATGGCACGACACTGGCTCGAGCATGGTCAATGAGTACGGTATCGACCACCGCAATATTTTTAGCAAAAAAAGTCTCAGCAAATAATAACCAGTCGGGAACAAAAGTAAAATGTAAGCGTCACGGCCCCGAAACCCACATCTAGAGCCAATTTCAGAAAAAATTTTACAATCCAATCCGATCATTTGCGTCGAGCTTGCCATATAATTTTGCAATCGTTTTAATCAAAGACACCTTTTTAAAGGACATGGTTTAAGTCTCTATGCAAAACAAGATCGCATTGGTCGTGTCGGCCGCCATCATGATCGCAGGTGGCCAGCAAAGCCAGGCTCAAGAAAAGAAGAAAAATAGCAACATGGAAGGCCCAAGAGATATGAACATGTTTCAGATCGAGCCATCTATCATCCACGAACGTCACTACACGCGAGGCGATGCAGAGCGCTCGCAATACATAGGCAAGGTATTACCCGCCGGAGCTCCTATACCAGATGTTGACGAACCCCTGGCCAAACAAGAAAAGTCTCAAGCTGACACAACTCCGGCACAGCCAGCCATTGCCGCGCCTGAGTCAATTTCAAATAACAAATCAATCTCAAATAACAAATCAATCTCAAATAACAAATCTACATTTTACCTCAACAACAAACACATGAGCCCCACACTGCCTGCAGGCGCTCCAATACCAGACAGCCAATAAAACAGTTTTTCATCGGATCATTCATCTCCTCCAGAACGAGAAAGAGGCTGGCACCAAAAATGGTACCAGCCTCTTTCTTGCAATATTTAATTAGGCCTGAGCTGGCACCTGTGCTTGTGCATGCTCTTGCTTTGCTTGACTGAGAGCTGCCTGCAGCTTGGTCTCGTCATCCTTGGATAGGCTCGTCTTGAGGACCTTTCCACCAGTACCCTGCAATTGCTCGAGTACTTTGTCGCTGGTCATCTGGCGAATGAGTACGCAAAGGGCAGAAGTATTGGGTTTGAGAGTCTCACCAAGCTCTTTCATAAAGTCATCGTTGATGCCGACATCAGAAAGAGCACCAGAAAGAGCTCCAGTGGCAGCACCCAGAGTCATGCCAAATAGAGGACTAAAGAACAAGCAACCGATCAGGGTGCCCCAGAAGCCGCCTTCTAGAGCGCCAAAGGCTGGCAGGCTGACAGCCTGATGCAATTTGACCTTGCCATTTGCGTCGCGGGTAACGACCACAGCATCTTCGAGATCGACGAGGTATTCGCCTTGCATCTTGGCCAGATTGAGACGCATCTCTTGCGCCTTGTGCATATCGTCATAACCAATGACAACGAGTGTACTCATGCTAAGCCCTCCCAGGCATATGTGAGTGATAAAAAAGAATGGCCTAAGGTTAGCACAATAAAAATGCTATTCGGCTAAATGCTAATCGGCTAAATGCTATTCGGCTAAATGCTTCATTCTAGCCACCCAGGCTTGCTGCGTCGGACGGGATTCGGCTTGACCGGCAACCGCACCATTGGCATTAGCAGTAAACTTAGATCCGCATTCGCCACAAAATTTTGCGCCAGGCTCTTGAGGAGCTCCGCACAAATGGCAATTGAATGTCTTGCTCTGGACTCTATATCCACATTCGCCACAAAACTTGGAGCCAGGCTCAAGCCATTCACCACAACCAGGACAATCAGAACCAGCCTGGTTGGCAGATGTAGGTAGAGCTTGTGGAGGCGCTGCTTTTGGCGCTTGATGTGGAGGGTAGGATGCTCCTGCACCCACTGGATTGATAGTTGGCTGAGCTCGCATCGCCGAACTGACAGACTCTGTAAATGCCTGAGTCTGAGCTTGACCAGCCATGGGAGGCAGCGGTGAATGAGGCACAGCAGGATCTACTTGATTGCGTGGAGGCAAATTGACATCATTGTCTTTTTGATTAGATGCTTCTGCATGGGCTTTTGCCGCTGCCTGCTGCTGTGCTCTCGCTAAAGCTTCGCGAGATGCTCTCTCGGCTTGTTCTTGTTGCTCTCTTTGCGCTGCTTCGTGACGGGCTCGAGCCTCTTGTTGTTGCTGTGCCCTGAGCTCTGCTTCTTGTTGTGCTCGCATTTGAGCTTCTTGCTGGGCCCTGCCCTCGGCTTCTTGCTGAGCGCGCATCTGCGCTTCTTGCTGAGCACGCATCTGAGCTTCTTGCTGAGCGCGTATCTCAGCTTCTTGCTGAGCACGCATTTGAGCTTCTTGCTGAGCACGCATCTGAGCTTCTTGCTGAGCACGCATTTGAGCCTCTTGCTGAGCGCGCATCTGAGCTTCTTGCTGAGCACGCATCTGAGCTTCTTGCTGAGCACGCATTTGAGCCTCTTGCTGAGCACGCATCTGGGCTGCCTCTTGCTGAGCACGCATCTGAGCTTCTTGCTGAGCACGCAGTTGGGCTTCTTGATCTGCAATTGCCTTGGCTGCCTGCTGTTGGCGATATGCCTCCTCTTTGGCCAGCATAGCGGCTTCTTCTTGAGCCCGAGCCTGCATCGCCTTTGCCTTAGCTGCAGCCGCTCGTTGAGCTTGCATCATGGCCTCTTCTTGAGCTCGCTGAGCATTTTCGAGCTTTGCTCTCATCTCGGCTTCTTTTTGAGCTTTGAGTATTGCTTCTTGTTGCGCCTTGGCAGCCGCTACCTGCTTAGCCTTGAGCTCGGCTTCTTGTTGTGCACGTAATGCCTCCTGCTGAGCCTTGAGCTCGGCCTCTTTGGCGGCCATCTCCTCAGCCAATTGCTGAGGCGTAGGTTGAGAAGACGCAGCTGCAGGTCCGTGCGCATGCACCGTCCCAGCAAGCTCGCCCGGATCCATGGCTAGGCCCATCTCGACCAGATAGCGCGATGGTTCTAGATCGATATTGTTAAAGCGTTTTGGATAAGAAAGAAAGAGTAATTCTTTTGCTCTGGTTAAACCAAGGTAGCACAACCTACGTTCTTCTTCTGGGTCATTAGCAGTCTCCGAAGGAAAGAGACCTTCTGCCATGCCTGTCAAAAATACAATAGAAAATTCTTTGCCTTTTGACTCATGCAGACTCAAGATATTGACCAGAGGCTCACTCTCGCCTCTATCGTCACGGCCGCTGCGAGCAGGACCGCTCTGAGATTTGACAAAATCAGCGACTGTTTTGTATTTGCGGGCTTCTTCTTCGAGACCGCTCAGCTTGCGCATCGGCTCATAGTTGACGCCAGGAGGTACTTTGACCGACTTGTAATACTCATTAAGTCTCTGTGTGCGCTTGAGCAGGGCTATCGTCTCCGCTGGCGGGAGATTCTCGACATTCATGGTGCGTATGATACGCACCAGTTGCTCGAGATCCTGACAAGACTGATCGGCGATCGCCTCGCTATAGATCTCGACTGCCTTTAAAAAAGAAAGATTGTTTGCTTCGGCAAAACTGGCGATGGTGCCAAAGAGCTTAGGATCGACTTCTTTTGTACGCAACTGGCACACACGCTCAAAAGACTCGCGTGCCTTGGGTCCGTCGGGATCCATGACTAGACGTAAAAAGGCCATCACGTCTGCCACTTCATCCGGTACCATGGTAGAGTCCGGATTGGTAGTAAGGCACTTGATGCCTCTACGGAACAAGGCCTCTTCGATCATTGAGGCATAGCGATTGTAGCGATAGAGAATGGCTATTTCATGGGGATTACGGCCAGCCTCGAGCAAAGCCTGTATCTCCGACGCTACCCATTCCGCCTCCACATCTTCGGTTTCGGCCAGGTGCGGACCTACGATCGCCTGGCTATCCAGTCTTTTTATACCTGGCACCATGGCCTTCTGCACACGCCTGCGACTGAGTCCATGCAGCAAGGTCTCAGCAGCAGAGACGATGATCGGATTGCAGCGCCAATTTTTTTCGAGGACGTAGCAACGTGCGTTGGGTAGACGCACTGATATCTCAGCTATGATACGAGGCAGAGCACCCTTGCTCTCAAAGATCGACTCATCCTCATCGCCTGCCAGATAAAGATTGTCTTGAGGCAAAGCGAGGATACGTCCGAGCAAATCACCAGCGGCGGTGACATCTTGATATTCGTCGATAAGGACAAATTCGTAGAGATACTGATATCTAGCTCGTATGTCAGCATGGTCGGCAAGCAGCGAGGCCGCGAGCGAAACCATATCGTCACGATCTATCTTATTGCTCTTTTGCAGTTGTTCTTCGTAGCCTTGATAGACCTTGGCCACTAGCTCATCGACATTGCTTTTGGCTCGCTCTTTGACGTGCTTTGGCGTTACCAGATTGGCTTTGTAAAGAGAGATGAGACTGGCAATGGTAAACTCCTCGAGCTCTTCCGATAATTCGAGGGTGATCTGATCCAGGTCTTTTTTATATTTTGCCAGGAGCTTTTGGATGATCTTTTGTGGATTGGCTTCTACTTTGAGCGGAGGCTTGCGTTTAATTGCCTGGGTATTTTCTTTGAGTAGCTTGAGTCCAAGCTCATTCCAACTATAAAAAACGACTTTTTGTACGAGCTGACGGTCGGAGATGCGCTCCACTTCTGTTTTAAGAGACTTGACGCTTTCTGTACTGTGAGAGATCACCAGGATTTTTTCCGGACTGACACCCTGGGCCAACAAATGCGCCACTCTACGAGTGATACAAGTACTCTTGCCGGTGCCAGCACCTCCAGTCAAAGCGAGCGGTCCGCCGCCATTTGTGATAGCGAGTCTCTGCACATCGTCATCGATAGGCAGATCGATGATGGTGGCTTGATTGGTATTACCGGCAATCAACCGGCCTGCATTGGCTTTTTTACGACCATGCTGCCAAGCTTCTTCGACTGCATCGATGCATTGTCCTAGATTGGCCAATAAATCGCTCGTAGTAAAGCGCAAGAGCTTCCAGTTGTCGCTCAAAAGGGTAAGATTTTTTTTTGCATCTAGAGATCTGCTATTGGGCTGATCGAGATTGGAGATGACATCGCACTCGATGGCAAGTTTGTTGCCGCGCTCGAGAACGGCAAAATCGAGAGAATAATCCCCAAAAATGTATTGCGGCAAAAGGTTGATGCCGCGGCTAGCCATTGCTTTGAGCAGGTAATATTCGACTTTGAGCATAGGCGGCAGGTTTTCGGAGCGCAACTGCCTGAAATGATGCAGGTCGATCATCATGGCATCGATAAGCCATGCAGCTTTTTCCCATGTGATCTGCCTGCCGGCGTATTCCAGGTCTTCGCACTGCATACCGTAGCCGATAAACTCGTCAAAACCCAGATGAGTGGTTAAAAGCAGAGTCTTTTGATTGAGTGCGCGTGGGTAGAGCAGATGATGATAAAAATACCAGAGCTGTGGTGGTGTCTCCGGTGCTACCAGATCCTTGACGATGACCACGTCGGCATCCAGCATGTCGAGCTCCATCTTGCTCAAAAAAGGCCTACCAAATGGACTCTGGTTAACCGCATGCTGAAATAGATACTCGGCCTGCTTATACAGGATGTCGCCAGTCACGACTAGGGTCGAGACTCCACGAGATTTAAAATTGAGGACGGCAGACTCTAAGAGGGCTTCTTGGTCGTCCGAATAATTTGATAAAAACAGGCCGCGAACAGAGCCTGCATACGTACCAACCGAATCCACGAACCAATGCACCGCGTCCCGGCATTCGCCTGGCTGCGGAGGCATGGCATTTGGTATATGGTCTGGTCTTGGCTTGGACACCTTGATCTTTGTGCTTTCTAGGCTAGGGCAGGGCCTCCTGCCCCCTATATCTAACCTGCCACTTATTATTACCGCCTAAACCAAGATAGTCTGGGAACGGTATCGGATTTGGTTGTCATTATGCCGATAATCATATTGGCACATTAATTTTCTTAACCCCAAAAATGCCAGTAAAAACTAGGGTTTAGGGATTTTGGTG
>Ga0233423_10001688_pt1 | contig 10981 bp, 10 predicted proteins | sample Watercolumn_Mata_FD_180713 | JGI IMG/M metagenome (GOLD analysis project Ga0233423, IMG submission 180713) | Freshwater microbial communities from Lake Matano, South Sulawesi, Indonesia - Watercolumn_Matano_2014_112_MG | ecosystem: Environmental > Aquatic > Freshwater > Lake | place: Indonesia... | reverse complement strand
TGGCGTGGGCGGCGCAGCGCCCCGGCGATCTCGTCTGGCTGGCGGCGGACGGGGTGGGGCTGATGCCCACTTTGCTGCTGCTGCGCACGGTCGAGCTGCCTGGGCGGGGGCTGGCCGTCACCGTGCCGCTGGCCGTGCTGGCCGCCGTCGGCGGGACTCTGCTGGGCATCGGCTGGCTGGGGGTGATGAGCGGCCTGCGGGTGTGGCGGCGCACGTCATGGCCCCAGGCACACGCGGTATTGGTGGCCGGCCTGGGCCTGAGCTACCTGCTGCTGCCGGTCGTTCACTATCTGCTGGCCACACCGCCGGCCTACCACTACATCAGCACGGCGTCCAACTTCTTCGCCTTCAACAGCGGTCTGCAGGTGCTGGTGTTCGTAGTGGCCGCCGGGCTGGCCGTGGGCGTGACGCGCCTGCGGCAGCGGCGTTTTGTTCTGCACAAGCCGTAGGGCGGGCGCGGCGCCCGCCGCCATGGTTGTGCATCTGAGCAGCAGGCTGACAGCAGATTCGGGTAGCAGACTCCGTCCTGAGGGCCTCAGCCAGAAGGATTGAGCAGATTCACCTCCTGTGGGCTAATCTGCTGAATCTGCTACTGCAATTCTGCTGACAGCAACTACGAGCCAATTTTGAGTTAGGAGGAATTACCATGAACGGCAAGGTACTCGTCACCTACGCCAGTAAGTACGGCGCGACGGCGGAGATCGCCGCGAAAATCGGCGCCGTGCTGCGGCAGGCAGGGCTGGAGGCCGAAGTCCTGTCGGTAGAGGGCGTCGGCGATCTGGCGCCGTACGGGGCGATTGTTCTGGGCAGCGCGGTCTACATGGGCCAGTGGCGCAAGGAGGCCGTGGCCTTCCTGGAGGCCAACGAGCCGGCGCTGGCGGCGCGGCCGCTGTGGCTCTTCTCCAGCGGGCCGACGGGCGAGGGCGACCCGGTGAAGCTGTTACAAGGCTGGCGCTTGCCCACGGCGCAGCAGCCCCTCGCCGACCGCCTCAAGCCGCGTGACATCGCCGTCTTCCACGGTGCGCTGGATACCAAAAAGCTCAGCCTGGCCGAGAAGCTGGTGATCAAGGGGGTCAAAGCGCCGGTGGGCGACTATCGCCAATGGGAGGCCATCACCGCCTGGGCCGCCGGCATCGCCGAGGCGCTGCAGTGAGCAAAGTGGCCCACTATCGGCAGGTGCTCAGAGCCCTGGACGATTGGGACGCCTTTCTGCGGCGCGAGTCCGGGCTGCCGGGGCCGCGGGCCAACCTGGAGCTGGTGCAGGCCGTGGCCGAGGAAGGCGACGCCGCGCGCTTCCAGCGTTACCTCGCCCTCGGCCCGGAGCAGGCGCCGGTCAATTCACCCCAGGCGTTCCTGGCCGTGTGTGGCGTCGTGGGGCTGGGCCGTCTCCTGGCCGAAGGCCACCAAGAGTTTCTGGCCACCCTGCGCCGCTGCGCCGCCGATCCGCGCTGGCGCATCCGCGAAGGCGTAGCTATGGCCCTGCAACGCCTGGGCGACGTGGACATGGCGGCCCTGCTTGGTGTGGCCGAGGAATGGAGCCGGGGCAGCCTGCTGGAGCAGCGCGCCGCAGCCGCCGCCGTGTGCGAGCCCCGGCTGCTGGGCCAGCCAGAGCACGTGGGGCGAGTGCTCCAGCTTCTGGACGCCATCACTGCCTCCCTCACCCAGGTGGCGGAGCGCCGGAGCGATGACTTCCGCGTGCTGCGCCAGGCCCTGGGCTACTGCTGGAGCGTGGCGGTGGCCGCGTGGCCGGAAAAAGGCCAGCCGATGATGGAGGCATGGTTGGCCAGCAGCGACCGCGACGTGCGCTGGGTGATGAAGGAGAATCTACGCAAGAATCGTCTGCAGCGCCTGGACGCGGCGTGGGTAGAAAGGTGTAAGGCCCAGCTTGGCCTGTAGGACCATTCGGTTTTCGGCGCGCTGTCACTCTGAGCGCAGCGAAGAGTCTCGCCCCCGCATGGGCTGAGATGCTTCGCTGCGCTCAGCATGACATTTTGGGAGGAGGCAGGCATCCCAGATGCCGGATTTTGCGCCAGATGCTCTGGTAGGAATGCTTCGCCCCTATTTTTGATGGAGGTGGCCAAATGACTCTGCAACCATTACCCGGTTTTCCATCGTTCACCACGCACCACTGCGTCACCGGCTCCCTGCGCCACATCTACGCCTTCCACGGCTATGCCGTCAGCGAAGACCTGCTGCTGGGCCTGGGCGCCGGCGTGAGCTTCAGCTACTGGCACTTCAAGGGCCAGCCTCCCTTTCTGGGTGGGCGCGGGAACGTCGGCGCGCCAGGGCAGGAAGGGTTAGAGAAAACTGCCGGACGACGCACGGGCGTGGTCGTGGAGGTATTACGCACCAGCAGCGCCAAGAAGGCGGAGAAGGCCCTGCTGGACATGCTGGCCGCCGGCGAGCCCATGATGGTCATGCTGGACATGGGCTACCTGCCCTACTTTGATTTCGGCGGCCAGGAGTACCACTTCGGCGGGCACGTGGTGGTAGTCTGCGGCTACGCTGCGGCCACCCGGCAGGCGCTCGTCGCCGACCGCGATGGGCTGCACCCGGTGGCGCTGGAGGCCCTGGCGCAGGCGCGCGGCTCCAAGCATCGCCCCTTCCCGCCCCAGAACCAGTGGTACACCTTCGACTTCAGCGGCCAGCGCCCGCCCACCGCCGCCGAGGTGCGCCAGGCCATCGCCGAGCAGGTGCGCCCCATGCTGCAGCCGCCCATCAGCAACATCGGCGTCAAGGGCATCCGCAAGGCCGCTGGCGCTGTACCGGAGTGGGCGAAGATGAGCGAGGCCGAGCTGTGCTGGACGCTGTTCAACGCCTCTATCTTCATCTCTCCCGTGGGCGGCACGGGCGGCGGCTGCTTTCGCTACATGTTCAGCCGCTTCCTGGGCGAGGCGGCCCAGATCACTGGCGATGCCCGCCTGATCGCCAGCGCCGAGGCTTTCCAGCGCATCGGCGACCGCTGGGAAGAGCTGGGCGAGTGGTTCCGCCAGACCTCCGCCGCGCCCGACCCGGCGGCGCTCCTGGGCGAGTGCGTGCCGGCGTTCCACACCCTGGCCGATCTGGAGGAGGCAGCGTGGCAGCGGCTGAGCGAGCTGGTGGGAGAGTGAGGCCATGAAAATCTCCGCCTTGCGCCGCTCCATCCTGTTGGGCTCGTTTGCCTTTGGTTTTCTCTCGTTTGCCTTGCCGGTCTACAGCAAGCAACTGGGCGCCAACGCCCTGGAGATCGGCGGGCTCTTCTCCATCTTTGCCCTGACCACGGCCCTCGTCCGGCCGCTGGTTGGCTGGGCGATGGATCGCTGGGGGGCGAAGCCGTTCTTTGTGGTTGCCCTGACCGGCTATGCCCTGACCATGACGATCTTTGCCTTATCGTCGGCGCTGCCGCTGCTCTACCTGGCGCGGCTGGTGCAGGGGATGGCCTCGTCGTTCATGTGGATCTCGGCCTACACGCTGGCCACCAGCCTGATAGCCGATGGGAGTCGCGGTAAAGCGGTGGGCAGTGTAGATGAATCCTCGGCGCGCGGCTCCCTGTACGGGGCCTTCTTCGGCTTCGCCCTTATCTCCCTGCTGCCCCCGGAGATTGGCTGGAAGCTGATCTTTGGCAGCTACGCCCTGCTGGCGGTGGTGGGGGCCTGGCTGGCCGGGCAGTCGGTCCCGGCCATTCGCCCGACGCTCGAGCCGAACGCCGCCGGCTCGCACTTTGAGGCCGGTCGCCTGTTACGCCTGATGCTCATCGTCGGCCTCACCGGCGCCTCTATCGCCATGCTCAGTCCCCTGCTCCTCATCTTCCTGCAAGACAAGTTCACGACGGAGGTCAGCACGCTGGCGCTGGCCTACATCCCGGCGGCGCTGGTGTCCAGCTTTTTGCCCTCGCGCCTGGGCGGGCTGAGCGACCGCTTTGGACGGGCGCCGATGATGGCCCTGGGCCTGGTGGGTTCGGGGGTGCTGTCCTTCTTCTTGCCCGGATTGCCCAGTCTGGTCTGGTTGATTGCCCTCTGGACGCTGGAGGCCCTGGGCTGGAGCATGGCGTCTCCGGCGCAGGAGGCGTTGGTAGCCGATCTTACAGGCAGCGACGTGCGCGGCCGGGGATACGGCCTGTACACCTTTGCCGCCAGCCTGGGGGCGACTGTGGGGCCGCTGCTCGGCGGTTGGCTGTACGATGGCTTCGGCCATGCCGTGCCGTTCTACGTGAACGGGGCGGTGCTGATCGCCGGGGCGATTTTGGTCCTGCTGCTCTTGTGGCGTCGGGGCCCTGGCCAATAAACCGCCAAGGCACCAAGACACAAATATTAAGAACTTGGTGTTCTTGGTGGTTAACTCCCTGAGGGGTGGCCGTCAAAGTTTCGCGCCGGATGACGTATAATTGGAGCGCCTGTCGAGTTAGAGGGCACTACGACCTAAAACGTCGTAGCTTGAGGGGCCTGAGCTCGCAGGCTACGGCGTTCCAGGCCGTAGTGTCCACATCCAGAGCGACCTCGCTCGGCAGGTGAGACTCCGGCGACGAACTACGGCGCGCTGGAATGACCGAATGAACGCCTGTTTTGCAAAAACATGACGGACACCCCTCCCTGAGACCGAGCTTGCAATTCCGCCCCTGATGTGGTAATATAGGCGTGCCAGGCGCGCCGGCGCTGCTGGCGCTGCTAGTGTGCCCCCATCGTCTAGAGGACCAGGACGCGGCCCTTTCAAGGCCAAAACAGGGATTCGAATTCCCTTGGGGGCACCAGGTATGCACCGCCAGCTTTATCCCCGATGAGGAGCAGGCTGTGAGGACACAAGAGGAAGCGGCTAAGACGTACATCTATTACGGCTATTACTACCCCTTGCGTGCCCATCGGCCTGCGCTGTCCGATCCGGGATAGATTCCCCCTTTACCTCTGGCAGCCAGCCTTGGGCACGTTGTAGATGACGGCCCAAGGCTTTTTGTTTGGGAAGCAGAATGATGAAAGGCATTCGCGGCGCAGCCAGTGTCACCGAGAACACCCCCCAGGCTATCCTAGCAGCCACCAGAACCTTGCTGGCAGAAATCGTGCAGCGCAACCATCTGCAGCCCCAGGAGGTAGTGAGCGCCCTCTTCACGCTGACCCCCGACCTGAACGCGGCCTTTCCTGCGGCAGCCGCACGCCAGTTGGGCTGGCGAGACGTTCCCCTCTTATGTGCCCAGGAGATTGCCGTGCCTGGTGCTCCTCCCCGAATCGTGCGGGTCTTGCTACACGTGGCCAGGAGCGAGGCTGTCCACCACGTCTACCTGGGAGAAGCAGCCAAGTTACGCCCCGATCTGGCGGAGAAAGGAGAAGATCAATGATCATCATTATGAAAAAAGGGGCTACGGAAGCCCAAGTTGCCTATGTGATCCAACGCGTGGAGGACCTGGGGTATCAGGCCCACCTCTCCAGGGGGGAAGAGCGCACGATCATTGGCATCATCGGCAACGACCGCCCCCTGGTCGATCATCCCCTGGCCATCCTGGATGGGGTAGAGTCCATCGTGCCGATCCTGCACCCGTTCAAGCTGTCCAGCCGCGACTTCCACCCGGAGGATTCGGTGGTCGCCATTGACAGCGTGGCCGTGGGGGGAGCACGGGTCATCGTCATGGCGGGCCCCTGCGCTGTCGAGAGCCGAGAGCAATTGTGGGAGGCTGCCTTAGCCGTCAAGGAAAGTGGCGCGGCCGTCCTGCGCGGCGGCGCTTTCAAACCGCGCAGTAGCCCGTATAGCTTTCAAGGACTAGGTCAAGAGGGCCTGGAACTGCTCTCCGAGGTACGTCGCGCCCTTGACCTGCCGGTAGTTACTGAGGTCATGTCGCCAGCCGACATTGCCCTGACTATCAGCCACGCCGATATCCTCCAGATCGGCGCACGAAACATGCAAAACTACGCTCTGTTGCAGGAGGTGGGTCGTTCTGGCCATCCGGTTCTTCTGAAGCGAGGAATGATGTGTACGATTGAAGAACTCTTGCTTTCTGCGGAGTACATCATGGCCCAGGGCAACCATAAGGTGATTCTGTGCGAGCGCGGTATCCGTACTTTTGACGTGAAGTATACCCGCAACACTCTGGACATTTCCGCCATTCCGGTGATCAAAAAACTGAGTCATCTGCCCGTGGTGGTGGATCCTAGCCACAGCACAGGCAACTGGGAATATGTGGGCGCGGCCAGCCGAGCCGCCGTGGCCGCCGGGGCCGATGGCTTGCTCATAGAGGTGCATCCCCACCCAGAGAAGGCCCTCTCCGATGGGGCACAGTCCTTGCGGCCGGAGACCTTCGCCCAATTGATGGGCGAACTGCGCCTGGTGGCTCAGGCCGTAGGCCGAACGATATGATAGAAGACAAAGTCGTTTGTGTTATTGGGCTTGGTCTCATGGGGGGCAGCCTGGCCCTGGCCCTGCGGGGCAAGTGCCGGGCCGTGTGGGGCGTGGCTCGCCGACGAGAGACCGTGGAGCAGTCTCTGGCTCTGGGGGCCGTGGATTTCGGCACCACCGATCTGAAAGATGGACTGGCCCAGGCCGATGTGGCTGTCCTGGCCATGCCCGTGCAGGCTATCCTGGCGCTGATCTCCCCAGTGGGAGCGCTGCTCTCGCCCGGTGCGTTGCTCATGGACATCGGGAGCACGAAGGTAGAGATCATGGCCGTTATGGAAGCCCTGCCACCCAGCATCCAGGCCATCGGCGGGCACCCCATGTGCGGCAAGGAGACCAGCGGCCTGGAAGCTGCTCAAGCAGACCTCTACCAGGGCAAGGTCTTTGTACTGACTTCCCTGCAGCGGACGTCGCCGGAGGCTCTGGCCCTGGCCCAGGCGATGGTGCAAGCCAGCGGGGCGCAGCCTCTGGTGCTGGAAGCAGCCCGCCACGATCGCCTGGTGGCGGCCATCTCGCATCTGCCCTACCTGGAGGCAGTGGCCCTGGCGCAGGTGGCCACAAGCGTGGCCGCCGCGGATGCCCTGACCTGGCCACTGGCGGCCAGCGGTTTTGGCGATACGTCCCGGCTGGCCGCCAGCAATGTGACCATGATGCTGGACATCTTGTTAACCAACCGTGCCAACGTCGCTGCCCTGGCCCGTCGCGCCGCAGCCAGTCTGGAATCCCTGGCCACTCTCCTCGAGGTTGGCAAGGAGACCGCCCTGCGCCAGGCCCTGCAAGAGGCGCAGGAGGCCATCCTGGCTTATCGCTCCGTAAAATGAACCATTTGACCGTCAAAACTGCTCGTTCCTTGCAGGGGACGATCACCGTTCCCGGTGATAAGTCCATTTCGCATCGCGTGCTGCTGTTAGGGGCCATCGCCCAGGGGCTCAGCCGGGCCACCGGCTTCCTGCCGGCCGCCGACTGCCTCTCGACCTTGGATTGCCTGGCACAGATGGGCGTGCCGGTGGAACGGCCAGACGAAACCACGGTCCTGATCCAGGGCCAGGGCCTGCGGGGCCTGACCGAGCCGGCCGGCGTTTTGGATTGTGGCAACTCCGGCACCACGATGCGGCTCCTGGCGGGCCTGCTGGCCGGCCAGGGATTTTACGCCGTGCTCACGGGCGATGCCAGCCTGCGCCGTCGTCCCATGGCCCGCATCGCCGAGCCATTGCGCCGCATGGGGGCCACCGTCCTGGGTCGTCAGGGTGGAAGCTTACCCCCATTGACCATTTTGGGTGGGCACTTACAGGGTATAGAATACACGCCACCGGTGGCCAGCGCCCAGGTCAAGAGTTGCCTGCTCCTGGCGGCCCTCTACGCTACTGGCCCAACCACGATCCACGAGCCTGTCCCGTCGCGTGACCATACGGAGAGGATGTTGCTGGCCCAGGGTGCGGCCATCTCATTGCCGGCCACGAAACCGGCAGAGGGGGCAGCTATAACCTTGCCGCCCCAAACCCGCCCTCTGGAACCACTCAACATCGCTATCCCTGGCGACATCTCCTCTGCGGCCTTCTTCGTGGTGGCGGCCAGCATTGTGCCCGGCGCGTGGCTGCGTATCCAGGGGGTGGGCACCAATCCCACCCGCACGGGCCTCCTGGACGTGTTAGCGGACATGGGCGGCTCGGTCGTGGTGGAGAACGCGCGTTCGTCCGGCGGCGAGCCCCTAGCCGATCTGGTGATCCAGGCCGCCCCGCTGCGCGGGGTGGACATCGGCGGAGCATTGATCCCGCGCCTCATTGACGAGCTGCCGGTGATCGCCGTGGCGGCCACCCAAGCCCAGGGGATCACCACCGTACACGAGGCGGCTGAACTGCGCGCCAAAGAGAGTGATCGTATCAGCACCCTGGTCACAGAACTGCGCAAGCTAGGCGCCAAGATCGCCGAATTGCCGGACGGTTTTGTGGTGGAGGGGCCATCCGTCTTACACGGGGCAGTCGTGGATAGCCATAGCGACCATCGCCTGGCCATGTCCCTGGCCATCGCCGGGCTGGTAGCCCAAGGCGAGACCACCATTCTGGGAGCTGAATCCATACCTGTTTCGTTCCCTGGCTTTGCGCAGAGCTTGGAGGGTATCGTCTCTTGATTACTTCCCGCACCCAACTGGTAGGGCTGTTAGGCTACCCCATCGAGCACAGCGTCTCCCCAGCCATGCACAATGCTGCCTTTGCCCATCTGGGATTGGATTGGGCCTATCTACCCCGGCCGGTGTTGCCTGATCGCCTGGGCGAGGCGTTGCGCGGGCTACCGGCCTTGGGCTTCCGCGGGGCTAACCTGACGATACCGCACAAAGAGCAGGCCCTGGCCTATCTGGACGATGTCACGCCCGAAGCACGGGCCCTGGGGGCCGTCAACACCATCACGATAGAAGACTACAGGTTGGTGGGGCACAACACCGACGCCGACGGCTTTCTGGCGGCTCTGACCGAAGCAGGGGGCCAGCATCAGCGCGCCGTGGTGATGGGAGCCGGTGGGGCGGCGCGTGCTGTTGTCTATGTGTTGCGTAAACTAGGCGTCGCGGTGACGGTGGCCAACCGCACGTTAGAACGGGCGCGCCGTTTGTCGGTTGACGTCTGCGCCCTGGACGCTTCCTCGCTGGGCGCGGCGCTAAAGCAGGCTGACCTGTTGGTCAACGCTACGCCGGTGGGGATGTGGCCGGCGGTAGAGGCTTCGCCGTTGCCAGAGGGTCTGGCCCTTGCGCCTGACCTGACGGTCTGCGATCTGGTCTACAACCCTGTGGAGACCAGGCTTCTGCAACAGGCCAGGCTTGCTGGGGCCAAAACGATCAGCGGCCTGGGCATGTTGGTCTACCAAGGTGCGGCTGCTTTTCGCCTTTGGACAGGCCTGGCACCGCCGCTAGAAGTCATGCGCCAGGCGGCGATGCAGAACTTAAGGCCGCACGGACATGCTCCGGGGTAACCGTATGAAGCACGAAAGGTCAAGGCTCTGTCAAAGTCAGCATTTCGTCATTGCGAGCGCAGCGAAGCAATCTCCCTCATGGCGCAACAGTGAGATTGCTTCGTCGCTGCGCTCCTCGCAATGACCCCCAAAAATGGCTTTGACAGGGCACTGCACGAGAGGTGAGAGATGTTGCGTTTTCTTACCGCTGGCGAATCCCATGGCCCTGGCCTTTTGGGGATCATTGAAGGGCTGCCCGCCGGCTTATCCTTAACCGCCGAGTGGATCAACCAGGATTTGCGTCGCCGCCAGGGGGGCTATGGACGCAGCGCTCGCCAAGCCATGGAACGCGACCAGGTGGAATTCCTGAGCGGCCTGGCGCAGGGCCGTACCACCGGGGCACCCCTGGCCTTGCGTATTGCCAACAGCGATTGGCAAAACCAGCGTGACCAGGAACAGCCGCCCCTCACCATCCCCCGCCCCGGCCACGCCGATCTGGCTGGCGCCCTGAAGTACGGCCACACCGACCTCCGCCTGGTAGCCGAAAGGGCCAGCGCCCGGGAGACGGCCATGCGCGTGGCTGTGGGCGCAGTGGCCAAAGCCCTGCTGGCTACGCGCGGGATTACCGTGTGGAGTTACGTCGCCGCGATTGGTAGCATAATGGCCAGCCTGCCTGCGCTCCCACCCGCCGACCTGCATGCCCTGGCCGAGCAGTCGCCGCTGCGCTGTCCAGACCCGGTGGCTGCCGGCCAGATGAAGCAACAGATTGACGCCGCAGGCCAGGCGGGCGATAGCCTGGGTGGCGTCTTTGTGGTCGTCGCCACTGGCGTTCCCGCCGGCCTGGGCAGTTACGTCCACTGGGATCGTCGTCTGGATGGGTTATTGGCCCAGGCCGTCATGAGCATCCCGGCCATCAAGGGCGTGGAAATCGGCGCTGGCTTTGCGGCCGCCCGCTGCCGGGGAACGGAGGCGCAGGATGCCATCCTGCTGCCGGCTCCCGGCTCCACATCTGCTGCTCCCTTCTGCCGCCCCACTAATCACGCTGGGGGCATTGAAGGCGGGGTCAGCAACGGTCAGGACATCATCGTGCGGGCGGCGATGAAGCCCATCCCCACAACTTTGACCCCCCAACGCTCGGTAGACCTGGCTACCATGACCCCGGCGACTACCCGCTACATCCGCTCCGATGTCTGTGCTGTGCCTGCGGCCAGCATTGTGGGCGAGGCCATGGTAGCTTGGGTTCTGGCCGTGGCCCTGCTGGGCGACTGGACGATTGGGAGTTGAGGCCATGAACATCGTGCTGGCTGGCTTCATGGGCACAGGGAAGAGCGCGGTGGGGCGAGCGGTGGCCCAAAGGTTGGGGTGGCCGTTTCTGGATACGGACGATCTGATCGAAGCGGCCCTGGGACTGACCGTGCAGGAGGTCTTTGCCCGCTACGGCGAGGCCTTCTTCCGGGCGCAGGAACGACAGGCCGTGAGCTACGCCGCGACCAGGCGGGACGTGGTCATCGCCGTGGGCGGGGGAGCGTTGCTGGCGGCGGCGAACAAGGCGGCGCTGGAGGCTAGCGGCCAGATCATCTGCCTGGACGCCGCCCCGGAGGCCATTCTGGCGCGCTTGCCTGGCGACAGCAGTCGCCCTCTCCTGGCGGGCGATGACCCGGAGGCGCGAGTAAGGTCTTTCCTGGCG
>Ga0233423_10001687_pt1 | contig 10984 bp, 5 predicted proteins | sample Watercolumn_Mata_FD_180713 | JGI IMG/M metagenome (GOLD analysis project Ga0233423, IMG submission 180713) | Freshwater microbial communities from Lake Matano, South Sulawesi, Indonesia - Watercolumn_Matano_2014_112_MG | ecosystem: Environmental > Aquatic > Freshwater > Lake | place: Indonesia... | reverse complement strand
GCCCTATTCCTGCTGAGCATCCTCCTCTTCCAGGGTCTTTCCACAACGGTCTTTGCCAACGAGATCTGGGTCAGTCCCCAGGTTTATCCCGCAAACATCGGTTACGGAGGCTGGCCGGTGACTTCCGTCTCCGAGACCCGCTTCGCTTTCGCGGTGCCGGATAACATGCAATCGTTTTCCCAGGCCAAGGTGGTTTTGATCGGCGGGGGCACGGGCAGCACCACCTATGATTTACGGCTGTTTCTCTCCCGCAGGGGAAGAACATATACTGACAAGCAGAAGGAAAAACTGGGCTTGCCCCTGACCTTCGCCAAGGACGTGGTGAAGGAAGTGGATGTCTCCTCCGTCTTTTTCCAGACGATGACTCCGGGTATCGATTACGTTACCTTGCACTTCAAGGCCAATAACCCGGAGGCGCAAATTTTGGGCCTGCGGATTACTTACGTGGGTCCCGCCGGTCCCCAGGGACCCCAAGGACCACAAGGACCGCAAGGGCCCCAAGGTGACACCGGTCCCACCGGTCCCGCCGGTCCCCAAGGTCCCCAAGGCCTCCAGGGTCCCCAGGGACCTCAAGGTGACACCGGCCCGCAGGGCCCCATTGGGTTGACCGGAGCCACGGGTCCCCAAGGCCCCCAGGGTGACACCGGCGCCACCGGCGCCACCGGACCCACGGGTCCCACCGGCCCCCAGGGGCCGGCCGGCCCGGCCGGCAGCAGCCTCAACCCCCTGCAACTGGCCACCCTGCGCTGGTACCAGGGCATCTCGGTGAATAATGATATCTACCTTGCGGGATATAATCCCATGGGCCTCGCCTGCGACGGCGCCAATATCTGGGTATGCACTTATGGCATGGGCTACGTTGACAAGATCCGGGCCGCGGACGGTGAGACTCTGGGGAGCTATTACGTGGGCTTCAATCCGTATGCGGCGGTCTATGACGGCGCCAATATCTGGGTGTCCGACAACAACAGCGCCCACGGCGGGGTGATCAAGCTGCGGGCCAGCGACGGCTATAACCTGGGAACCTTTTTCGCGGGCAGTATGCCTGCCGGTATCGCCTTTGACGGGACCAATATCTGGGTGGCGAACAACGGCGACGGTACCGTCTCCAAGCTGCTGGCCAACGACGGCAGCGTGGTCGGGACCTATACGGTGGGCAGCTCTCCCCAGGGCGTGGCCTTTGACGGGGCCAATATCTGGGTGGCCAACTCCGGCAGCGGCACCGTCACCAAGCTGCAGGCCAGCAACGGCACGCTCCTGGGCACTTTTACGGTGGGTGTATTTCCCTATGGTATCGTCTTTGACGGCGCCAATATGTGGGTCACCAATAATAGCGACGGTACGGTCACCAAGCTGCAGGCCAGCGACGGCGCGGTCCTGGGGACCTATGCGGTGGGCAGCGGCCCCTATGGAGTGGCCTTTGACGGGACCAATATCTGGGTGGCCAACGGCGGCGGCAATAATGTCACCAAGTTGCGGGCCGGCGACGGCACGGCCCTGGGAACCTTCACGGTGGGCTCGACCCCCATGGGGGTGGTCTTTGACGGCGCCAAAATCTGGGTGAGCAATTACGCTTCCAACACGGTGTCCCGGCGCTGATCGGGGGCCCGGGGAGGGCGGGTTTAGGGGCGGTATCTGCCCCGTTGATACTGTTTTCGGTTAAAAGAAATCTGCGCCCCGCCCACGCGGGGCGCAGTGGTTTCTGTGCGAAAAGAAGCCTCACGCAAAGACGCAAAGGCGCAAAGCAAGACGCAAGAACATACCATAAAGCAGTTAATCGGTGGGGCGGCCGTCCCTGGCCGCCGGACGCATGGCGGGCACGGAGGCCCGCCCCACCAGTATTTTCATAATTTATGGGCGGGCCGCAGGCCCATGAATTACTGATCTGAAAGTCTTTCTCGCACAGGCTGGAAAGCCTGTGCCACCAGTAATTTTCCTGGCGCCTCCGTGTTCCTACCCTTCCCCCAAGGCCTCTTTAATAACCTTCCGGCTTTCCGGGGGCACGGAAGTGAAGCGGATGTGGGCAGTGCGAAAATCCCCCTCCCCGGAGTCCACCGCGGTCACCTTGCCGTAAATCTTTCCGGGCATTTCCCGGTTTTCCTGATCCAGCAGGTGGAGGCGCACGTCTTCCCAGGCCGCCAGCTCCCCGGCAAAGCGGACCACGGCCGCGGTCTCGCTCAACTGGGTGATCTCGGCGGCCGCGGCCTGGCTGGTGACGATTTTCTTCTTAAGGCGGTAAATGTGGACCGGCAATCCTTGGGCCAGGGGCCGCAGGGTTTCCTGCCGCTCTTGCAGGCGCAGGTTGTAAGGGCCGTGAATGGCCCGCACTTCGTAAAGGGTGGCCGGCTCCGGGACGCCTTTCATCTCGGCGCTGATGACCTCGCCCACCTCGATCAACCCCTGCACCCGGCGGTAAGTGGAGGGGCCGATGAGCACCTGGCCGCCCAGGGCGTAAGCTTCGATCCGGCTGGCAAAATTCACGTCCGCGCCCACCACGCTGTATTTAGTGCGGCGTTCCGAGCCGATGTTCCCCACCACCACCGCGCCGGTGTTCACGGCCACGCCCATCTCCAGGTAAGGGAGTCCGTCTTGGGCGTTGGCGGCGTTGATCTCCTCCATGGCGCCCTGCATGGCCAGGGCGCAGGCCACGGCCCGGGCCGGATGGTCGTCCAGGGGCGCGGGCGCGCCGAAAAAGGCCAAAATGCCGTCACCCAGGATCTCGTCGACGACTGCTTGATGATCCAGGAGAATTTCGATCATCTTGCTCAGGTAGCGGTTTAAAAAGGTGATGATCTGGTGGGGCGCCATATCCGCGGTGAGGGCCGTAAAGCCCCGGAGGTCGGACATGATGACGGAGACTTCCCGGGTTTCCCCTCCCAACGCCAGGGCCTCTTTGTCTTCCAGGAGCTTTTTGGCCACTTCCTGGGTGACATAGCGGCCGAAGGTGTCCCGGACGAAATCATGTTTTTCGATATAATCCGTGAGCTGCCGGCCCAAGAGATTGAAGGACCGGGATAGCTGGATGAGTTCTTTGGCCCCGGTTTCCGGCACGGTCACGGTCAAGTCGCCCTCCCCCATTCTTATCACTCCGTCCCGCAACCGGAAAATGGGCCGGGAGAGGGCGCCGGTAAAAAACAGGCCCGAGACCCCGGCGATGATGGTGAAGATAATCCCGCCGATGATGCTCAGGAGTTTTATCTGCCGTTCAATGTCCGCGAAGGCGTCGGCGATGGATTGCCGGGCCTGGGCCATATGCTCCTGGCCCGCCTGACGCATTCTGGCCTGGGCCGGCAGAAAAAATTCATCGATATTTACCACCGCCACCACCACGAAAGGAGTCCGCTCCACCTGCATCAGGACCATGAACTTTTTCCGGGGCTGATTATGCCGGTCCAGAAAGGTGTAGTATCCTTTTACCTTGGGATTGGTTGCAGAAAGGGATACCAGGTGCCACATCTCGGGAAACCGGTCTTTCCACGCGGCAAAGTTTTTCCCTTCCACCTGGGGGTTGGGATGCAGGATATTTACGCCCGTGCGGTCATTCAGGTCCAGGTATCCCGCCACCCCCTCCCCGGAAAGGATGTCTTGGGTGGCAAGGCCCCGGAGCTTTTGATCCCGGCGAAGCTGGTCGTAGTCGTAAGTTTTTCGGCCTCCCAGCAGGTAGGATAATTCCTTGGCCACTTCCGAGGCCTTGGCTTCCACCATTCGTTCGGCGTTGGCGGCTAAAAACTCTTCGGAGACCCGGGAGTTGGCGTCGGTCAGGGCTTCCAGAGCTCCCTGGACGATAACCTGATGGCGGCCGGCGAGTTTGAAGGCAATCCAATCCATGGCCTCGGACAGGCCCAGAGTTATGATAATCAGCGCCGCGTATGATAGGACCAGATAGGTGCGAATACTCATGGGCTTCTCTTCAGTCTCCCGGGGGCGGGGTTAAGGGGGCTGGGCCGGTGAAACGTCTTGGCTTCCGGCCCTTTTCCCCTCCCTGGACCGGTATCTAGGCGGCCCCCAAAGCCTGGCGGATTAGCATCCGGCTCTCGGGAGGCACGGAGGTGAAGCGGATGTGGGCTTCCCGGAGGCCGTCCTCCCCCGGGGCCACTGCCGTCACCTTGCCGTAGATCTTGCCGGGGATTTCGTGGTTCTCCGGGTCCAGCAGATGGACGCGGACGTCTTCCCAGGCCGCCAGGTCCCCGGCAAAACGGACCACGGCCGCGGTCTCGCTCAACTGGGTAATCTCGGCCTCGGCGGTGACGCCGGTGAGGATTTTCTTCTTGATCCGGTAGACTTTGACCGGCAGGCCCGGGGCCAGGGGCCGCAGGGTTTCCTGCCGCTCTTTCAGGCTTAAGTTGAAGGGGCCGTGAATGGCCCGCACTTCGTAAAGGGTGGCCGGCTCCGGGACGCCCTTCATCTCCGCCCGGGTGATCGCGCCCACCTCGATCAAGTCCTTAACCCGCTGGTAAGCGGAGGGGCCGATGAGCACCTGGCCGCCTAGGGCGTAGGATTCGATCCTGGAGGCGAAGTTCACGTCCGCGCCCACCACGCTGTATTTGGTGCGTTTCTCCGAGCCGATGTTGCCCACCACCACCGTGCCGGTGTTCACCGCGATGCCCATCTCCAGGTGGGGGAGTCCGTCTTGGGCGTTTAAGGCATTGATCTCCTCCATGGCCCCCTGCATGGCCAGGGCGCAGGCCACGGCCCGGGCGGGATGGTCTTCCAGCGGCTCGGGCGCGCCGAAAAAGGCCAGGATGCCGTCTCCCATGATTTCATCGATCACCGCCCGGTAATCCAGCAGGATCTCGATCATTTTCTCCAGGTAGCGGTTGAGGAAGGTGATGACCTGCTCCGGGTGCATCTCCGCGGTCAAAGCGGTGAAACCCCGGAGGTCGGAAAACAGCAGCGTCACCTCCCGGGTTTCGCCCCCCAGGGCCAGGGCCTCTTCGGATTCCAGGAGCCTTTTCACCACCTCCTGGGTGACGTAGCGGCCGAAGGTGTCCCGGATGAAATCCCGCTTTTCCATGTATTCCGTGAGCTGCTGCCCCAATTCGTTGAAGGAATGGGCCAACTGCTTGATTTCCTTAGCGCCGGTCTCCGGGACGTGCACGGAAAAATCCCCGTGGCCCAAAGCCGAGGTGGTCTCAGCCAAAGTCCTTAAGGGTTTGGTGATGGACCGGGACAGGATGGTGATCACCAGGCCCAGGAACACCAGGCCGATGACGCCGATGAGCGTCAACCTGTGGCTCAGGCGCCACACATTGGCGAACAGTTCCTCTTCCGGGAAAATGACCCCCAGGGTCCAGCCGCTGGCGCCCAGGGGGGTGTAATACATCCAGGATTTTTTACCGGAGACGAAGTCGTTCACCGGCACAAACCCCTGGCCCCCCCGGATCATCTCCCGGCCGATCTTCCGCAGCTCCGGGTCATTGCGGGCCACGGCCAGGCTGAACATGCTTTGCCGCATCATCAGGTTTTTATCGGGATGGGTCAGGATCCGCCCGTTTTGAGAGACGAGAAAGGCGTAGCCGGTCTGGTAAATTTTTGCCGAAGCCACCAGTTTTTCCAACCCCATCAGGGAAATATCCGCGCCGGCTATTCCGCGAACCTCTTTCTTTCCGTCTTTTTCCCGGAAAAAGGGCATGGAATAAGTGGCCATGATGATGTTGCCGCCCCCTTCGTCGTAATAGGGTTCGCTCCATAAGGGGCGCTGCAGTTCTTTGGGGATCTGGTACCAATCCTGAAAGAAGTACCGGTAGGTGTCGCTTCCCAAAAAAGAGACCTTGATCCGGCCCTCGTCCCGTTGGACATAAGGCATGAAATAATACTGCTTGGGGTCGAAGGCAAAGGGCTCGAACGCGATGCCGATGGCGTAAATTTCGGGATTATGGGCCAGGGCCCGGTGAAGCAGGCGCAGCAGGTCATCCCGCTTGGCCGGCTGCTCTTCCAGGATGCCGGCCAGGATGCGGGGTATCTTTTCCACGCCGTTAAGGGTAACCTCAATTTTATTGCCGGTGGCCAGGGCCAGGTTTTGGGCGTCTTCCACCGCCTCGGCCATGATGGTGGCCTTGGCGGAATAGTAATTGTAGGTTAATACGGCCACGAAAATAACGGCCGTACTGGCAAGAATAAAGATGGTGAGCCGGGTGGCCAGGCCGCTATTTTTCATGGGGGGACCTGCAATCGCGGTAAAATTGGTGAAAATCCGGGATCCGGTCGATCTGGCCGAAGTTTTTCAGCTCCCGGGCCACTTGATGATAAGTCTCTTCCTGGAGGCATCCCAGGGGGACCTCGGCCCCGGGAGGCTGGATGATATCCCGCATCCGCTCCAGCATCCATTTCTGGTGCACCCGGTTGGTGGGCAGATGGGCGGCGTTGACGTACTTCATGACGATATCCAGGGCCTCGTCCACGTGCGTGAAAGCATACCGCCAGCCTTCCAGGGAGGCCTGGACAAACTTGACGCACTTGGCCGGGTCTTTCTGATAAGTGGACTCCAGGCAATAGATGCCGTCTTCGGGAAATTTCAGGCCGTAGTCGGACAGCAGGAAAGTGGTCAATTCCCCGGGATCGATCCCGGCCTGGATGATCCGGTAGTACTCGTTGTACCACATGGCCGAGGCCACCTCCACGCCGTCCCGCAAAAACAGGTTCATGGTGGTGCCCTGGGGGAGGATTTGGACCTCCAGCCGGTGTTGTTGGAAGAAAGCCCGGGGCTGAATTTGAAATTCTTCGCCCCAGAGGGCCACCTTCTTGCCGTTGATGTCTTTGGGCTCCTTGATGCCGCTGGATTTCTTGGCCACCAGCATGAGGGCCGAACGCTGCCCCACCTGGCCGATATTGACGAATTTATAGCCCTTGGCCCGTTTAACGATGGCGGTGCTCAGGAACATGGTGCCGAAATCGGCCTGGCCGCGGTGCAATAATTCCGAAGAGGGGAAATTGGGACCGCCCCTGAGGATCTTTACCTCCAGGCCCCGGCTCCTATAAAAACCTTTCTCCCGGGCCACGTAATAGCCGGCGAACTGCGATTGAGGCGCCCATTGGGGAAGGAAGGTAACGGCTTGCAGGTCCCCGGCCCGGACGGGAGCGGAAGGCGTCATCAAAGTCAAAACCAGCAAGCAAAGGGGGACAATCCGGCGCATAGACTTTCTCATTATAAAAGAAATGCTCTGATCATCATCGTCATTTTCAAAAACCCTTATCGGCCGCGCCAATTGTTGGACTAAAATATTATTCCAACCCCAAGGCCCGGCGGAAAATGGGGTAGATCTCCGGGGAGACGGAGGTAAAGCGGATGTGGGCCTCAACCCGGTTTTCTCCTTCAGGTTTGACCGCGGTGACTTTGCCGTAGAGCCGCTCCGGGATTTCCCGGCCCTGGGCGTCCAGCAAGAGCAGGCGAACGTCCTCCCATTCCCACAATTCCCCCTCAAAGGTGAGCGTTGCCGAGGTTTCGCAGAGTTGGGTGATCCAGGCCGCGGCCTCGCTGATGACGATTTTTTCACTGATGCGCTGGAGGTGGACCGGGATCTTCTCGGCCAGGGGCGTCAGGGTTTCATAGCGCTCCGGGAGATGGATATTATAAGGCTCTCCCATGCCCGTCACCTCGTAAAGGGTGGTCTTGCCCGGGACTCCTTTTAATTTCACCTCCATGGTCTCCCCCATTTCGATGAGGCCTTGCACCCGCCTGAAAGTGGCGGGCCCGAGGAGTACCTGGCCGCCCACCGCATAGGATTCGATGCGGGAGGCGAAGTTCACGTGGGCGCCCACCACGCTGTATTTAGTCCTTCTCTCGGAGCCGATGTTGCCCACCACCACTTCTCCGGTGTTCACGGCAATGCCCATCTCCAGTTGGGGGAGGCCGTCGGCCCGGTTCAAGGCGTTGACTTCCTCCATGGCCGCCTGCATGGCCAGGGCGCAGGCCACGGCCCGGACCGGGTGGTCCTCCATGGGTTCGGGCGCGCCGAAAAAGGCCAGGATGCCGTCGCCGATGATCTCGTCGATCACCGCGTGGGCATCCGTCAGAATCTCGATCATCTTCCCCAGGTAACGGTTAAGAAAAGCGACCACCTCCACCGGTTCCATGTCCGCGGTCAAGGCGGTGAAGCCCCGTAAATCCGAGATGAGGATGGAAACTTCCCGGGTTTCGCCTCCCAGTTCCAAGGCCCCGTCGGATTCCAGGAGCTTCTTCACCACTTCCTGGGTGACGTAGCGGCCGAAGGTGTCCCGGATAAAATCCCGTTTGGCGATATAATCCATGAGCTGCTGCCCCAACTGATTAAAGGAATGGGCCAGGTGCACCACTTCCCGCACCCCTTTTTCGGGCACGGCCACGGTAAAGTTTCCTTCCCCCACCTCCTTCACCCCTTTTTGCAGGTGGCGCAAGGGCCGGGAAATGGAGGCGGCTAAATAAAAACCGAACAGAGAGGCAAGCAGGATAAAGAGAGTCCCGGCGGCCAGCCCCGCGACCTTGGCCATCCGGTCCATCTTCTCGTGATGAGCGATGATGGACTGCTTGGCCCTGGCGACGAATTCCCGGGAGGCCTTGCGGATCTTTTCCTGGGTGGGTAAAAAAAACTCGTCGATGTTCACCACCGCGGCTACGATAAAGGGGGTGCCGGGCACCTGCCGGGTGGCGGTGTAGCGCTGCCGTTGACGGTTCTCCTGGTCAAAGAAGGTCAAATACCCGGTTGCCGTTGGCTCCTTGAGGGACCGATTCAAAATCTGCCACATTTCCGGATATTGATCGCGCCACAGCAGATAGTTGACGCCCTCCACCTTTTTATCGGGGTGAAAGACATTCAGCGCGTTTTTGTCATAAACAATGGTATAACCGGCGATGCCTTCGGGAGTGCGGATTTCCTGGATTGCGACTTTTCTCAGGAGTTGATTGCGGCGGAGCTCCGCATAGTTATAGGATTTTTTCCCTTTTAATAAATAAGACAATTCGAGGGCCGCATCCGCGGCCTTATCTTCCACGACGTATTGTCCGTAGGCGGTGAGAATCTCTTCCGCGAGCCGGTTATTGGCGGTGGTGAGCGCCTCCACGCCTTCTTCGGCAAAGATCAAATTGCTTGCCGTCATCTTGTCCATGATCCAGTCGTCCACGAACCACATGCCCAGGGACAGGAGCAGGATCAATACCAGATAGGAAAGGAGGAGTTGGGTGCGGATGCCCATGCCGGCCCTCGAAGTTCCCAGGGGATTATATTCCAGCCAATTCCAACTAGGCCGGAGGGAAATGTTTCTGTCAAGAAAGAAAATGCGGGGTTAAGGTTGGATGCTGCGGCAGATTTTCCCCGGGGTTATTAATGGTCGCACGAAAAACCAAAAGGGCCGCAAGCCGCGGCCCTTTGGAGGACTGGGAGCTGAAAGACGGGGTGTATCAGGAGGTGATTTCCCAGTTCTGCTCAAAGGTGTTGTCATAGAGGGTATAGAGATACCCCATCATTCGGCCCACTCCCGGCATGACTCCTTCCTGGACCTTCCAGTAACACAAATAAATGGCCGGAATCATGCGGGGCTCCTTGGTTTGGGGGTCCGGCTCGATGTTCTGCCAGACCTCTTTCTTCTCCATGACCCGCCACAAAGTCCCGTACTTCTTGCTGCGCACGGTCTGCCCGACATTGGGAAGCTTCTTTTCCTTGATGATCTTCTCATATTCCGCCATAAGCCACCTCCTGGGGAAACTGATTGGGACTTTACCAAAAACTAAGATTGACCCGCTCCGGTTTCAAGGCCTGGCCGGACTGAGAACCGTTATTGTCTAAAAAATTATGAAGTTGTGTCTAGGGGCACATTTTTCTTGACCCTGCCAAGGGAGCGGAGTTAAGGTTATTTGCGGAAGGCGATGGAGTCCGCCGGGGTGGCAGGCCACCCGAACCGCCTAGACGCTGATGGCTCCTGATCTCACCCGGTGTGGTCAGGAGCTTTTTTCTTTGCCCTCACTCCGGATTTCTGGAGGTTTAACGTGGAGCAGGTCTGGTACACCGCCGCGGCCTGGATCGCTTTGGCGCTTCTGGCCAGCCTCATTTCCATCCGCATCGGCATTTCCGTGGCCCTGGTGGAGATTTTCCTGGGGTTCGTGGCCGGCAACCTGGGCTCTTACCTGGGCACCGCCATCTTTCAGCCCAACGCCTGGATCAATTTTCTCGCGGGTTTCGCGTCCGTGGTCCTCACCTTCCTGGCCGGCGCGGAGATCGAGCCCGAGTCGTTCCGCCGCCAGCTTATCCCCACCCTGGCCATCGGTTTTATCTCCTTCCTCTTTCCCTTCCTGGGGGCCATGGCCTATGCTTATTACGTCAGCGGCTGGGACCTGCACGCGGCCCAGATCGCGGGCATCGCCCTGTCCACCACCTCCATGGCCGTGGTCTACGCGGTGATGGTGGAAACGGGCCTGAATGAAACGGAATTGGGTAAACTCATCCTGGGGGCGACTTTTATCACCGACCTGGGCACGGTGCTGGCCCTGGGGCTGATCTTCGCCCAATACGACTATTGGCTGATAATTTTTGCCGCGGTGACGTTGGTGGCCCTCTGGCGGCTGCCGGCTTTAAGCCGCTGGTTTTTCAACACATGGGGGGGGCGGGTGAGCGAGCCGGAGATCAAGTTCATCTTTCTGGTGCTCTGCATCCTGGGGGCCCTGGCGGTGACCGCCCGGAGCGAAGCGGTGCTGCCCGCGTATCTCTTCGGCATGGTGCTGGCGGGGTTGTTCACCCATAACAAGGTGTTGGTCCTGCGCATGCGCTCCATTGTCTTTGCCCTGCTGACCCCGTTTTTCTTCCTCAAGGCGGGGACCCTGGTCTCCTTGAAGGCGTTAATTGCGGGCTTTTCTTTGCTGGTGGTTTTCTTCCTGGTCAAGATGGCGGCGAAGATCGCCGGCGTCTGGCCCATGTGCCGGGCCTTTAAAATACCGGTCCGGGAGAGCAACTACACCACCCTGCTGATGGCCACCGGCCTGACCTTCGGCAGCATCTCGGCACTGTTCGGGCTCAAC
>Ga0233423_10001686_pt1 | contig 10986 bp, 10 predicted proteins | sample Watercolumn_Mata_FD_180713 | JGI IMG/M metagenome (GOLD analysis project Ga0233423, IMG submission 180713) | Freshwater microbial communities from Lake Matano, South Sulawesi, Indonesia - Watercolumn_Matano_2014_112_MG | ecosystem: Environmental > Aquatic > Freshwater > Lake | place: Indonesia... | reverse complement strand
ACTGCGCAACTATTGCGTTGGTTCAGCGTCTCTTGGTCGAACTAGGCGCTACGGCTCATCTGGTGGATGTAACCGATTTGGCTTCTCTCGAAAGTGTTCTTGCTGAAGCTCATCCAGTCGCGCTGTTGGCTGAGACTATTTCGAACCCACTGCTCAAAGTGGCGGATGTGCCCGCTCTGGCTGAGTTGGCTCATCGTTACGGCGCGCAGTTGTTGATAGACAATACCTTTGCTTCGCCGTACCTGTGTAATCCACTCGCTCTTGGCGCAGATTACGTAATCCACAGTGCGACCAAATACATCGGCGGGCATGGGGATGTGATGGCGGGTATGGTCGTCACCTCCGCTGAGAATCGGCGCAAACTGTACGAGTTGAACAAGTTGGTCGGCGGTGTGCTAGGTCCATTTGAGGCGTGGCTCGCGATGCGCGGCTGCAAGACTTTGGCTCTGCGGATGCGCCAACAGTGTAGCAATGCGAGTCAAATGGCGCGATGGTTGGCGGCACATCCTAAAATCGCGCGAGTCAATTATCCTGGTTTGCCGATTCATCTTCAGCATGATCTCGCGCGCCGTCTCTTTGGCGAGCGAGGTTTTGGTGGGATGCTCTCTTTCGAAATCGCTGGCGCTGATCAAGCAGGTGCGTTTCGCTTCATGGAGTCGCTCGATTTGTGCCTGCCGGCAACCACGCTTGGCGACATCTACACTCTCGTTTTGCATCCAGCCACATCGTCGCACCGTGCACTTTCGGCAGAAGAGCGCGCGCGCGTCGGTATTCGCGAGGGGTTGGTGCGCCTGTCAGTAGGCATCGAAGATGTTGCCGACATCATCGCCGACCTGGAGCAGGCGCTCGCGGCGACGCCGTAGAAAATTGAAAAAGGAAAAACAATGGCAGAAGTCAAAACGGCATCGGTGAAATGGGTGAGCGGTTTGGAATTTGAGACGACGACGGGTTCGGGTCATCGCGGCGTGATTGATGTGAGCGAGAAAGCCGGCGGCAAGAATCACGGACCCAGCCCGATGGAACTGCTGCTCGTCGGCATGGCGGGCTGCACGGCGATGGACATCGTTGACATCTTGCGCAAAAAGCGCCAGCAAGTCAGCGGCTTGGAGGTGCGCGTCGAGGGCAAGCGCGCCGAAACGCACCCGATGGTCTACACCGACATTGACGTAGTCTACGTCGTGCGCGGCAAGGACATTTCGGCGAGAGCGGTCGAGGATGCGATTCGCCTGTCGGAAGACAAGTACTGCAGCGCGGGCGTGATGATGCGCAAGACGGCGAACATCAAAAGTCGTTACGAGATTGTCGCGGAATGATTGGCTTGAACTACCGCGTGCCGAGCGTTGACGCGGACAAGTGCCGCGCGTGCCGCCAGTGCATCGCGCGCAAATCGTGTCGCCTGAAAGCGCTGGTGCAGTTCGAGGCGAACGAGTTGCCGTACGTTGATGCTGCGATCTGTCGCGGCTGTCTTGTGTGCATTGAGGATTGTCCGTTCCGCGCGGTTGTTGTGAAATGAGGTTGGGAGGAATTATGGTCATCACGGCAGAACTGAAAAGCGATGGCAAGGTCGTCGGCGCGCTAGTCGCGAACCCCAAAGAGTTCAAGACAGGTAGCCGTGGCTTTTTCGGAGTTGGCAAAGTCGAGATCGAAGGCAAGCGGTACCAAGCGCAGATTCAACTTGTCGAGATTGGAAGCAAAGCCAGCGAGTCCAAGGCAACAGACACAAAGTAGCATTGCAAGACCTTCCGAGGTTCGCACATCTGGAAGGTCTGATCAAATGAAAGGAGGCAAACATGGCACTACAAGTCGGGCAACGCGCCCCAGAGTTCACGTTGAAGAACCATCTCGGCGAGACGATACGGTTGAGCGATTATCGCGGAAAATGCAACGTGTGTTGGCATTCTTCCCGCTCGCCTGGACGCCGGTCTGAACGAGTCAGATTCCCTCGTACCAGGTTGCACTGGATCGGTTCGAGGGAAGTCAGACCCAGGTTCTGGGTCTCAGCGTGGACAGCGTTCCATGCCTCAAAGCATGGGCGGATAGTTTGGGGGGAATCACTTACCCGCTTCTCAGTGACTTTTTCCCACACGGAAAGGTCGCGCAAACCTATGGCGTCTTGCGTTTGGAGGGTTATAGCGAGCGCGCGATTTTCGTCATTGACAAGCAAGGTATCATCCGCTACGTGGATGTGCACGACATTGACCAGCAGCCTGATAACGAAGAGTTGTTCCGCGTTCTCGCTGAAGTGGAGCCAAACGCGATAGCGGTCGCGCAACCTGCCGCGCCAGCGCCTGCTCCCGCGCCAGTTGGTGATGTGGTGATGTACTGCACGCCATGGTGTCCCGGTTGCAAGCACGCGCGCGAGTATTTCAAAGAGCGCGGCATCAAGCATGTCGAGGTAGACATTACGCGCGATCGCGCAGCCGCGCAGCAGGTGCGCCAGTGGGCGGGCGGCAATGAGACGACGCCAACCTTCAATATCAAAGGTACGATCGTCGTTGATTTCGACCAAGCCAAACTCGACAAGGCGTTGGGCATCGGCTGAAAACAGAAAACCTTGCGAAGGTTTCCTTCGACTCCGCTCAGGATGACCTTCGCAAGGGTTCTCTTAACAGTTCACACCATAGTCCTTCTTAAAGACTTCGGCTAACTTGGCGCTCCAGTTGTCTAGAGCTGTCAGCTTGCCGACGAAGAATCGGAGCACGGGGGGTTCTTCGATGAATTTCAATCCTCCCACCAGATCCCTGTGCCGGTATACAGCCAGTTGATGCGGTCCACCATGTACTCGATGTGTGACATGGTATAGACTCTTCTGGGAAGCGCCAGCCGCGTCAGTTCCAGATCGGAGAAGACTTCGTTACCATCTTTGTCTCGTTCCATGGAGATCGTGCCTCTTTCCATGCTCCGCATCCCCGAGACGAGGTAGAGCGCTGCTGCCAGGGCACCGGCAGGATATTGCGATTGCGGCAGGTGCGGCAGGAATAACTTGGCGTCGAGGTGAGCGGCTAAACCGCCTGGCGGAGTGACGGCTGGGATCTTCATCTCGACCAGTCGCTCGACAAAGTACTTGATGAACTCTGCCGCACTCCCTGCCACGTTGACATCCGTCATCTCTCTGAGTCCGACTGCCATTGCCTCGATCTCTTTGGTGGACATGCCCCCATAGGTCAGAAACCCCTCGTACACTGGGAGCCAGGTCTTGATGTTGTCATAGTACTGTTTGCTGTTGGTGGCGATGAATCCACCGCGCACGCAGGCGCTCTTTCTGCCGGAGAGATAAAAGACATCGGTCAGCCCCATCACCTCCCAGATGATTTCCTGGATCGTCTTGTCTGCGTATCCTTTTTCCCTTTGCTTGATAAAGTACGCCTGCTCAGAGATGAGACTCCCGTCGAACACCAATGGGATGCCATTGTCCGAGGCAATCTTGCGTATCTCTCTCAGGTTCTCCAGGGAAAAGGGTTGTCCTCCCAGAAGATTCGCGGTTGCCTCCATTCTGACGAACGGAATCTTGTCTCTCCCGTACTTCTTGATGACGTCCCTAAACTTTTGCGGGTCCATGCTCCCTTTGAACAGGTGCGTGCTCTGGGTGTTCAGCGCCTCGTCAATGTAGATCTCCAGGACCGTTCCACCGCCCAACTCGAAATGGACTTTGGTGATGGTGGAATGATAGTTCATGGGGATGACATGCCCTGGCTTGACGAAAACCTTTGCCAGCAGATGCTCTGCCGCTCTCCCTTGATGGACAGGCAGAACATAGTCGAAGCGCAGCACGTCTTTGATCGCGGCAGCCAGTTTGTAGAAACTTTCGGACCCAGCGTAGGCATCGTCGGAGACCATCATGGCTGCCATAAGTCAAGTCTCGAATCTTCGGACAATGCAGTATGTTGTAGACGGTTTGCGCTAACTTGGTGGCTGTGTTATCATGGAGTATGAAGGACTCGTTGGACAACGACGCCTCCTCGCGCACTGACTAACATGACAAGGAACAATGCATGACAGGACGCCGTCTCTACGTTATCACTGCCACAATGATGCTCAGTCTGTTCCTCGCTTCTATCGAGTCTACCGTGGTCGCCACAGCCATGCCGACTATCATCGCACAACTCGGTGGGCTTTCGATCTACGCCTGGGTCTTCTCAGCATATATGCTTGCCTCCACGACAACTGTCCCAGTCTACGGAAAACTCTCCGATATCTATGGACGGCGACGAGTCTATCTGATCGCGATGGCAATCTTTTTGACAGGCGCGACGCTCTGCGCACAGGCACAGACCATGACGCAGTTGGTGCTCTTTCGCGCAATCCAGGGTCTCGGCGCGGGTGGACTCCAGCCACTCGCCTTCATCATCATTGGCGACATTTTCACTTTCGAACAGCGCGCGCGTGTGCAAGGTTGGTTTTCGAGTGTTTGGGGCATTTCGAGCATCGTCGGTCCCTTGGTGGGCGGATTTCTCGTTGACCAGGTGAGTTGGCATTGGGTGTTCTTGCTGAATCTGCCACCAGGGATCCTCGCGGCAGGTCTCATGATCCTGGCATGGCATGATGTCAGCCCGCGCGCGCACGGCAGTGTGGACTATGTCGGCGCGATTCTGCTGAGTAGCGGCATAGTCTCGCTGCTGCTTGCCCTGTTTCAATTGAACAGCGCAGAGGAATGGAACGCGTTGGCGTTTTGGTCGTTGCTCGCGATTTCGGTCACGTTGTTGGTCAGTCTGTTGTGGGTTGAGCGACGCGCCACGAATCCGATTCTGCCGCTGCCACTTTTTCGCGAGCGATTGTTTGCTGTGGCGATGGGGCATGGCTTTTTGGCTGCCTTTGCGCTTATCGGCAGCGCGTCGTTCATTCCACTTTTTGTCGAATCGGTGTTGGGAACGAGCGCGACTGTCGCAGGCGCGACGCTCACGCCACAACTCCTCGGCTGGGTCAGCGCAAGTGTCATCGGGACACGGTTGCTGCTGCGCGTCAGTTATCGTTCCCTCGCGCTCACCGGTATGACCTCGCTGGTAACTGGAGCGCTGTTGATGACGCAGATTGGAACAAGTACGCCGCAGTGGGTTCTGTTCATCAATGTCACGCTTGCGGGGATCGGCATGGGGTTGTCAATCCCGTGCTTCCTCATTGCCGTCCAGTCTTGGGTGCCGCGCCAATCGCTTGGCACCGCGACGGCGACGGTGCAATTCAGTCGCAGCATCGGCGGTGCGATCGGCGTCAGTGTGATGGGTGTGGTTCTCGCGTTTCAGCTCGCGGCTGGACTCACAGCCGCCGGAATCAATCCGGAAACAGTTTCGCTCAGTGCTTTGATTGATGCGAATGTCGGTGCCGTTGCCCCCGCGACCCTACTGGTAGTGCGCGGCGCGCTCGCAGGAGCGGTGCGCTCGGTGTTCGTGGTCGCGCTGCTGGCTGCGATCGGCGCATGGATCGCTACCGCGCTCGCCCCGCGCGGGCGCATCGGCGTGCGCGAAACAAAAGACCTTCCAGGTTTCTAGAAACATGGAAGGTCTTCTGTTCACTGCTTACTGTTCACCGAACTACTGGCACGCCTCTCCACGCAAAAACCGCTCGATCCCTTCAACGATTCCCAATGACAACACATCACGGCGATTCCGCAGCATCTCCTTGTCCGCACCCAGGAATCCGAGTTCAAGAATCGCGGCAGGCGATTGTGGATTGAATTTGTAGAACGCGTGATAACGCGTCATGTTGCCCGTGATGCTCCCTTCGTGAAATGGCAATTGCGTCGCGGCTTTGTAAGCCACGGTGACGCAGCGCACCAAGCGATCGTCCTCGTGCGCAATCACGCTGTTCTCCGCGCGCGCCACTTTGAATCCTGACGCATAAGCCACGCACGAATCTGCGTGGATCGCGAGAAAAGCGCGCGGCGAGTAAGCGCGATCAACCCCATTGAAGCGCGTGTCGTACTCAGCGAGAATGTCTACGCGATACCCACGTGATTGGAGAATCGTCTTGGCGCGCTGCGCGACATCTGTGGTCACATCCACTTCGCGCAGACCGTCGGGGCACATCGCGCCTGGATCACTTCCGCCAGAATGTCCCGCCAAGAGTGCGATGGGCGGCGGCTCAGGCGTTGGCGTGATCGTCGGCGTGGGCGTGGGCAAGAGGATGAGCGTTTGAATGATTGGCGGCGCCATGGTCACCACTTGCGGCGCCATCGCGATCACTTCGCGCGGTCGCCGCGCGATCACGACCATCGTCGCGAGCAGCCCAAACATGGCGACACCCGCGGCGATCAAAAACAATCGCGACAATCGTTCGAGCGCCCAGCGGCGGATGAGGGGCGAATTCATCTCGTTCGGCTTCTCTCGCATCACGTTGCACATCTTCACGTATTGCGTATTCCGTATTGCGTGGCGCGTAGACGGAATACGCAATACGCACTACGCTTCAACGCAGCACCCGCGCATCTCCCACGCGCTTGGTGACGCGCGTCTCGTCGAGGTACTCCAGGAGCGCAATCGCGTACTTGCGGCTCGTGTCGAATTGATCGCGCACCTGCGCGGCGGTCACCTGTCCCTGCGCGCGAATCGTCGCGACGACCCAATCGTGCAGCGCGCGGAATGTTTTTGGCGACAAGACCACTTGCTCATTCAGATGCACCAATCTGCCTTGCACGATCAGCGCGTTCAATGCCTCGCTCCCAATCGCGGCTTCTGCCTCTTGCGCCGATGGCGGCGTGTACGGCGATCTCTCAAACTGTGCGAGGAGCGCGTTAATCTTGCGCTGCAATTCGGGCGCAAACGCGACGACAAAGTGGGGACGCCGCACGACATCTTCGCTCGCAGCGAGAATCTTTTCCACTTCGGCGCGTTCCACCACCCGATCAAACACGCGCGGTACGAGTCCCAGACGGCTCTTCAATTCCTCGCGCGGCAGCCCCGCGCGCAGCGGATACTGCCGATGAAATTCGTCGAGCGCGCTGCCGATCCTGTCCGCGAGCGCGTGCCAACCCGGTGCGGAAATGTAACTTGTGCCGAGCATGATCGCCGTGCCTGCTGCAACTTGCGTGTTCAGTGCAGTGGCAACCGCATCCGTGCTCAACCCCGTACCGCTCGCGATTTCTTTCGCGTCGGTTGGGCTGGTCCCGCGCATGGCGAGAAATTGTGCGACAATCTCATCGGGCGTGCCGCGCGCGAGCGTTTCCAGACGCGTGACAACATCGGCGCGGAAACGGCGGTGCCGCGTACGCGCGTTCGCGTCAACGACGATGCCGCCGCCAATCGTGATGCTCGGCGACGGAAAGCGGATGATGAAGCGGTCATTTTTCGCGAGCGCGACAGGTTGCGCGAGATGCAATTGTACCCAGCCCACATCGCCTGGCTTTAATTGATCGTGGTCGAGCAGGCGGACGCGCGCGGGCACCTCCGCCGAGCCAGTGAAGAAATCCGCTTCCGCGTTGTGCGCGAGCGGCTTGGGCGCGGATGCGAGGTATTGCACGCGCGCATCGAGCAGCGTCGTCGCCCCAAGCGTACCTGGCAGCGCGACGACTTGCCCGCGCGCCAACTCATCCACGCTGAGACCAGAGAGATTGATGGCGACGCGATTCCCCGGCAGCGCGCGCTCGAGTTTTTCTTTGTGTGTTTGCAAGCCGCGAATGCGCCCGCGTTTTTCGCCAGGCACAATCTCGATTTCTTGTCCAATGGTAAAACTGCCGTCAATCAACGTGCCCGTGACAACCGTGCCAAAGCCCGCAATCGAAAAGACGCGGTCAATCGGCAGGCGCGGTGTGCCGAAATCGTTTTTGGGGGAGACCACTTGTAGGAGACGATCCAATTCGTGGAGCAAATCGTCGAGACCTTCGCGCGTTTTTGAGGAGACGGGAATAATCTTAGCGTCCGCGAGCACAGTGCCTGCGAGTTCTTTGCGGACGTCAGCAGTGACCAGGTCAATCCACTCGCGGTCTTGCACGACATCGCTTTTCGTCAGCGCGACGACGCCCCCCTTGACCTGGAGCAGATCCAAGATCGCGAGGTGCTCGCGCGTCTGCGGCATCACGCCTTCGTCTGCGGCAATCACCAACATCGCCGCGTCAATGCCGCCGACGCCGGCGAGCATGTTCTTGATGAACGCTTCGTGTCCTGGCACGTCCACGATACTGACGATGTTGCCGCTAGGCAGCGTGAGCCACGCGAAGCCGAGGTCAATCGTCATCTCGAGTTCTTTTTCCTCTTTGAGCCGATCGGGGTCAATGCCCGTCAGTGACTTGACCAGCGTAGATTTGCCGTGATCAACGTGTCCGGCTGTGCCGATGACGCGCAATCGCTATCCTCCGTGTGAGGTATTTCCCACTGATGCAAAGGAACACGGATGTTTTTCTTTTTTTCATTATCCGTGTTCTTTTCCATCTGTGGGAAGAACTCTATGCCGTACCCGCCGCCTTGTGCCTGGTCTTCGTCGTGGGTTTCTCTGCCGCTTTTTCGCCTTCCAGGCGCGTCAACAAATCCTCGAGTATTTTGTCAATTCCGACATTGCGCTTGCGCTCGGCTTCGTTTATGGTCTTGACCACATCCACGACTATCGCGAGTCGCTCGCGCCGCTCCTTCTCCATGCGCTCGACGTGCTCGTGCAACCGCGCAGCCACATCGGGACGCCAATCCTCCAACTTGGTCACGCGATCTGAGATCACCGCAAGACGCTTGTTCCACTCGTCGCGCAGGAATTGCCACTCACCCAACTGCTGCTGCCAGCGTTTTTCCACATCGGCAAGCAGTTGTTCGCGTTCCTTGCGGCGGCTCTCTTCGACGAGGCGCTGCCACTGCAAGAGGCGCGGCTCTATCGGTTTCATGCGCTCTTCCAATTCCTGCAATTGAGGAAGGATCTTGCGGTCCTCTTTGTATCGTTCTTGCAACCCGCGCATCTGGGCGAGCCAATCGTCAATCTCGCGGCGGCTTGCCTTCATCTGCTCTGCCCATTCTGCCATGTGCCGCGCACGCTGCTGTTCCGCGCGGCGCGCCGCTTCAGTCGCATCGGCGCGCTCTTGGCGTAGGCGTTCGCCAAGTTGGTGAATCTCCGTCGTCAGCGTCCCTGCGCGATTCACCCACTCCTCGACGATCAGAATGCGCTGGTTCAGTTTCTCGTCACGCTGGATGGCTTCTTCCAATTCGCGCTGCAGAGTTCCCCAGGTCAGGTCGAGCCGCGTCAGGACATCGTGATCGCCGATGATCGAGCGCTGGAATTGCTGGAGGGCTTCGATTTGCATTTGCAGCGCGGCGAGAATCTGGTCTTGCCGCTCGCGCTCCAGTTGGCGAATTTGGAATTGCTCCTCTTCACCTTGCAGGCGGCGCTTATCGTGCTGATCGAGCATGATCTGGACTTCGGCTTTCACCTGACCAATCGCCTGCTCGATCTGCGAATAGCGCAGTGCCTGACTTTGCACACGCGCGAGTCGCTCCTCCAAATCCTGCACGGTCTTGCTCACTCCCGCGACTTGCGCGTACTGCTGAGTGATTTCACTGGCTAACTCGGCGATTTGCGCTTTGTCTTTGCGATGTTCTTCGTCAAGCCACGTGAGGAGTTGCACTGCCTGGTCGAGGTTCATTCGTCCCTCCCTGCTGGTTGCACGTTCAATTCTTCGATCTCTCCCGTCAACAGAAAGACAGTGCGCTCCGCGATGTTCGTCGTGCGGTCGCCAATGCGCTCCAGCGCGTGCGCGATCAACAGGAGGTACGTGGCGCGACTGATCGTGCGTGGGTCCTGCATCATAAAGATGAGGAGTTCGCGGTAAATCTGGTCGTACAGTTGATCCACCTCGTCATCTTCCGCGGCGAGTCGCTTGGCGGTGGCGATGTCGCGCGCGACGAACGCGCGCAGTTGCTCGCGCAGCATGTGGCGATCCTTCTCCACCATACGCGGAATGTCAACGAGCGGTTTGAGCAGCGGCTGGTCCGCCATCTGCAGATAAATCCTGGCGACGCCTTTGGCGTGATCCGCCATGCGCTCCAGATTATTGGCAATGGTCGCGACCGAGAACGCGGTGCGGAGGTCGGACGCGAGCGGTGTTTGCGAAGCGATGAAGACGAGGCATTTTTCTTCCAGGTCGCGCTCGGCGCGATTGATGCGCTCGTCCGCATCAATCACTTGCCGTGCCAGTGCCTTGTCGCGCTGCACGAGCGACTGCAATGATTGGGCAATCGCCTGGTCAACCAGTTCGCCCATCGCCAACAGATCGTCCAGCAGTTGTTTGAGTTGATCTTCAAAAGTCTCGCGGCGCATTACGCCCTCACTTTCCCACAAAACTTGGAGATGATTATATCATCACAAGTCGCAGGTCACAAGTCGCAGGTCTCAGGTTGCGGGCAAGTCACTGGTTACTGATCACTTGGATAGCCAGCCCTTTGCCCGCTCCACTGCGCGCTTCCAGCCCGCGTAGCCCTCCTCGCGGCGCGCGGCGTTCCACTGCGGCTCGAAGACGCGATCCACGCCCCAGTTCTGCCGCAACTCGTCGAGCGACTTCCAAAAACCGACCGCGAGTCCTGCCGCGTACGCCGCGCCAAGCGCAGTGGTCTCGTTCACTGTCGGGCACACGACGCGCGCACCAAGGATGTCGGCTTGGAGTTGCATCAGGAAATTGTTCTTGACCGCGCCACCGTCTACCTTGAGACTCTTCAGAACACGTTCTGCCTTGTCATTCTGAGCGAAGCGAAGAATCTCGTTGTTCAAAGAACGAGATTCTTCGGCGCGGAAACCGCGCCTCAGAATGACATGCTCTGTCCAGTCTTTCTCCATCGCTTCGATCACCTCGCGCGTCTGGTAGCAAATCGCTTCGAGCGTCGCGCGGACGATGTGCTCGCGCTTTGTATATCGCGTCAAGCCGACGATGGTGCCGCGCGCGTACATGTCCCAATGCGGCGCGAACAAGCCATTGAACGCGGGGACGAAATACACGCCACCCGTGTCCGCGACCGATTGCGCGATCTCTTCTGTCTCCGCCGCATTTTGGATGATTTGCAAATTATCGCGCAGCCACTGCACCGC
>Ga0233423_10001684_pt1 | contig 10993 bp, 6 predicted proteins | sample Watercolumn_Mata_FD_180713 | JGI IMG/M metagenome (GOLD analysis project Ga0233423, IMG submission 180713) | Freshwater microbial communities from Lake Matano, South Sulawesi, Indonesia - Watercolumn_Matano_2014_112_MG | ecosystem: Environmental > Aquatic > Freshwater > Lake | place: Indonesia... | reverse complement strand
CTGTCCCAGATGCAGCGCTACGCCTCTCAGTTCGTGCGCAGCGTCGGAGGCTGGGGAAGTATCCAGATCGAACCAGGGACGTACAACTGGACCAGCCGCGTCACCAACACGCCGCCCGCCGATTGGGGGCGGGTGGACTCTTACTGCGTCCCGGAGGACATCGCCAAAGCCACCTATCAACTGGCCGCCGTCTGGCAGATGGCCGATCGGGTCCAGGGGGTTTTCACGCCTACACCGGCGGGTGGGGAGTTGATCACTTACGTAGATTCCCCCCCTTCATCCCCCCCAAAGCCTGCCCTGAGCGAGGTCGAAGGGTTGGGGGGGACAGAGGGGGGGCGTATCGCCGTGCGAATCGAGGTGCCCGAGCAGCCCCGTTATCCGGAAGGGGCGCCGGTGGTCGTCGAGGTCTCGACCTGGTTCGTGCCTGGGAACGACTTCCACCGAGTCAACCAGACGACGCAGATCGGCGCCATCACCGTTTCTTACCTCTGGCCGGAGAGGGTGGATGTTGAATCCGGCGCTCGGAGCGAAGGGGTGTACGACTACGGCGGGCCTGATTCCCTGGAAGTGCTCCGCGACGTGATTCGCTTTGCCTCGGGCTTGATCCCTAACGTGGATGGATATACTATTGACAAGCTGGTTGCTGTCACGCCGCTCACTGACAACGTGGGGCTGTTCGCCTCATCTCATGCCGGCGTGGTGGCCACCAATGTGCTGGCTCACCATGGTCTGGAGTTGCCCACGGTCAAGTATCTGGTCGGGCGGGAGAATCCGACCCGCGACGAGATGTATCCCCTGGAGCTGGGGCATTTCGACGATCAGCGCAACCCCGTGTACAACCCTTTCTACGACGAGGACGACTACAGCCCCACCACCGTCACCGTGGATTATTCGACCATTGGTGTCAACTTAAGCTCTGAGCCCCGTCCCCGGGGCGGCCCGGGGACGGGTCTTTGAGCCTTAAGTTGACACTAATGATTATTCGACCGTCGGCTGGTATCAGCCGGATCCACAGTCGCCAGGCCGCCCTTACTTCGCGGCAGGCAACGGCCATCCCGAATACATCCTCGACGTAAAGGGTCCGACGATGTGGGGCAAGCGATACTACTCCCGCGCCATCACCCAGGCTTTGCTGGACAACGGCGCTCTGACGCTAGAGAACTGGCCCGAGGACCTGGCCACCCCTGCCGAAACCCAGGCTGCCTGGCCCTTTCGCATCACGGTGCACAACTATCCCACGCTGGCCACCACCGCCCCAAATCTCAAAGTGATGCTAGTGTTCGCCCAGGATGACCACGTGCAGGTGGCGGAGACGAAGCCCCACATCCACCAAGCGTGGGACGGCTTCACCGAGGCGGCGGGGTTATCGTGGGTGCGCCTGAACCCCGACCTGGCCTACGTCCAGGCCATCAACCCCGGCTACGGCAGCGGCTTCCCCGACAACCCGGCCAACTCCGAACCTGCCGATTGGCACAACATCCGGCCGTGGGGCTTTCCTGCCGGGCCGGGCACCCGGCAGGACGTCTGGCTGGCGTCGGTGGCAGAGATGGCCGACCGGGTGAGGGAGGACAACTGGGACGACAACCTCGACCAAGTGTTGGTGCAGTATCCACCGTCGCAACCGACAACTCATCGCGTGTACTTGCCGTTCATCATGAAGTAGACGTGCCGTGTGGGTAAAATGCACCTGGGCAGCGACATGTATGTATTGCCCTTCTCCCAAGCAAAAAGCCTGGTCTGCAGACCAGGCTTTGCTGTTTTACTGGAGGCCGCTTGTGTGGTGACCGTCTGCCTATCGTCCCGTAACGCCCAGATTAACCGCCAAGCCGGAGGTATCGCTTTGGAAGAGCATCAGTGGGCTCATTCTCTAGGCACGAAACGGATCTCAAGCCGAGCGTTCAGAGCCTCCGCCACCCGCTGGAGAAAGCCCAGATTGGGCTTGTAAGAAGCCCGTTCCAAGCGGGAGATGCTGGCTTGCTTGGTGCCGATGCGTTCGGCCAACTCTTTCTGGGTCAGCCCTTGTGTCAGGCGCAGGCGCAGCACCTCCCGTGCTGCTTGGAACTCCGGCTCTACCTCTTGCAGGGCAGCCACGAACTCCGGGTCTTTCATCTGTTCGGCCCAGAATTCATCTATAGGCCGGAAGGGTGGTACTTTCTTCTCTGTCTCCATAGTTATTCCTCCTCAACACGAGCCAGTACATCTTCCCAGACCATTAAAGGTCTCCAACAGAGAGTATAACACAAACATCATATCTTGTCAAGCTGAAATGGACCTTCAGGTCTGCTACAGACGCGATTTTCATACCTCGAACTCCTCTCCACCTTGCTTTTCAGCGATAATATTGGGCCTGGGTTTCAAACAAGTGCGCATACGTTCCGCCCAGGCGAACCAGCTCGTCGTGGCTGCCGCTTTCGATGATTCTGCCATTCTCGAGCACGCAGATGCGGTCGGCCATCCTGACGGTCGAGAAGCGGTGGCTGATGAGGATGGCCGTCCGGCCTGTGGCCAGTTGGCGGAACTTCTTGAAGACCTCGTACTCGGCCTTGGCGTCTAGGTCACTGGTCGGCTCGTCGAGCACGATGATCTGGGCATCGCGTAGAAACGCCCGCGCCAGGGCCACCTTCTGCCACTCGCCCACGCTGAGCTCCTCCCCATCCTCAAACCACTTGCCCAGGATGGTCTCGTAGCCCTGGGGCAACCCCGTTATAACCTCGTCGGCGCCGGCGTGCCTGGCCGCGGCCACGATCCGCTCCTCATCGGGCGGCAGGTCCGTGTTTCCGAACCAGATGTTCTCCCGCGCCGTCAGGTGGTACTGGGCGTAGTCCTGGAAGATGACGCTGATCTCGCGCCGCAGCACGGTGGCCTCAAACTGGCGCAGGTCAACGCCGTCGAGGGTGATGACCCCACTGGTGGGGTCGTACAGCCGGCATAGCAGTTTGATCAGGGTTGTCTTGCCGGAGCCGTTCTCCCCCACCAGGGCCACCACCTCCCCCGGCCGAATGTACAGGTTGACGTCTTCGAGCACCTTCTTGGTGCCTGTAGGGTACTGAAAGCTAACCTGGTCAAACGCGATGCCGGTTTGCATGGCTTGGGGAACGGGCCTGGGATGGCGCGGCTCGACGACCTTGGGTTTGAGGTCAAGGAATTCGTATAGATTGGAGAGAAACAGGTTGTCCTCGTAGAGGCCGGCCAGGCCGCTCAAAATCTGCTGGAGAAAACCCTGCCCGCGCTGAAATGCCTGGTAGTACATGACTAGATCACCCAGGGTAATGGCGCCCTGCATCGTCTGGTAGGCAATGAAGGCGTACGAAGCAAACACAGCCACGGTTGCACTGACCTGGGCTACCAACTCCGCTATGGAACGTTTGGTGGCGATTTCGATTCTTTCCCGGCGAAGTTGCTGGCGCAAATCGCGAAACCGGCTCATGAACAGAGACCCTAGATGAAACAGCCGGATCTCCTTGGCGTGCTCGTCCCCAGTGAGCATCCAATGAAAGTACCAGGATCGCCGTTCTGTGGGCGTCCGTTGGCGTTGCCAGCGATACGTCTGGCCAGCATACCTCAGGCGCACCAGGAGCCCCGGAATGGTAGCGACGAACAGAATAGCGGCGATGCCCCAATGGAAGGAGAACAGCAGGCCAGCCATGGCCAGCAGGGAGATGCCATTCTGAGCGACCTGCACCAGGCCGTTCAGGATACGGACGGGCCGGAAGGGAGCTTCTCGTTGGGCGCGATGCAGCTTGTCGTAGTACTGTGCGCTCTCGTAATACTCCAGGTCTACCTCGATGGACTTGGCGTGCAGAACGTCGCTCATGTGATCGGTGATCACCTGGCCCTGCGCCTCACTGACCAGCCCCGCTAGCGAGCCGAGCAGGGCACTGACCAGGGCCACCCCGCCCGTGAGGCCGATGAGCAGCGCCACCTGCCCGAAGGCAGCTCCTTTGTCAGGAGACTCCAAGGCAGTGGTCACCGCATCTACCACCAGCTTCATGAGGTATAGCGATACCAGCGGCAGTGCGCCCTGCACAACCAGGAGCGCCAGGCTGGCCACTGTCCAGCCTGGCGCGCTTTGCCAGACCAGGCGCAACGCGAAATCAAGTCGCAATGCCTGCTGTATTTTGAGTCTTACAGATTCGTCTGTTTGCATTATACGTACTTGACAACCTGGCAAGTTTGTGGTATCATCATTCCCGTAAACTTAAGGCTCGAAGGCCCGTCCTCGGGCCGCCCCGGGGACGGGGCTCAGAGCTTAAGTTTACGCTGATGGTGGTATCATATAAACAACAGTCGGGGGGTCCGTGGCCTTCCCGGAACACCACCGGGGACTAAGCGGGTCTTGGGCGTAAGCTACCCCGACCGTTTTTTTATTGGCCTAACGCGCTTAACATTGTACCACAACTTCACGGTCTTGCAAATCGAAAATGATCCAAGGGTGGACAGAACAAGTGTTAGCTATCAAGGCACCTCGACCTCTTCGTGCAAGACGACACGGTTGTCGGCGATTGAGGTGCCGTCAGGGCCGACGGCTGCCAGGCGATCCATGGTCTGGGGGTCGTAGACGCCTAAGGCAAGGCGGTAGTGCCCCTGCGGCAAATCCTTCACGGAGATAGCGATCTCATCGCTGACCACCTCGCCCTCAGCCCACCAGGAGGTGGGATACTGGTTCTGACGGGGCATGGCATCGTTCTGGGCCACTATCACCTCCGTAGCGGGATCGAACAGGTGAACGAAGACTTTGTACTCCCCCTCCATCTGCTGCAGCGCCTGCCAGTGCAACCCCAGCCGCAGTGCCTCTTTCTCACGGCCTAGATCATATCCTAGAAGTCTCATCTGATCGCCGAAACTCACGTCCAGCTTGGCCTGCATGGGGGGTATGGCATAGCTGCGCTCTCTCCCTTTGATCTCGACGCCCAGCGGGAGAACGAATTCCCCGAAGCCTTCACCCGTCTGAGCGTCGTCCACTGCGATGACTAGATCGTAGCGCCCCGCAGGCAGCAGGGGATCAAGGGGCATCCGGTAGCGGCTGGCGACGATGGCGTTGGTCGGCCAGAGGGAGGTGGCGTAGCCCCTGGCTATCGGTTCGGTCTGCGACTGGACGATTGTCCCGCTTTCATCTCTCACAGATAGACGGCAAGCGTAATCGCGGGTGGGGTGGTCAGTGGCGGCCCATTTGGTCTGCACGAGCAAGGGTTGCCCCTGCTCTATCTGCGCCGTCACCGGACTCAATTCGACCAGGGCCAACTGACCGAACTCCTGGAGCACGGGATAGCTGGTTTTGATAGTAGGCTCCGTCAGGGTCACATTGGGCATCTGCGCCGTGCCGATGGGTGCTAGCGAGGCGACTTCGTAGAGGATCACCTCCAGCGAATAGTCGTCGCCGGGCGGGGTGCCCTCAGGCAGGGGCAGGACGTAGCTATCGCTGACCAACTCTCCTTCTCGCCATAAGCTGGTGGGGTACAGGCCGTAGTGGGGTTGGGTGTCCAGGGAGGCGAGTGTCTGGCCATCCCAGTCCCGCAGGCGCAGGGCCAGGCCATAGTTGGCGGCCACCGGTTGCATGACTCGCCAGGTCAGCCTGGCCTCCAATGCTTCGGGCGTTTTCTGTTCGGCTTCCACCTCGCTCAGGACGATGCCTGGCCCGAAGTTTGCCAGGGTCGGCTCATCGCCTGTCGCCCAGCGCTGGCTGCCAACGCGCAGGGGACGCAGATAGGTGGTGCCCAGGGTCTCGCCTCTCTCGGTGATGGGTCTGATCTCGCCCTCCTCGTCCCATAGCTGCACACTGATCAGGTAGAGGCCACGAACGGCTTCGTCGGGTACTTTCAGATGGTGGTGCGTCGCCCCCCCCTCTGTCCCCCCCCGCTGGGGGGGGATGGGGGCGCTATTCTCGGCCAGGCCCGCACTGACGTGGAATAGGTACTCGGCAGGAGTAGTGAGGCGCACGATGGCTTGCAGCCCGTCACCCTTGACCTCATCCCAGTGGAGAACCACCTCCAGGGTCTCTCCAGCTTCCACCTCGTCCGCCGAAAGCTCGTAGTCCTTCAATCGTGCCATTCCACCAAAGTTGACCCCCTGGGGATTGTGGTGCAGGTAAGGCAAGCGGTCGAAGTCCATGGTTTGGTCTGATGGTCCTTGGTCAGGTGGTCGGGTGGTCGGGTAGTCGGCTAGTCGGTCCGAAGTCTGAAAGCCGTTAACACTTAGCAGCAGAATCGTCATGATAAAGGGTAATGAGTTAATGAGTAACGAGTTAATCAGGGGAGAATATCGCTGACTCGTTACCTCGTTAACCCGTTGCCTCGTTGCCTCATTGCCTCGTTGCCTTGTTGCCTCATTCCCTCGTTGCCTCATCAACCTCCTTCCAACGGCTAGGAATACGATGACAGCCAAGAAAGCAACTAGCGACAACCCCTCAGCCAGGGCCCGCAGGGGCGTGCGCCCCAGGCGCAGGACGACCTGGTGTTCTCCCTGGTCGAGATCAAGGCCGATGTATCCCAGGTTTTCGACGGGCCATACCTCCCTGGCTTGGCCATCCACGTAGGCCCGCCAGCCGGGAAAGTAGTAGGTGTGGAAAGCCAAGGACGCCTGGGGTGAGGTAACGTTGAGGGCCCACTCTTCAGCTGTTGGCTTACGCCAAACCAGGTCGGCCTCTTTAATCTCTCCGTCCATTACCAGCGGTGGCGGTTTCTCCCCGCCACACAGTAGCATCTCGGAAGTGTAAGGGCGAGGCACCACCCAGTGGGGCAGGTACTCGTGGCGGATGGTGGTGCCGACGTTAGCGGTGAAATACTCGTAGAGCATCAGGCGCTCCAGGGTGACGTCCGCCTCGCCGATGGGGAGGTACTCAGGTTTCAGGCCTAACATGGAAGTCGAGAGCAACACCGCCCCCAAGACGCCAGCCAGCAAATGCGGCCTGGGTAAACCCAAACCGGAGTCCCGAACTTGTTCGGGCCTGTTGCCCCGTGCCCCCAACAAGTTGGGGACTCCAACGCCCCGCCACGTCCCTAGGTAGCCGATGACCAGGCTGGCGAAGAAAGCCTGCACCGACAGAAAGCGCCAGGGAAACTGCACGAAGGGCAGGAGCGGCACATTGTCCCACAGAGGGCGCGAGAGCGGGGTGATGAGAAAGGTGGACAGGGCCAAGCCAGCGAGGAAGAAGGCGCTGTGGACCTCAGGACGGCGACGCTTGATCCACCAGGCGACGATGGCCGCTACGCCCAGGAGGGCAAGCACGGCCTGGGCCAGGCCCATGGCAAAAGGCGTCCGCCCTGGGACGATGGCGTAGTCGAACAGAAGCGAAGGCTGCACCAGGTTCAGGTCGCGGAAGTGGTTGGTGTAATTCAAGTAACCGGTGGTCTGATGCTCCAATTGCGCGTACTTCCCCTCCAGCAAGGCCGGCAGCCAGAACCAGGCGCTGATGGCCAAACCCAGGCCCAGGCCGCTGATGGCATATAGCAGATAGCTGATGGCCGCTCTCTTGTTCCCTGTGGATGATAACCCATGAACGATAAGCCATAGGCCAACAAAGGGGCTGAAGATGAGGGCCGAGACGTTGTGGGTCAACATCAGCCCGCCGTAAGCCAGGGCAACCAGGGCAATGTTGCCAGCCAAAGAATAAATTAGTGCAATTCGTGGCAAAAATTGGTTGTTCACAAGCGAGTCCCGCAGGCGCAGCAGTGCCCAGAAGATGAGTGGGTAGAAAACGAAGGCGTAGAACTCCGACAGGGCATCGCCGCGCACGTAGACGTTGACCAGGTGGTAGGGAGCGTAGATGTAGGCGACGGCAGCCAGGATGGCGCTGGCCTCTCGGTGAGACAGGCGCCTGGCCAGAAGGTACATCGAGGCTGCGGTTGCGACGAAGCCCAATACTTGAGTCAGCTTGATGGCCCAGATGAATCCAAAGCCCAGGAGCTTGAACAGGACGGCGAGGTAGTAGGGCAGGGAGGCGTAGAAGTTGAAGAAGGGGTAGCCCAGGCCGTAAGCGGCGTCGGGTATCCAGCGGGCGGGGAAGATACCAGCCCTCAGGTTGGCGACCAGTTGGTGGAGGCGGACCAGCAAGAAGGGGCTATCGCCTCCACCCCGGGTGTTGATGGGGCCAGCACCCGCTAGCAAAGGCAGGCAGGCGATCAGGCTCAGAGCTAGAACCAGTCCCATAGCTTTACTTTTCATTATTGCTCCAAAGCTACAGCATTGCAATCGTATCGGTTCTGTGCTATAATCTAACCACTGCTAGGAAGTGAGGTGAATTATGCCAAACATCAGCCTGGACGAAGAAGGTATCCCCATCCCTCTGAAGCTGCTGGACGACGCAGGCAACGAAGGACTGGTCGTGCTCCCCATGACCAAAGGCGCCTACTTCGTCATTCGCGCTGACGTCTTTGTTGCTTATCCCCGCCAGCGCCTCGCCTTCATCCGCCAAGCGATCGAAGCGCTCCAGGAAGCCGAGGTGCAGCCGGAAGGTATCGAAGCCGTGTGCACTCCCCGTAAGCGGCGTGGTCTGGACGAATTGACAAAGCAGGGATTTGCTGTTTCGGACGGCTCCGGCTATCGGCTCCAAGAGCAGGTACTCCCCGGTGTGACCTTGGATTTGGTACGCCAGGGACTCGCCTCCATGAAGGGCACCCTAGCACAGGAGGTCATCGAAGAGCGAGGTGAGGACTGATGGCCCTTTTCCTCTTCGACACCAGCGCTTTGGTGAAGAGATATCACGTCGAGGTGGGTTCCGACAAGGTAGACGAGATTTTCGATGACCCCGACAACGTCCTCATTATCTCAGAGTTGGCCCTCGTGGAGGTGACCTCAGCACTCCTCAAGCGGCAGGGATGACCGTTCTCGACCCCGAAACCCCGTAGCACCCAACTATTCTGGATCTCTATCTCCTCAGTCAAAACAACGCGGTTATCGCGAACAGGGAGGCCAGCGGCGTCAATGGCGGGCAGGCGATCCACGGTCTGGGGGTCGTAGATGCCTACCGCCAGCCGGTAGTGGCCCGGCGGCACCTCCGCCAAATCAAGCGTGATCGAATCGCTCACCACTTCCCCCTTCGCCCAACGAGAGGTCGGGTAGTGGCCCTCCCGCGGCATGGCATCGTGCTGGGCTACGATGGTCTCGGTGGACGGATCGAACAGGTGGACGAAAACCTTGTAGTCCATCGCCATTTGCCGCAGCGCCTGCCAGTAAAGCTCCAGGCGTAGCTCTTCGCCCTCTCGGGCCAAGTCGTAGCCCAACAGCAGCACTTCCCCACCGAAGGTCACCCCCAACTCCGTCTCCATTTCCGGCACAGTGAATTGGCGTTCTGGTGCTGTCACCTCAATGATTCCCATCACGAATTCCCCTAGCTCTTCCCCCGTCAGCGCATCGCTGGGGGCCAGTACCAGGTGATAGCGGCCAGCAGGCAGATCCCGGCTGAGGCCCAAGCGATAACGAGCCAGGACAAGGACATTCACCGGCCAGCGGGAGGTGGGATAGGAACTGGCTATAGGCTCTTGCCACTCTTGGGCTACCTCTCCCCGCTCATCTTTTAGCTTCAAGAGACAGGTGTAATCCCGTTCCACAGGGGCCACAGCAGTCCATTTCACTGTCAACGGGAGAACCTCGCCCTGCCCCAGGTGGGTGCGTTCCAACTGGACCTCAGCGATGGCTAATCCCTGGGGAAAGCGATGTCTGACGCCCCCCCCTTCCCCCCCCAACGTTGGAGGGGGCGTCTTTACCGTCGGGCGCGTCAAGGCTACATTCTCCACCTGGACGGTGACCAGAGGTTGCAGAGTCCGCACATCGTAGACAATCGCTTCCAGGGAATAGTCCGACCCAGGCGGCGTGCCCTCTGGCAGGGGAAGCCAGCGGCGATCGTAGACCCGTTCGCCGGGCTGCCAGAGGCTGGTGGGGTAGAAACCGTACAGGGGCTGAGCATCGAAAGAGGTGAGGATGTAGCCTTCGGCGTCTTTGAGACGAATGGAGGTGCCATAGTTAGCGGGAATCTGCTCGCTCGCCTGCCAAACCAGATCGGCTCTCAGGACATCAGAGCTCTCCTGTTCCGCCTTGGCCTTAACCAGAGCAATACCCCTCTGCCCCCCTGCTCCTCTGCTCCCTTGCTCCCTTGCTCCCTTGCCCTCAAGGCGGACAGGGCTCAGGCAGAGGATGTCCAGCGGCTCGCCCCCTTCGCTGAGGGCTGCGATCTGACCCTCGACATCCCTCAAGCCCACGCTGACGAAATATACCCCTCGCACGCTCTCCACAGGGACCTCCAGGTGATGAGTGGTCGTCGCTTCCAGCGGCGCTTCGTCCTCGGCTATGACGTAAGGCACCTGAAAGAGGTGCGCCGCTGGCAAAACCAGGCGGACAACCGCTTCAGGCGATTTGCTGATTTGTGACCAGTACAGGGTCACATCAATCGTCTCCCCAACCTCCACCTCCTCTGCTGAGAGCTGGTATCCTCGCAGGCGCACCCCATTCTCGAAGGGTATCCCTTGGGGGTTGTGGTGGGGGTAGGGAACCCGTTTGAATCCCAAGGTCAGGTCTGAGACGGTACCCTCCTGGGCTGGCTTCGACAAGAGGCACGGCAAGAGGGAGAGCAACACGATCAGGACTATAGCCCATACTCTACGGTTATGAGTCAATGAGTTAATTAGTAATGGATGTTGCTGCCTCGTTGCCTCGTTGCCTCGTTGCCTCGTTAACTTCTTCCCAGCGATCAAGAGCCCAATGATGGCCAAGACCGCAGCCAGGGATAGCCCTTCGCCAAAGGCGCGCACTGGAGTGCGCTCCAGGCGTAGAATGACTTGGTGAGACCCCTGGGGCGCGGTCAGACCGATGTAACCCAGGCCCTCGACCGGGCTTGTCTCTGCTGGCTGCCCGTCAACGTAACCCTGCCAGCCAGGGAAATAGTAGGTGTGGAAGGCCAGCGAAGCCTGGGGGGAGGCAATCTCCACCAACCAGCGCTCCTCCGTGGGCCTCTGGGACAGCAGCTTCGCCTTCGAGAGTTCACCTTGCACGGCCAAAGGAG
>Ga0233423_10001681_pt1 | contig 11001 bp, 11 predicted proteins | sample Watercolumn_Mata_FD_180713 | JGI IMG/M metagenome (GOLD analysis project Ga0233423, IMG submission 180713) | Freshwater microbial communities from Lake Matano, South Sulawesi, Indonesia - Watercolumn_Matano_2014_112_MG | ecosystem: Environmental > Aquatic > Freshwater > Lake | place: Indonesia... | reverse complement strand
TTACTATATCGCCGCTTCTGATGTTCGTAGGATAAACGTGAACTGGGGAAACTAAGGTTTCCCTCTTCACTAGAGCTCATCACAGGTGAGTTCTAATGAAGAAAAAAGCTCTTTGAAAAGGAGAATGCGATGAAAATCTTTTTAATTGAAGATAATCCGGTCCAAATCAAATGGGCTAAGGAGCAACTGTCTGGCTATGAGTTGGTCATTGCGACCAATACAGATGACGGATGGGAAGTTCTTAAAAAAGCAAAGAAAAGCGACATCGTCATCTGCGACCTTGAACTTCCAGCCTTTGGCCCCGAGGGGCCTTATCGGAGGATTGATAGGTGCACCGATGATGGGTGGATTGTTGAAAAAATTCCAGTTGATGAACCCAACGAGCCCACTATGAAAAACGGCTTTAACTTCTTCGAGTCCGCGGTATTACCTCGCCTTGTGGGTGGTAAAGTAAAAGGCATTGCACTCCTCTCTGATTTTGAACATCATGCTGCATCGCGCGATGACAACGAAAACTTTGAGCGTTTTGAAAAGCTCATCGGAATCATCGAAGTGGTCAGCAAGTTCAAGAAAAGTGAGTTTGGCTCTGCTCGTGGATTAAATATCGTATGCATTGTTGATCGATCCGCAGGCAGCTATCGTGGTCAAGCAATGTTTTGGTTCCATGGAGAACGGCTCACTCGGGCTGAGGTTGGCGAAAGGTTTGCGCCTTCCACCCGCGGCGATCTCAATGCTGATCTCAAAGATTGGAGGGCGCAGGGCGGAGTGATTCTAAAGCCATATAAAGAAGCAGTTGATCTGCTTCTTGGCTAAAAGGTTTTCGGGAGTTTTCCGGCCAACGCGCGAAAAACTCCCAACCACAAAAAGGGTTTAACGGGTCTTGGGAAGAACCTTGCAACGTCCGCCAAAGGCGGACAAGCAAAATCTTCCCTCTTTTCTAGAGCTCATCACAGGTGAGTTCTAAGGAAGAAAAAAGCTCTTTAAAAAGGAGAAGGATCATGTTTTATATCTTTACCGAGGAGTATAAGTCGATAATTGAATCACTGGAAGTAAAAGAGAGCGACTCTGAGTATTCGGATGCGAGTCTCTATGGCTTGCCCGATGAGTTCGTCTTCAAAGCTTCTCAGGCTGTATTTGAAGATGATGGAAAAATGAAGAACGTAATAGAAGCGGCCTGCTACAGTGCGAGGAAGTTTAAGGCAAGGCATTGCTACACAAAGAATTGGTTCGGCGAGGACCATGGTAGGAATGTGTGGTTCGAAAAAGCCGAATATTCCGGAGACAAGAAAAAGATGGCATGCATTTGCTACTCTCCGGAAGGCAGGGGCTATGGCCTTATCATGGCCTTCGAAATCGAAGAAGTTGAACCTGGGGGGTGGTACAAGGGGCGTCTTCTCGAAGCGGAGGCGAATCTCTGGATCAACTCAACAAGATACTCCCTGAACTTAGAAAGAGTTGAACAAGAACTCTTTCTAGTGGAGAAAGAATTCCGCGGGAGTTCATGCAACGAAAGGAGGCGACGACTTTACTTCTAAAGGTTTCAGGGAGTTTTCCAGCCAACGCGCGAAAAACTCCCAATCCACTTATGGGTTCGCCCCGGGCGGTTCAACAGAACTACCCGGGGCTTTTTCTTTTTTGGGTAGATGATAAAATAGAGAAAACTACTAAGATTTTCATATTATGGAAACAATAAGACTAGAGGAAGCTATTGAGTACAACGAGCCACCGAAAACCAGTGAAGAATTAGCTTTTATAAAAAAGGCCAATCAGTGGCTTAGCGAAGAAATGGTCACTCTAGGAATTGATCTCGGTAAAATTGAGAGCATTGATCCTCGACAGATTCACTATTTGCAAGGCGATACTTTTGCTGCCTATTTTCCGCGGTCTGAATTTCTCCGTGGCTTTGCGAGGGTGGATACGGGGGAAATATTTATAGATAAATCAAAACTGGATCGTCTGAATGTTTTCACTGTAACTCTTCATGAAATGGTTCATCTCAAATCATATTATGGAATAAAATATCACGCTCGGAAGGATATAGAATTCGGAGTGCGAGGAAGATCAGGATATTCCACCAGTTATAATATTTATAAAGGACGAGAATTTAACGAAAAGGAGGAATATGAGTATTTCAGGGGCCTCAATGAAGCAGTTACTGACAGAGTGATGCTGGATATTTTGATTCGTAACAAAGAAGCGTTCCTGCGGGATTTCAAGGTAACCCCAGAAGAGCGAAATAAAGGGATTGTGTACTATAGGTTCTTTGCTGATATTCTTGACACAATTATTAAAAGAGTTTCTCAAATGAAGAATGAAAATGAAAAAGAGACTGCAATCAGATTCAAGAAATGTCTTTTTACAGGAGAGATTATGCATCTGCGAGATGTGGAAAGGGCGTATGAGAAAGGGGCTTTGAGGATTTTTGCGAGCATGGGCTCAATCGAGCCATTGGAAAATTTTAACGAGGACATGGCAAAAAAATACAAAGCTTATTTCAGTACGGAAAAAAAGGAAGAAAGGGAACGAATTGCTCAGGAAATACTGAAGGGGCGCGAACTTGAGAAATATAAAAAAAGAAAAGAATAATAGAAATAAGAAAACTTAAATCCCCCGGCAGGCCAATGTCCCCGCGCCAAAATTTTGGTGCATGGACAAAAATCGCTCGGGTTTTTGTTTGGCCTGAATTCCGCCACTTTCTTTCAGCGAGAGAGTATATCAGCCGCATTTTTCTCCTATTTCTTTGCAAGCCATACATAAGCATATGCATCTAGTTGACTTCTTCTGTACGGACAGCTAAAGAAGTTAAGTTATGCTTCATCAGAAAAGTCATTAACATGCATATGCGTACATTTGACTACTCCCATTACAAGTGTTATATTTCTATTAAGGCAAGTTTTTTAGAAAGCATTTTTTAACTTGAAAGATGGGTAAAGTTGAAAATATAAAAGAAAAAATTGAAAAATTTCTTTACGAAGATGACAGTTTTCCGGCAACGGCGACGAAATTTGTCTTGATGGCGCTGGCTGTCGGAACCGTAGGTTTTGCGGGGGCGGCTATCCCAGGCATAATTCGTCTTGTAGAAAAATATCCTAATTTCAAAAAATATCCAGCGAAAAAGGTACGAAGCGCAGTTCAAGCTTTGCAAAGAAGGCATTTTATCAAAATTATTCAGGAGAGCGGAGATAAATGCAAAGTAGTTTTGACAAATAAGGGAAAAAAAAGAATCAAGGAGTTTTATTTTGATAGCCTAATTATTCCCAAGCAGAAAAAATGGGATGGGAAATGGCGGGTAGTTATTTTTGATGTTCCCAATAAATTCAATCGAGCCCGTGAAGCCTTGCGAGAAAAAATCAAAGAATTAGGATTCTATCAATTGCAGAAAAGCGTTTGGATCCATCCCTACCCTTGTGAAGATGAAATTCTCTTTGTCGCTGAAATTTTCAGAGCGGGCAGCTTTATTGAAATAATGGAGGTTGATAGACTTTTACATGGAGGGAAATTAAAACAATATTTTGATCTGTGATGTGTTGATTCTTTCGTTCATAAAGCTAAACACAAAGCTTTCGTAAGTCAAATGAAAGCATATACACTCATTTGACTTCTTGATAAAATGATAAAATGGCGCGAGAAATATGAAAATTTCTGGGGAAATCATTCGAGGAAGAGGGAAAGGAAGAAGGCTTGGATTTCCGACAATCAATATTATACTGGATAAAAAAATTGAGGGCGGGGTTTATGCAGGAATAGCACGAACTGGTGGGAAAAAATATAAAACAGGAATATTTATAAATCCAGACAAGCAGCTGCTGGAAGCGCATCTCATCGGATTTTGTGGAGATTTGTATGGGCGAGAGATAGAAATAGAGATTGGAGAGAAAGTAAGGGATGTTATGAAGTTTGATGGTGATGAGAAGTTAAAAAAGCAAATTAAAAGGGATGTTGATGCAATTCGTAATTTATAATTGGTAATTCGGATATGTTTACGGGGATTGTCAAAAGGGTTAGTAAGGTTTATAAAGTTTATAAAGAGGAAGGTAGTTTTTTTGTTGAAATCAAAATTCCAAAGGGATGGAAAGTCAGGGCGGGGGAAAGTATTTCAATAAACGGAGTATGCTCTACTGTGTCAAAAGTTAATAAAGTTCATAAAGATATGTTTACGGTTGAATACATGCCGGAGACAATTTCGAAAACTACCGCCGGAAGTTTCAAAAAAAATACAGAGGTGAATCTTGAGAAAAGCTTGCGGGTTGGCGATCTCTTGGACGGGCATATTGTGCAGGGGCATGTGGATTGCGTGGGGAAAATAATAGGGGTTCGCAAAGTGAAAAGTTCTAAGGTTCTTAAAGTTGTTGTCCCGGGAGAGTTTATGAAATTTCTGGCGCCGAAAGGTTCAGTGGCGATGGATGGGATAAGCTTAACAATTGTTGAGTCAAAAAATAATTTTTTCACAGTTTCGTTGGTTAGTTATACGCTGGAAAATACTAATCTGGGAAAAGCTAAGACTGGAGACAAAGTTAATATAGAATTTGACGTAATAACAAAATATTTAGATAGGCTGCTAAAGAATCGTAACTGATCTAGCTTTCAGTATATCTAGTATACTGAAAGCTGTAAAAAATATATGCAAAAAGCTAAAAAGGGCAAAGCGAAAAAAATCGACGGATCGAAACTGAAAATCGGCGTCATTGTCTCGCGGTTTAATGAAGATATAACCAAGCCGATGCTTGAAGGCGCACTGGAAATCCTAAAAGAAAACAAAGTTAAAAAAAATAATATCGATGTTGTCCGAGTCCCGGGCTCATTTGAAATTCCGCTGGCTTGCCAGAGGCTGACGCAAACGAAAAGATACGATGCGCTGGTGGCGATCGGTTGCGTTATTAAAGGTGAGACAGATCATTATTACTATATTTGCAACGAGGTTTCGCGGGGGATTATGAATGTGATGCTGAAATATAATCTCCCAATTGGATTTGGGGTGCTCACTTGCCTCAACAAAAAACAGGCTCAAGTCCGCTCCCGCGGGCGCGAAAACAAAGGCCGCGAAGCCGCCGAGGCGGCATTGGCAATGGTATATTCACATAATACATAATACAGAACGCGCAACACGAGATTATATATCTGCCAGCAACTTGAGAGGGTTTTTTGATGGACAATAATTCAGTTCGCGTGGAGCATACTCCAGCAACCCGAAAATTTTCAGGAATATAAATTCGTCTTCGGGCGTATAGCCAATCCAGCTGGAAAAGTGACCGGGGATATTTTCGTCGGTTGCGCCAAGAATTTCCCCATCTTCGCTCGAGGAGTTATTTTCTTCGTTATTCGAATCTTCCTCTTGGGAAGATTCTATTTTTTCTGGAGAAACAATCCAGCGCCATTCGCCGTCAATTTTCGTGTATTCTTCTCCTTCTTCAATTTTTCCCGCCCGCTTCGAGTCGCGAAGCGAGTCGGGCGGGTCTTTTTCGTATTCGATTTCATCTGCGATATTTCCATCTGGCGAGACAATCCGCACTTTTCCAGCTTTGTTGTTGAGGGTAAATCTGGACATTTCGCGGGTAACGGCCTTTGTTTCACCCGAATTCAGAATTATCCCGTCGCTTATCGGATGGTTGTATGATTTTTCGCCAGATCCCGTTGCAATTTTCCATCCATCGAGGCTGACTTTTTTTCCCGAGTTGTTTTTAATTTCGATTATTTCTCCGGTCGAATCGTTTCCCGCCGGATTGGGAACAATTTTCACGATCTCGAGATCCGGCCGGGGATATTTTTTCACACTGATAACAAAACTTTTTTCGACTGTCTGCGAATCATCGCTCACCGAAAGCACCACCGTGTATTTCCCCGTGGCGAGATATTTGTGGGAAGTTTTCGCGAGATAACTTTTTTTCCCATCGCCAAAGTCCCAAGAGTATTTGAGCTTTTTGGTTTCTTTATCTTTGGCTTTGGCGGAAAATTCAGCGAAAGTGTCCTTGAAAATATTTTTCGGTTTTATTACCTTTACTGACGGCTCTGAATCGAATTTGTTTTTCTTTCCGGGAGTGAGATATTTGCTCCATTTCCAGTTTTTCCCATCAAAATTATAGGAGGCATTTTTTTGCGACTTATCATATGAGACACTAGAGACTATGCTTCCTTGAGGATTGTGCAAATATACCGATTCTTTGGAATTATTGAGCGCAATTTTGGATTGCGATTTATAAATCGTGAGATATCCTCCTGACTCGACAAAAATATGTTCTTCGAATTTGTATCCTTTTCCCTTGGAAGCGTCTTTTATTTTCCAGCCGAAAAGATCAGCCGGTCCGCTTTCACCATTTGCGATCTCGATGTATTCTTCATCACCTGAGCCTTTTTGGGGATTGGGAAAAATTTCATTGAGATACATTTTTTCATTCGCGGAATAATTTTCCTCCGAGCCGAAATCACCCGCGCTTTCCTCGGAGCTTGTAGCGGTAATAATATTCTTATTGCCGGGGGTAGGAGATGAAGTCCAGTCCCATTTTTTTCCGTCAAAAGAATAGGAAAGTCCCTTTTGTGATTTTTCATAAAACACATAATCGAGCGCGTCATTTTTATCATTTCCATTTTTGCCTAACAAGTAAACCGCGTCCGAATCATTGTTTAGGCAAAGATTGTCCTCAAGGACCAGATATTCTCCCGGACTTATTATCGAACCCGCGGGGAATTCTTTTTTGTGGCCGGCCTCGTCCATTATTTTCCACCCGGAAATATCTATGCATTTATCACCAGTGTTGATAACCTCGACAAATTCTTCTCCGTTTTCCGGATAAGGAAAAATTTCATTGAGCTTGATGTCCGGTGATGCGGTGGCACAAAAAACCAACGTATCGGAAGCTGTGCTATTGCTACTTTCTGTATTTTCCGAAGGCTCATTATTGTCCGGCGATTCTTCACTATTGTCTTTTTCAGTGATACCTTTGTTTTGCGGAGAAGGAGAGATATTCACGGAAAAATCGGCGGCATTGTTGTCCGTATCGGAAAAACCTGTTCTTTCGATACTCTCATTACTTCCAGGATTTGGTGCGGGAGCGGTTTCAAAATCAGACGCCGTGCCGAAGCCGACCTTGTCCAAAAGCGCGCCGCTTTTGTCGTATAAAAGAATACTATTGTCCCTGGAGATGGAATAGGTCGAGCTGGAATAGGAAAGATCGGCCGAAATCGCGTCTTTGCAATCAGGATGTGCAAGCAAAAAATACCCGCGTGCCTGAATGGTTCCCGAGAATTTACTCGCGCTCACAAGGGCGCTTTCCGAACCGCCTTTTGTTTTTTTGCTCAATTTATAACTCTCCAAGCTGATCGGCACATCAGCGGGATTGAACAATTCAATGAATTCGTCATTGCTGTTCGTGCCGGCAATTTGGATTTCGTTGATGATAATGTACGGCGTGCCTCCCCGGGCGGGATTTGCCCAACGGAAAAAACTAATTGCGGCAAATAAAAAGCCGACGATGACAATTTTTTTCATAGAATTTTTCACTAAGAATTAATTCTATGCGTACACTAGCAAAAAAGACCGTAATAAATCCGTATTACGGTCCGAAAAGGTTTATATAAAGGAAATATCTTAAAGCATATTACTTATCTTTTGCGCAACGGAAGCCAATATCAACATCTTTATAATTCTTGGGGTAGCCAACTCTTGAAGCTGGGCGCTGTTCGCTCTGGCCGTCAGTGTAGGCCCCGCCCTTTATAACTTTGAAACCTTTTCCAAAATCTTCCTGGAGATATTTGTCATTTCCCGGATAAGCGTTGAAATCATCGGATGTCCATTCATAGACGTTTCCGGCCATATTCAGAACTCCGTAGGGACTCACACCCAGTTCGACTCCGACGGGCGCCGTGAATTTGTAGCCGTCAGCTTCATCGAAGCCGTAGCCGGCGCCTTTTCCGTGATTGCTCTTCTTGGGATTCCAGGTATTTCCCCAGGGCCATATTCTTCCTTCGGGCCCGCGTGCCGATTTCTCCCACTCGGCTTCGGTTGGCAATCTCTTTCCTAGCCATCGGCAATAGGCATCAGCGTCATTCCAATCAACTCCGACAACGGGCTGGTTTGGCTGATTCAAAGCCTGGTCGTTCCAGGGTGAGGGAGCAGTCCGGTCAGTTGCGCTAATAAATATTTTATAATCGCTGTTCGACACTTCTTTTTTGTCGATATAGAAATCTTCAAGCCTAATTTTTCGTTGGGGATATTCCGAGAAATAATCTTCCTTTCTCCATCCACCGTCGTTTTGACGCCAGGCCTCAAGAGCCTGCTGTTCGGTGCTTCCCACGAGAAATTCTCCCGCCGGAATCAAAACCATGTCTTCTTGCGGTTTTGGACTGCTTTCTGCCGCTTCGGAGGAAATCTTTCGGCTTTCATTTTTGTTGTTTTTGTCGCCAAGAACAGTTGCGCTGAAAATCACGAGAAAAATCAGCAGAAATGGAATAATCATTTTTTCTCTGGGCGTCAGCTTTTTCAGCCACCGATGCGGAGATTTCGATGCGCTTTTTCTGTCTTGGTACTCGGACGCATTTTTTGCGGCACTAAGCGGTTTGGGAGCGGACAAACTTGAATAAATATATCCGTCGCTCTTCGAAACAGCTCCGTTTATCGAGTAAATAAAATTTTTATAGGTGACCACGCGATGCCCGATTATGGAATTTATTCGATATTGGTATTGCCGAACATGATTCTCGGTGTATTCCTTGGCTCCTGCAGGGTCAAAGTAGTCGTTGATGTCGGTGAGAGTAGCGTTTCCTTTTTTGCACAAAAAAACAAGCAAACGATAAGCGTTGCCTGTAAGCGCCAACTCTTTCTTGTTTTCGTCAAAGACTTTCCGGCTCTCGGTATCTAATTGGAAATACTGGTGTTTATATATCAGCTATTTTTTCCCCGTATGATTTCTCCCAACTCTCTTTCTTCGGCCACGCGCTCTTTTTCCTGAAGCTGGACAATAGTGTTTTTCACATAATTCGGATTGGGAATTTGATAGAAAGTGAAACGTTCCTTTTCGCCAGCGGTCTGAACGTATATATTGCCGTAGTCCAAAAGAGTGGGAATAACTCCGATTATTTCCGAGGTGACATCTTGAACTTTGGTGAGCTTCAGCTCCGAAACGTTTCTCATGAAAAAGCCTCGCTGTTCGATGTTTATGATTCTTTCATTGGTGACAATCCAAGCGTCGAGATAGTAGTCAAGCCATAGAATGAAAAAGAAATTCCAAATGAAAAGAGTGGCAAGGCTCTCTCCAAAGATAAGAAGGTTGTAAAACGCGCTTTCCCGGAAGTTTTCGCTTAGCGAATTGATGAGAACATATATTATCACCAAGCCAGCGATAGAAATCAGGATGAAAAAAATGCGTATCAAGAAAATGAACCAGTGGCGGCGCAGGAAAAGAATAATCTGTTCATTTTCGCGTTTTCCGGGGAAAATTATTTCCTCATACATAAGAGGAAGCTAAAAACTTACGGCGGAAAATATTTGATTCCAATTAACGGCTGAAAAAAGTGAAAAATTGGAGACGAGGAGAATCAGACTTCCGGCGATGTATATGACAAACATCACAAAAGCGACCCGCTGATTGATTTTATAACGGAGCATATGAAAAACAATGGCAACTCAAATGAGTAGGTAGATGATGATGACCAAGGGATAAAGAAGGGAAACCAAAGGCATCGATTCGGTTTTTTAGAGTAATTTATCCTGTTCTCCTTTATTATACTTCATTCCCAGATGTTTGTAAGCCAGTTCCGTGGCCACTCGGCCGCGGGGAGTGCGGGCGAGAAAACCAATCTGGATGAGATAGGGCTCATAGACGTCTTCTATGGTCTCAATTTCTTCCATGGTGGCTGCGGCAATGGTCTGAATGCCGACCGGTCCGCCGCCGAATTTTTCAATGATGGTAGCAAGAATATGGCGATCAGTCGGCTCGAGTCCGAGGGCATCTATTTCAAGATTGCGGAAAGCTTGCTTGGCCAGTTCTGCGGTTATTGTATCGCGGTTTTCAACTTGGGTGAAGTCGCGGACGCGCTTCAAGAGCCGGTTGGCAACGCGGGGAGTCCGACGGCTGGAGAGGGAAATGGTTTTGGCTCCGGCGCTGTCCACGGGAATTTTGAGAATTTTTGAGGAACGGTGAATTATTTTTTCAATATCCTCATTTTCATAGAAATCAAGCCGGTGAATGACTCCGAAGCGGTTGCGGAGCGGGGAAGAAATCGACCCTAGCCGGGTTGTGGCGCCGATCAGGGTAAATCTCGGAAGATCCAATTGCAGCGTTTTGGCTGAAGGGCCTTTGCCGATGATGATGTCCAATTTGAAATCTTCCATTGCCGGATACAAAACTTCTTCAATGAGTTTGTTGAGGCGATGGATTTCATCGATAAAAAGAATGTCTCCATCAGAGAGATTGGTGAGAATTGAGCCCAGATCACCTACTTTTTCAATAGCCGGACCGGAAGTGGCACGAATTTGAGTTTCTGTTTCATTGGCGATTATGTGGGCGAGAGTCGTCTTTCCCAACCCCGCTGGCCCGTAAAGGAGGACATGCTCAATCGGTTCACGGCGTTTTCGGGCCGCTTTTATGAGGATATTTAGGTTTTTTTTGACCTTGTTTTGGCCAACGTACTCGGAAAAACTCTGCGGGCGCAGGGTGATGTCAAGTTTTGCGTCTTCGGATTGCTCGGAGGAATCCGTTATCATGGGATCATTGTATCAACTTTTTCTCCGCTTGACAAAAAAATCAGCCTGTGATAAGCTGGTATGTCCGGCCAAAAGCTGGATGTATAAATATTTTGTAAAACCCTCTAACTTGCAGGCAATAAGGGGAGCTCGTAACTTTCCTTCTTGGGATCTTTTCTTGCCCAGACATGGATGGCGAGGTTTAGGCTTCACCACTCCTCGGCACTGGTCCTGCCCCGCGATTCCCTAGTTGCGGGATTTTGCCTGCAGATTAGAGGCTTTTGTTTAGCTAAAAGCTAAAAGCTAAAATCTAAAAGTTTTGGTGT
>Ga0233423_10001680_pt1 | contig 11006 bp, 12 predicted proteins | sample Watercolumn_Mata_FD_180713 | JGI IMG/M metagenome (GOLD analysis project Ga0233423, IMG submission 180713) | Freshwater microbial communities from Lake Matano, South Sulawesi, Indonesia - Watercolumn_Matano_2014_112_MG | ecosystem: Environmental > Aquatic > Freshwater > Lake | place: Indonesia... | reverse complement strand
CGATTTGTTCAGAGCAACCGAAATAGCCAGGGATTTAGTTATGGAATATGGAATGTCTGAAAAGTTGGGACCAATTTCTTTTAAAGAAGATTTCGCACAAAGAGAATTTTTTGGTCGTTCTTATTCCGAAGATATGGCAAAGGAAATAGATAAAGAAGTCCGCAAAATTATCAGCAATTCGGAAAAAGAAGCGATTCACACTTTGAACAAAAAGAGAGATCTTTTGGATAAAATAGCAAAACTCTTGATTAAAAAAGAAGTTCTTGAAAAAGAAGAATTTGAGAAACTTATCAAGTCGCAATAGACACTTTTAAGATAGCTAATTAGCGCGCCCATAGCTCAGTGGTAGAGCACAGCTCTTATAAAGCTGGGGTCCCTGGTTCGAGCCCAGGTGGGCGCACTATGGAACTAAATAAACCACAGCCTGAATTATTTGGTCAAAAAGAGTTCTTGCAGGAGCTGCCTTTTTCATATCAACAAGTTGATAAAATTGATGACGCTCAATATGTGGAAAAGCGTGTTTTTTCTACTGAAGATATGGTCTTTGAAAATGAAAAGCCGAGGACTAATGAAGAAATTATTGAGGCAGTGAAGAGAGAACACGAAAACAAAAAATGGTTTACAAGTGAATATTGGCGCGCTAAAGGAATGCCAAAAGAACAGGTGGAATTTTCTATCGGCGATAAGCTCGTAACTTTCTATAATTTTAATAAGGAAGAAAACTTATCCGATGAACATATTAAGGAGGCTAAGGGGGTATTGGAAGATTTTAAGATAAGATTTCCAAAAGCCATAAATAATATTAAATGGGTATTAGTGGAAAATATTCAAAAACCAAGCCTGTCCGGCAGTGAAGAATTGTATCCAACCAATGGTATTGCAGAAAAACAATGGCAAGCTTTTGTAATTATGCCAAAAGGAATGGATATAAATAAGGAGCATAGAGTTGGTGGCATATCTAATTTTGGCGGTACGATTGCCCACGAATTAGGACATATTATTAAGGATGATTTTTTAAAAGATTGGTCTAAAAATTTTGAATGGGGAGATTTTAAAAAAGAAGAATGGGAATCAAAAGTTGATTCTAGTGGTCAGATAAGAAATTTTGACAAAAAAACAGGTAAAATGGCTCCGGGGAATCAGTGTCCACTTCAACCAGAACAATGTGTTTCTGATTATGCCAAGAAAGGTATAGAAGAAGATATTTGTGATAGCTTAGTGGCATATATTTACAATCCTGAAAAATTGAAAAAAATTTCTCCATTAAAATTTTCCATTATCCAATCCTTTGGACAAAAACGAAAGATTAATTTTAAAATATCGGCGCAAAGATTCGATAAATCAGCCATCCAGCTTCCAAAGGTAAAACCTGAAATTATTAAATTTTTTATTCAGGAATAGTTTCGACAAACCAAAAAGACCAATATTTTGGAGGGGTGCCGGAGCGGTTTAACGGAACGGCTTGGAAAGCCGCGGCCCTTACGGGCCTCGTGAGTTCGAATCTCACCCCTTCCGCATAGAAATTTTTGGCACTTTTGCGCCTAAAATTTCTACAGAGAATAGGGTGTTTAGAAATTAAAAATATGGATTTTCCAAATTTCAAAAATAAACATAAAAACGATTCAGTATTTTCTCCAAGAGATTTTTTGGAATACCAAAAAAAGAAAAAGAAATTAAAAAAATTTAAAATTCCTAAAGGAATTATTTTTTGCTATTCAAACAACTTGATTGAATCTATTTTAAAAAATCACAAAACAACAAAAATCAAGGGTTTTGGATGGGAGATGTACTTGCTTAATAAAACCAAAAACGAGATTGCGGTTATTGGAAGGTTTGGAGCGGGAGCTCCAGTCGCAGTTTCCACACTAGAAGAATTGGTTGCTCTTGGAATTAAGAGTTTTATTTCTATTGGTATGGCGGGTTCTTTACAAAAAAATATTAAACTCGGAGATTTGGTTGTTTGTGAAAAAGCAATAAGGGATGAAGGAACATCACATCACTATTTAAAACCTTCAAAATACGCTTACGCCTCAAAAAAAATAACTGAGGAAATAAAAAAATCTTTAAATAATTTCGGAATAAAATATACAACTGGTGTAAATTGGACGATTGATGCTCCTTATCGAGAGACCGTGGCTGAAGTGAAAAAGTATCAAACTGAGGGTGTTTCAACAGTTGAAATGGAGTCGTCAGCTTTATTTGCGGCTGCGCAGTATAGAATGGTTGAGTTGGGGACTATTTTTGTTATTAGTGATTCTTTGGCTGAATTAAAATGGCAGCCAGGCTTTCATTTTAAAAAAATAAGAATTAAGCTAGAAAATCTTTTTGAAGTTGCGGTAGGCGTGCTTTTAAAAAATAATGAAAAAAAGAATTAAAAATATTTTTGGCGAAGAGTTAGATGTTTTAATTGAGGGGAACAAAAAATCCAAAGCTGTTGTAATTTTTGTCCATGGCTATGGAACAGATAAAGATGAGGGTTTCGCGAGTTTTTTAGATTTTTCCAGATTTATCAAGAAAGATTTTCTGACAATAAGGTTCGATTTGTCCGGTCATGGGAAAAGCGGGGGCAAACAGCAAGAATTTCAGTTCCAAAAAGCAGCGGGCGATTTGGATTCAGTAATTAGGTTCATCAGAAAAACTTACCCCAATAAGGGTATTAATATAATTGCCCATTCTCTTGGCACATTTGTTGTTAGCCTTTTGTCTCCATATGGGATCAGGAGAATTGTTTTTACCTCCATTATCAACTCTAATATAAAATTTGTTTCTAAAAAACTGAGGGAAAGAATTATATCTAAGGGCGGAAAGGTTAATAAAAATGGAATATCTATATACCCAAGGACAAGAGGTTCTATTCAGCTGATAGGGAAAGATTTTTGGAGAACCCTGGAGAATTTTAATCCTGTTGAGTACGTCGCCGATTTAGCCACAAAAACCAAAATTGTCATTTTTAAACCCAAGCAAGATGAAGTGCTGGAATACAAATATTTTGGTGAGTATAAAAAGATTAAGGGGGTTAGGTATTACGAAATTGATGGCGACCATAATTTTAGAAAACCAAAAGAAAGAAAAGAACTATTCAGAAGAGTAAGAAAATTTTTGCTCTAAGAATGCAAAGTAGGATTTACAAAAAATGGCAGATACTCGATTTTTGGCAGTTTTTTTAATACAATATAGACATACGAAAAGCATTATTATTGACGCCCAAAAAATAGACGCAATACTCTGAGGGCGTGTAACAGCGTAACAGTTGTAAAATATGAAACAAAAAATAGATTTGAAACAATACCAGAGATTTTGCAAAGAAACTGCCAAGGATTTTGAAGGCGACAAGGAAAAAGAAATAATCAACTGGGGATTGGGAATCGCCGGCGAAGCCGGCGATTTGGTCGGTTGCATCAAAAAAACCATTTTTCATAATAATGACCAAAAACAAGGAATTAAGGAAAACATCGGCGACACAATGTGGTATATTGCCATGATTTGCAATTTTTATAAATGGGATTTGGAAGAAATTTTAAAAGAAAACATTGAAAAACTTGCCAAAAGATATCCAAAAGGTTATTTCACAGAAAAAGATGCCAGCAGAAACAATACTCGGATTGACTGGAACGAACGATAAAATTTAAAAAATATGAATTCAGTAGTTGAGGAAATTAAAAATCGCCTTGATATAAAAGACATTGTTGAGGGTTATTTGAAGCTTGAAAAAACAGGCACCAATTACAGGGCAACCTGCCCCTTTCACAGCGAAAAAACGCCGTCTTTTTTTGTTTCTTCGCCAAAGCAGATTTTCAAGTGCTTTGGTTGCGGAGTTTCAGGGGACATTTTCAAGTTTATTATGCTTATTGAGAATATTGAATTTCCGGAAGCGCTGAAAATTTTAGCTGAAAAAGCTGGTCTGGAATTGAAAAAATTTAATTTTAAAAAAGACAGCGATAGACAAAGAATTTTGGATATCAACCAAAGTGCTACCAAGTTTTTTATAAAACAACTGGAATCCCAGACAGGCAAAAAAGCAAAAGAATATTTATTATCGCGCGCAATAACTGAAAAAAGCATTGAAGATTGGGAAATCGGATATTCTCCGAACAAATGGGGCACTTTAAAAGATTTTTTAAACCAAAAAGGGGTTAATGATTCTGAAATTGAAAAATCTGGCTTAGTCATAAGGGGAAGTAAGGGTTTTTATGACAGATTCAGAGGCAGGATAATGTTTCCGATTTTTGACATCAGTTCTCAGGTTATTGCTTTTGGCGGTAGAATTTTTGAAAAACCAGCTGGCGAGGAAGAAGGCTCGCCTCGCTTCGTTCGTCTCGATTCCGAGTCGAAGCGGACGGGCGAAGCGGGCGCAAAATATCTAAATATTCCCAATACTGAAGTTTATGACAAAAGCAGTATTCTTTATGGAATCGACAGGGCAAAAAAAGAAGCAAAGGAAAAAGATTATTTTGTTTTAGTTGAGGGCTATACTGATGCGATTATGGCGCATCAGGCTGGCTGTAAAAACGCTGTTGCAACTTGCGGCACATCTCTAACTGATTTCCATTTGCGTCTTTTGGGACGTTACTCGAAAAATCTGAGGTTATGTTTTGATATGGATTTTGCTGGCGAAAGCGCGACAAAACGTGGGATAAATTTAGCCATAAACAGAGGTTTTGATTTGAAAATTATCCGCCTTTCCCACGGAAAAGACCCAGCTGAATTGATTAAAGAAAACAAAGAAGAATGGGAAAAATCAGTGAATGAAGCGGTTTCCATAATGGATTTTTACTTTCAGATTGCTTTAGAAAAATTTAACAAAGAAACAATGGAAGGCAAAAAAGAAATTGGGAAAATCATTTTGCCGGTTATAAAAAAAATTTATAACAAAATAGAACAGGGTTTTTGGATTCAGAAATTGTCAAAAGAATTGCGGCTGGACGAAAAATACATTTTTGAAGAGCTAAAAAAAATAAGCGCACCAATTGAAGCTGGAAAAAAAGAAACAGAATTTATAAAAGAAAAGAAAAACAATCAGCAAATTTTAGAAAATGAGTTGTTAAAAATTTTAATAAACAAACCCAAACTTGCGGAAAAAATAAGCGAGGATGTTCTTGAAAAAATATCTTCATCTACAAAAGAAATTTTGAAAAAAATAAAAGCAAATCATTTGGGCAAAAAAGATTTGTCAGAGATTGATAACTTAACAGCTGATTTTGCTGACGAAGAAATTGAAAAAATAAAAACATTAAGCCTTGAGTTCGAACTGGAAAAACAAGGATATCTCGGCGGCAGGGGCATTGATAATTTGGAAAAAGAGTTTGATAATATCTTAAGAGAAATCCAGGTTTTGTTTTTAAGGGAAAGACTGAGCGGTTTGCTGGAAGAAATTAAAATAGCCGAAGAGGCGGGGGAGAAAGGCAGGGCGGAAAATTTGTTAAAGGATTTTAATGTTTTAAGAAGCAAAATTGAGGAATTAAAATTCACCCCGTTAAATACTGCTTCGCAGTAATTTCGCTTTCAGCGAAATTATTTAACCGGGTAAAAATTTATGACAAAAAAGAAAAAAAGAAAAACTAAAAAAAAGGTAAAAAATAAAAGAAAAAAGATTAGAAAAACTGCCAAGAAAAAAGCGCTAAAAAGGACAAAAAAGCCGAGAAAAACGGGGAAAAAGAAGAAAAAGATAAAAAAGAAACTGAAAAGGGGGACAAAGAAAAGACCGAGAAAAAAACCGCGAACAAGAAAAAGAAAAATCAAGGAAAAGAAAATACCAAGAGCTCTAAGAATAAAAATTGAGAGAATTTTAAATTCAAAAAAATACCATCAGCTTTTGGAAAAAGGCCGCAAAAGGGGTTTTGTTACCTTTAATGAAATAAAATACTACTTAAAGACAGTTTCCAAAAATTCGGAAATTTTAAAAGCCATTTATGAGGACTTGGAAAAAAATGGTGTCATTGTCAAAGAAATAAAAGATTTGCTTCAAATAGACAAAAAGGCAGAGAAGACCAAAGAGGCGGTTCATAAAATTGACCCGATACAAATTTATTTAAAAGAAATCAGCAGAACGCAGTTTCTTACTGGGGATGAGGAAAAAGAATTGTCAAAAAGAATAGAAAAAGGAGATGAAGAGGCAAGGCGAAAAATGATTTTGGCAAATTTGAGATTGGTCGTTTCTATTGCCAAAAAATATATTGGTCGTTCTCCAAATTTAAGCTTGTTGGACCTTATTCAAGAAGGGAACATCGGGCTGTTCAGAGCAGTGGAAAAATTTGACTGGCGAAGAAATTACAAATTTTCAACCTATGCAACTTGGTGGATTAGGCAGGCAATTACCAGGGCACTGGCAGACCAGTCAAGAACAGTTAGAATTCCGGTGCATATGGTTGAAACAATTTCCAAATATAAACAAATAAAGAAAAAACTTTTTCAGGAGCTTGGCAGGGAAGCGCTTTCAGAAGAAGTTGCTGTTGAAATGGGGCTTGAACCGGAAAAAATCAGGCACCTTGATAAGATTTCACAAGCGTCGATTTCAATTGAAACACCGGTTGGCGGAGAGGACGAAGACAGCGTTTTGGTTGATTTCATTAAGGACGAAAAAATAACCTCGCCTTCTTTAAATGCAGCAAGGGTTTTGTTAAAAGACAGGTTCAGGGAAATTTTGGATACTTTGGAAAAAAGGGAACAGGAAATTTTGAAAATGAGGTTTGGTTTGGATACAGGAATTACTCATACTCTTGAAGAGGTTGGCAAGGAATTTGGCGTTACCCGCGAAAGAATCAGGCAAATTGAAGCCAAGGCCTTGGAAAAAATAAGGGAACACGAAAAACTAAACAAACTCAGGGATTATAGCTAATTCTATTAGTTGAAAGGGCGCTGTAGGAGGGTCTGACCCTCCTACAGCGCCTTCCTACAACACTTTTCAAAATTGATAATTTCTATTATAATTGTTTTATATTCCATTCAGGTGTGGCGCAATGGTAGCGCGGATGCCTGTTAAGCATTAGGTTGTAGGTTCGAATCCTACCACCGGAGCCATGTGGGATTTGCAGAGCCAAAAACTCTGCTTTTCTCTTTATTTATGCCTATTTTTTCTAATTTGAATACATTAGTTTTTTATTTTGTGATATAATATATATAAAAAAATATGAATAAAAATCAAAAGCTTCTAATCTTTGCAATAATCATTTTATTTATTGTTCTACTGGTTGTCAGTTTATTTATTTTTATTCAGCGTAAACAAGAAAAATCAGGTAAAGTCAATAATCAGCAGATTCAGTATAATCAAGATGAAAAGTGGATTTATATCGGTCACGATAATTTTTGGGGTCAGCCAGAACATTTTTCTAATTCGCCAGATTATTTTTTCCCCAAAATAAAGATATATTATCCAGAGAGTTGGTCTTTCAAGTGTTGCACCGATACTGGCGGAGGATCGGTTCATTGGATAAACCCGAAAGATTCAACAGAAGAAACATCAGAAGAAACATCGGAAGATTTTTTTATAGGACTTAAAAGTATGAGCAATTTTGTATATGCAGATGATTCGGGGAGTTTAGAAGAAAACCCTGAATTAAAATGGCAATCTATTAGTAGTAATATTCCAGGAGGGGCAAAAATTTTAGAAAATATGAGTTTTAAAAATATAGAAAAACAAAGAATATTTGCTTATACTTATTTAGATAATCGTTTTAATAATATTAGACCAATCAAAGTTTTTGTAGTTAGGGCTAACGATGGTTTTTTGAGTATAAATTTTGTAAATTATGATAATTTTAAGCCAGGTTTTATAGATCTGTTTTTGAATAAATTAGAGCTGGAAGACTGATTTGAAAGAAATGCACTTCCAGGGAAAATCAAGGATATTTTATTTTGATATTGAACCGAAGAGAACATTTTATGTTGTGGCCATAACGCAAAACCATCTTGAAATCAATAAAGTTAGACAGTAGTGAGACTTTTTGGATTCGCCGATTTAAAGATACCCCTAAACTCAATTTCATCCCCGATACTTTTCCAATTAACCATTCTAAATGTGTCTAACAAGGGGAGCCCTTCGACAAGCTCGGGACATTTACGTTTTGAGTTTGTTTTATTAAACTTAAAATATGTGGATACTATATATTCTTTTTTGTGATAAGAAAACTTTTTATATCGGAATCACAGATAATCTTGAAACAAGATTAAAACAACACAAATTAAAACAATCTTTTTACACAAAAAAGTTTTCTGATATTGAATGTGTGTATACTGAAGAATTTAATAAAAGAACAGAGGTTGAAAAACGGGAAAAACAAATCAAAGGTTGGTCTATCGCAAAAAAGAAAGCTTTAATATCCGGAGACAAAGAAAGCTTAATAATGTTGAGTAAATGTTCTGAGATTGGCGATGGTTCATAAGGTAGGGAATTATAGTGAGCCTGTCGAACTATCCTACCACCGGAGCAAAAACAATCCCCCAAGAAGGGGGTTGTTTGGTTAAAACTGGTGGATATTAAAACAAGAGGGAGGGGATTGACAATCTACTTGACAATAAAAAATGATAGGTTTACAATTTATTTGTAATACACAATAAACAACAATTATTTTATGACTAGAAAAGAGGAAATTCTGAAGCTTGTCAGAGACAAAAAACAAATCAAGACATCTGAAATAGCCTCCCTTTTTAAAGTTTCTAGGCAATTTATCCACTCAATACTGAGTGAACTAGTTAGAGAACAACAAATAGTCAAAGTTGGTTCAACGCGGTCAGCATTCTATGTACCCATTGGCTATGCTCAGACTATATCCAGAAAGGTTAAACTCCGCCTACAGAATAAGGAGCTAAAAGAGCATGAAATACTTGAGAGTATAAATGATCGTTTATCCACTCTATCAAACCTCAAAGAGAACGTGAGAGGTATTTTTGATTATGCATTTTTAGAAATGTTAAATAACGCCATAGAACACTCGAGATCACAAAACATAGAAATAGAAATCCCAGAAGAGAAAGACGACATCAAATTCATAGTTAATGATTTCGGCGTGGGCGTATTCAGAGATGTAATGGAGAAAAAGAAATTAAAATCAGAGTTAGAGGCAATACAAGATTTACTAAAAGGAAAAACCACCTCGCAACCGAAGCTTCATTCGGGTGAAGGCATATTTTTTACGTCAAGAGCGGCCGATTTATTTATTCTGGAAAGTTTTGGTTACAAGTTAAGGGTAGATAACAAAATAAAAGATATTTTCATTGAAGAACTCAGGCCGCAAAAAATAGGCACTAAAGTTATTTTTTCTATATCCAAAAATTCTTCCAAACACCTGAATTATATATTTAAAAAGTATCAATCAAATCGGGGTGAATTTGCTTTTGATAAAACCGAGGTTAAAGTAAGATTATATACGTTGGGAACCATCTACATCTCTAGGTCCCAGGCGAGAAGGGTTATGGTCGGTTTGGAGAAGTTTAAATCAATAATATTAGATTTTGACAAGGTTCCGACGATCGGACAAGCCTTTGCCGATGAAGTATTCAGAGTGTTCCCAAGTCAACACCCAGACATTTCTATCAAGGCTATCAATATGAACGAAGCGGTTCGGTTCATGATTAATAGGGTGGGAAAGCCGAGTAAATAGTGAAGGAGTAGAGAAGTTTGATCTGGATCTCCGTCAAAGAGATTCTAAGAGAGGCCAGCCCGCAGAGCTTAGAATTGTCAAACAAAAACCGTCCCAAATGGCGGTTTTTGTTTGACAAAGAAGTAGTATTTATATGATCTAAGTTTAATTAAAAAAGGATGGAGGGAAATGATGGAATTCTTACCAAAAATTAAAGTAACAAAATCTGGTGATATTATAACAGTCGCAATTCGGCAGAGATATAAACCAGAAGGATATGGAAAAGCATTTAGATGGAGAATTGCTGGTCAGTATTCTTTAGAGCAACTAAAAAGAGAAGAGATGGCCTTAAAAAGGGGGTGGCGAAAAAAGAGACGGGGAGATAATCTCAAACCGTTTTTAAATTCAATATTTTTTAACCTCGTTTTGTATGAATGGGATTTTTAGCAAAAAACAAATTTTTAGAATTGTTTTTAGTTTAAGAAAATGGTAAATTAAAGATGCCGCAAAAAGGAGGTGGCGCAAATGTTTATTCTGAAAACAGACCAGCATTCAATTAAACCAGAACGTGGGCTAGTGGTTGAAATTTGGAATGGCGATGTTTTTATGGGGAGTATTTACCCTACAGAAAATGGAATCAAAATAATAAGCAAATACATTGCCGACAACCCTGAAGCAGCAATAAAGGTGGATAGAGGCGGATTTCCACCAATTCCTGCAATTCTAATTAATTTAATATAATTTTTTAAAAGTATTTTTATATCACAGCGGTTGCTTTTTTGACAAACCGCTGTCCTTCTTTATAAATTTGAAAAATCAAAAAATCGCCAATCCGCCTTTTGGCAGAGACGATTTTTTGGTAGAATTTAATATATGCAAAAAGAAAGATTCAAAATAATACCTTCTGTATATATAGTTCTAATAAAGGACGATAAAATTCTTCTCTCCCGAAGATATAATACTGGATACTTTGATGGTAATTATAGTTTTCCCGCTGGACACCTTGATGGCAATGAAACATTAAAACAGGCTATGGTTAGAGAGGCGAAAGAAGAAATAGATATAGTTTTAGATGCAGCAGATTTAGAGTTAGTCCATACAATGAACCGGAGAATACCGAACAATGAGAGAGTAGATTTCTTTTTTGTAGCCAAAAAATATCAAGGTGAACCAAAAATTATAGAATCCGATAAGTGCGATGAATTAAATTGGTTTGAACTCAATAAACTACCACAAAATATAATTCCGTACATAAAGCAAGCAATTGATTCAATATTGAATAATATAACTTATAGTGAACGGGAGGGAGAAGAGAATTGATTAAAAAGGGCACTGCAACAGGAAATCTTTTCCAAAACCAAGTTCGAACCAAATCCCACATTCGGAAATAAAAAAATGGGAGCTTGATATTATCGCACTACCAAGAAATAT
>Ga0233423_10001679_pt1 | contig 11009 bp, 13 predicted proteins | sample Watercolumn_Mata_FD_180713 | JGI IMG/M metagenome (GOLD analysis project Ga0233423, IMG submission 180713) | Freshwater microbial communities from Lake Matano, South Sulawesi, Indonesia - Watercolumn_Matano_2014_112_MG | ecosystem: Environmental > Aquatic > Freshwater > Lake | place: Indonesia... | reverse complement strand
TTTATGCAATAGGAGTGCGCCAGCCATTTTTTCGAGGCGAACACACAGTAAGCATTACAGCAGCTATTACTGAAACATCGCAAAAAATAATTGAAAGAGCTTATGGCTGCAGAGACCTCATCTCTCCAATGCTTATTGCCTTGATTTACGATAATGAGAATTTTGAATTATCAACTATTCAAGAAGCTCTGCCTAAAAGTATGATAAGAAGAGTTGTTCTTTATCCCGCTTTTCCTCCAACCGAGATACCTCGATTTGAAGAAAAACAAGATTTAATCCCACATGATGAAGCGAGGATAAGAGCAATTCACAACTGTTTGCTCCAAAGTCAAAAAACTCTTTTAGAAAATCATCTTAACCTTATGGAAAGAGCTAGTGAAACCTATGGTTTAACTCTACCAGAATTTATTACAAAAGTGATGTTAAAGCCAAATTCCAAAATATTTACATCTAAGAAAGAAATAGAACAAAAAACAGACCTGGAGCTTCTTTTCTGCTTACTCAGAGGTCAACCTGTTGAAATGCATGGAGGAGAACCAATTTATCTAGGGGGGAATTGTGCTAAAAATAAGTAATGCATGGAAGTTACACAAATTCAATTTTCTTAGTTTCAATACTAAAAACTTATAAATTAAATAAACACATATTAAATAAGATGGCTTGGAAAAATCCAGCAAATCCATTTGAAGGGATTGCTCCTTTTCGTTATCACATAGAAAATACAGGCTATAGGCCAACAGAACAAACAGAAGAAAAACAAGTAGAGAGAGATATAAATAGATGGGTTGTTGAACTTTGTTCTATGTGGGGAGATATTAGGGGGTGGTGGTTATCGGGGGCAGTAGCTACTGCGAGATTGACAGAAACTTATCCAAGGGTTCCTACAAATACAGATATAGCTCTTTTAAGAGAGAAGATATATCTGCAACAAATGATTGAACATGCCGCAGCTCATAGCTTATTCTTATTCAGAAGAACAAGAGCATATAAGGGTCTTAAGGAATTGAGGCAGCCATGCGCGAAACGAGAAGTTTACTTCCCCGTTGGTTCTGCTGAAATTGATAAAGTAATCAGAGATTTTAGGAGAGATAGGAATTATCAATTTTGCCTTGTTGATAGAACAGGTCAAATTGTTACTCGCAATACAATGTATGACCGGATAAGGCTTTATCTTCATCATCAAGAAGGCAATTCTCTTATTTCAACTGAAGGTGATTTTGGCATTAAAAAAATAGATCCTCGTTTTCTTTCAAACGAAGAAGTTTATCGCGAAGACCGCAGGGCTGTCCGCATAGTTCATCCATTATATCTAAAACTTATTCAAGAAAGAATGCTGAAAAGTTGGCGTTGGCGAAGAAATCCGAAACATCGGCAGGATCTTGAAAGATTAGAGAAGCTTTTAAGTGACAAGCCAGAATACGCTGTATTGCCTGATCAACCGCGGGTGACTCCTGCTGTTTAGGAGAAGATTTAAAAAGCTTTTTTTATATCACATTTTATCCTACAATAAAATGATAAAGAAACAAAATTTAGAAAATTTTGATAAAGCAAGGATTTTGCTAGGAGCAAAATGGTAGAGAAAGAAACAAGCTTTGAAAAAATAAAAAGATTAATCTCGAATCAAGAGAACATTAGAAACATCGCTACATCTGCGCACATCCATCACGGAAAGACTGCTTTCACAGACAATTTACTTGCTGCCGCAGGAATGATGGCTGAAAAATCAGCTGGAGACCTCGAAGAGGGAATGGCTACCTGGCAACATGCTGACGAACAAGAGCGCCTATTAACTGTAGATGCAGCCAATGTTTCAATGCCGCACGAGTATCTTAGAAAAGAGTATTTAATCAACTTAATTGATACGCCAGGGCATGTTGACTTTGGAGGGAATGTTACGCGCGCTATGAGAGCTATTGATGGCACTTTTGTACTTGTTTGTGCAGTTGAAGGAATAATGCCCCAAACAGAGACTGTTTTAAAACAGGCACTGAAAGAAAGAGTTAAACCGGTCTTATTCATCAACAAGGTCGACAGACTAATAAAAGAGTTGAAAGTAACACCTGAACAAATGCAAGAAAGACTCATGAAAATTATTTCTTCGTTTAATAATCTAATTATGCAAATCGCAGAGCCGGAATATAAAGAAAAATGGAAAGTTAATGTGCAAGACGGTAGTGTTGCTTTTGGTTCTGCAAGAGAAAACTGGGCGCTTTCTGTTCCGTTCATGCAGAAAAAGAAAGTGAGTTTCAAAGATATCTATAAAATTTATGAACTCGAAGGCGAAGCTAGAAAGAAATGGGTCTGGGAGAATGCTCCTCTTCATGAAGTTGTATTGGACATGGCTGTCAAACATTTGCCAAATCCACTAGAGGCGCAGAAATACAGGATTCCTAAAATCTGGAAAGGAGATATTGAAACTAAATTCGGGCAAGATTTATTAAATTGCAATAAAGATGGAGAGGTTGCATTCGTAATAACGAACATCGTTATCGAACCGAGGTCTGGAAAAGAAATCGCCGCCGGCAGACTTTATTCTGGGACAATTATCAACGGCATGGAAGTTTACGCAAACAACGCGAAGAAAAAAACAAGAATCCAGCAGGTTCTTATTTATAACGGCATCAAGCCTGAACAAATGCAGACTGTTCCAGCAGGAAATGTCTTAGCCCTGACTGGTCTGAATGTTGATGTTGGGGATACAATCACCGTCTTGCCCCAGACTCCGTTCGAGGAAATAAAACATATCTTTCAACCAGTTATCACTAAATCAATAGAAGTGACTAGATCAGCAGATTTGCCGAAATTAATAGAGGTTTTGAGAAAAGTCGGCAAAGAAGACCCAAGTATCAAAGTTGAAATCAATGAAGAAACAGGAGAGAACCTTATTTCAGGAATGGGAGAGCTTCATCTTGAGATTATTGAGGGCAGAATCAAAAGCGAAAAAGGCCTGGAAGTTAAGACAGGACCGCCAATTGTAGTTTATCGAGAATCTCTTATGAAAGACTCTGGAAAAATTGAAATCAGAACTCCAAACGGACACAATATCCTATGGGTTAGTATGGAGCCTCTAGAAGAAGAAGTCTATAATGCAATTGAAAAAGGAGAAATCCCAGAATTAAGGCTCAAGAAGAAACCTGAAGAAATTTGGAAAAAACTTTCAGAACTTGGGATTAGCAATGATGAAGCCAGGCAATATCGAGAGATTTATAAAGGAAATGTTTTTGAGGACAGGACAAGAGGTGTTGTTTTGCTCGGGGAGATAGTTGATTCTATCATGGATGGTTGGAAACTCGTCGTCGATGGCGGTCCCCTGGCTAAAGAACCTCTAATGAAAACCAAATTTATATTGCACGATATCAAGATTCACGTAGATAATGTGCATAGAGGGCCAGCACAGGTGTATCCAGCAGTAAGGCTGGGAATGCACGAATGCATGAAAAAAGGCAGCGCGTCAATACTTGAACCAATACAAACTCATTTGATTGAAGCTCCTCTCGACTTTATGGGTGCGGTTACACAACTAGTTGGAAGTAAAAGAGGGATTTTAATAGACGTCCAGCAAGAAGGCATAGATATTCACGTCAAATCAAAGATTCCAGTAGCTGAGATGATTGGGTGGAGTAACGACCTGCGAAGCTCCACAGAAGGCAGAGGCGTTTCTTCTTTAATGGACCAGAATTTTCAGAAACTTCCTTCAGAACTCCAAATCGAAGTTATCAAAAAGATTAGAAGTAGAAAAGGCCTGGCAGAGAATCAGTAATTTTGCTTTAAATCTCTCTTTCATTGAAGAAGAATATACCTGGCAAATAAAATATAAAAAAAGGTTTATACGCAGTAGATTTAAACAAGTTTTCTCAAATCTTATTTTTTTTATGCCTTAAATATTCTAAGATAATCGGGATAAAAGACATCAGAACAATTACATATATCCAGAGAGTCAGATTTTTTTCTACAAACGGTAAATTGCCAAAGAAATAACCTGCAAAAAGGAAGAACATAATCCATGCTATACCCCCCGCGATATTATAAGTTAAAAATTTTGAATAACTCATTTTGCCAACACCTGCAACAAACGGGACAAATGTCCGTATTATCGGAACAAACCTTCCGAGGATTATAGCTTTGCCGCCGTGCTTTTTGTAAAACTCTTTGGTTTTTTCCAGATACTCTCTCTTAAAAAGCCTTGATTTTGCAAATACATTTTCTCCAAAATAATTGCCTATCCAATAATTTACACTATCCCCCAATACAGCTGCCACAGCTAAAAGAACAAAAACAAGAAATATATTGAATGTTCCCTGCGCTGAGAAAGTGCCAACTACAAATAGTAAGGAATCTCCAGGTAGAAAAGGGGCCATTACTAAGCCTGTTTCAAGAAATATTATGAAAAAAAGAATAGCATAAGTAAAAGTTCCGTAATTTTGCACAAGAATACCTAGGTATTTGTCAATGTGCAATACAAAATCAATTAAAAAGTTTATCGCCCCCATTTTAGTTTATGTTCAGCGAGGTTTATAAATCTAGCAGAAGAAATGGGGCTGCCCGGATTTGAACCGGGGTCGCGAGTACCCTAAACTCGAAGCCTAACCAGGCTAGCCGACAGCCCCTTCAGATAAGATATGAAGAAGATTTTTAAACCTTTATTGTTAATAGTTAATATCAAAGAGATTATGGAGAAAAAAATATCAATAGAAAAATGCAGCCATCACAAAGGTTGTGGATGCGGGGGAGCGATTTATGGTCTGGGATTTCTTGGCGCAGCTATTTATTATATTTCACATTCTGCAACTTTTTGGATGGGTGTTCTAGGTATACTTAAGGCCTTAGTCTGGCCAGCGTTTCTTGTATTTGAACTCTTAAAGTTTTTAGGAGCTTGAACTGAAAGTCTAAATCACTTTGGCACCAAGCGTTCTCTTAAAACCCTATAACCCCAATAAAACTAAGCGTTGTCGCATTTATTCTTAAAACCTTCTGGAAGACCGAAACATTTATAATTATAATAGTTATAACTATTATAAAGGATATAAAAATGAAAACAACTACAATTGCAGTTACAAGAGAAGTGAAAGAGCAGTTAATAGAATTTGGAAGCAAGGATGAAACATACTCAGAAATACTTGCAAGATTAATTGCGAGCGCGAAAAAAAGACAACTTCACGACTTATTAATGAGCGAAGAAGATACGGTCCCAATTCAAAAGGCGTTAGAAAATGCAAAAAAGAGATGGTCAAAGTAATCATCACCAATGCGCTTGAGAAGGAGATAAATAAGATATTCAAAAAACAGTCTATTGAAATATTTGAATTGATGCACTCCCTTGAAGATTCTCCTGGAAAAGGCAAAGTTGTCGGGCAGATTAGTGGAGTAGTTATCAAAGAGCTAAAGTTTGAAACATACAGGCTCTATTTTATCACCGATGGTTACAAGATAAAATTTTTAAGAAAAGAGGATTTGGACGATTTAATAATAAAGTTTGTAAGAATGTCAAACAAAAAAGACCAGCAAAAAGTTATTGACGAAATTAAAGATATTCTAAGAAAGCTGGGCGAAGAAGGATTTTAGCTTTCCGTTTTTCTCCTTTCCCCTCTTCTCTCTGTCCTCTCTTAAACCGAAAAGTTTAAATAATATCAACTGATATGATTAATACGAACGAACGATATGGCACAATACGAACAAGGTACAATAAAACAAAATGGAAGCACAAGTGAATATGCGAGATCACCAACACTTCAAACAGTGCTCATGGTCGAGAAGTTTATTGACAAGCATAGCGGAGAATACAAAAAAACAGAGCTATTCAACAATCTCCCAAGAAAAGTTATGTGGCAGACATTTCAGGTCATCATGGAATATTTAGAAAGCATACATAAAATAGGATATGACAAAGAGGATTTTGTTGTTTATATTTGGAACCCTGTTCTTTATGAAAAAGTCAAAAACAGGCCAGCAATTAAGGTATGAAACTGGATAAAATCGTTTTTGTAGACGAGGAGCTTGAGAAATGTTTTAATGAGTTGCCTGAATCCGACCCCATTAAGAAAGGAATAATCAGGGCAATCAGAAATATCGAAGAAAATGCGTGGGTTGGAAGAAATGTAAAGAAAGAACTTATACCAAAAACATTAATTGATAAGTATCGTATCACAAGCCTTTGGATTTATGATTTGCCAAATGGATGGAGACTGCTTTATTCTGTCGTTGGTGTTGAAATTGAGTTAATAGCAGTAGTACTTGATTGGATGGATCATAAAGACTACGAGAGATTGTTTGGTTTTTAGTTTTGTTCAAATCCCTTTACCTCTTCCTCAGATCTTTGGTCTGTATATTAAAGATTTATGTAATGCTTTACATTGGATAGAAAGTTTGGGACAATTTTAGCAATTTTATAAAATTCTTATTAAAGACCCGCGAAAAACATAACCTAAATCAGTCCTAGAAGCTTGATCTAAATGATAGTCAACTCTTCTTCCAATTAATGTCTTTGCCAATTCCCCTCCGATATTATTCAAAACTAATTCCTCAGGTATATCAAACTCCTCTGTTCTCTTAAATCCATCTACCAACAATCCATCAAATTCGCCTTCATAAGTAACTATTTTAACTCCTCTGCCCGTATCTTTATAATCTCTATCGATTGCAGGGTTTGCCCTTAAAGCTAAACCTTCCATTGCCATAGGATATTCTAAATTCCAACCTCCCCCTATATCGTCTCCAAATTCCTTCTTTGCTCTCAAGAAGAAAGCCCTCCATTTTTCAGATTTTGCGACTATTCTCTCTAATTCATTTACTGAAAGAACATTTTTTAACAATACGCTTAATATTATCTTGCCTTCTTGGTCTTCAATAAACCATTCTGCAACTTCGGGATTAAAATTACCATATGTGTTTCTTAAAGCTCTAGATTGTTGGTTCATTTCATTATATCTCTTAGAGTTTAATGGGTGCTGTAGCATTTTATTTCTAAATTCTTGAGTCACACTTTTTCTCGCAGCTCTAATAAAATGTCTAGCTATAACTCCTTGTATTATCCCAATTCCATGACCCGCATACCTTAAATATTGGACAGCAGATTTTGGTTTCTCGGTTGATTCAAATTCATTAACAAATCTCATAACAAACTTAAATTCATCTGTTTCTTCTATTTTAATGTCCACTTTATCTTTTCAAGAATTAGGCATCTCGAAGTCGCCATCGCCTCTTTAAAAGTAGCATCTGTAAGGTTTTTATACTTTTCCCAAATCATTCTTGTTCTCTTAAACCGCAACTTTATTTAACCTAAGATCTTAGGTTTCTCAATGGTTCAAAACACAAAAATTAAAGAGATTCAGTGCAGCTCAGCAATAGGTAAGTGTGGTTTTCCAGGAGGAGGTTTTGCAATAAATCCATATGTAGGGTGCGGGCATGGTTGTGCTTATTGTTATGCAAGATTCATAAAAAGATTCACAGGCCACGAAGAGAAATGGGGCTCTTTTGTTGATGCGAGAATAAACATCGCAGAAGTTCTTGAAAAACAGATGAAATCTTCAAAATATAAAGGCCAGCAAATCTATATCGGAACTGTAACAGACCCCTACCAGTCAGTTGAGGAAAAATACGAATTAATGAGAAAGATTCTCAGGGTTTTATCAAAATCAGACATTCAACTGAGTATTCTCACGAAATCAGACCTAGTTTTGCGAGATCTGGATTTACTAAAAAAATTCAAGAAAATAGATGTCAATTTTACAATTAATTCATTAGACGAAAAGTGGGTTTCGTTAGTTGAGCCAAATTCTTCAAAAGTTTTAAGAAGATTAGAAGCAGTCAAGAAATTGACATCAGAAGGGATTCAGGTTTATGCAATGATGGGTCCATACTGGCCATTTTTTACAGATGCTGAATCTTTGTTCAAAGAATTCAAAAAAGCAGGAGTAAACCAGATTTTTAGCGAGAGTTTTAATATAACCGGCGGCAATTTTACAGAAGTCGAAGAAATTTTGAAGAAAAATTACCCTGACATCCTGCCAAAAATGAAAGAAATTCTTTTTGATAAAGGTAAATTTGAAGAATTTTACACAGATGCTGAAAAAAAGATACAAAAACTTTCAAAAGAGTATTCTATCCCAGCTAATATCTACTTTGGCATCGGGCATGCGGCGAAGTTTAAGAAAAAATAAATTTGCTAAATTTTATAAATCTAAAAGATATCTGTTGGTATGGAAGAAATTCTTAAAGAGCTAAACATTTTCTTGAATGAAGCATCTCTTGCGACTTATGCAGGAGGCGGAGCTAAACTCGACCCTGAAAAAGCCGAAGCTGGAATGCAAGAACTAGAATACAAAGACAAGACCGGCAGATGGCACTACAAGGACAGTTATGCTGGTTTTTTTCAGTCTTGGGATAGAGAAGTTATTTGGTTTGATGGAAAACCATTTTGGTGCCAGATTTATGGCGGCGGAATGAAGAAAAAGTTTCATAAAGATGCAGAATTCGTCCATAAAACATTTTCTTTTTTAAAAAAAGCACTTTCCAGCACAAAAGAAGAAAATATTTTTCAGCCAAGAGGACCAAGATTCTTCAGCGATGGTGACTGGAAGTATGAATGTAAGTTCAAGGGTGACATAACAGGCTTTAAAGGAAATGAAAAGATAAAGTTTAAGGACAAAGCAGTATTCACGCACGAATTTGTTGGTGGGCTTTTTTTATATAAGGGCTAAACCTGTCTTATAGATAATTCTATTTGAGTATAATAAAATCATCATAATTCTCTGTAATCTCATCTGAATGTTCTCGGGCCGGTTGCTAGATCCTTGCTAAGTGCGAATGTTCGTACCAATATTAATATCTAATGATAATTAGCAATATTTATATACTATGAATTACATCATCTTCTATGGGGCTGAAGGAAAAAAGAGGGAAAGAGATAGACCTAAAGATTTATGGGCTTCTCCGCGAGGAGAATAGACCTGTTTCTACTCGGGAAATTTCTATGAAAACAAAACTTTCCTGGCACACAATTATAAACCACTGTTTAAGGCTTCAACTCTCTAAAAAGATTACAGGATACAAAATAAGTAACTTAAATGTCTGGCTTTTACAAGAAAAAAAGGAGAGAAAATGAAAAAAAAGTTTTTAATTTTTGTTGTTGGAATTTTTTTACTTAGTTTTATCAGTGCAGAGTCTGGAATAATAGTATTTCAAAATTCAACTTCTTCCCTTGCTTCAAAACCGCAATATCAAACATGGAATGAGACAAACTTCTCTTCAACATTGAGTGCAACAGATGTCCAAGGAACAATTAGATGGCTTGTTTTTAAGAATAATATTATCAGAAAAGAGCAGATTTTGGGAACTCTTGATAACGCAGATGATTTAAAAATCCAGTTTTATAATTCAACCAATAGCTGGACACAGGCGCATAACATGACTTTAACCTCTAGTGCCAGCACTACGCGAAGCTTTGATATCGCGGTAGAACAAGAATCTGGTGACGTTCTCATAGCTTATAATAATGGGGCGACAGGTCTATTTGCTTATAAAATCTGGAATGGAACTTCATGGTATAAAAATGGAAGTGTAACTCTAAACGCAACAGGGAAGATAAACTGGATAAAGATGGCATCTCAGCCATACAGCAATAATATAATGCTCTTAGCAGTCGATGCAAATTCAGAGCTGGATGCTGTTTTTTGGAACGGGACAGCATGGGGCAGGTCGCGCCAACTTGAAACTTCTCTAGAAACAGAAACAAAAGAAGACTTCGACGTTGAATTCGAAAATTCAGGTGATGCTTTAATAGCATGGGCGCATTCAACGACACCCGCCATAAAATATATTGTTTATTCAGATTTTACATGGAGTCAGATAAGCACGGCGCCAATTACAGAAGGACAAGCTGCGAATTTTCAGTGGATAAGATTGCGAAATTATCCAAATACAGACAGAATTATGCTCTGTGCGGTTGATGCAGACGACGACCTAAATTGCAATGAATGGGCTGGAAGTAATTGGGGGATTGCCAAAGAGATTGATACAAGCTTAGAGTACAGCTCTGCAAGTTCTCGGAATTTTGACATCGCTCCAGAGACATCTTCAAGTAGTTTCTTGGTAACGTACGGCGATCTCAACGATGATTACTTCTCAACAATTAGGTGTTTTGGCGAGTCAAATTGCCGGGCAGGGGTCTGGGAAACAAACCAAACTTTCTTTTCAGGAGTAGATATCGGAACAGATAGTTCTTGGGCGAGCCTGTCTTTTGACCCTGAAAACAAAGGGAAAATAACCACGATTATGACAGACCAAACAAATTTGCAGTGGAGAGCGAGAATTTCCTGTTCAAACTCGCCCAATTCCTGTTCAGCAGATGAAATGCCTGTTTTGCTTGCAAAATCTTCAAATAATAATTACGAATCTGCGATGTTTGTTTATCAAGGAGTTAGGCCGGCAATAGCAAACATAACCGCGAACCCAGTGATAGCTGCTTCAACTTTAATGACAATAACAGCTAACGAAGTTAGCGATTTAGATAATAACACCCTAAGCTTGTATTGTGCTTCATCGCCTCTGCCAACTTCTTCAAATACAATTTGCACAGAAGGGAACACTTCTCAAAATCCACCCTATCAAATGGCATGTTCTTATATTTCAGAGGCATTAGACGGAAATTACACAACCTATTGCAGAATTTACGATGGCAATTATTATTCTCATGTTGTAAACGTAAGCTATCAAGTTGACTCTGCCCCGCCGGTGATAGATTTAGTCTCTCCGTTAAATGCAAGTTACAATCCGGCAAATCTTGTCTTGATAAATATCACAGCAAATAAAGCATTGAGCTGGGCAGGTTTCAGTATTAACAGAGGAAATATAACTTCTTTAACACAAGCAACAGCAACAAATTGGTTTAATGTCAGCAATTTAGACAGTATAGACTAATAAAGTTTAGTATTCTAAAGTTACTCCATAAAGCTTATATACTTAACCTATCTAATAGATAGGTATGAAAAAAGTAAATATTGTAAATAAAACAA
>Ga0233423_10001678_pt1 | contig 11010 bp, 11 predicted proteins | sample Watercolumn_Mata_FD_180713 | JGI IMG/M metagenome (GOLD analysis project Ga0233423, IMG submission 180713) | Freshwater microbial communities from Lake Matano, South Sulawesi, Indonesia - Watercolumn_Matano_2014_112_MG | ecosystem: Environmental > Aquatic > Freshwater > Lake | place: Indonesia... | reverse complement strand
AGCGCAAGCCTCACTGAACGACATGGACTGGTTCGCATCGATTCGCAGTTCGATGTCATCGCCATGGATGTCGTAGAGCGTCCGGACGATTGTCGCAACCGCACTAGCAGCAGCAGGGTTCACTTTAAGCTTGAATGCCCGATATCCCTGTCTGTAGAGCGAAACGGTCCGGGTTACCGCGGCATCATGCCCTGCCGGAAGCAGCGCATTAACCGGCACGACAGCTGCCGACTCTTGTGTCGCAAGGCTGGGCATGGTGCCGTTTTCGATGGCCTCGTAGCTCAGCATTGCCATTTCAAGCCCGGTCCGTACGGAAGGCAGAAGCGGTCCGGCAAGTGCCTTGGCAAGGTCGGCACGATATCTGGTAAGCATCTCGACCGTTTGCTGTTCGGCGGCTTGCAGTGGTTCCTGATGCAGCCCGGGGAGGGGCGCAATCTCTCCGTATGCCGTGACTGCCATGTCACTGCTTTTCAGAGCCAGCACCAGTCCCTCCCGTTGCAGCAGCCGGCGGCCTTTGACGTAGACCGGCTCTCGGAAAGGGATGATGTAGTGGTAGAGATGTGAATATGCCGCGTTCAAGGGCGTTTCGGGAATTTCGAGAAATCCGGTTTGCGTTTTTCGACAAATGCGTTTTTTCCTTCCTGTGCTTCCTCGCACATGTAGTAGAGCAGGGTGGCATTGCCTGCAAGTTCCTGCAGACCGGCCTGTCCGTCACAGTCGGCATTGAGGGCCGACTTGAGGCAACGGATCGCAAGCGGGGAATTGGCGAGAATTTCCCGGCACCACTGGACGGTTTCCTCCTCGAGGCGTTCAAGCGGGACAACGGTGTTGACCAGACCCATGGCAAGCGCTTCCGCAGCATTGTACTGCCTGCAGAGGTACCAGATTTCACGGGCTTTTTTCTGCCCGACGAGGCGAGCCATATAGCTTGCCCCCCAGCCACCGTCGAATGAACCGACTTTCGGACCAGTCTGGCCGAATACGGCGTTTTCAGCTGCAATGGTCAGGTCGCAGAGCATGTGCAATACATGGCCGCCACCTATGGCATAGCCGGCTACCATGGCGATGACGGGCTTCGGGCAAGTACGGATATCACGCTGGAAATCAAGTACGTTAAGCCGGTTGACACCCTTCGCATCGGCGTAACCGGCATATCCGCGGATTTTCTGGTCACCTCCAGAGCAGAACGCCAGATCGCCTGCGCCGGTAAGGATCACCACACCGATTGCCTGGTCGTTTCGTGCATCCGAAAGTGCCGAGATCATTTCCTCGACCGTCTGTGGCCGGAATGCATTGCGGACTTCCGGGCGGTTGATGGTGATTTTTGCCATGCCTTCGGCTTTATGGTAGAGAATATCGGTGAATTCGCCCGCAGGCATCCAAGGTACAGCACTCATAAGGAATTTTGCTCTCTGGTTAACGAAAACAGCAGGCGGTCCATAAACAACTCCCTGTTTTCAAGATGCAGGGAATGACCGCACTGTGGAAAGATATCAAGACGGCAGTTATTGCATAAATTAACCATTTGACGGCCAATCTCAACATATTTGCCGTCTTTTTCCCCGGCAAAAAAGTCCAGGGGAACAGGACATTTTTCCAGTTCTTTCCATAGGGAAGGCTGGTTTCCCGTACCCAGCGTGCGCAGGCTCATTGCCAGATGCCCTGGCAGGTTTTTTTTTCTGGCGGCCAGCACTGAGGGGTACGAAGGGAGTCCTTTCAGTTCGGCAAAAAGCGGCATGTCGTACCATGCCTCGAGAAATGCATCGAAATCAGCTTCTATCCGAACGGCGAGCCGTTCGTCGTTCTGCCGTCTCTCGAGGCGTTCCTTCTCGGTCCTGAGACCGGGTGAACCCGATATAATGACGGCTTTTCTGAACTGTCGGGGATAACGCAAGGCAAGATAGAGCGCAATGCGTCCACCCATCGAATAGCCCGCCAGAAAGAGTGGCGAGGTCTGCATGGTTTCGATTGACTGGAAAAGCAGGAGCATCTGTCTTTCGAACGATCCACCGGATGCAGGAGTCTGACCATGGCCAGGCAGATCCGGAATGATGCAGTAATAGCGGTTTTCAAGTTTTGAAGCAACAGGATGCCATTCCTCCGAGGAGCCGAGGAAGCCATGAAGGAGAACGATTCCCGGGTTGTTCCGGGATCCCATGGTCAGTATGTGCTGATTTTCCGTGGCAGCCATCAGCGGGAACCGTCGCATGCTGCAAGAGCGGTGATTTCAGACTGGAGCGCCCGGTGCAGGCTTACATTTTCCTTCCGGTTGCTCCGGACTTCGATAATGCAGCTCGCACGGTGCTTCCTGCTGCTCAGGAAAGCTGCTTCAAATTCCCGGTTCGATGCCGGCATGCTGTACGGGATACCGAACGTTGCCGCCGCATCCCGGATACTGTAATTCTGGGGGGTGCCAAAATGCGTTTCGAAAACATCGGTTTCGGCAGCAACAGGCAGGAATGAAAAGATGCCTCCGCCATTGTTGTTCAGCACCACGATCCTGAGCGGTACTGAAAGTGGCGTCAGGAGGCAAAGCGCGTTGAGGTCGTGCAGAAACGCGATATCGCCGATCAGGAGGGTGACCGGTCTGCAGAGTCCTTCTGCAAAGCCTGCAGCAGTAGAGATAATTCCGTCGATTCCGCTTGCTCCCCGGTTCATTCCTGTCATGAACGCCGGACGCTGACAGGTGGCAGCGTACAGGTCCATGTCCCTTACCGGCATGCTGTTTGAAAGAAACAGCCCTTCGGTATCATCAATGAGCGACGAGGCTATTCTCGCTGCCGAAATTTCGGAAACCGGACCATCGGGTATGCAATAACGGTCTATCGCTCCGGCAGCGTTTGTGAAAAAGTTTTCGGGAAAAGGCATGCTTTCTGCCGGCAGCGGTTCACGGCAATCCTTCAGTGCTTCAGCAATCATTGCAGGTGAGGCCTCGATGCTGAGCGTGACGTTATGGTCCGGTCCGTAACGACCCGGATACGGCTTGACGACGATATGGTGTTGAGGATTCCAGCTTCTGAGGGCAGCTCCAGGTTGCCGTGCTATAATGGGCCCTCCGAAATGGATAACCGTATCTGGACGGAACCTGTCAGGAAACTGCGACGACTGGAAGGCAAGCTGGAGCGGGTGGAACGTTTGCTCGAGCCGCAGCCCCGAGGAGAGATCTGCGTAAAGAGGAATGTTGAGCGAACGGGCGAGATTTCCCACAGCTGCTGCTTCTGTCCGGTTCGCAAGTTTTCCGGCAATTAAAAAAGGGCATTCCGATTTGGCAAGAATGTTCCGCAGAAGGGTGATGCTCTCTCTGTCTGGGGAGCTTTCATGACGTACCTGTGGGCAGAGCGGACCGGGTCCGTCTATCCAGTCGGCAACCGGAGCAAGCCACGGATCGTGCAGTTCCTGAACGACCGGTTCGAAAGGTTCCCTGAACGGGACATTCAGGTGGACTGGTCCCGGCTGAAAACCTGAGGTTCTTGACACGGCATGATCGATCGTCGAGATAACCGATCGCAGCGGTATGTCGGAGGATGGTTCTGGAAGCCGGAAATTCCATCGGGTGTAAGTGCCGAACATGCCGAACTGCTGAATTGTCTGGTTTGCACCGGTTTCAAGCAGCTCGAACGGCCTGTCAGCCGAAAGGATCAGCATGGGTTGGCTGTCCATCGACGCTTCGACCACGGCAGGGTAGTAATTTGCCACCGCCGTTCCCGAAGTACAGATCAAGACGGCAGGCTTGGCTGCCGAACGAGCATAGCCGAGAGCGAAAAAACCCGCCGATCGTTCGTCGGGAAATATTTTCCACGAGGCGCCCGGATGACGTGCAACAGCAACGGTGAGCGGTGCGGAACGTGAACCGGGGGAAATGCAGAAAAAATCAGCTCCAAGCCGGACAAGCTCCTCGATAATGATCCGGCTCCAGAGAGAGGTGATTTCCCGGTTGTTCATGCGTGATGTCCCATTATTGCCATGATGTCCCCGATTTTCTGTTCAACTTCCTCCCACTCCATATCCGGATCGGAGCCTCTGACAAGTCCGGCTCCCGAGTAGAGGCTTGTGGTTTTTTCATTGACCAGCGCTGAACGGATGCCTACGGAGAATTCCGCACTGTCACGGCTGATCCACCCCACTGGCGCGGCATACCACCCTCTGCAGAAAGGTTCGAGATCCATGATGTGCTGCATTGCATCCTCTTTTGGCACTCCGCCGACTGCAGGAGTCGGGTGGAGGAGCGAAAGAATGATACTGTCGCTGCAGCATTCCGGTTTCAGTCTTGCCGTACAGCGTGTATAGAGGTGAGCGAGGCGGTTCAGCTGGAGGACCCGGAGATTTGCCTCCATTTCGACAGTGTCTGAAACCGGTTGCAGTTCCCTGTAGATGGTATCCTTGACAAAACCGTGCTCCCTGATGTCTTTTTCAGAATTGAGCAGCATTTCCGATGCCAGTATGTCGCCTCCGTTGATGGTTTCCTTCATGCAGGTTCCGGCAAGGGCTTCGGTGTGCATGACATAACCGTTCCTGGAGTAAAGCCGTTCGGGAGTGAAGCTGATGAATGCGCGGTTTTTTTCTGGTTCGAGATAGAAACGGTAGGTTGAGTTCTGCGGATACGGATAACGAACAAGATAGAGCATCGGTGAGAAGCTGCGGCTGAATTCAAGAACGGTCCTGCGGGCAAGCATGATCTTGTCCATCGTTCCTGATTCAAACAGCCCGAGGGCTTTTCTGCACTGTTCCGTCCAGAGGTTTCTGTCCGGCATACAGGTGATCTGCCTGATTTCAGGAAGCACCTCCTGTGTGGCGGCAGTTTCCGGCCTCAATGCATCAAGTGCCGCAAGCAGTTCCCCGGTCTTTTTCTTGAACTCGGAGGACGTTTCGATCCAGAGGTGGCAACTGATGTTGCAGCATTCGTTTTCGACAGTAATCTGGATCAGGGGAAGCACGAACATGAACGACGGGAATTTATCCCACGTTCCGTCCTGTATTTCCATGTTGTTGAACCGGAATCCGCCAACGTACCGGACCGAAGGGTCTTTCAAGAGAAGGTTTCTGACAAGCAACTGAAAGCTTTCCCCGTTCGGAACAACCTCGTTGTAGCTAATACTGTCGGCGGCACCTATTCCGGCAATGGTAAAGTTTTTTTCCCGGTTCATCCAGTACACCCTCGGAAAAATTTCCTGGCTGTCAAGCCACAGGAGCGGCTCTGAGGAGTGCAGTGACTGGCGGAAGGTATACAAACCGGGAGTTGTCGATCCGGTGGAAGTGGTGTATGCGAGAATCTCCTTGCGGAGTGCGGCAATAGCCCTGTCTATCGGCAACGGTTCCTGATCAGGTATGATAATGTTCTGCTGTTCACTCATAAACATTTATCGCCATTATGACATGCTCTGAAAGGTTCTGTTCCGGGTTTCTGAAGGGACCTCGTCCCGGGGTGTCCGTGCTGCCATTCTACGGTTTTTGGACGGCGCGATCAAGCCTGGCAATATTCCGGGCTGTCCGGCAAGGATAGCTCCTGTCAGCGTTCTCTGGTATCAGCCCGTTTAAAATGATTTTTCAGAGAGACGGCAAGATAATTGTTTTTCTTTACAAGCAACTCATAAATTTCTTCTGCTTCCTTCTGCCTTCCGGTGCGGATGTAACAGATTCCGAGATTGTAGTAGGCTTCGTCGAACGAGATGCTGTTTGCGACGGACCTGCGGTAGGCGTCAATAGCCTTGCCGTACTCCTGCATCTGCAGGAAGACGTTGCCAAGGTCGTAATTTCTCAGGGAATCGTCCGGAGAGAGCGCCTGGTATTTTTTGAAATACACCAGAGCGTCCGGATAGTTTCCCTGGTTGAAACAGGTCGCTCCAAGAGCAGGGAAGACCTTCTCGAAAGCCGGATTGACGGCGAGTGCTTTGCGGTAAGCCTCCTCGGCCTTGGGGTATTGCTGATATCGGGCATAGGCATTGCCCAGGCGAAACCAGGCTTCTGCATCGTCCGGCTTTTTCCAGACCTGCTGCCGGAGTGTGTCGATTTCCTTTGAGGCAGTTCCGGAGCATGATGAAAAAAGAACCATGCCTGCAATCAGGATGAGCAAGAGAAATGGCTTCGGTACTTCCCGGAAATGTTTTCGTATAGGAGTCATAGAAAATTAATATAATTACTCACGGAGTTATCTGCCAATTCCTCTTGTAACGGCAGCGTATCTCAGGACGTTTCCTTCAAAATCCAATACCGCTTCAATTATGAAAAAAGAATTCAGGGTTTCCGGCATGAATTGTACCGGATGTGAAATACTTGTGACAGAAGCGCTCGAAGAGATCGATGGTGTTGATGCGGTACGGGCGTCACATGCCGAAGGTGTCGTGGATGTCGAATATGATCCTGAAAAGATCGATGCATCCTCCATCGCAACCGTTATCGGTGCACAGGGTTTCAAGGTTATATCTTAGCATTCCACTATAAGTTGCAACAATCCATGGCTTGTGAAAAATCAGGACGCCTTGCTGTGCTTATCGATGCTGACAACACCCAGCCGTCCATTATCGAGGGTATTCTTTCGGAGATTGCACAGTATGGCACGGCAAGCGTCAGGAGAATATACGGGGACTGGACCTCTACGGCACTGAAAAGCTGGAAGGAACTGCTGCTTCAGCATTCGATTCAGCCGATCCAGCAGTTCGGGTACACGAAAGGCAAGAATGCTACCGACAGCGCCATGATCATCGATGCCATGGACCTTCTTTATACCGGGAAATTTGACGGCTTCTGTATTGTCTCCAGTGACAGCGATTTCACAAAGCTGGCATCGAGGCTGCGAGAGTCCGGACTGACGGTGTATGGTTTCGGTGAAAAAAAGACGCCGTCTCCCTTTGTTTCGGCATGTGACAAGTTCATCTATACCGAGCTGCTCCGGGCAAAAATCAACGAAAACGAGGTCATTGTCAAAAAAACCGCTGTGGAGCTTAAAATGGACAGCAAGCTTGTCAGGTTGCTCAGAAATGCTGTGGAATCCTCTTCCGACGAAAGCGGTTGGGTGCACCTGGCTACTCTTGGTGCAACCATTGCAAAGCAGTTGCCTGAATTTGACCCCCGCAATTACGGTTACAGCAAACTCGGCGAGCTGATCAGGGCAACTACCTTGTTTGAGGTCAACGAACGTCTGATCGGTGAAGGCCCTTCCAGAGCGGTCTATGTCAGGGATAAACGCAAAAAAAACGAATCATGAAACACGCTCATTCAAGACCATATTCCGTTTTCGGCAAATTTCCGATGCCTCTCGCTCTCTTTTGCGTCTTTGCGTTTCTTTTTGCTGGAAAGACCGTTTTCGCGACGGATATTCCTGGGTCGAAAGACAGTCCCCTCTTGAAGCGGTTTGCCGGATCGGAAATTATCGGTTATCAGGTGAAAGGTTTCGATGAATACGAACTGCAGACCTCCACGTTTGTTCGCTATAATCTTGAAACGAAAAAAAGGGAATTTGCCCGGCCACCCCTGAAACCAGAAGGCCGGTTGACGAGGATCTGGTATGAAGCTCCTGGAGATACCGGGGCTCTTGAGGTGTACCGTAATTATCTCAACGAGTTGCGTTCGAGCGGTTTCGTTATGCTCTATGATTCCCGCAAGGATCCTGCCGCAACAAAGTGGACGAATTATCTTGCTCCTTTCGGTGCTCTCGACCTTGCCACGAACAGAAGCAATTATGTGTTTTTTGCTGCAGAGAGAAGCGGAATCTGTGTCGCAAGTGCCAAAAAAAAGCGGCCTGAAGGGGATGTCTATGTCTATCTTACCGTCATCGAATGGGGAAAGGATGACCGGGTCTACAAGGCCAGAAGAGGTGCATATGCTGCAATTGACATTGTCGAAACCCGACCCATGCAGCAGAAAATGGTGACGGTGAGCGCCGATGACATGTCGAGGGCGATCGCTTCAAGCGGAAGCGTGTCGCTTTACGGCATCTTTTTCGATACCAACCGTTCAGAGATAAAGCCGGCTTCGAAACCGGCTCTTTCTGAGATTGCCAGGCTGCTGAAAAATCAGCCGGCTCTCAAGCTGCATGTCGTCGGGCATACCGATAATATCGGCGGCTACGAGTTCAACGTTTCGCTCTCGAAACGCCGTGCAGATGCCGTGGTCGCTGCGCTTCAGAAAGAGTACGGGATTGCCCCATCCAGGCTGACGGCTAACGGTGTGGCCTATCTGGCACCTGTGGCAGCGAATACGAGCGAGGCAGGACGGGCGAAAAATCGCCGTGTCGAACTGGTTCCCAGGCCGGGCTGAACGTGAAATGTTCTCTGTGCTGGTGAAGGCAGGCAGGAAAATGAAAAAAGCCCTGGATAAACAGGGCTTCTTTTGCGGAGCTGACGGGGCTCGAACCCGCGACCTCCTGCGTGACAGGCAGGCGCTCTAACCAAACTGAGCTACAGCTCCTTGCAGTGAGTTGTAAAGGTAGACAACCAAGGCGTTATATCCAAAAAGTTTTTTCCTTTTTTTTCTTTTTATATTAACTGCTTAAGGTTGCTGGACCTTGTTCCTGGGAGCAGGTTCTGCGGCCTTTCCTGATGCCGGATTTCATGCGGTCACGGTGTTTTTTTATTGCGTGATAACAATTGTTGCTGTGTCGTATCATGTTCCGGGCGCGAAATTGATGAATCATGAGTTTCTTGCATGCTGAGGGCAGGCCGGATTTCCGGAAATGCTGCCGGGCAGCCCTGTTCGTCGGACCACCAAAATCTTTAAAGTTAATACAGCTATGACGGCTACAGATCCCAGGAATTCCCTGTCGATTGTCGATAACCGGACGGGAGAAACCTATGAGGTTGCTATCGAGAACGGATCGATCAATACGATGGACCTTCGTAAAATCAAGGCGTCCGACGAGGATTTCGGATTGCTGGGCTACGATCCGTGATATCTGAACACCGCATCCTGCAAAAGCCAGATCACCTACATTGACGGTGACAAGGGCATCCTGCGCTACCGGGGCTATCCCATCGAGCAACTCGCCGAGAAGAGCACCTTTCTGGAAACCGCCTATCTGCTCATCAAGGGAGAGTTGCCTGACAAGGAGAGGCTTGCGGTATGGACCTACAACATCCGTCACCATACCATGACCCACAACAATCTTGTGAAGTTCATGGACGGCTTCCGCTACGATGCTCATCCGATGGGCATTCTTGTCGGCACGATCGGGGCGCTTTCGACCTTTTACCGTGATGCGAAGGATATCCAGAGCGAGGACTCCAGAAAATTGCAGGTCCGTCGCCTTATCGGCAAGATACCAACGCTTGCAGCCATGAGTTTCCGGCACAGTCTGGGGTTCCCCTATGTACTGCCGGACAACGAGCTCAGCTATGCCGGGAACTTTCTTTCGATGATGTTCAAGATGACCGAACTGCGCTATCAACCCAACCCGGTGCTTGAGCGGGCTCTTGATGTGCTCTTTATCCTGCATGCCGATCACGAGCAGAACTGTTCAACCAGTGCGCTCCGGGCTGTCGCCAGTTCGGGCGTCGATCCCTTTTCAGCCATCGCAGCGGGTTGCGCCGCATTGTATGGTCCTCTGCACGGTGGTGCCAACGAAGCTGTTATCCGAATGCTCATGAAGATCGGTTCTGTCGACAGGATTGCAGAGTTCATCAGGTCGGTCAAGGATGGAGAGGGGCGTCTGATGGGTTTTGGCCACAGGGTGTACAAGAATTATGATCCGAGAGCGAAAATCATCAAGGAAATAGCTCTCCAGGTGTTTGAGGAGACCGGCAGGAATCCCCTGCTTGACATTGCGCTCGAGCTTGAAAGAATCGCTCTTGAGGACGATTACTTCGTGAGCAGGAAACTGTACCCCAACGTGGACTTCTATTCCGGTCTGATCTACCAGGCGATGGGATTCCCCATGGACATGTTTCCCGTGCTGTTTGCTATCGGGCGGGTTCCCGGATGGCTTGCCCAGTGGATCGAGCATGTCAAGGATCCGGAACAGAAGATTGCCAGGCCCCGTCAGATCTATCTCGGCGAGGGACGGCGCGATTACATTCCGATGGAGGAGCGTCCCAAGATCCGTCTCGACGAGCAGAAGGCCGGAATATGCAGACTGTAATTTTTTCAGAACAAAATCCATATCCATGTCCGTAACAAGAGAAGATGTTTCCTATATCGCCGGCCTTGCCCGCCTGCGGTTCAGTGATGATGAAATGGTTACCATGACCGCCGAACTCAACAATATTCTCCACTACGTCGAAAAGCTTAACGAGATCGATACCGAAGGAGTCGTGCCGCTCAGCAGCATTCACGATGAAGCCAATGTGCTGAGAGATGATGTCGCAACGGGTTCCATTTCCACTGAACTCGCGCTGCAAAATGCTCCTGACAGGCAGGATCGTTTCTTCAAGGTTCCGAAAGTTCTTGGCTGAGGTTGGAGCGCATTCGTTTTTCGGAAAAAGAGGGGAGTCTTTTTCTGCAGGTAAGGGTGCAGCCCCGGTCTTCGCGAAGCAGGATATGCGGCGAGTACGACGGAGGCCTGAAAGTCGCGCTGAAAGCTGCGCCGGTTGATGATGCTGCAAACAGGGAGTGCTGTGCTCTTCTTGCAAAAGTGTTCGGTGTTCCGCCTTCCATGGTGCATATAGCCGCGGGGGCGACATCGCGGAACAAAACCGTCCGGATCGAGGGGGTGAGGACCGCTCATGCGGAAATGGTTCTGAAGCAGCAGCTCGGTCCGGGATGAGGGCAGTCGTACAGCGGGTGGTTTCCGCCTCGGTAACTGCCGGTTCCGGCAGGCATGCCGCAATCGGCCCGGGTCTTCTGGTTTTGCTTGGCATTGCCCCTGACGATACCCGGATTGATGCGGAATGGATGGCCAGGAAAATCGTTCACCTCAGGATTTTCGATGATGCTGAAGGAAAGATGAACCTTTCGGTGCTGGATGCCGGAGGGGAAATCCTTGTGGTTTCCCAGTTCACGCTGTACGGCGATACACGCAGGGGCAACCGTCCCGGGTTTTCCGGTTCAGCAGGTTTCGAAGCGGAAAACCAGGGACGGTTG
>Ga0233423_10001677_pt1 | contig 11011 bp, 13 predicted proteins | sample Watercolumn_Mata_FD_180713 | JGI IMG/M metagenome (GOLD analysis project Ga0233423, IMG submission 180713) | Freshwater microbial communities from Lake Matano, South Sulawesi, Indonesia - Watercolumn_Matano_2014_112_MG | ecosystem: Environmental > Aquatic > Freshwater > Lake | place: Indonesia... | reverse complement strand
GATCGACGAGGCTTTAGGCCATCGGTAGAAAACGCGTGCACGACTCCCAGAGGAAAGGCACGATCGCATCCTGACCCACATCGAACTGGTCCATCAGGAGCTCGGCAACGCCGGGCACCAGCGACATCTTGCCGCCGGCCTCGGGCTTGAGCGACATGGCCGAACTGACCAGATTGCCCATGATACCCTGGGCTTCCTTGAGCAGGCCAAAGGCCACCAGCCGCTTGCCTTGCGCACGGCCACAGCTATTGGCCACCATCATCCCATCGGACAGATCGCGCTCTGCCTGGGCCATGCGAGTCTGCAAGGCGGTGAGCCGCTTTTGCAACTGGTCCAGATCGAGAGTCTGCGTGATAGAAAGTACTGCTGTTGCGGTTGTCGTCATAAAATTGAGGATCCCTTTCGAATGTTGATTGCGATTACTTGCTGCCCTTGAGCAAGACCGCCGCTACAAAGGCCAGGATGCAGCAGAAGCCGCCGATGACAAAGATAAAGATCAGACCCTGGATGTAGGCCGCGACAAAGCTGATACCCCAGAGGAGCGCCGTCGCAAATGCACCGATGGGCGCCGAACCGACTGAGGGCACAGCCGCGCTGTCGAGCATCGAGAGCAGGCCGGCGTTGAGCGTTGCCATCACCACCGCCCAGAGCACATCCGCGTAGAGCGCAAAGCGCACCACCTTTTGCGCGCCAGCAGGCATCTTGGTATAGGCGAGAAGGCCGATGAAACCAAAGACGCTGCCGACGACCATAAAGATCGCGCCCTGGAACATCGCGACGAAGAAGGTGACGATCCACGCGGCGACACCGGTGGTGACGGTCGCTGCAGGCGCCGAGCCGGCGACCTGGCCGACTGCGCTGAGCAGGCTGAAGCCAAACGTCGCGACAGAGATCGCCCACACGACATCGAGCACGAGCGCGGTCAGGAGGACCTTGCCGAGGAGACCGGACTTTTCGGATTGGGTCATGCCATTCATAATCATGTCCTTTGATTTGGGTTGACTGCATGAGCCGCGCTAAGCCAGACCACATCACAAACCGGCCACCATCGCAAAGACCTTGTCTTTAGAGCGAATGGTTTAGAGGATCGATGAGGCGGTGATCTGAGGTGTGATTTGTTTTTTTGCTAAAGCGAGGCAAGACAGTTACGCCTGCAAACTAGCAAAGGCAGCATGTGCGACTCTACATATATGAGCTAGTTTTGACGTTACGTTTTATTGTTCGCGCGGGCTTTGCTAGCCAGGACACATAAGTAAATAAAAGCGCAAAAAGCCCGCCGGGACTTATTTAGCAGAAAGAGCTGGCGCGCTGCGCCACTATATGCAGAAAGAGCTGGCGCGCTGCGCCAGCTCTATTCTACTTCCATCCCCCGATGAATCTATCGGTTTGCCTCGATGCTCAGTCTCGGCCCGTGCTCATATGATGCGAGACAAAAATAACAAGGCCATAACAGAACAAATATTTTCACTGTAATGCAGTTGTTATTTTCGCAACCTAGATTGTCCTCACGAAGCGATTTACCAGACCACACACAACGCATCACTAGAGGAGTTTTCTCATGCCCGACACTTTCCGCCCCCAAGACCAAATCATCGATCCCGTAGCCAAGGCTGAGGATCTCTACAACGATTACCTCGCAGGCGGCTCCAAAGCAGCATCGCGTAGCCTGAGAGAAGACTTTGCCAACTCCGCTCAAGTGATGAGCCCCGAGGAGCACAACAACTACTGGAACGGCGTCTCCAAGGCCATGGCCGACACCGGGCACCTCCCCAACATCACAGTCGCCTATCTCAAAGAAAACTTTTCGCGCCTGGACCTCGATAACTCTGGCACCATTTCCAAAAGCGAAGTAAAGCAAATGGAAGCCAACGGCGGCCTCGACAAGATGATGGCCCGCACCATGATGAAAGACGTCCCGGCTGTCGGCGACGAAAAGACTTTTTACGACCAGATCGCCAGCAAAGGCAAGGCCTGGCAAGTCAACCCCAACGAGATCGAATTGCACGACCTCAACAAATGGGGCCGCCAGCAACACCGCGCCGAGCGCCGCGAACACAGACAGGACAAAACCGCCGAACAAGCCGCACCGCTCTACGACAATAACGAAGAGCTCCTGCACCACCTCGACAACGAACACCGTCCCGATGGCTTTATCTCGCGCAAAGACATGAAGACCTTTTTGAAGCATTATCAAGAAACTCCCGGCGAAGGTATCTACACCAAGGACAATGCCGAGTTTGTCAACGATCTGCTCAAAGGCAAGCTCGACTATATCAAGCACGGTCGTGGAGGCATCTCATTTGAACGTCTCGATCGCAAGACCGGCGACGACAGAGAAGTAGCCGCCTTTAAACCCACCCTCAGCCCTGACGAAATCGAAGCCAAGCCCGAAAAAGTCGACACCGCTAAAGAAAAAGAACCAGTCAAGTCATCCGAGCAATGCGTCGACGAGGCAGTCCGCAAGCAGATCGACCAGATGGCCACACTGCGCACCAACGAAGGCTACAGCCACGTCGCCTGCCGCCTGCTCGGCATCACAATCGACGGCAAGTACAGCCCTGACGAAAAACGCGACATGACAGTGCTGAGCAACCAGCTCAAAGACACTTTCAACCGCTCCAACACGCACCGCCTGCTTAACGGTTCCGTCATCCCTGTAAGCGCCAACCTCGACAAGCTATGCGCCTCCAATCCTAAATTGGCCCGCCGTGTAGACGAGATGCGCCGCCAGGCCGAATGGTCTCTCGAATAAACACAAAGGTTTTACTCCTGCCCCAAGCCCAAAATGGCTCCAGGCGTCTTCTCCGAGGCGCAGGGAGCTATTTTGCTTACCTAGATCAATCTCAGCTCTAGGGCTCGAACCTGTAGCCGACACCACGGATGGTTTTGATGAAAGGCAGCTCGTCATCCAGGTCGATCTTTTGCCTGAGGCGCAGCATCGTCGTGCGCACTGTCTCTATAGAAGCCTCACCATCGGTCGGCCAGACCTTGTTGAGCAGCTCATCGCCACTAAATACTCTCTGAGGATTGCGCATAAAAAGCTCGAGCAGACTAAACTCCTTAGGATAGAGTTTGACGTCCTTGCCTCCGAGCTTGACCAGATGTTGCACTGGATCGAGCACCAGATCGCGCGCCTGGAGCGGCTTATAGCTTGCCTCAGCAGGGCGACGCAAGAGCGCACGCACACGCGATAGCAGCTCGCGTATATCAAAAGGCTTAGTGAGATAGTCATCGGCACCAGCATCCAGACCAGTTACCCGATCGGCCACAGCACCACGGCCGGTGAGAAACAATACCGGAGTCAACTTGCCTTGCGCTCTAAACTCAGTGCAGATATCCACACCCTCGGCATCGGGCAATTGCCAATCGAGCAATACCAGATCGTAGTCGACGCTCAAGAGATATGATCTGGCACTGGCACCATCATGCACCATGTCCACCACATATTTTGCATCCTGCAAGGCATCCTTGATCACGGCTGCAATCGACTGATCGTCTTCGACTATCAATATCTTGGCCACGTGTCTCCCTCTATTTGCTCGCTCTAGCTCATCGCTAATGATATAGGAAAAAATGTTTTACAAGGTCGGTATAGCACCTCAGCCTCCGGAGTTACCTCCGCGACAAGACCTTCAATATGGGTAGCTGCAAAGCAATATTGGCCCTACGATCAATTGAAGAATAGACTTAAAGCAGACAAGCGTTATTACTAATAGTGGCAGTAGCTGTGAAAAAAAATTTTTCCGTCCTATCTTGTCTTGCACTACTCCAGGTTGCAAGTTCTGCTTTTGCGGAAGAGTCTAAGCAACAGACAGAGATAGACGCCGATGTCCGTAAATCAACAATTACCTCCTACGAGCCTACTTATGCACCAGAATTGATTGAACTCAAGAATGGCAAGGGCTGCACGGGGCTATCCAAGCCGTTTGAATACAAAAGCGGTCCAAGAATTGTAGTAGGGAGGGATAAATCTAATTACGGTGTCCTAAATCCGCAAGAGCCAGAGTACCCAAAGAGTCAACCGCTGAAATCCTTATCTTACGAAGAAGCCATCGAAATATTCGGCCATGAAGTTAGCGACAAAGATGGGGTGAAAAGTTTTCCTCTCATGTTGCAAACTTACTCACTCGAATATCGAAGGAAACATCAATGCCTTTTGGAAGCCAAGTTTGAGAATAACGTTTTAGGCTCCTATAGAATCTCCGGTGAAATGTTTCCAAATACAAATTGGCAAACGGTCAAGTAGGAAGCTACAAAATTAAAAGGCCGTGTTTTCATGACGTTTAACCAAAGTTTCGAAAAACCACATATTGCATGGTCCCGGCCCAGGCTGTTTAGTAGATTTGCGATGCGCGAGAGAACAGCAACATGAACAAGCTTTTTATCGGAAACGGTATTTTACTCATGGTTCTAATGGGCTTTCAACAATGGTTTACTTGTTATACAGGATTTTCCCGCGGCGTCTCTGTTGATCTGTTTGGGGAGAAAATTTTCTTGGAAGTTCTCCAGGTAGAAATCGTCAAGCGATTACCCTTTGTCTTCGCGGCTATTGCCCTAGTTTCGCCTTTTATCATGATTCGGCGGAAGCGATTATCATCGCAAACAAAAACCGAATTTGAAAGGACGGTGAGAAAATCTGCTTCCAGAAAGATCGCTGAGATTGCAGTCAAAGCAAGCCACTTTTGACGCCTTAAACAGTTTGCTAAAAGGTACTTAAACGCCCGGCCGGGTCTTGACCGATGGCTCAAACTAACCAAGGGCGCTCCATGGTGTGAAAACCCAACACCCGTCATTTAATCGAAATTTCGAGGAATACCCATCGCAATTGAAGAGCTCTGAATCCAAAGTTAGCAAGCCACTCTTGAGGATGTACTCATTTTTGAGTACAATATCTGTTATCACTGCTCATAAGGGTTTCAGTTGGAAGTAATCGGCGAAGACAGCCTTAAACAGTTTGCTAAACGGTATTCAAACGCCCGTCCGGGTCTTGATCGCTGGCTCAAACTAACCAAGGGCGCTCAGTGGAAGTCCCTACAGGACTTGAAAGCCACCTTCCCGGCTACCGACTACATCCCGCAAAACCAATACTGCTTTGACATTGGAGGCAACAATTACCGGCTTTTGACCGCTATCTCATTACAGCTAGGCGTGGTCACTGTGCTGGACTTCATGACCCATGCCGATTACAACAAAAGAAAGCTCAACACAAGGTAAACACCATGGATGCAAAATACTTAGAGCTGGTCGAACGCTTCCCGCTCCTTCCAATCACTAATAAAGACGAGCACAAAGCGGCAAAAGATATGATCCTTAGCCTGACTGGCCGTGATGGCGAGCTGTCATCGGTTGAGGTTGGCTACGCTAAAGTCTTGGTTCATCTCATCCAGTCGTATGAATCCGCCCAGGTCGGTAATTTCTTTGACAGCGTGACGGGATCAGATGCTCTAGAATACTTGCTAAACGAGCACAAACTGACCCAGACCGAAGCGGCCGACATTGCCGGAGTTTCAAGGCAGAATTTGCATGATTTTCTAAAAGGTCGTCGCGGTCTGCCTAAGGATGCCCGTCTGCGCCTTGCCAAACACTTCAAACTTGATGCTCATGTCTTTGAGTTTTCCAAGGAATTGACCTCGATTTAAAAATGATTAGCTACGCCAATTAAAAGAAAAACCTGACGAGCGCGCATAGGTGGACGAACTGGCGCAAAAGCTGATTGCAGATGAAAAAAATGCAGCGTAAGAGGTCTGTAAACGCGCTACTCATCAACGAAAACGAGCCCAAAAGCTAGCTACTATCTAACTGCCTGCAGCAGTACTAGTAGTCAACGCAGTAGGACTATCTCTTTCCGGCGATGTAGTGCAGAGCCAATAAGTCTCGAATAACGAGCCTAAGGAGCAGCTAAAAGAGTATATAAAAGCAGCAGCGAGACAATAATGTGATCAACAATAGAGACGCCTAGCAGCTTTCCGGCATCGATAAGCGTTTTTGTCGTCTCGACGTCTTGGGCGCTGGGCGTCAAAGAGCCTTCCGAGATGACAGCCAGCCGCCAGCTGCCTTTGGTAAAATTGCCCATATCTCATGCACAAGCAATCATCATTTCTCCTGGCTCTCCTCGCAACCGCATCCACGATATCGTGGGCGAGCTCTGCCGTGGCGGCACCCGCCGCTGCCCCTCCTGCCGGCGCAGCAAAAGCAACAGACAATCTCGACTGCTACAAAATCGAGCAACAAAGCTTTGCCCAGGGCAAGCACACCGCACTCGCGGGCAAGGCCGGACTGCGCATCGATTGCCCTTCCCGTGGCTATACCATCATCTGCAAACCACCCAATTGGCGCATGTACTGGTTTAACCGCAAGACTGGCCGCGTTTTTGAACGCGACAAAAACACCTGGGTGCGCGGCACCGCCATCAACGTCCTCAATCTACTCAACGACCGCGTCAACGCCATGCAAGTAGTGGGGATCAAGCCAACGACCTTTCTCAAGCAAGATGCCGTACAGCTCAAGATGCTGCAAGTAAGAGAGCGCAAGGCAGAAAAAGGAGAAATAATCAGTGAACGCGAGTTTGGCAAATACATACTGAGCGACAAGTATCAATTGCCGCCGGAGATCCTCACTGCCTTTGCCCGACTCTACGAATTGCCGCTGGTCGATCGCAAGTACGGTTTGCCGTTGAGATTCGAGTTTACCAATATGCGCGTGGATAAGAGCTGGGAGCTCAATACTCTGTCCATAGACAAGACCACATTTAAGCCGGGTGATCTCGACGTGCCTCGCGGCCTGACCCAGGTCAAGTCACAGGCCGAGATCCTGACGGACCCCAACGAGCATGGCCTCGAGGATATGTTTCGCTCGCGGCTTTGAGCACTGTCATGTAAATGTTATTTTGGCTGATTACCCTGACAAGGTAATCAACCAGGGTACACACATGAGCGAAATGTCGATCTATGATTTTGCCCAGCAATTGACCGCAATTGCTCTAGATATGCCGGTCTTGATCGTCGAAACGGCAGAGCCGAGTCCTCAGGAGCGCCTCGCCTCCTATCTCGCAGTCGCCAGCCGCGCCAGTGAGCCGCAAGTCATGGAAACAGCATTTGCACTGGCCCTGCGCACAATGCGCTCGATATATAGCGCCTCCACCCTTAATACCATGCCCACGGCCCTCAAGCTCAAGGCTTGCGAGACGCCGATGCTGGCACTGGCCTTGGAATACTCCGCCAGATCGCCTCAATGGCAGGCCCTCATAGTGCGCATGATGCATGACAATGTCGAGACCGGCACCGGCCATCTCAGCGTCAATCGTGCCAAGCAAGCAATCAAAGACATTGCCAAGCAAGCCGGGTACAAGCAGATCAAGGCAGATCTCACCGATCACGACCCATCGGTACGCAAGGCCGCCATCATCATGCTGGGCTGGCTCAAAAACGAAAAATGCGTCACGCCCTTGCTCGACGCCTACGACTCCTTGCCTGAGGACGAAAAGCAATTGGTGATAGCGCAATTGCAAGAGCACTATATGCACAAATTGCCGTTTTATCTAAAATGGCGCGTCAACAAGATCCAACCGGAGCTATTGGCGCTCATCACCTGCGCTTGAGCGCAAACCAAAAGACCGAGCCGTTTGGTTGATTGTCTAAGACGCCCATCTCGCCATCGTGCAACTGCACGATCGAGTGACAGATGGCCAGACCAAGTCCAAAGCCTCGCTTGGCGTCGCGAGCAGAGTCGGCCTGCTTAAACCTGGCAAAAATGGCTTGTTTGGCCTGATCCGGCACACCCGGACCCTGATCGGCGACGGCAAAACGCAGATGCGCATCACCAGTGGTGGCGCCAGCATCTATCTCAGCGATCGATATCTTGATGGTGGAGGCCTCAGGTGCATATTTTATGGCATTGGACAAAAGATTGACCAAAACCTGACCGATCAGAGACCGATCGCAATAGACAGAGTCGTCGGTAGTCTGGTCGGAAAGCTCAAGCTTGAGCCCTTTTGCCTCCATTAAGGCCTGCACTGCGATCAATGAATCATCAATGAGTGCACGAGCGGAGCCCTGCTCGCAGTCAAGCTGCGTCTGCCCTTCCTCGAGCTTGTCCAGGGACAAGAGATGCGTCACAAGCTGCAACAGTCTTTCGACATTGCGTTCGGCCATCTCCAGGCGCTGGGAAAGCGCATCGGATGGTGCGCCACCATATTTGCCCATGCGAGCCATTTGCAAGATACCCGAGATGGTGGTGAGTGGAGTGCGCAGATCATGGCTCACCATCTGATAAAAATCGCGTTTCATCTGCTCGAGGCGAAAGCGCTCGGTGATATCGTTAATGGTGGCAAGCAGGCGGTCGCCATCAGGACCTTTAAACGTAGTGATCGAGACTTCGACAGGGACGTAGTCTTTTTGCTGCGAGACGGCCTCCAGCGCAAGCGGCTTGCCTGGTGTCGCAGCCAACAAGCGCTGCATAAAGTCGCCCTCGCCCCGCGAAGACTTGCTAAAGAGTCTTGCTATCTCGACCCCGGCAAGCTCGTCTGGCTTATAGAGAAAAAGAGCCTCGGCGGCAGGATTGATCGACTCGATACGACCGTCGGTATTGCAGACCACTAGAGCTGCCGGCACGCTGTCGAGCACAGACTCCAGTCTCTCTGCTCCTTCTTTGAGCATTGCATTCATGAGTTTTTCTTTGCTGCGCGCTCGCGAAAGATCCCGTGCCATTTCTCTAAACACTCTATCGAGCTCCGCTACCTCGTCATCGCCCTCGGCTTCAGGCAGGAGCTCAGCATCGGTCTTGATGCGCCGAGTGTTTTCTTTAAGCACGTCAAGCCGTCTCACTGTGCCTCTGACAAAAAAGACCATCAATAAGAGTGCCACCACTATATCGACGACGACGGTCAAATCGGTGATCTGTCGCACGCGGGTGCGAGTGTCACGCTCGCGGCCAAGCGCACTGGAGACTTTTTGCTCTTGTTGAAAAGCCGCGTTTTGCAAGGCTAGAAAAAACGCGCGAGCAGAATCACGCAGCCTGACATTGACCTCGAGCCCCTCAAAGATGGTAGCGATCTGATTGTGCGCATCTGGATTAAACTGTGATTCGCGAAAAGCCTTGAGAAACTCAGCGCACATTTTTTTGAGATTGGCTGCAGTCTCTTTCTCGTTTACTCTTTCAGAAAGTATCGCCGCCAACTCATCGGTTTTCTCTTTGATCGTGGAGAGATAACGCGGAAAAGACACCTTGTCCGGAGAGCGCCCATACATTTTTTCTTGCATCATCGACTGAAAGCCGAAAAAACTCGCAAGCAAAAGACCGTTTACGCGAGTTGCGATATCCCGGCGCAAGTCTAATTCGACTGTCTCTGCCTCGAGCCGCGCTAGATCGTTGACCACTTGCGCATATACGCAACCCTGTATGGCCAGGGGCAAAGCCACCATCAAGAGTCCTTTATGTACGAGCTTGAGTGGGGGCAATCTGAGCATGGCCTGATTATAGCCTATGCTCGCAGACGCTGAGTTACTTAACAAAAGCCCGCGATGGTGATTACCGCAAGCTTTTGCTTGTCAAAAGCAGGGGCGCGCTCTGTATGGTGATAGATATTCTGTTTTTTTCGCACCAATCGCATCGAGGCAAATCGCACGCTTTAAAGCACCATCTGCAGCAACTATCGCAAACATAAGCTTTTTACCTGCATGCTTAGGCCTGTGACAAAAAACCGGATTCAAAAATCTATTTGTTTCATCTCAAAAATTTCAAACAATGAAAACTTCAAGCAAAAAATCTAGACTGTTCGGTTATCAATTGCTGGCACAAATCGATCCGTTCTTTTTAGAACCTGGCGAACTCGAAGCAGCTCGCCTGCAGCACGAGCAATTAGCGCAGCTATTTGAGGGTGAAGCCTTTGGCAAAAACCCACGTCTTGGCTCCTTTGTCTCAGGTACCGTACAGGGCGTAGACGACAAGCAACTCTACATCAAGATCGAAGGACTCAAACACGATGCGATCTGCCCGATCAACGAAGCCGGCGATCTGATCGGTGCAGCAAACGGCACCAGGGCAGAGTTTTGGGTGACCGCGACTAGCGAATTACAGCAGCCGATCGCCATATCCAGAGCAAAAGTCGGTGCGTGGCAGGCCGTAGAGGCAGCGCGTAGTGCAGGCCAAACTGTCGTAGGGCGCGTGTTTTCGCTGGCTTACGACCGCCGGAGCCGCCGTCCTGTTGGACTGCGCATCATCTTTGACTCACCTGAGTTTAAAGGCATCAGAGGCTTTGTACCGCAGTCGGAGATCGACCGCAGCGTGCGCGCCGAGGACTTGCTGGATACTCAGATCGAGCTTGATATTTTGGAGAGCGATGCTACCAGGGGCGGTGAGTTTGGCTATCTGGTACTGAGCCATAAAGCAGTGCAGCAGGCAAAGATCGCCGATCTGATCGATGCTCTTGAGCCAGGAGATGAGGTCGATGCGGAAGTAAAGGCATTTTTTAAAGCCAATCCCAACGATCGCGATGAGTCGGTAATAGTAGATCTGGGCAATGGTCTGACCGCTATGATCCACAGGTCTGAGATCGCCGGCTACCCTAGCGTGCAGGCGAGACAGGCGCTGGCTATCGGTCAAAAAGTAAAGGCCATCGTCACTCGCATCGATAGCGAGCGTGGTCGCGTAAGCGTATCGACTAAAGCCATGGCACGCAAGATCGCCGTGGATATGCTACAGGTAGGCTTGATCGTAGAAGCGCAAGTGATGCGTAAAGTAGAGTTTGGTGCCTTTGTCAACATCGGTGGGGGTATCGACGGCCTGGTGCACAACCTGGATCTGGCCGAGACCACCAAAGGCAAACGCGAAACCATCGAGATCGGCCAAACTATAAAAGTAGTAGTGCTGGGTTTTGAAGCAGGCGGTCAACGCCTGTCGCTGGGCCGCAAGCAATTGCCGGCCGAGATGCTCTAATAGAGCAATTGTTTTTGTATTAAATGTTTAACCAGCCCGTACACCGCAAAACAGCCTGCAATCAGGTGCGGTGTCCGGG
>Ga0233423_10001676_pt1 | contig 11014 bp, 10 predicted proteins | sample Watercolumn_Mata_FD_180713 | JGI IMG/M metagenome (GOLD analysis project Ga0233423, IMG submission 180713) | Freshwater microbial communities from Lake Matano, South Sulawesi, Indonesia - Watercolumn_Matano_2014_112_MG | ecosystem: Environmental > Aquatic > Freshwater > Lake | place: Indonesia... | reverse complement strand
TGTTTTATGTGTCAACTTTCACACAAATTTCATGCAGGTTTCACACTATTTTCACCCCAGGATTGGGAAGGTTGTGCTATACTTCAATTGCGATTTGATACGTTTTTAATCGCTTGAATGAGCTTGAGCAATATCACAGAGGGAGACATGGCTTTACTAAGGGCACGAGAGGCAGCGAAGTATTTGAATGTCAGTCTGGTCACCTTGTACAGGATCGAGAAGGAAGGGAAGCTGACGCCTTTCCGAACCTCTGGAGGGCATCGCCGCTATAGCCTGGCCATGCTCAACGAATACCTGGAGAGCAGCCGACAACGATTCCTGCGCGAGACACCGTCAACCAAGCGCGTCCAGAATCCTCAGGAGAAAAAGTTGGCGGATAGAACGGTGAGGATTCTCGTGGTGGACTATGAACCACACACCATTGAGTTGATCACCAACGCGTTGCATGACGATGACCATGCCTACGAATTCGCTTCCGCCAGCAGTAGCTACGAGGCCGGTGTTCAGGTGGTGGCCTTCAAACCGGCGCTCATCATTCTAGGCAAAACCAGGCCTGCGACCGACGGATATGAGATCTGCAAGAAGATAAAGAGCGATCCTCAAACGGAGCATATCCAGGTCCTGGGGATCGTTGGGTCTGGAGACAATGGGACAGTCGAAGAGATGCTCCGCTGCGAAGTGGATGGTTGTCTGATCAAACCACTCCAGACTGAGGCACTCCAGCGATCGGTATGGGACCTTACCCATAGTCGGTAAATTGGGAAACTGTTAAGTCGGTAGATTGGGAAACTGGTAAATTGGGAAACTGGGAAGGCCTGCCCGATTTACCAATCTACCAATGTACCAATCTACCAATTCTGAGGACACACAAGGTGACAGACACAGAAAAAAGCAAAGAGCAACTGACAAATGAATTAGCAGTATTACAACAACGGCTCGCCGAATTGGAGGCCGCCGAAATCGCGCGTAAGCAGGCAGAGAAGGCCCTCAAGGAACTCCTGGGGAAGATCGAGCGGGCAAAGCAGGAATGGGAATCCACGGCCGATTCGCTCTTGGAGCTTGTTTGCCTGGTGGACTACCAAGGTTGCATCATCCGGGCAAATCGCACGGTGGAGACCTGGAACCTGGGTCGGGTTGAGAAAGTGAGGGGCCAGGAATTTCATCAGTTGCTTCACCCTGATTGCACGAATGTTTCCTGTCCCATCGAATCCAGTTGGAAGCAAGTGTGGGGAGAAGTAAGACGGGGTCAGCCGGCTCGGTACGAAGTCTATGACGAGGTGTTGGGGCGTCACATCCAGGTGCGCATCCAACCCTGGAGGGGTTGGGAGAAGGGGATGACAGATGGTTCCACCGTGGTCGTTGTGCAGGACATCACCGAACGCAAGCAAGCTGAAGAAGCACTGAAGGAATACTCGGAGCGGCTGGAGGAGATGGTGGAGGAGCGCACCCAACAGCTCCGAGATGCCCAGGAGCGATTGCTTCGCGCCGAGAGGTTGGCCACCATAGGCCAACTGGGAGCCAGTGTGAGCCACGAGCTTCGCAACCCTCTGGGCATCATCAAGAACTCTGCCTATTATCTCAACATGAAGCTGGCTCATGCCGATGAAAAGGTCAGAAAACACATCGAGATCATAGAGAATGAAATCTCAAGGTCAAACAGGATCATCAGCGACTTGCTGAGTTTTGCACGGGATACCAAGCTGGCCCTGCAAGAGACCCAGGTCAACGCCATCGTGCAAGATGCGCTTTTGCGCACTCAAGTGCCAGACACAGTGTCGGTGATCACCGAACTGGGGGAAGACCTGCCTCCGGTGATGGCCGACCCCAGTCAGATCGAACAGGTCTTTATCAACATGATCACCAACGCAGTGCAGGCCGTGACTTCGTTGCACTCGGCCGATGTGCGCCACGAGGGCAGGCTAGAGATATCCACCAGGACAGAGGACGGCTTCGTGGTCACCCAATTCAAGGATAACGGCTGCGGGATACCGGAAGAGAACCTGGAGAAGCTCTTCGAACCCCTGTTTACCACCAAGGCCAAAGGCATTGGCCTGGGTTTGGCAGTCAGCAAGAGGATCATCGAAACCCATGAGGGCAGCATCGAGGTGGAGAGTGAGGTAGGAAAAGGATCTATCTTCACCATCAAATTGCCAGCATCAACTGATCGGTCAACTCTTGGGTGGGAGTAGAGGGTTAAGTTTGCCGAGAAGAGGAGAATGAGTGATAACAAAGCTAGTATCTTAATTGTAGATGACGAAACAGGCATGCGCGAAACCCTATTGGATATCCTGGAGGATGTGGGCTACCACGTCGCTATCGCCGTAGACGGTTATGAAGCCATCCAGAAGGTCGAAGAGAACGCCTTTGACGTCATCTTCATGGACGTGAAGATGCCGGGCCTGGATGGGATAGATGCCTTCAAGGAGATCAAAAAGATCCAACCAGCAGCAACGGTGGTGCTGATTACAGCCTATGCGGTTGATGACCGCATCAGGGACGCCTTGCGTGAGGGGGCCTATCGTGTGCTCAATAAGCCCCTGGACCTGCAAACGATGATAGACCTCGTCGAAGGCATAAAGGTAGGGGGGCACATCCTGGTGGTTGACGATGACCCCCATACTCACGCGATCTTCAAAGAGACGCTGGAGACCAAAGGTTATACGGTCAACATTGCTCGGAGTGGAGAGGAAGCGATCAGGATAGCACGGGAGAATAAACACGATGTGATCTTCATAGAGATGAAACTCCCCACCATGAATGGCTTGGAAACCTACCGGGCCATCAGGAGAATCAATTCCGAGGTGGTGGCAGTAATGATGACCGCCTACCCTCGAGCAGCGAGCGATTTCGTGATCCAAGCTTTGATGGAGGATGCCTATACTTGTCTGTACAAGCCCTTCGGTGAGGAGGGCGTGATTCAACTCGTGGACACAATTCGGCGCCGAAAACGACAAGGGGATTGAAGTGAGCAGGGAGGGTACAAATGGAGAACAACCGGGTTAGCATCCTGATAGCTGATGACGATATCGGGATGGCGGAGACGTTATCGGACATCCTGGAGGAGAAGGGATACGACGTAGTAACGACCGAGGACGGCGTAAAGGCCGTGGCAGAGGCGAGGAATCGGCACTTCGACTTGGCACTCATAGACATCATGATGCCTGGCATGAACGGGATCGAGGCCCTGCGGGAGATCAAAAAGGCCGATCCTGAGACCACGACCATGATCATGACCGGGCACAGCGCCCTGGAGGGGATGGTCTCCGAGGCGATACAGGCAGCGGTTGATGGCGTGCTGTACAAACCCTTTGAGATAGAGGCCATCGTGCAAATGATCGAGAGCAGGGCCAGGACTCGTGCCGGCCCTCCTCTCATAGACCTCAAGAAATACCAAATTCAACCGGAAGCTCTGCAATTGATCCCTGAAGACGTGGCCAGGAAATACGATGTCATCCCCCTTCGTGTTGAAGACCATGTCTTGGTTGTGGCCATGAGCCAGCCTGAGGACTTGAACATCCTTGAAGAGCTTCGAGTGCGTACCAGGAAGCAGGTCAGGCCTTTACGCGCTGCTTTGATGGACGTGCGGGGGGCTATCAACCTCCATTATCGAGCGATCACCGAGATTGAGAAAGAGATCCAGCAGATCACCTCCAGCGACTTCGCCCGGGTCCCTGCGGCGCGCATCGTAGATCTCCTCCTCACTGGGGCGGTGACAGATGGAGCTTCGGACATCCACATCGAGCCGCAACCGGATCGCCTCCGCATCCGCTACCGCGTTGATGGTTACCTGCGCGAGGCATTATCATTGCCGGTGAATATCTACAACCCATTGCTTTCTCGGTTGAAGGTTCTGTCCAAAATGGATATTGCCGAACGGAGACGCCCCCAGGAAGGCCAGTTCAGCATCGGTGTGGATGGCCAGGAAGTGAACGTTCGCGCCACCACGGTCAATACGGCGCAGGGAGAGGTGGCCGTGCTGCACATTCTGAACAAATCCCTCTCTATCATGGAACTCGCGGAGCTGGGATTCCTCCCCGACACCCTGAAGACCTACGAGAAGCTCATTCAATCCCCCTCCGGCATGATCCTGGTCGGCGGGCCGTCGGGTTCAGGCAAGACGACGACGCTCTATGCCACCATCAATCAACTGAACACCGAAGAGCGCAACATCGTGACCATTGAGGACCCCATAGAGTACCAGTTCACCGATGTGAAGCAGATTCAGGTCAACCCTCAGGCTGACATCACTTTTGCCAGCGGCCTGCGGACCATCATGCGCCTGGACCCAAACGTCATCCTGGTGGGTGAGATCCGCGACGAAGAGACGGCCAGCATGGCCATTCAGGCGGCTCTGACGGGACATCTGGTCTTGTCGTCGGTACATGCCAATGACACCGTAGGGGTTCTCTTTCGGTTGATGGACCTGGGGATTGAACCCCTCCTCATCACCTCAGCGACGATTGGGGTCGTCGCCCAGCACCTGGTGCGGCGGATTTGTCCCCACTGCACATCCCTGCGCGATGTGTCTGCAGAGGAACGATTGGTCTACGAAGGCGAAGTGTGGGAAGCGCGCAACCAATTCTACTATGGAGCGGGTTGCAACTACTGTGCCAATACTGGCTACCTTGGCCGAAGCGGCGTTTTCGAGGTCATGGTGATGAGCTATGAGATCAAACGCTCGTTGACGAGGGGCGCCACCGCTGACGAGATCAATGCTCAGGCCATCAAGGAGGGAATGGTGCCCCTACAGCGGGCCGGGATGCTGAAGGTGCAAGAGGGCCTCACCACACCCCAGGAAGTGCTGCGCAGCGTCTTTTTCGGGATGAAGGATTCCCAGTGAGATAGTTGCAATCAAGAGCTTGATGTGGTATAATGGTGTTCAAGTTCTGAGTTGACCTGAGCTTACCGGGCAAGCCTCAGAAAAGAGAGATTCGTAGAGGGGAAGGATAGGGAAATTGGGCGAGCAGGCTAGTGTTTTGATCGTAGACGACGACCCCAACTTGCTGAGTACCTTGTCGGACATCCTGAATGAGAAGGGATATGAGGTGGTAGTTGCCCAGGATGGTCCGACGGCCATTGAAAAGGTGAAAAACCGGCACTTCGATCTGGTGTTGCTAGACATCGTGATGCCGTCCATGAATGGGGTCGAGGTTCTACGAGGGATCAAGGCTGTAGACCCCCAGGTCACGATCATGCTCATGACCGGCTATAGCGCCGTCGAGGGTGTGGTCTCTGAGGCCCTGGAGGCTGGGGCTGATGGCGTCCTGTACAAGCCTCTCGATATAGATGCTATCGTGGAGATGATCACCGATCAAACCAAGGGGCCAGGCCTACCGCGCGTTGACCTCAAGAGATACAAAGTTCAACCCGAGGTCTTGCGCTTGATTCCTGAGTCGCTCGCCCGGAGGTGGGACATCATGCCTCTCCGTATCGAAGATGGCTCGCTGGTGGTGGCCATGGCTGACCCCGATAATCTATACGCCATTGAGAACCTCCGGGCCATCTCCAGAATGGAGGTCAAGGCCCTACGCGCCGCCCTCATGGATATCCGCGGGGCCATCAACCTCCACTACCGGGCCGTGGGCGAGATCGAGAAGCAGATCCGCGACATCATCCCTGTTGCACCAGAGGCGGTGGAACTGGAGGAGAGGATCAGCTCTGATCTCATCGCCCAGGCCCCTGTGGTGCGCGCTGTAAACCTCCTTATCTCTCAGGCGGTGAAGGACCGGGCTTCGGACATCCACGTCGAGCCGCAGCAAGATCACTTGCGCATCCGCTACCGCATTGATGGCATCTTGCATGAAACCCTTTCCTTGCCCCTGACTGTCCACGGGCCGCTGCTCTCCAGAGTGAAGGTCCTGGCCAATATGAACATTGCCGAGCGCAGGCGCCCCCAGGATGGTCACTTAGCCGCGTCAGTGGATGGCAAGGACGTGGATATCCGCGTGGCCACAGCAGATACCTCCTGGGGAGAGATGGTTGTATTGCGCGTTTTGGACAAATCATTATCCGTCATGGATCTACCAGACCTGGGATTCCTCCCTGGCTCTCTGGAAACCTATAGAAGACTAATCCGATCCCCCTACGGCATGCTCCTGTCCAGCGGGCCAACGGGTTCAGGCAAAACGACGACCCTCTATGCCACCATCAACCAACTGGATTCCAGGGAATGTAATATCATTACCATCGAGGACCCCGTCGAATACCGTTTCGCTAACATCAACCAAATGCAGGTCAACCCTCAAGCGAACATCACCTTCGCTGGCGGCCTACGAGCCACCATGCGTCTGGACCCGGACGTTATCCTGGTGGGTGAGATTCGTGATGGGGAGACAGCTAGCATAGCCATCCAGGCCGCGCTAACGGGGCACCTGGTGTTATCCACGGTGCACGCTAACGACGCCGTGGGAGCCCTCTTTAGGCTGATGGACCTGGGGGTCGAGCCGTTCCTCCTTACCTCAGCAGTAGTGGGCATCCTCGCCCAGCGCCTGGTGCGCCGCGTCTGCCCGCATTGCCGTGTCCTCCGCGAGGGGTCAAAGGGAGAGCAATCGGCTTATGAGAAAGAGATAGGAGAGAAACGGACCAAGTTCTATCATGGGGAGGGCTGCAACTTCTGTGCCTTGACTGGTTATTATGGCCGGATGGGTGTTTACGAGATCCTGGTGGTGAGCGAGGAGATCAGGCGCCTGGTGCTCAAGGGCGCCAGTACCGATGCAATCAAGGAGAAAGCTATTGAAGAGGGTATGGTGACCATGTGGCGCGATGGGATGCTGAAAGTAAAAGAGGGCCTCACCACACCCAGTGAAGTGCTGCGGAACGTGTTTGTGATCGGCTGAAAGCGGAGGTCTATGGCTTACAGGTACGTTGCCTACACGAGAACTGGGGAGCGAGTGCAGGGGATGCTCAACGTTCCCACAGAAGTGGCGGCGGAGGAAGCCCTCTGGAGATCGGACTACGTCATTGTCAGCCTGCGGCAAGTGCGGCCCGGGGTCGATGTAGCGGTGCTGATGCCCACCTTCTTTGGGGTCAAAACCCGGGACCTGATTGTCTTCAGTCGTCAATTAGCGACCCTGATCGATTCTGGCATCACTATTCTGGCCGGCCTCCAGATGTTGGCTGAGGAGACGAGCAACAAGACCCTGAAGAGGGCCCTGGAGAAGGTCAGCGAAGAGGTGCAGGAGGGCGAGACCCTCTCCAACGCGCTGAGGAAGCAGCCTCACATCTTCCCTCCCATCTACGGTCGGATGATCGAGATAGGGGAGCGGATGGGAAATATGGAGGGGGTACTGCGACAAGTGGCGACTTACATGGAAAAACGGGAGACTCTGGTCCGTAAGCTACGCGGGGCCATGGCTTACCCGGCATTCATCATCTCCCTGGCCATTGTTGTGGTGTTCCTGATGATCACCTTCACCCTTCCCGGCATCATGGGCCTCTTTGGCGAGTTCCAGATAGACTTGCCTATCACCACCAGGATCCTGATCGCGATTACCGACTTCACTTCGGCCCATCAGACCCAGATGATGACCGGTGCCGTACTGGTGGTTCTCGTGCTGGCTTTGTACCTGAGGACGCCTATCGGCCGGCGGCAGAAAGATATCTTGCTCCTGAAAACCCCGGTCATAGGGGCCATCAATATTCAGAGCAATATGTCTCAAGTCTGCCATACCATGTCTATTCTCTTGAGAGCAGGGCTGCCTATGGCTGAGATCATGAACCTGATCGTGGAAACGACGGGGAACGTGATCCTACAAGAGGCCATTCAGAGGGTGCGCACGGAGATGCTGCAGGGACAGGGCCTCTCCCAGCCCATGAGACAAGAGAAGGTTTTCCCCAAGTTGCTGGCCCAGATGGTCCGGGTCGGTGAGGAGACGGGCACCCTGGATACGAACCTGGAGACATTGGCCGTCTTCTATGAGGAGGAAGCAGACCGCAGGATCGGCGCTCTCACCGCCATGATGGAGCCGGCCTTGATGCTCCTCATCGGGGGGATGGTGGGTTTCCTGGCCGTCTCGGTGATCATGCCCATGTATTCCCTGATGGGTACGATGCGGTAGCCAGCTTGCACTGAGCGGCTCGACTGAGCGTTCGGCCGAGGGCTCGCCGCAGTCCTGCCGAAGTGCTTGTACTGAGGATGTCGAAGTAGATGGGGAAAGGGATCGGCTGTGGGCTGCGGGCGGCAATCATGTTGATCGGTATCTACGTAATTGAGATGATGGTATTGAGCTTCATCTATCGCTTCTTGTCGCAGGTGCCCTACAAGCTGGTGGCTCCTCCCATCGTGGTGGCCGCTATGATCGTAGCCTGGGTGACGCTCTTCGTTGACATGAAGAAGAGAGGTGAGCGGTGAAGTTAGCCGTTTTTGCGGACGAGAGGGGGGACAGCCTGGTCGAGATACTGGTGGCGGTGGCCATCATCGCCATCGTCCTCACCGCCTTCCTTTCCGCCCTTTCTACCGGCAGCCTCGGCGTGAGCGTGGTTCACGAACGGGTGACGGCGGAGAACATCGCCCGCTCGCAACTGGAGTACGTGAAAAAGACCGGTTTCACCGATCACTATACTCCCACCGCAATCTCGCACGCGGGCTACAGTGCTACGATTTCCGCGACAACTATAATAACGGACCTGCAACTGATCACCGTCACTGTCTCCCACAACGGCAAATCCGTGTTTACGATAGGTGACTACAAGGCGAACCGATGATTAAGGGCGAGAGAGGAATAACCATAGTCGAACTATTAGTGGCTCTAGCCATTACCGCGCTGATGATTGGCACCCTCGTCACGGCCATCTATCAGATTTTCGATATCACCGGCTGGGGCAACGCCCAGTTGGTGGTTCAACACGATTTGCAAAACGCCGCCACCTGGCTCAACCGCGATGTGCTCACCGCCTCCCGTGCAGAGGTCAGTGGCTCTCAGATGGTCTTGAAAGTTCCCGATTTCGCTGGTACCATCGTGACCCGCACTATCACCTATACCTTAGCAGCAGGTGGAACACTGATCCGCAAGTCCAGTGATTCGTCGCTGGTAATAGCCAGGCATGTTGATTCCAATCCCTTCCCAGCAGCGGGTGTCATTACAGCTCCTAACGTCATAACGGTGACCCTTCACTCTAGCAAAGGTGACGTCCCTGGAAGTGGCACGTTTGCCCTGAAGATGCGCCCCGGTGAATCCATATTGGCCCAAGGGTTATGCCAGGTCACTGGTGCCGAGAATCTGGGGTTTGCTGGTAACACAGTCAGTTGGGTCATCACGAACACCGGCCAGACTTCGCCAAGTATTGATGAGATCCATATTGCCTGGCCAAGCGCAAACGGGGGGCTCAATGGGATCAGGCTCGACACAAATCTAATATGGGATGGGTTGCAGAACCCGCCATCAGCGACTATTAACACCTGGGAGCCTGGAAGTCGAGAGATATATAGTGGAACCCAGAAGACACTTAAATTCAGTTTCGTGTCGAGCGCCGTCAGTGACAAAACCAAGTACTCGATCACTATTACCTTAACCGACAAATGTACATTCCCATTCCCCCCCAACCCTTGATCACAAGGAGTGCTTCATGCTGAAGAAAGTTATTTCAGATGAAAGCGGGCGGGCTTTAGCCTTGACCCTTATTATCCTGGGGATTGGCGTTTTGCTCATCCCTACCTTCCTGGCTCACGCCAGCACCAACCTCCGCGCCACCCGTGCCACCGAAGAGGGCTTGAAGGAACAGTACGCGGCCGATGCAGGGGTGGAATATGCGCTGTATAGGCTAGCCAATAATGATGACGTGCCCTTTAGTAATGAACAGACACCGACCTTGGTGAACAATATGCCGGTAACGGTAACGGTAGAAAGTAAAGGTGTTTATTACAAGATCACGTCCATAGCCAAGGATACCGTGATTCACTCGTATGTAGAGTATGCACCTGGGGGCAATTTGGATATCTACAAGGGTGCTTTGGTGAGCTCGGGCAATATATGGTTGAAAAGAGAATGCACAGTATATGGCGATATTCGTTACGGCGGCGATTTTACTCGCACACCGCCATTCACGCTCATCGGCTATGAGATACCAGGTGATATAGAGTTTCCACCTAGTGATGAGTTTGCTCAAACTTATAAGGATGAGGCATTGGCGGGTGGTACTTACACTGGCACTAAGACTATTAATAGCTCATGTTCTCTAGGGCCACTGTATATTACTGGCAATCTAAACGTGGGCGCGGGTTGTGTGGTGACCATTGGGGGTACGATCTACGTTGAGGGTAGTATTGATGTTGATAAGGACAGTGAATTTAGAGGATCGGGTAGCATAGTTGCCGTAGGCAATGCTTATTTGTCAAAAATGACAGACTATGGCACGGCCACTGGCGATGTCATCATGTCTATCACTGGGAATATTACGTTTAAGAAGGAAGCTGACGTGGAAGCGTTGATATATGCTCCTGACGGATCTATCACATTCGATAAAGATGGTAATGTAACAGGCAGTGTGGTCGGCGAATATATCCAAGCAGATAAGCTCAACCTTTTTGCGTATGATGCTAGTTTCTACGACGGGTTTCCATTGCCTGGTCACGAAGAGCCTGGGTTTAGGGTGAGGACATACAATATTAACCCATAGTCTAAACAAGCTTGTGACAATCGTGGTGAAAGCACCTTTTTAATTGCATAACATCCGATAAAGGCAAACCCATCGAAAGGTGGGGACGCAAAGCCATGGATCTGCCTCAGTATGCAGTGATCGGGGAATCAGTGATCAGGCAATCAGGTTCCCTAATTACTGGTTCCCTGATCTCTGATCACTGATACGATGGCCTGGCTGCCGAAGACAGATTTCGAGAAGCGTGCTGTTGGTAAGCAGGTCGGCCACCAGCACGCTTTTTTGTGGGCCCAACGTATTATCTTATCTGTACTCGGCGACGATTTCGTCCGGGGTCTTGTAGGAGATAGTAGCTTCGATAGCGCGAAGGTGTTCGTCGTAAGCCACGATGGTTGTGCAACCTGCTGTGTGGGCAGAAATG
>Ga0233423_10001672_pt1 | contig 11027 bp, 13 predicted proteins | sample Watercolumn_Mata_FD_180713 | JGI IMG/M metagenome (GOLD analysis project Ga0233423, IMG submission 180713) | Freshwater microbial communities from Lake Matano, South Sulawesi, Indonesia - Watercolumn_Matano_2014_112_MG | ecosystem: Environmental > Aquatic > Freshwater > Lake | place: Indonesia... | reverse complement strand
CTTGCCGACCTTCAGAAGAAGGTTCAAGTTGACCACATCCCTATCAACCAATTGACTCAACCTTGGTCGAAAGAACTCGTAATATTTCTCAGTTGTTTAATACTTGTTTTCGGCCTGCTGGTGCTATTTATTATGGCATTTTTGGTCATTAAAGGGAAAGAGGCGGATCAAATTCTTCGTATTTGTGCATTACCTTTGATCATTGTAACAGCAATTTTCTTGGTTGTTACCGGTTACACAAATGAGCAGATTTCTCCTGTTATGGGTCTTTTAGGGGCTATAGCTGGGTATTTATTGGGGGCAAAAAAGACCAGTGATTCTGCACCTGCGGCGCCACAGTCTCAATCGGGTGATAAAATTGTAAATAAGTAGTGAAATCAATTTTTCAACTTTTTCCAATCATCATCAAGAATAGGTAGAGAATGAATTCCCGGCCAAAAAACTCAATTTAGAGGCCGGAGTCTTGCCATTTGATTTTAGGCGTATATCTGCTATTTATCAGCGATTTAAGTCAGAATAAAGATTATTTAATTCTTATCATAACTGCTTGTTAAACTCTGCCGAAATTAATATTCTTCCCCTAAGTGTCAGGTCTAATCTAATAAGCAAATTGTTGACGGTCAGGCTAAATCTGATTCATGCCAACTTGGCTCAAGGCACAAGATTGAGCGGGTAACCGGTGCCGCGTACGGAAAAGCCCCTGGCCCCTTCCCTCAATCCTTACTCGCTCTGTGCACCCGCGCCCCCCAGTCGCCCAGAATGGTAAGCGTAGCCGAAGTAAATTACTATCCCGGCCAGCAGCCACAGCCCCAGGCGCCACCAGGACTCCGCGGGCATGGAGAGCATCAAACCCAGGGAGACCAAGGCCCCGGCCGCGGCCACTAGTTTGCCGCCGTAAATCCGAAAAGGGCGGGGCAGGGTAGGGTGAGTGAGTCGCAGCACCAGGACCGCCAGGCACACCAGAAAGAAGGCGAACAGGGTGCCGATGTTGCACAAATAGGCTAACTTTTCAATGGGGGTCAGGGAAGCCACCAGGGCCACCACGCCGCCGCACAACAGCGTCAGGCGGTGGGGCGTTTGAAAACGGGGGTGCAGAGCGGCCATGCCTGCGGGCAGGAGCCCGTCCCGGGCCATGGCGAAGAGCACCCGAGGCTGGGCCAGCAGCAGCATATACAGCACACTGGTGATGCCCACCAAGGCTCCCAGGGCCACCACGTCCCCGGCCCAGGGCAGGCCCACCTGACGGAAAACCGTAGAAAAAGGGGAGTGGGGGTCAACCTGACCATAGGGCACCATGCCCACCAGCACGAGGGCCGCGGCCAGGTAGATGAGGCTGCACAGGGCCAGGGAGCCGATGATGCCGAAGGGCACGTCCCGGGCCGGATTGCGGGACTCCTCCGCGGTGATGGCCACCACGTCAAAGCCCAGGAAGGCAAAGAACACCAGAGCCGCGGCCTGGATGATACTGCCGCCCCCGTAAGGAGCCAGGGGCACCCAGTTTGGGGGCCTGACGAAGAACACTCCCAGGGCCAGAATAAAGGCGATGACGCTCAGCTTGAGGGCCACGATGCCCCGGGCGACGAGGGCATTGAGGCGGGTACGCAAGACCAACAGCACTGCAAACCCCAGGACTACGAGGGCCGCAGGCAAATTAATAATGCGTCCCGGCGCGGTGAACGGCGGGCCGCTGGCCCAGACGGGCAGGTCCAGGCCGTAGGCCTTAAGCAAGTCCTGGAGATAGAAGGACCAGCCTGCGGCCACGGCGGCGGCCCCCATGCCGTATTCCAGGATCAAGTCCCAGCCGATGATCCAGGCGGCCAGTTCCCCAAAAATAGCATAGGCGTAAGAGTAGGCGCTGCCCGCCTGGGGGATCATGGAGGCCAGTTCGGCATAGCACAGGGCCGCCAGGGTACAGGCCGCGCCCGCCACCACAAAGGACAGAATAATCCCCGGGCCGGCAATTTTTACGCCTACCCCGGCAATGACAAAGATGCCGGCGCCGATGATTTGGGCCACCCCAATGACTATCAGGTCCAGACGGCTAAGGCTGCGGTTTAAGGTGGGGACTGCAGGCCGTTGAGGGGCGTGGGCCTGCACCGGCTTTTTGAGGGTCAGCCGCCGGCGCAGGCTCTGCCAGGATAAGGGAAAAGTGGAGGGCAGGATCAGAAATCAACCGCCTCAGCAGTGACCGCCAGCTTGGCTCCCCCCTTAGGGGTGAGGTTCACCGTCCCGGTCACAGTCACAGGTTGGTCCAGAAGTTGTGAGGTGAGGCGCTGCACCAGCTTGTCATCCAGGTGGCCGAAAAACACCTCCACGGTGCCCTCCGGCGACCTCAAAACGAAAGTCTTATGGTGCACCACCACCGGCCCCAGCAAGCCCTTGACCTTTACCCGCGCGCCTAAGAGACGGTCTTTGTCGGCAATAAGCTGACTGACGGTCAAAGGTTGGTCACCCACCGACGGTGCTTTCGGGGCCGCGGCTTCCGCACCGGCGTCATACTTCTTGAGCATTCCCCAGATGGTTTGCTGATCAGCCTCCAGCTTGGCCAGCTTTTCCTTCAAGCCGACGATTTCCGCTTTAAGGCTGTGAATTTCCCGATTAAGCTCTTCTTCGGTTTTCTTCGCCCCAGAACAACCGGCCAGGATTATTAAGACGGCCAGCCAGACCAGGAGACGCCCGCCACCGCGGTTAAACCCGTTTGCATTAAATCCACCCATTATCTACCCTCTTAATAAGTGACTGTTAATCACTGATTTTGTCAAATCCAGTGCAACAACTGGGTTATATTGTCAATTAATTGACTAAAGCTGTCAATCTGGAATTTACCTAAAGGCCAAGGCCGGTTACAATGGCTGAGGATGTTTCTTGAGAAGGAGAAACCCGGATGGAACGCATACTGGTAACCGGCGGCGCGGGGTTCATCGGCTCCCATCTGGTGGAACACCTGCTAGGCCAGGGTCACGAAGTCCTCTGCCTGGATAATTATTTTACCGGCTCCAAAGATAACCTCCAGCATTTGCGGGAGCACCCTCGGCTGGAGTTGATCCGCCATGATGTGGTGAATCCCATCATGCTGGAAGTGGAACAGATCTACCATCTGGCCTGCCCGGCCTCCCCGGTGCATTATCAATATAATCCGGTGAAGACCATCAAGACCAATGTCTTGGGAACCCTCAACATGCTGGGTTTGGCCAAACGCGTGAAAGCCCGCATCCTGCTGACCTCCACTTCCGAGATCTATGGCGACCCCACGGTCCATCCTCAGCATGAAGACTATTGGGGCAATGTTAATTGTTTAGGGCCCCGCAGTTGCTATGACGAAGGCAAGCGGGTGGCCGAAACCCTGATGATGGACTACCACCGGCAGAATCGGGTGGACATCCGTATTGCCCGCATCTTCAATACCTTTGGTCCGCGGATGGCCATTAACGACGGCCGCGTCGTCAGCAACTTTGTTGTTCAGGCCCTCACCGGCCAGGAAATCACCATCTACGGGGAAGGCCGCCAGACCCGCTCCTTTTGCTTTGTCTCAGACATGGTGGACGGCCTGGTGCGCTTGATGGCCTCTGAGGCCGTGGCGATGGCGGTCAACCTGGGCAACCCCGAAGAATACACCATCCTGGAGATTGCCCAGAAAATCCTGGCCCTCACCGGCAGCCCTTCGGCCATCTCTTATGGTCCCTTGCCCCAGGACGATCCCGGCCGCCGGCGGCCGGACATCACCCGGGCCCGACAACTGCTGGGCTGGGAGCCCACGGTATCCCTGGAAGCGGGCCTGAAGGAGACCATTCCCTATTTTGTGGACAAGCTCAAAAAAGAAAACTACTCCCTGGTGGTTACGCCAACTTTCTAGCCTGATCTTCCTGGGGCTGGCCGCCCTTCTGCTTTGGGGTTGTGGGGCTGAGAAGACCGGCCCTCCTCAGGAAGCCCTGGTCAGCCAGGTGATCGACGGCGACACCTTGATCCTGGAAGGCGGCCTGCGGGTGCGCCTTTTGGGCATCGATGCCCCGGAGATGGAAAGGGAGGGGCGCCCGGCAGAGTTCCTGGCCCACAAGGCCAAGGCCGCCCTCACCGACCTGACCCGGGGCCAACGCCTGCGCCTGGAGTACGACCAGTTGCGCTACGACCACTACGGCCGGCTATTGGCTTATCTCTTTTCGCCGGATAACACCCTGGTCAATGCGGAACTGGTGCGCCAGGGCCTGGCCCTGGTTTACTTCCACCCCCCCAACGTGCGCTACCGGGACACCTTGCTGGCGGCCCAACAGGAGGCCATGTCCGCCCCGCGGGGCGTATGGCCGGAACGCCTGAAACAAGACGAACCCTATTACCTGGCCAACCGCAATTCCTACCGCTTTCACCGCCCGGGCTGCCCCCTGGGAGCCAAGACCGCCCCGGCCAATCAACTGCGCCTCGACTCCCTGAAACAAGCCTACCTCCAGGGCTTCAGCCCCTGCCGCAGTTGCCGGCCGTGAGGGGGGATGGAGAAGGATAGGGGAGGGGGTAAGGGCCGCAGGCCCTTACCCCCTCCCCTACACCCCTCCCCCAATCCCTTAAGTTTTAGTTAATCTCAGGGAGGGGGGGGCCAAAAGCCCCCCTCCCTGATTAACTTATGCGGGTTGGGAGGGGGGTGTGGGGGGAGGGCAGGGATCTCAGGTCCCTGGCCCTCCCCCCACATACCTCCGCTCATGCTCCAGCAGCCAGCGTTTGCGGTCCAGGCCCGAGCTGTAGCCGCCCAGGGAGCCGTCCGCGGCGATGACCCGGTGGCAGGGGATGATGAGGGGGATGGGGTTTCTGGCGTTGGCCTGGCCCACGGCCCGGGAGGCCTTGGAGTTTCCCAGGCGCCGGCCTAGTTCCCAGTAGCTGACGGTCTCACCATAAGGTATTTTTCGGAGTTCCTGCCAGACCCGGAGCTGGAACGCGGTGCCCTTAGGGTCGAGGTCCAGGGAGTCGAAGCGGGCCGGATTTCCGCCAAAATAATCTTCCAGCGCCAGGGCCAGCCGGTCGTGCCAGTTTTTCAGCACTTCCTGGGGGAGTGCTTGGGTTTCCGGACTGGAACCTATAACCACCCCCTCCTTGAGGTCTTTTTCCCCTACAAAGGCCAGCCTTTGCAAACCCTTCGAGGAGAAGAAGAGAAGGGCCAGACCCAGAGGGGTCTCCATGATGGCCTGGGCGGTTTGCGGGTTTTTCCCGGGAGATTTCTGGAGAGTCATTTTAGACCTCCTATTAAGGCGTTACTTACTCAAACCGCGGTTGACGGCCAGCACCGCGAACCACAGGTTTTCGTCCAGGGCCGCCACCGCTTTAAGCGGGGTATCTTTAAGCCGGTCCTTAAAAGGCACCATCTGGGTGCCCAGAATGCCGGAGAAGATATACCATTTTTTGGCGAGAAATTCCGGGATGGCCAGCAGGTCCAGCAGCACGTCCAGGTGGAGGTTGGCCAGGACCAGGTCGGCGGCGAGATGGGAGAAATGCCGGGCGTCCCCGTGGATGACGAGGACGTCGTCTTCCCGGCGGTTGTGCCGGACGTTTTTGGCCGCGGTGCGCACCGCCAGGTCGTTGTACTCCACCGCCACCACCCGCCGCGCTCCCAGGGTCAGGGCGGCCAGGGCCAAAACCCCGGTGCCGGTGCCCAGGTCCAGCACCTGCTCAGGGGTGTCGGCCTCATACACCTGCCGCAAAAGTTTAAGGCACATGCGGGTGGTGGGGTGGTAGCCGGAGCCGAAGGCCAGCCCCGGCTCCAGACGGATCACCGTCTCCCCGGGACCCGGCGCCGGAGTGTCCCAAATGGGTGACAGATAAAAGCCCGCCAGGCTGGTGGCCTTGAAAGGCTGGCCGGCCTCCCAGTCGGCGTAGTCCAGCACGGTCTCCGAGGAATAGCGCCCGGCGGTGCCGGCCTCAAGCCACGCCTTCAACCGGTCCTCCATCTTACGGGCAAAGAACAGGTAAGAGTAATCCCCCTCCCGCCAGCAGCCCAAAAAATCCTCGCCGGTCAGCGAAGCCGGGGGGCTGACCTTGCCGTGGATTTCATAGACAAAAAGCTTTTCCGGGGGAGGCATGAAATTTTTCCTTTGAGTTAAGCGACTCACTAAATTTACTAGAATCTTGTCAGAAAAACAGCTTTGCTGATTATTTACCGCGTTTTCCGGTCGGGGCTTGGTAACGAGGCCGGGGAGTCTGGTGTGCACCGGGTTTTCTTACAACTAAAAGTAAACTTAGAGTTCCGGCCCCCTTGAATTTAATAAAAAATATTTGTTATTATTTAAAACTTAGGTCAAACCTGGGACAGTTTTAGGGAGTAACCCTCCGGAAGGCGGTCATGGAACTCAAAGGCAAGGTGCACAAATTCGGCGACGACATCAATACCGACGAGATCATCCCGGCCCGGTATCTGAACACCTCTGATCCCGCGGAGCTGGCCAAACACGCCATGGAGGACGCGGACCCGGAATTCGTCCTCAGGATGCGGCCCGGGGATTTTGTGGTGGCCGGCAAGAATTTCGGCTGCGGCTCCTCCCGGGAGCACGCCCCCCTGGCGCTGAAGGCCGCCGGGGTCTCCGCCGTCATCGCCGCCGGTTTTGCCCGCATCTTTTACCGCAACGCCTTTAACATGGGGCTGCCGATCCTCGGATCCGCGGACGCGGCCCGGGATCTGGCGGACGGCGACGAGATCAACGTTGATTTAAATACCGGCCTCATCACCGCTCTGAGCACCGGTAAGCGTTACCTGAGCCAGCCCCTGCCCCCCTTTATGCAGGAACTTTTGGCCGACGGCGGCTTGATGGCGCATATAAAGAAAAGTTTGGAGGCGAAATCAGCATGACCTATCGCATCGCGGTTATTCCCGGGGACGGCACCGGTCCGGAGGTGGTGGACGAAGGCCTCAAGGTGCTCAAGGCGGTGGCCGGGCCCGGGGGGCTCAAATTTGACTTTCACTTTTATGACCTGGGCGGCGAACGCTATCTGCGCACCGGCGAGACCCTGCCGGACTCGGTAGTCCACGAGCTCAGGCAGTTTGACGCCATCTACCTGGGGGCCATCGGCCACCCGGACGTGCCCCCGGGCATCCTGGAAAAAGGCATCTTGCTCAAGGCCCGCTTTGAGTTGGACCAATATATCAATTTAAGGCCGGTGATCCTCTACCCGGGGGTGGAGACCCCTCTAAAAGACAAGGGCCCGCAAGACATCGATTTCGTGGTGGTGCGGGAAAACACCGAGGGCCTCTACGCCGGCGCCGGCGGCAATTTGAAGTACGGCACCCCGGACGAGGTGGCGGTGCAGGAGTCCATCAACACCCGAAAAGGGGTGGACCGCTGCCTGAAATTTGCCTTTGAACTGACGCGCAAGCGCCAGCGGGCCAAAAAACTCACCCTGGTGGGCAAGACCAATGTGCTCACTTTTGCGTCCGGACTGTGGTTCCGGGCTTTTGAGGCCATGGCCCCCCATTACCCGGACGTGCTCACCGACTACGCCCATGTGGACGCCACCTGCATGTGGTTTGTCAAAAACCCGGAATGGTTTGACGTGGTGGTGACGGACAACATGTTCGGGGACATCATCACCGACCTGGGCGCCATCATCCAGGGGGGCATGGGCGTGGCCGCCGGGGGCAACCTCAATCCGGAAGGGGTGTCCATGTTTGAACCCATCGGCGGGTCGGCCCCTAAATATACCGGCCTTCAAAAGGTCAACCCCATCGCCGCCATCGCCGCGGCCCAAATGATGCTGGAGCAACTGGGGGAAATTAAGGCTGCCACCGCGGTGGAAGTGGGCATCAAAGAAGTGGCCGCCAACCACATGAAAAGCATGGCCGCGGGCCACATGGGCCTTACCACCAGCCAGGTGGGCGACCTCATCGCCAAATACGCGGCGGAATTTATATGATTTTTGGGGGGGAGGGCCAGGGGTCGTCGGCCTCTGGCCCCCTCCCCACACCTCACCACCCGAGGAGTTAGAAATATGAGTCGCGCATACAAAGTCGCGGTCGTGGGCGCCACTGGCGCGGTGGGCCAGCAGATGGTGGCCTGTTTAGAGGAGCGCCAGTTTCCGGTGGGGACGCTGTTGCCCCTGGCTTCGGAGCGCTCCCTGGGGAAAAGCGTTTCCTTTAAAGGCCGGGAGATTCCTGTGGAGGTGTTAAGCCCAGAGGCCTTTGTCGGGGTGGAGATCGCCCTGTTTTCCGCGGGTGGGGGCATCAGCAAGGAGTATGGGCCTATCGCCGCCCAGGCCGGGGCGGTGGTGGTGGACAATTCCAGCGCCTGGCGCATGGACCCGGACGTCCCCCTGGTGGTGCCGGAGGTCAACCCCCAGGACATCGCTTTTTATAAGAAGCGGGGCATCATCGCCAACCCCAACTGCTCCACCATCCAGATGGTGGTGGCCTTGAAACCCTTGCACGATGCCGCCCGTATCAAAAGGGTGGTGGTGTCCACCTACCAGGCGGTGTCCGGCACCGGCCAGAAGGCGGTGGAGGAGTTGTTCGCCCAGGTGCGGGCTTTGTTCGCCAATCAAGAAATTGTCAAAAAGGTGTATCCGCACCGCATCGCCTTTAATGTGTTTCCTCATATCGATGTCTTTCTGGAGAACGGCTATACAAAAGAAGAGATGAAGATGGTGGACGAAACCAAGAAGATCATGGGGGACCCCAGCATTGAAGTTACGGCCACCACGGTGCGGGTGCCGGTGTTTTATGGGCATTCGGAAGCGATAAACATTGAGACGGAACGGAAACTTACCCCGGAGACGGCCCGGGAAATCCTAAAAAAGGCGCCCGGGGTAAAAGTGGTGGATGATCCGGCCAAGTCTGCCTATCCCATGCCTCTGGACGCCGCGGGCCAGGACCTCACCCTAGTGGGGCGCATCCGCGAGGATTTCAGCATCGCCCATGGTCTGAATCTCTGGGTGGTGGCGGACAACCTGCGCAAGGGCGCGGCCACCAACGCCGTGCAGATTGCGGAGATTTTAGTTAGGGATTATTTAAAATAGCAGTCAGTAGTTAGCAGTTAGCGGTTAGCAGCCAAAGGAGATAAAAATCCCCCCTGACCCCCTTTAATAAAGGGGGGTAAATGAAAGAAAAGTTAAGTTCTCCTTTTTAAAGGGAGATTTAGGGGGGATTTAAAACCAGGATTTGGTCGAAAGCTAAGCTAACCCAAGCTAAGAGCCGACCGCTGATAGCTGATAGCTGGCTGCTCCGAAGGAGCAGCCTTGAGAATCATTGCCGGCTCCTTAAAAGGGCGCCGTTTGGCGCCGGTCAAAGGCCGTATCCGCCCCACCGCCGCCAAGGTGCGGGAGGCGGTGTTCAGTATCCTGGGGGAGGCGGTGCTCGAGGCCCGGGTGCTGGACCTGTTCGCCGGCACCGGCGCTTTGGGCCTCGAGGCTTTGAGCCGGGGGGCGCGCCAGGTGGTCTTTGTGGAGGACCAGCCGGCGGCCCTCACCGTGCTGCGCCGCAATGTCGAGGCCCTGGGCCTGGCCGCCCAGTCCCTGGTGTTGCCTTTGCCGGTGGCCGGGGCCTTGAAAAAATTAGCCGCCCGGGGAGAACTATTCGAGCTGGTCTTTATGGACCCCCCCTATGGCGGAGAGGTGGCTGCGGCCGCCCTTACGGCCCTGGCCGCCTCGGGCCTGCTTTTGCCCGGGGCCTGGGTGGTGGCGGAGTACAGCCGCTGGGAAACCCTGCCGGAGTCTTGCGGCTGCCTTAAGCGCCGGCAGTTAAAACGCTATGGCGACACCCAGGTGGCTTTCTACCTGGCGCCGGCCAACGCAGAGAAATAGCTGGAGGAGGGCTGATGCCCGACATTGCCATATATCCAGGGTCTTTTGACCCCATCACCAACGGCCACCTGGACCTGATCCAAAGGGGCCTGAAGATCTTTGACCACATCATTGTGGCGGTGGCCACCAACCGCTTCAAACAGTCGCTGTTCACCATCGAAGAGCGCATGGACATGGTCAGGATTTCGCTGGCAGGCACTCCCAATGTCTCCATTGACACCTTCAACGGCCTGTTGGTGGACTATGCCCGAGGGCAGAATGCCCGGGCCATTTTGCGGGGCTTGCGCGCGGTCACCGATTTTGAATACGAATTTCAGATGGCTATGATGAACCGGAGGCTGGAGCCCGAGATTGAAACAGTGTTTTTGATGACCGGCTTAAGGTGGGTGTTTCTGTCCTCCAGCATCCTCAAGGAAGCTGCCATCCATGGCGGCAACATTGAGGGCATGGTGCCGGAGATTGTTTATAAGAAATTGAAAGAAAAATTCGGGTTGGCTTAGGGAGGCCAGGGTGCGCATCTGCGTCATTGACGGCCAGGGAGGAGGCATCGGCGCGGCCATCATCAAGCGCTTGAAAGAGGTCTACGGCGAGGAGCACGAAGTCGTGGCCCTGGGCACCAACGCGGTGGCCACCGCCCAGATGATGAAGGCCCGGGCCAACCGCGGGGCCAGCGGCGAAAACGCCATCGTCCGCACCGTGGCCTCGGTGGACGTTATCCTGGGGCCTCTGTCCATCGTCCTGGCCAACGCCATGATGGGGGAACTCACCCCAAAGATGGCCGAGGCCATTGCTTCGGCGGCGGCCCCCAAGATTCTTTTGCCCCTGACCCAGGAAAGGGTGGAGATCGTCGGCCTTGCCCCGGAACCCCTGCCCCATCTGGTGGAAAAAATCGTTAGCGAACGCCTGAAGGAGTTATTGCGCCATGTGTGAAGCTGCCGCGTATGTCTTGAAAAACGGCCGGGAAGAACTGGTCCTGGCGGACGTGGACGTCATCGAACCGGACGGAGAGTATTTGAGACTGGTGAACATCTTCGGGGAACAAAAAACCCTCAAGGCCAGCATCTTAAGCCTTAACCTGGTGAGCCACAAGGTTATTCTGGTGGAAAAACCTTAACTCTTAAAGTTCTTTTGCTGGCGGGGCCTGCGGCCCCACCAGCAAAAGAAGACTTTAGAGAATTTGTGGGGGGAGGGCCAGGGACCTTTTTTGTAAGGGGTCCCTGCCCTCCCTCCGACCCCCCAACCAACCCGCATAAGTTGGCCGG
>Ga0233423_10001671_pt1 | contig 11030 bp, 6 predicted proteins | sample Watercolumn_Mata_FD_180713 | JGI IMG/M metagenome (GOLD analysis project Ga0233423, IMG submission 180713) | Freshwater microbial communities from Lake Matano, South Sulawesi, Indonesia - Watercolumn_Matano_2014_112_MG | ecosystem: Environmental > Aquatic > Freshwater > Lake | place: Indonesia... | reverse complement strand
TCAGGCCGCCCTCGCCGATCTCGCTGAGGATGGCCTCGGCGAAGGGATGCCGCTCCACCTGCCCGAAGCCCAGATCGCCCTGGCCGAAGAGCAGCAGGCGCAGGCGCAGGCCCCGCTCGTGCGCCTGGCGCAGGGACTCCCGCAGGTGAGCCAGGCCCTCATCGGTGAGGGCCAGGAGAAGCTCTTGCTGTGCCCCATGTATCATCTCCCGGGTCTTGGCCAGGATGTGGGTGGCCCCCTCGATGTTCCAGACGTAGTCCAGCTCTGGGGCAGGGGCGCGGCGGGCCAGCTCGCTGCTCAAGGTATCGAGCAGGTCTTCGTGCGCGTGGCGCAGGCGGTCTAGCAGCTCGTGGGGAGGCACGGGGGCGTAGCGGGTGGTATCGTCCACCTGGCTGGTGAGCACCGCCCCGCGGGCCGCCAGCTTGCCCAGCACCTCGTAGATCATGGAGCGAGGCACGCCGCAGAGCTTGGCCAGCTCGTAGCCGGTGACCGGGCTCTTGGCCAGCAGCCCCAGGTAGGCCTTGGCCTCGTACTCGGAGAAGCCCAGTTCATGCAATTTGCCAATCACGGTGTCCATGCGACCCTCATTAGGAGTTATTCAGCTAACTACTAAGGCAGTTTAGCAGAAAGAAGCTGGCTTGTCAAGAGGGGGAGAGCTTTCAGGCAGGGCCCTGTCAAAGTCACTTTGGGAGTCATTGCGAGCCCCGCAGGGCGAAGCAATCTCACTGTTGCGCCATGAGAGAGATTGCTTCGCTGCGCTCGCAATGACGCGATGCTGACTTTGACAGGGACTTGGCTTTCAGGCGAACGACGAAGGACGAGGGACCAATACCTGCCCTCATTCCTCATCCCTCGTCCCTCATTCCTCGTCCCGCGGCAGAAGCATCAATCAAACCTGACCCACATGGGTAAGGTTAGCGTTTTTTAACCGCAAAGCCCTTGCCTTTTACCCTGCTGATGCGTTATAATGGATATGGATTTGAATTTGGGGCGACGATTGCCTCTCCGTCTTTCCCCGCCAGGTGGAGGTTGAACCTTGAGTAAGACACAACCGCCAGCCAGGAAGAAGCGTACCCCCGCTGCCGGCACCACATCCCCAGACGACCCGCCCCTCTTACAATGCGGGGTGTTCACCTTCGACCAGCGCACCTTGCGTGCCACCAAGGGCGAGCGCCCGCTCATCCTCAACGCCATGCAAACCCAACTCTTCCTGCTGTTCATGCGCCATCCGGGCCGCGTGATCCGGCACAAAACAATACTCAAGGAAATCTGGCATACGGATTTCACCCAAGACCGCCGCATGTTGTACGTCCACATCTGGGGATTGCGTGAGAAGATTGAGGACGATCCACGCCATCCCGCGTACCTGCGCACGGTGCGCGGTATTGGCTATCGTTTTGGTGTGCCGGGCGAGGAGACCTCACCGGCTATCTGAGGAGGTCTGCCATGTCGAACCACGGGAAGCAGACCCTGTCACTCGTCAGCATAGTCCTGCTTTTGACCATCGGCTCTACGGCTCCGGCCACCCCCGCCCTGGCCCTGGCCACAGACACCCCCACGCCGACGGCGACGGCGACGTTCCAAGTTCCAGGTTCCACGTTCACGCCAACACACACGCCTACGGCGACGTTCCACGTTCCAAGTTCCACGTTGACCCCCACATTTACACCAACTTGGAACTTGGCACCTGGAACCCCCACGGCCACCCTCACCAGAACGCCGACAAATACCTCTACGCCGACTCCTACGCCCCCCATCGTCAACCCCGGTGACGTGGTCATCAACGAGGCACAGCCAGACCCGCCCCAGTCTGGCAGCGACGCCCCTTACGAGTGGTTGGAGCTGCTTAATCGCACCAACCAGGCCATCGTCCTGAGCGGCTGGACGATTGCCGACAACACAATTACAGAAACGCTACCCACGCTCACCCTGCCCTCTGGGGCCTTCGCCGTGGTGGCCGGCCGCGTCGCCAGCTTCATGGTGAACTTTCCCGGCTTCAGCGGGCTGATTGTGGAGATGCCAGATGGCACTATCGGCAACGGGCTGGGTAACACGGGGGATCGCCTGCTCCTGCGCGATAGTCGCGGCGTGCTCATTGACGCCTTATCGTACGGCGACAATACCTCTGTCTTCGATCCGCCCTGCCCGGCTGTGGCCGCCGGCCACTCCCTGGAGCGCCGACCGGCCGGCTACGACACCGGCCAGGCCAGCGACTTCGTGGACAACGCCAGCCCCTCGCCGGGCCAGGGCCTGCCCGCCCTGCCTACCGCCACGCCCACCCCCACAGGCTACCCGGACACCGTCGTCCTGAACGAGTTTCTGCCCGCCCCGCACGACGTAGACTGGAACGGCGATGGCAAGGTGGACTCGGACGATGAATGGATCGAGCTGTACAATCGTGGCAGCGTGGCCGTGGACCTGGGCGGCTGGCAACTGGACGACGTCGCCGGCGGCGGGAGCAACCCGTACACCCTGCCGCCGGGCAGCAACATCGCCCCCCAAAGCTTCCTGCTCTTCTTCGGCCAGCAAACAAAACTGGCCCTGAACAACGACGGCGACAGCGTGCGTCTGCTGTGGCCCACCGGCCTGGTAGCCGACAGCTTCGTCTATACCACAACCACCTACGACCAGTCCTACAGTCGCACCGAGGATGGCGGCGGCACCTGGACGCGCACCTACCCACCCTCGCCGGGCCAGCCCAATCGCCCCGCCCCTACGCCCACACCTACCCCGTCCGTCTACACGGACACCGTCGTCCTGAACGAATTCCTGGCCGCCCCGCACGACGTGGACTGGAACGGCGACGGCAAGGCGGACTCGGACGATGAATGGATCGAGCTGTACAACCGCGGCAGCGTGGCCGTAGACCTGGGCGGCTGGCAACTGGACGACGTCGCCGACGGCGGGAGCAACCCGTACATCCTGTCCGCGGGCACCATCATCACCCCACAGGGCTTTCTGCTCTTTTTCGGCCAGCAGACCAACCTGACCCTGAACAACGACGGCGATAGCGTGCGCCTGTTGTGGCCTACCGGCCATGCGATAGACAGCTTCACCTACACCAGCGCCAAATACGACCAGTCGTACAGCCGCACGGAGGACGGCGGCGGCACCTGGACGCAAACCTACCCACCGTCGCCGGGGCAGCCCAATCGCCCCGCCCCCACACCCACGCCCGGCCCCACCAAGCCCCCGCCGACACCATCGGTGCTCTATCTGGGAAGCATCGCCGAGGCGCGCGCCTGGCCCACCGGCCAGCGAGTGTCGGTGCAGGGGCAAGCCACCGTGAACAGCGGCGTCTTCGGCGATCAGGACATCTACATCCAGGACGATACGGCGGGCATCCTGGTGCACCTGCGCAGCGGCAGTCTGCCATCACTGCTGGAGGGGGATTGGCTGCGTGTGGTGGGTGAGCTCTGGAGCTCCCGGGGTGAAACCGAGATCCGGCTGAGCAAGGTGGGCGATGTGCAGGTCGTGGGGCACCAGACGCCGCGGCCACCGCGCGCGGCCCGCAGCGGCGAGGTGGGCGAAGCCACAGAGGGCCAGTTGTTGCAAATCGGCGGCCGCGTCCTGAGCTACGACGCCGATAACATCTTCCTGGACGATGGCAGCGGCGAGGCCAAAGTGCAAATGCGCTCCGGTATCGGCTTCCAGCGGCCCAAGGTGGAGAAGGGGCAATGGCTGACTGTGGTGGGCATCGTCAGTCAGTGGGGTGTGCGGCAGCCGTACGAGGGGGGCTATCGTCTGCTGCCGCGCTACCCACGCGACTTCGGCGGGCTGCCGGCCCTGCTGCCGGCTACGGGGGAAGGCGTAGCACCGTCGCCCTGGCCCGCTGTGGGGTTAGCCAGCCTGGCCCTGGGCCTGGTGCTGCTGGCCCGGCGTATTAGCAGTATTAGTAGGGCAGGTTGGCGGCCACGATAGCAGGATAGGTTGTGCAAGCAGCATTCTGACCATCTACAAGAAAGCTCTGTTTACCAGATCACCCTGCCGCCTACCTGCCGCATGGTGATGGCAGGTAGGGCTCTAACTCATCCGCTGCAGTATGGTCACCTGGGTAAAGACACCCCATGCTATGCCGGGGAGACTACCCAACAAGCCGAGCCCAACCTGCCCTACTGATACCTGTCCGAGGAGCGTTCAATGTCCGACGAGCTGTTCAGCGCCATGCGCCAAAGCATCGTTGATGGGGAGGCGGAGCAGGCCGCTGCTCTGGCCCGCCAGGCCATGGCGCAAGGTATCAATCCGCTGGAGGCCATAGACCAGGGATTTGTCCCCGGCGTGCTCTACGTGGGCGAGCAGTTTGGCGGCGGCGAGATGTTCCTGCCCGACCTGGTGCTGGCCGGCGAGGCGCTGAAGGCGGCCGTCGCCGCCCTGGAGCCTGAGATGCAGAAGCGCGGCGTCCAGCGCCAGACCCTGGGCAAGGTCGTGCTGGGCACAGTCAAAGGCGACATTCACGAGATCGGCAAGACGCTGGTGGGGGCCATGCTGACCGTCCACGGCTTTGCGGTGTATGACCTGGGAGTGGACGTGCCGTTTGCTCAGTTCGCCGCCACGGCTAAAGAAGTGGCCGCCGACATTGTCGGTGTGTCGGCCCTGCTGACCACGACGATGGCGGGCCAGCGGGCGGTCATCAAGGCCCTGGAGGAGGCTAATTTGCGCCCCCAGGTCAAGGTCATGGTGGGCGGCGCCCCCGTCACCCGCCGTTGGGCCGAGGAGATCGGCGCCGACGGCTATGGCGAAGATGCCATCGCCGCCGTGGCCGTGGCCAGGCGGCTGGTGGGGGCCACCGTAACGTAGGGGTGAAATCCGTAGACGACCATCAGATGGTCGTCCTAATAGCTAAAGCCCCGTCGAACGGGGCTGAAGTGAGCCAGCGGTGGCAGCCCGGTTTTACCGGGCTTTAGCTTTCAGCCCGATGGTCTGACCATCGGGACATGGCTTCGCCCCTACTGGATTTTGAGGACGTAGTCATGCAGCCCAAACTGGAACTGCTGGACCAGGCACTCATCGCCCGCATCCTGGACGAAGCCTTTGAGTTGCTCCGGGAGCAGGGCGTCAAGGTTCAGGCGCCGGCGGCAAGCGAGCTGCTGGCCGCGGCGGGGGCACGGGTCGAGGGCGAAATCGTGCACATCCCGGAGGCGGTGGCCCGGCAGGCGCTGGCCACGGCGCCGCACGCCTTCTGCCTGTACGATCGTCAGGGCCAACCGGCGGTGCACTATGCCGGCGATGCCGTGCACTTCGATCCCGGCTCGTCGTGCACGCACGTGCTCGATCCGGAAACGCGAGAACACCGGCCATCACAGGCGGCGGACCTGGTGCGCCTGGTTCAGGTGGCGGAGACGTTGCCGCAGTACGCGGCGCAATCTACCGCCGTCGTGTGCAACGACGTGCCGCAGGAGATGGGCGACCTGTACCGCCTGTTCCTGGTGCTGCTCTACTCCCACAAGCCTGTAGTCACGGGCGCCTTCACGGTGCGTACCACCCAGGTCATGATTGACCTCCTCGCCGCCGATAGCGGTGGGCGGGCTGCCCTGCAAGCCAAGCCCAGGGCGGTCTTCGACGTCTGCCCATCGCCGCCGCTCAACTGGAGCGCCTTTGCCGCCCAGAACCTAGTAGACCTGGCACAGGCGTGGGTTCCGGCACAGATGGTCGCCATGCCCCTGGCCGGGGCGACGGCGCCGGTGACGTTGCTCGGCGCCATCGTGCAACACGCTGCAGAATCCCTCAGTGGGATCACGATCCACCAACTGGCGCAGCCCGGCGCGCCCATCGTCTGGGGCGGGGCGCCGGCGATCTTTGACATGCGCTGGGGCACCACGCCCATGGGGGCGGTGGAGACGGCGATGATCACCGCGGGCTATGCCCAGATCGGCAAGCACCTGGGGCTGCCCACGCACGCCTACCTGGGGGCCAGTGACGCCAAGATCGTGGATGCCCAGGCGGGGCTGGAATCGGGGGTATCGGCCGTGCTGGGGGCGTTGGCCAGCATCAACATGATCAGCGGCGCCGGCATGTTGGACTTCCTGGCCTGCTTCAGCGTGGAGAAGCTGGTGGTGGATGCGGAGGCGATTGCTCTGGCCCAACGCTTGCTGCAGGGCCTCCAGCCGCGCACGGCCACGCTGGCCACAGCCACCTTTGCGCAGGTGGGACTTCGGGGCGATTTTCTCAAGCTCAAGGAAACGCGCCAGCTTTTCCGGTTGGAGCAGATGCTGCCTTCGCCGGTCATTGATCGCGGCTCGCTGCGGGCCTGGCAAGAAGGCGGTTGCCGGGATACGTTGGCCCGGGCGCAGGCGCGCCTCCCGGAATTGCTGGCCAGCTACCAGCGCCCGGAGCTGTCACCCGCTGTGCAGGGCGAGCTGTATGCGATAGTTGAGGGTGAGGCCAGACGCCTGGGCCTGGAGCGCCTGCCGGGGGTGGAAGCGTAGGGGCGAAGCATTTGCCCAGCTTACCACGCCATAGTCTGCTATTGCCTGGCCAATGCTTCGCCCCTACAATGAATGCAAGAGGTCACCATGAAAGAACTACGCCCCAAACTGTGGGGTATCGCCAGCCGCCTGGGCGGGACGGTGGGGCTGGTCATCCAGCACCTGGAGAGCGGCGAGGAGTTGTTGCTCCACCCCGATGAGGTTTTCCCTGCTGCCAGCGTGATCAAGATTGCTATCCTGGCGGAGGCCATGCGCCAGGTGGAGGCGGGCATACTGACTCTGAACACCACCGTACGCCTGGCGGCCAAAGACGTGGTGGGCGGCTCTGGCGTGCTGTTGGAGCTGCATCCGGGGCTGGAGTTGACCATGGAGGACTTACTGCGGCTGATGATCGTGGTGAGCGACAACACGGCCAGCAATCTGCTGCTTAACCGGCTGTGGCTGGAAAACGTTGCCCTGAGCATGACAAAATGGGGGCTGACCGCCAGCAAGATACGGCGCAAGTTCTTTGATTACACCGCCCGGGCGATGGGCCTGGAGAATTTCATCACGCCGCGGGAGATGGCCCGGCTGCTGGGAATGATGGTGCGGGGGGAGCTGCCCCACAGTCAGGCCATGCTCGACCTGCTGGCACGCTGCCAGGATCGCAGCAAGATGGCGCTGTACTTCCCGGAGGAGCAGCGCATCGCCCACAAGTCCGGGGAGATTGAGGGCGTGCGCCACGACGTGGGTGTGGTTTACAGCGCCGGGGAGGCGCCGCGGGCGCTGTTCATCTTCTGCGCCCTCACCAAAGACCAAGCCAACGTGGTCGCTACTGACCAGGCCATCGGCCGCCTGTGCCGCCTGGTGTATGAGCATATCTGGCAAGCGTAGACAGGCGCTCTGAATGTCATCATGTGGCTGCCCGGTTTGTTGTTTAAGGAGGCTGGCATGAAACACAACAGCCATGACTATGGACGGGCACGGTTGGCTAGTCACGCCCTTGCTACTGCCCTGGTCGCCGTCGTCCTTGTCGCCTCTGCCCTGACGACGGCAGCCACAGCCGCGGACGGGAGAGTTAGCACGCTTATCATCCCTGACAAGTTCCTCTTCGCCATCGGTGCTCAGGCCGCAGTTGGGCAGTTTAATAATCTTTGGGGAGTAGCGGTGGCCCCCGACAGCACAGTCTACGTCGTGGACAGTGGCAACCGCATCCAGCGTTTCACGACTACAGGCACCTTCCTGGGGACGTGGGGCTCTGGGGGCTTCGGCAATGGGCAATTCAACGATCCCCGCGGTGTGGCGGTGTCCCCCGACGGCACAGTCTACGTCGTGGACAGTGGCAACCGCATTCAGCGTTTCACAGCCACGGGAGACTTCCTGAGTACGTGGGGGTCCTATGGCTTCGACAATAGGCAGTTCAACAATCCTCATGGTGTAGCAGTGGCCCCTGACGGCAGCATCTACGTGGCGGACACTGACAACCATCGCATTCAGCATTTCACGGCTATGGGGGACTTTCTAGGCACATGGGGCTCCTGGGGCTCCAGCAACGGACAGTTTGAGTATCCCTACGGTGTAGTGGTAGCTCCTGACGGCACCGTATACGTGGCCGATACTTATAACCACCGCATCCAGCGTTTCACGGCCACGGGGGACTTCTTAGGCACGTGGGGGTCCTACGGCTCCAGCAATGGACAGTTCTGCAGGCCCTGGGATGTGGCGGTGGCTCCCGAAGGCACTGTCTACGTGGTTGATACCGACAACCACCGCATTCAGCGTTTCACGGCCACGGGGGACTTCCTGGGCACATGGGGCTCGCGGGGCTGGGACAATGGCCAGTTCACCAGGCCCTCTGGAGTGGCGGTGGCTCCCGACGGCACCGTCTACGTGGCGGACAGTGGCAACAAGCGCATTCAGCGTTTCACAGCCATGGGAGACTTCCTGAGCACATGGGGCTACCGGGGCCGGGGCAATGGGCAGTTCAATGATCCCCGTGGTGTGGCGGTAGCGCCTGACGGCACCGTCTATGTGGCGGATACCTACAACGACCGCATCCAACGTTTCACAGCCTTGGGGGACTTTCTAGGTGCATGGGGCTCCGGGGGCTCCGGCAATGGGCAGTTCAGCGAACCTACCAGTGTAGCAGTGGCTTCCGACGGCACCGTCTACGTGGCGGAAGCCTACAATAACCGCATTCAGAGTTTCACAGCCACTGGGGGCTTCCTAAGTACCTGGGGCTCCTACGGCTTCGGCAACGGGCAGTTCTTCTTTCCCTCTGGTGTGGCAGTGGCCCCTGACGGCACCGTCTACGTCGCGGACACATACTACAACAACCGCATTCAACGTTTTACAGTCACGGGGGACTTCCTGGGCACCTGGGGCTCCTACGGCTCCGGCAATGGGCAGTTCTTCTTTCCATCTGGCATGGCAGTGGCCCCCGACGGCACCATCTATGTCGCTGATACTGACAACCACCGCATTCAGCGTTTCACGGCCACGGGCACCTTCTTGGGCACCTGGGGCTCTGGCAATGGGGAGTTCCGCAGGCCCTGGGGTGTGGCAGTGGCTCCCGACGGCACCATCTACGTCGTGGATACTGACAACCATCGCATCCAGCGTTTCACAGCCACGGGGGGCTTCCTGGACACGTGGGGCTCTGAAGGCTGGAGCAATGGGCAGTTCAATAGGCCCACTGGTGTGGCGGTGGCGCCCGACGGCACAGTGTACGTGGCAGACAGCGGCAACCACCGCATTCAGGCCTTCGGCACGGCCTACCCTGACATCTGGCGTGGCGAGTACTTTGGTAACCGCTGGCTGGCGGAGCAGCCTCTCCTCATTCGTCAGGATGCTGCCGTGGACTTTGACTGGGGCTCAGCCTCGCCCGGGAGCGGAATGCCAGCAGACAACTTCTCCGCCCGCTGGCAGCGGTACATCTGGTTTGATGCCGGGTCATACCGCTTCACGGTTCAGGCAGACGATGGAGTGCGGCTGTGGGTGGATGATGAGTTGCTCATTGAACATTGGCTTGACCCTCAGGCAGCCACCTTCAATGCCGATGGCAGCCTGAGTGCTGGCTACCACCTGGTCCGTCTGGAGTACTACGAGGCCCAGGGAGATGCAAGTGTGCACCTGAACTGGGTTGCTACCCCTGTTGCCCGGGTTTACTTCCCGCTGGTCATAAAGAACTATCCAGCAGCGCCAACACACACGCCGACGGCAACTTCCATACCGACAGCAACCTCCACACCGACACTCCCTCCGACGCTAACCCCTGTCCCACCGACAGCTACACCGACTCCTCCCGGACCAGTCTATACGCCTGTCCCCATATCCCCGGAAGACGCTGCAGCACTAGCGCGAGCCATCCAGGATATTCCTCGCTACCGACAAGGGGATTTGGAGATCGTGATCCAGGATGCCGATGGGCACCCTCTGCATGGACTGGCCATTGACTATCAACAGGTGAAGCATGAATTTGTCTTTGGGGCCTTTGCGAAGCCGCCGGGTATCCGCTACCTGCGTGATGCGGGGATCAACGGCATAACTCGGAATCCGTGGTGGTCCCTAGTCGAGCCAGCAGATGGAGAGTTCGGGCTTGACTTCGTCAATTTCTGGCATGGTTTCGAGGAATCATCGTCTGCCGGCATCAGATTGAAGACCAACGACATGTTCGAAATGACCGATAGTCCACTTGCTATGCCCAGTTACCTGTATGGGTTGCCATTCGAGCAATTCCTGGCGAAGGTTGACAGACACATGTCCACGCTCGTCCGTCGTTTCGCCCCACAGGTGGACCAGTGGGAAGCAATCCTGGAGCCGAATCTGGTCAACCATAATGTTTTCGGACTCACGAGCGAGCAGTATTTCCAGGCAATCGCGACCTCTGCCAATGCGATCCGTAGGGCTGATCCCACCGCACGCATCGAGATCAACTTCTCCGCTCCGTGCGGCGGTATCGCCTGGCTGGACAATCAAGATTTTTTGCGCCAGATCATTAGCCATACCATCGACTTTGATGTGGTTGGCCTGCAGTTCTATTACAACGGGTATGTTCAAGACACATCACCGCGTGAAACGCCTCGTATGAGTCTAGCCCAGATCAGTTCGTGCATAGATGAATATGAAGCGATTCTGGCGCCCTATGGGAAGTCGATCGCAGGCTCAGAAATCTCAGTACCTTCGGAAACTCCCTACTCTAACATCGGCTACTGGGGGTATCCGTGGAGCGAGGACCTCCAGGCTCAATACCTCACGGTTGCCTACACTATTTTCTTTAGCAAGGCAAGGAATATCAGCGTCACGTGGTGGAATACGGTCGAGCCCAGCTCTTTTATGTGGAAGGGTGGGCTGGTGGACGAGACTGGGAGGCCCAAAAAGGCCTACTGGGCTTTACGCAATCTTATCAACTCCTGGACCACCAGCCGAAGTGGCGTAACAGGGGACGACGGCGCTCTTCAGATCCGTGGCTACGGTGGGAGTTACAACCTGGTTATTACCCCTGAATCCATAAGTGGCACATTGGCCGCAAATGTGGTATAATTTCCTGGCAGACCGAGACCAACTTACGCCAGGAGGATTAAACGTGCGCACCAAGCGAACCGTCGTGGCGGCCAGACGGCGGTA
>Ga0233423_10001670_pt1 | contig 11031 bp, 11 predicted proteins | sample Watercolumn_Mata_FD_180713 | JGI IMG/M metagenome (GOLD analysis project Ga0233423, IMG submission 180713) | Freshwater microbial communities from Lake Matano, South Sulawesi, Indonesia - Watercolumn_Matano_2014_112_MG | ecosystem: Environmental > Aquatic > Freshwater > Lake | place: Indonesia... | reverse complement strand
TCGGCCAGGGCCGCCTCCGACCGGACGTTTTCCTCACGGATGGCCTTCTCGAGCGTCGCCCGGAGGCCGGGGTCGTCGAGGATGAGGAGGTGGGCCTCGAAAATGAAGGCGTGCTCCTCGCCGATCCGGGCCTCGATCTCGGCCTTCAGCCGCCGGATTTCCTCCCGCGTCCTCTCGACGGCTCGGCGAAGCCGTTCGAGCTCCTCCTCGACCCGATGAGGGGGGATGTACTCCTTCCTCTGGGAGAAGATGACCGGGGCGGTGAGGAAAACCTCGCCCATGGCGATCCCCGGGGAAACCCCGATCCCTCGGAGGCGGGTGTATTCCATCTCTCCCCGGGAAACCCTACTCTTTTTCGCCGAACCGCCCGTTGATGAGGTCGGCCAGGGCTTGGAAGGCCGCCTCCTCGTCCGGCCCCTTGATGCGCAGGTTGATCGTCGACCCCTGGGTCGCGGCCAGAGTCAGAATCCCGAGAATGCTCTTGCCGTCGATGTCGCCTCCGTCCTTCCCGATCCGGACGTCGGACTCGAAGCGGTTGGCCGTGTTGACGAACTTGACCGCCGCCCGGGCATGGAGGCCGAGCTTGTTCTTGATGAGGACGTCGCGGGCGATCATGACGGCCTCACGGCGACTTGGCGGCGAGCAGGGCGCTGGCCAGGTGGATGTTCTTCCGGCCCTGGTCGACGACTTTCCGGGCCACGTCCCGGAGGTTGTTCGTCCGCTGGAGGGAGACGAACTTGATCAGCATGGGCAGGTTGACTCCGGTGATGATCTCGACCTGGCCGTCCTTCTGGAAGGTGAAGCTGAGGTTGGACGGGGTGCCGCCGAACATGTCGGTGAAGATGACCGTCCCGTTTCGCTGGTCGACCCGCTTGAGGCAGGCCCCGATCTTCCGCTTCGACTCCTCGATGTCGTCGTACCAGCCGATCGAGATCGCTTCGATGTTGGGGGCCTCCCCGAGGATGATCGTCAGGGCGTTGAGGAGCTCCTCTCCGACCTTCCCGTGGGCGACGATGACCCCGCCGATCATTTCCATAGGTCCCGGTGCAAAACCTTTATATCATACTTTTTCCGACGAAGGGAATCGGCCAGGGCGTCGGCCAGGACGACGGACCGATGGTGGCCGCCGGTGCAGCCGATGGCGATGACGGCTTGACTCTTGCCCTCCTCGACGAACTTGGGGAGGAGGAAGCCGACGAACCGGCCGACCTCGGCCAGGAAAGCCTTGGTCTCGGCCTGGCGGAGGACGAAGGCCCGGACCCGGCGGTCCGTCCCGGGCCGGTCGCGGAGGTCGCGGAGATAGAAGGGGTTGGGCAGAAACCGGGTGTCGAAGACGAGGTCGGCGTCCATCGGGAGCCCGTACTTGTAGCCGAAGCTCACGACCTGGACCGCGAGCCTGAGCCGGCGGGCTTGGGAGAAGCGCCTGACGAAGACGTCCCGGAGATGGGCGATCGTCATTCCCGAAGTGTCGATGACCTCGTCGGCCAGGAGCTTGATCGGGGCCAGCCTCCGCCGCTCGAGGCGAACGCCCTCCAGGGCCGGCCGGCGGCGGGCCAGGGGGTGGGGCCGGCGGCTCTCGCTGAACCGGTGGACGAGAGTCTCGTCCGAGGCGTCGAGGAAAATGAGCCGGGCGGCCGATTTCCGCCAGATCTCGTCCCAGACGGTCGGAAAATTCTTGAGGAAGCCGGGCTCGCGCATATCGGCCACGAGGGCCACCCGGTCGACGCCGACCTCGCCCCGCTGCCAGAGCGCGTAGAACGCCGGGATGATCTTGGCCGGGAGGTTGTCGACGCAGAAGTACCCGACGTCCTCCAGAGCCCGGAGGGCGACCGATTTGCCCGACCCCGACAGGCCGGTCAGGATGAGGAACCGCTGATCGGCCGGGGTCATGGCCTCGGCCTCCGGTTCGGGACGAGGGCCCGGTCGAGCCGGCGGACGATCTCCTCCGCCGCCCGATACCCCCGCCGGCGGAGGTGCTGGACCTGGCAGGCGACTTCGATCAGGGTGGCGATGTTCCGGCCCGGAGCGACCGGGATGTTGAGCTGCGGAATCCGGACCGCGAGGACCTCCCGGTCCTCGGGAAAGCGGAGCCCGAGTCGGTCGTACTCCTTCTTCCGGCTCCATTTCTTCAGCCGGATCGCGAGGTCGATGGACGAGGCGGCCAGGGTCGCCCGGGGGCCGAAGATAGCCCGGATGTTGATGATCCCCAGGCCGCGGATTTCCATGAAGAACCGGCCCAGGGCGGGGGCCCGGCCGACGAGACGCCCCCCCCGCGTCCGCCGGACCTCGACCACGTCGTCGGAGACGAACTTGTGGCCCCGGGAGATGAGCTCGAGAGCACTCTCGCTCTTGCCGACGCCGCTGTCGCCGATGATCAGGACCCCCAGGCCGAACATCCGGAGGAGCCCCCCTGAGACGACGGCCGGCGGGCGGGTCGAGGTCATTCGGGCTGGACCAGACCGTAGTGGCCGTCTTTCCGGCGGAAGAGGACGGACCAGCCGCCCTTCTCCGAAGTCCGGAAGACGAGGACCTCCTTTTTCCGGAGGTCGAACTCGACGACGGCTTCCTCGACCGACAGGGGCTTGGCCTCGGTGTAGTCGACGGCCAAGACCCGGGGGCCCGACTCGGCGGGAAGGGGCGCCGGCGTGCCGATAGCTTTCCTCTCCCGTCCCCCGCGGCGTTTCCGGGCCCGAAACTTCTCCCGCTCCTTCTTCAATTTCTTCTCCAGGCTGTCGAGGGCCAGGTTCAAGGAGCGGAGCATCTCATGGCTGTCCTCGATGACGACCAGCCCGGCCCCCTTGGCCTTGACGTGGATTTCGGCCCGCTGCCGGTTCCTCTCGGAAGCCAAGATGACGTCGACCTTGGTCACGAAGCCCATGAGCTTCTCGAGCTCGGCCAGGCGCCGGTCGCAGACCTCCTTGAGCTCCGGGGTCAGGGACGTGTGCCGGGCCGTGAGGTGGACGTTCATGGAGACTCCTCCATCATGAATCTACGCTTGCGGATATGGGACGGCGGAAGTCCGAGCTGCTGGCGGTACTTGGCCACGGTCCGGCGGGCGAGACGGAAATTCTCCCGGCGGAGGACTTCCTCGACCTCCATGTCGGACAGGGGCCGGGACTTGTCCTCGGACTCGACGAGTTGGCGGATCCTGTCCTTGATCCGGAGGGTCGAGATCTCCTCGCCCGCGTCGCCGTGGAGGGACTTGTGGAAAAAGTACTTCAAGGAGAACGTCCCCCGCGGGGTGAGGATGAATTTGTTAGCCACGACCCGGCCGACCGTCGATTCGTGGACACCGATCTCCTGGGCGATCTCGAGGAGGGTCAGGGGGCGGAGATACTCGATCCCCTTGTCCAGGAAGTCCCGCTGCCGGTCGACGACGGCCGTGGCGACCTTGTAAATCGTCTGGTCACGCTGGTCGAGGCTCCGGAGAAACCAGAGGGCCTTCTTCATCTTGTCCTTCAGGAAGCGGTAGGCCTCGGGATTCTCCTTGAGGGCCTTGGCCAGAAGCTGGCGATAATAGGCGTTGACCCGGAGCCGGGGAACGCCCTCGTCGTTCAGGCTGATCTTCAGCCCTTCCCCCTCCTTCTGGACGATGATGTCCGGGACGACATAGGCCGGCCGGTCCTGGCTGTACTTCCGGCCGGGAGTCGGGTCGAGGCCCTTGATGACCTCGATGTGGTACCGGACGTCGGCCAGGGGGACGCCCAGGGCCTTGGCGATCTGGGCATAATCCGACTTCTCGAGGAGCGGGAGGTGGGAATGGATGATCGTCCGGGCGGCCTCGTCCTTGATCTGGAGATGGTCCATCTGGGCGAGAAGGCATTCCCGGAGGTCCCGGCTTCCGCAGCCGACGGGGTCGAAGACCATGATCTTGGCCCGGACGGCCTCGACTCTGTCCAGGGGGACTCCCGAAGCCTGGGCGATGTCCTCGGGGGCGACGGTCAAGATGCCGTCCTCATTGATGTTGCCGATGATCCACTCGGCGATCGCCCGGTCGGCGTCCTCGAAGAAGGTCAACGAGGCCTGCCAAGTCAGGTGGTCCCAGAGGGTCGCGCTCCGGGAAACGATGTTCTCGAGGTTGGGGACTTCGGCCCTCTCCTGGGGATAGGAGCGGAATCCGTCGTCGATGTATTCCTGGAAATAGACTTCGAACTCCCGGTCCTCGTCCGGCGTTTCCTCTCCCGGGCCGGCCTCGGACTCGGGCGGCTCGGCCTTGTCCTCCTTATCCGTCCCGGCGGCCAGGGTGTCGACCGGCTCCTCGGTCTTTTTCTCGACCGTCTCCTCCTCGAGCTCGAGAAGGGGGTTGGCTTCGAGCTCCTCGTCGATGACTTCGACGAGCTCGAGGTTGGTCAAGGGGAGGAGCTTGATGGCCTGCTGGAGAGCGGGGGCCAGGATGAGCTTCTGGACCTGTCGCTGGTCGAGCCGCTGCTTCATGACCATGTCAGAGCCTGAACTCCTCTCCCAGATACCGGCGGCGGACCTCGGGCGAGGCGACGACCCGCTCGGGCGGACCCTCCTCCAGGATCCTCCCCCGGTCGATGATGTAGGCCCGGTCGACGATCCGGAGGGTGTCGATGACGTTGTGGTCGGTGATGAGAACCCCCAGCCCTTGGGCCTTCAGCCGGCCGACGACGGACTGGAGGTCCTGGATGGCGATCGGGTCGATCCCGGTGAACGGCTCGTCGAGGAGGATGAAAGACGGGTCGGTGGCCAAGGCCCGGGCGATCTCGAGCCGCCGCCGCTCCCCCCCCGAGAGGGTGTAGGCCTTAGCCCCGGCGAGGCGGTCGATCCCGAGTCCCCGGAGCATGGCTGCGGCCATGTTCCGCCGCCCCTTCCCGGACGCCCTCCGCCCCCGGATGACCGAGCGCAGGTTCGCCTCGACGCTCAGGCGGCGGAACGACGACGGCTCCTGGGGAAGAAGGGACACGCCCCGCCGGGCCCGGAGATACATCGGGACCTCGGTCAGGTCTTCGTCTCCGAGGAGGACGCGCCCCTCGTCGCTTTCGACGAGGCCGAGAATGATGGAGAAGGTCGTCGTCTTTCCGGCCCCGTTGGGCCCGAGGAGGCCGACGACTTCTCCCCCCTGGACCTCGACCGTGACCCGGTCGACGACTTTCTTCCGGCCATAACGTTTGACGAGCCCCACGGCTTTGAGGGTCCGCGGCTTAACGGTCATCCCGGTTCTCGACGACGATTCTGCCATCCGCGAGAAAGAATGTCAATTTCTCGCCCCGGGCCGACCCCTGGACCTTGTCCTTGAGGACCGGCCGGTCGGTCAGGACGATCGTTTCCGCGGCCGCGTCGTAGACGGCCTGCCCGCCCGTCGCCTCCCGGGCCCCTTGGTTCTGGTTGACGGACACGTTCCCCGAGGCCAGGACTTTTTGAATCTCGCCGGCCGCGAGGTCGACGGTGATGGACGAGGCCCGGAGCTCGATGTCCCGGGTCCGGAGAATCCCCGTCCCGCCATAGTATATTTTCTGGGACTTCGGGTCGTAGGCCAAGGTCGCGGCATCGATCGTCACCCGCTCTTCCTGGGCCTTCTCCCGGCTCTTGGACGCGTGGATGAACGTCGAAAGCGGCTCCTGGGCGTTTTTCATCTCGCCCGTCTCTTCGAGGATCGTGACCTGGCGGACGAACAGCGACTCCCGCCCTTGGACCATCCGGACTTGGCCGGACAGCCAGAAGCTCTTGTCGGCGTCGTTGTACCGGGCGACGTCGGCCCGGATGAAGACCGGCTCGCCCCGGCTGAAAAAGCCGGACGTCCCCCGGCCGTTCGCCTGAGGCGTCGAGACGATGAACACCTGGTCGGCGGCGTCGAAGCTGTTCAGCCGGAAGTAGAGGGCCAGGGTTCCGCAGGTCATCTTCCGGGCCTGGTCGAGAAGCTTCGCCGGCCTGTCGGCCGCGCCCCGGACCCGGAGCGTCCGCTCGTTTCCGTCGTAGACCATCCTCGCCCCCTCGAGGACCTTGGCCTCGTTCGTGGCCGCCTGCGTCCCGGAGAGGCGCGGCTGGCCTTCGATCGTGAAATCGCGAAGGTCTCCGGCGGGGGTGTAGATGAATTCGATCGACGTCCCGGCGAGCTCGGTCGTGTTGCCGTTCTCGGCCAGAAGCGCGACCCGGCTCCCCTCCCGGAGGAGGAGGGCCTGGATCTTTTCGGTGTCGGGAAAGGGAAGGAGGATGACGTGGCCGGCGGAGATCGTTTGCCTTTTGGCCCGGAAAGAGATGAAATCGGTGAACCCGGCCGCCCCCGAGGAGGCGGAGGCGGGCTTGGGAGGGGGAGCCTTGGAGTCCTCCAAAGCCATCTCCACCCGGTCCCGGAATTCGACCCGACTCAGGTATTCGCTGTCGGGGGAGAGTTCGAACCGGACGAACCCCGCCCGGCCGGAGTTCGGCCCTTGGGTGAAAAGGACGTCGCCCTCGACGACCCCGAACCGCCCGGTCTGGTTGAAGAGGAAACGGCGGCCGCCGAGACGGACGGGGGCCTGAGCGGGGTCGCGGGGAGCGAGGACAAAATCGAGAGCCCCTTCGAAAACGATTTCGTCGAGCCCGATCGAGTAGGCGACTTTTTCCGCCGTCCCGTTGAGGCGGGGAGAGACGACCCTCACCCCGGCCGAGGAGCGGACGGATTCCGTGGCCTTGTCGTAGTCGAATTCGGTCGAGACGGCGGTCAGGCCCTTGAGCTGGACGGTCGCGTTGCCCCGGACCCGGATCTTCGTCCAGCCCTCATCGTAGACGGCCGCGTCGCCTCCCATCCGGATCTCGCGCCCGCCCGTCTTGCCGTGGTCGATGATCAGGACGTGGCCCTCGAGATGGGACAGGCCGTCCGCCCCCTTGTACTGCTTATCGGCCGCGGCCTCGACCTTGCTCTGGTCGCCCCGGAATTCGACGAACTTGACCTGGTTCCGGACTTCGACCTTGTCCGGGCCGATCGGGGGGGCGGAATCGTCGAACAGGGGCGGCTTGTCCCGGAGCCGGCCGACGACGAAGGCCACGACGACGACGACGAGACCGGCCAGGGCGAGGAGCGAAGCCGCCCGGGCGACCTTCGTCCATCGCCACCATCGCCCGGCCATGGTCAGGCGCTCCGCCGCAGGCCGGACAGGCCGAGATACGGCTGCTCCTGGCCAAAATAGGAGGACGACTGGAGGGTGAAGGCGAGGTCCACCCTGTCCCCGGAAGACACCCCCTCGGTCCAGGAAGCCCGTCCCCAGGCGATCGCCTCGAACGTCCGGCCGTCCTGGCGGGCAAGAAATTTCGCGTGCCGGCCGCGGAGGCGTTTCGGCGTCCCGACCACCTCGACCTTCTCGGCGAGGAAGACGGGCCGGGGGTTGCCCGCCCCGTAAGGGTCGAGGAGGGAGAGCCCTTCCCACAAGCGGCCGTCGACGTCCGCCAGGCCGAGCTTCGCGTCGAGCCGGAGACGGGGCCGTAGGGATTCGGCGGGGAGCGTCTCTTCGGCCGCCCGGTTGGCGGCCTCCCGGAAGGCCGGCATCCGGTCCCGGGCCAGGGTGCAGCCGACGGCGTAGGGGTGGCCCCCGAAGGAGTTCAAGGTCCCGGCGCAGGAGGCCAAGCCGTCGATGAGGGAATATTCCGGGATGCTCCTCCCCGAGCCGAAGGCCTGGGCGCCGTCATAGGCCAGCAGAATGACCGGCCGGCGGAAATCGTCCTTGAGCCTGGAGGCGACGATGCCGACAACGCCCCTCGGCCATCCTTCGTCCCCCAGAATGAGGATGCGGTAGCGGTCGGCCAGGCCGCGGGAGCGGATCCGCTCGCTGGCCTGCCGGTAAATCTTGTCCTCGGCGGCCTGGCGCCGGGAGTTCAGGACTTCCAATCGACGGGCGATGGCCTCGGCCTCCTCGGACGAGGTCGAAAAAAGGAGACGGACGGCGAGGTCGGTTTCCCCCATCCGTCCGGCGGCGTTGATCCTCGGGCCGAGCCGAAAGCCGACGTCGCTTTCCGAAATGCGCCGGCCTCCGAGGCCGCTCACCTCGATCAGGCTCTGGAGGCCGAGGTTGGAGACCCGGTCGAGGTCGCGGAGGCCGTGCTTGACCAGGATCCGATTCTCCCCCCGGAGGTCGGCGACATCGGCCACCGTCCCGATGGCCGCGAGGCCGAGATAGGGGCGGAGGTCGTCCTTCCGGCCCCTCCGCTCGAGGAGGGCCTGGATGAGTTTGAAGGCCACCCCGACCCCGGCCAGGCCGCGGTCGGGGTAGGTCGACCCCGGAAGGGCGGGGTTGAGGACGGCCGCGGCCTCGGGAAGCTCGGGGCCGGGCTGGTGATGGTCGGTGACGATGACGTCCACGCCCCTTCGGCGGGCCTGCCGGACGAACTCGACGGCCTTGATCCCGCAGTCGACGCTGATGACGAGCCCGGCCCGGCGCTCGGAAGCGACCGCGGCGTGGGCCTCCTTGATCCCGTAGCCTTCCCGGAGACGGTCGGGGATGAAATAATCGGCCCGGGCGCCGAGGGAGGAGAGGGCCCGGTGGAGCATGACGACCGAGAGGATCCCGTCGACGTCATAATCCCCGAAAATGAGGATCCCCTCGCCGCCGGCGACGGCCTCTTCGACCCGGTCCGCGGCCGCGGACATCCCGGCCATGAGGAACGGGTCGCACAGGTCGGACGGGCCGCCGTAAAGGAAGCGCCGGGCCGAAACGGGGTCGTCGAGGCCCCGGTTGACCAGAACCTGCCCCAGGGGAGAGGGCCAGCCCAAGGCCTCGGCCAGGGGAGCCGCCCTCTCGCTCGGCGGCGGCAGCGTCCAGACGGCGTCATCCATGGCGATAAGGTAACACATCGTCCCCTCCGGCCTCAAACCGGGCGTTTTGGTATATAATCGGGGCCGATGTTCGGAAATTTGCGGGCCACTCTGGCCAAGACGCGGGCCGTCCTGGCCGGCCGTCTCGACGACCTCCTTCGCCGCCCGAAATCCCGGGAAGAAACGCTCGAGGAGCTCGCCGAAGCCCTGGTCCTGGCCGACGCCGGCCCGACGACCACGGACAAGCTCATCCGGGCCGTCAGGGAACGGACGAGAAAAAGCGACGGCCTCCCCGAAATCGAGGCCGCCCTCAAGGAAGAGGTCGTTTCGCTCCTCGACCGAGGTCAGGCCCCCCCGCCCGACGGCCCATCCCCCTGGTCGGTCATGGTCGTCGGGACGAACGGCGGGGGGAAGACGACCACGGCCGTCAAGCTGGCCCGCCGCTACACGGCCGCGGGCCGTCCGGTCCTCCTCGTCGCCGCGGACACGTTCCGGGCCGCCGCCCAGGAACAAGTCTCGGTCTGGGGCCGGCGGCTGGGAATTCCCGTCCACCGCGGCCAGGCAGGAGCCGACCCGGCGTCGGTCGTCTTTGACGCCGCCCGGCAGGCCAAGTCCAAGGCCTTCGGGGTGATGATCGTCGACACGGCCGGCCGGGTCCACACCAACTCGAACCTCATGGCCGAACTCGAGAAAATCAAGCGCATCTTGGGCCGGGAAATCCCCGGGGCGCCCCATGAGGTCCTCCTCATCCTCGACGCCTCGACCGGCCGGAACGCCCTTCCCCAAGCCCGCGAATTTCTCAAGTTCTCCGGCTTGACCGGAGTCGTCCTGACCAAACTCGACGGAACGGCCAAGGGAGGGGCCGTCTTGGCGGTGGCCGACGAACTCGGCCTTCCGATCCGGTTTATCGGCACGGGCGAGTCCGAGGACGACCTCGAGGATTTCGCCGCCCGCCCCTTCGTCGACGCCCTTTTCGCATGACCGACGCCCGCGACCTGGCCCTGATGGACATGGCCTACGGCCTGGCCGAGAAGGCCCTGGGCTGCGCCTGCCCCAACCCGCACGTCGGGGCCGTCGTCGTCAAAGGGGGAGCGGTCGTCGGCCACGGCTATCACCAAGGGCCGGGGACGGCCCACGCCGAAGCCGTGGCCCTGGCCCGGGCCGGCCGGAGAGCCCGCGGGGCGACGCTCTACGTCACCCTCGAGCCGTGCGTCCATTGGGGCCGGACCCCGCCCTGCCTCGACGCGGTCGTGGCCTCCGGGGTCGCCCGGGTCGTCGTCTCAGTCGTCGACCCCAATCCCTCCGTCCGGAATCGGGGGATCCAAGGTCTTCGCCGAGCGGGGATCGCCGTCGACCTGGGCGCCCGGGCCGAACGAGGCCGCCGGTTGAATGAAGCCTACGCCAAATGGATTCGCACCCGGCGGCCGTTCGTCACCCTCAAGGCCGCCCTCAGCCTCGACGGGAAGATGGCCACCCGGACTTTCGCCTCGGCCTGGGTCAGCGGCCTCGAGGCCCGTGAATACATGCATTTCGTCCGGTCGGAGCACGACGCGGTCTTGGTCGGGGCCCGGACGGCCGAGCTCGACGACCCCCGGCTCACCGTCCGCCTTCCGAACGGGCCGAGGAAAAGGATCCTCCGGGCGGTGCTGGACCCGGACCTCCGCCTCTCGCCCCGGGCGAGGTTGCTCCAGACTCCCGAAGCGGGCCGGGTCCTCATCTTCACCAAGACCGGAACCCCCGCCCGCAAAGCCTCGGCTTTGGCCGAGCGAGGGGCCGAGGTCATCGCCCTCCCCGGCCGGTCGAACCGGCTCGACCTCGAGGGCGTCCTGGCGAGCCTCGGAGAACGCGGGGTGACGAGCGTCCTCGTCGAGGGCGGAGGGGCGGTCGCTTCGTCCTTCCTCGACCTGAGGCTGGCCGACAGGGTCCTCCTCTCGCTCTCGCCGCTCCTCATCGGAGGACGGAGGGCGGTCGCCTTCTATGCCGGACAGGGGGCGGCCGGCCTCAGCGACGCCCTCCGGCTGTCCCGGGTCTCGGCCTTCCGGGTCGGGGCCGATTTCATCGTGGAAGGATACGCCTGATGTTCACCGGGATCATCCAAGCCCAGGGAAGGCTCTCCGGCCACCGGAAAGGGCGTCAGCAGCTCGTCCTGGAAGCCGAGGGCCTCGCCCCCCGGGTCGAGCCCGGCGGGAGCGTCGCCCTCGACGGCGTCTGCTTGACTCTCGTCGAACGGCAGGCCGGCCTCCTCGTCTTCGACCTCTCCAGCGAAACCCGGGACCGGACGA
>Ga0233423_10001669_pt1 | contig 11031 bp, 8 predicted proteins | sample Watercolumn_Mata_FD_180713 | JGI IMG/M metagenome (GOLD analysis project Ga0233423, IMG submission 180713) | Freshwater microbial communities from Lake Matano, South Sulawesi, Indonesia - Watercolumn_Matano_2014_112_MG | ecosystem: Environmental > Aquatic > Freshwater > Lake | place: Indonesia... | reverse complement strand
TGGCGAGGTCGAGAAGGGCGGCCGGGCGACCTCCGGGCTGAAGGCCTGCCTGGACCATCTGAACAAGGCCGACGTCGGGGAGCTCGTGGTCACCCGGTTCTTCGCCTCCCCGGGCACGTTCTGCCCGCGCTGCAGACTCCTGTACCTCGGCGAGAACCCCTGCCCCGCCTGCGAGCGAAAGACTCTTCCCGTCCCCGACGTCGTCGACGAGGCCGTCCAGAAAGCCTGGGAGATGAAATGCGGCGTCCGCCACATCACCCCGCCCTCCAGGCTCGACCGCTACGGGAAAATCGGGGCCTTCCTCCGGTTCAAGGCCTAGAGCGCGGCTTTCGTCTTCTTGAACGAGGCCTTTTCGAACAGGCTGTAGACGACCGGAATAACAAACAGAGTTAAGAAAGTCGTCGTCGTCAGGCCTCCGAGAAGGGTGATCGCCAGGGGGTTTCGCATCTCGGCCCCGGAGCTCGTGCTCAGGGCCATGGGCAGAGTCCCCAGGATCGTCGTCAAGGCGGTCAGGAGGACGGGCCGGAGCCGGATCACGGCTCCCGTGACGATCGCCTCCTTCTTTTCCACTCCCCCGCGCCGGAGCTGGTTCGTGTAGTCGATCATGACGATCGCGTTGTTGACCGCGATCCCCGAAAGGAGGACGAGCCCGATCCCGACCGGCAGGTTGACCGCCCGTCCGGCGACCAACAGCCCGACGATGACCCCGATCAGGGACAGGGGGATGGTGAACATGATGATGAAGGGATGCTTGAAGGATTCGAACTGGGAGGCCATGACCATGTAGACGAGGAGCACGGCCAGTCCGAAGACCGCCGCCAGGATGAGGAACATCTCGGTCATCTGCTGGTACGAGCCTCCGATCTCGAAGAAATAGCCGGGGGGGAGCTGGGCGTCGAGGCCTTCGATCCGGGCCTTGATGTCCTTGACGACGCTCCCCAGGTCGCGGCCGGCGATATTGCCCGTCACCGAGACCCGGCGGGCCTGGTTTTCGCGGTTGACCTGGATCGGGCCATCGCCCTGTTCGACCGTCGCGACCTGGTCGAGGGAGATCGTCGTCCCGAGAGGCGTCGTGAGGGGGGTCGCTCCGATCTCGGCGATCGTGTCCCGGAACTCGGGCTTGAACCGGAGACGGACGTCGAACTCCTCGCCCCCCTCCCGGTAGCGGGTCACGACTTGGCCGAGAGTGGCCGTCTGGACGGCCGTCTCGACCTGGGCCACGGCCAGCCCGAACCGGGCGGCCTTGTCCCGGTCGATCCGAACATGGTACTCGGGCTTGGCCTGCTGGAGGGTATGGGTCACGTCGCGGAGGCCGGGGACGTCCCTGATCCGGGCGACGACCCCGTCGGCGACCTCGCGGAGCTTTTCCAAGTCCTTGCCGAAGAGCTTGACCTCGACCGGGAAGGCCGCCCCGCCGAACATCGCCGACTGCATGTCGACGCCCTCGAACTTGACGCCTTCGAGCTTGGGGAGCTCGCTCCTGATCTTTTCCAGGACCTGGATATCGCTGAGCGTCCTCTCGGTGGCCGGGACGAGGCCGATGAAGAACTGGCCCTCGTGCGGGCCGGTGGGGGCCCCTCCGAAGCTCTGGTCGGCGGCGTTATCCTCGGCGCTCGACCCGACCTGGGCCGTGGCGATCTTCACCTCGGGCTGGCGGCGGATGACCTCCTCGGCGAGCAAGGCGATCCGGTTGGATTCCTCGAGGGCCGTGCCGACCGGGAGGCTCATCTTGAGGATGAGCATGTCCCGGTCCATGGCCGGCATGAATTCCGTCCCCAGGGTCGGGACGAGGGCGAGGGAGGCGGCGAAGAGGAGGACGGAGCCGATGAGGACGGTCTTACGGCGGGCCAGGGCCCATTCCAGGGTCCGGCGGTAGAGGCTCTGGGCGCCCGCGAAGTCGCGGCCGATCGTCTTCCGGACGGCCTTGGCGTCCGCCTTTTCCGACCGGCGGAAGAGGATCGAGGCGATCATCGGAACGATCGTCAGGGCGACGAAGAGCGAAGCGATGAGCGAGGCGGAGATCGACAGGGCCAGGCCCCGGGTCATCTTGCCGGTGATGCCCTCGGCGAACCACAGCGGGAGAAAGACGACGATCGTCGTCATGGTCGAGGCGGTGATGGCCATCCCGACCTCGGCCGCCCCTTTCTTGGCCGCCGTCTTGGCGTCCTTCCCCTCCTGGATGTGCCGGAAGATGTTCTCGATGACGACGATGGCGTTGTCGACGAGCATCCCGACCCCCAGGGCCAGCCCCCCCAGGGTCAGGAGGTTGAGGGTGTAGCCGGCCAAATAGAGGATGATGAAGGTCGTGATGATCGACAGGGGGATGGCCACGGCGATGATGAACGTCGGCCTCCAGTTCATCAGGAAGATAAAGATCAGGACGATCGCCAGGACGCCGCCCTGGAGGGCGTTGTCGGTCGTGTATTTGGTCACTTCCTTGATCATTTTGGACTGGTCCATGATCTCGAGGAACTCGACGTCCGAGGGAAGCGCGGGGAGGATCTCGGCCATCTCGGCGTTCACCGCGTCGCCGACGAGGGCCGTGTTGGCTCCCGAGCGCTTGCTGACGAACAGGAAGACGCCGTTCTGCCCCTGAATCCGGCCGACGTAGCGCGTTTCTCTCAGGGCGTCCTGGACGTCGGCGATGTCCCGGACGTAGATCGGGACGCCGGCCGACGTCGCTCCGACGATCGTATTCCGGACGTCGTCCAGGCCGTCGAACTCCCCCAGCGTCCGGACGAGGTAGTCCTGCTGGCGCTCGATGATATGGCCGGCGGGCATGTTGACGTTCCCGGCGGCCAGGGCGGCCATGACCCGGTCGAGGGAGAGGTTTCGGGCCTGGAGGGCGTTCTTGTCGACCGCGACCTGGATCTCGCGGGTGTCCATGGCGAAGACCTGGGCGGCGGCGACCCCGTCGACCCGCTCCAGCCGGCGGCCGACTTCGTCCTCGACGAGCTTCTTGAGCTCCCGGGTCGGCCGGTTTCCGGTGACCCCCCAGAAGATGACCGGGATTTGGGACAGGTTGAATTTGACGACCAAGGGCTCGCCCGCGGCCGAGGGGAGATACTGCTTGTACAGCCCGATCTGGTCGCGGAGGTCCTGGGCGGCGAAGTCGAGGTTGGCCCCCCACTCGAATTCGACCGAGATGATGGACACGCCTTCCGAGGTGGCGGAGGAGACTTTTTTGACCCGGTTCACCGACCCGACGATCTGCTCCAACGGCCGGGTGATCGAGTTCTCGATGTCCTCGGGGGCCGCTCCGCGGTAGGTCGTGATGACCGAGACGGTCGGGAACTCGAGGTCGGGAAAAAAGTCCAGGCCGAGGCGGGTGAACGAAATCGCTCCCACGACGACCAGGATCATGGCCAGCATGGCCGTCGTGACCCGGCGGTTGACCGAAAATTCGGGGAGTTTCATGGCTTCGCTCCGAGAGGCTTACTTCCGGATTTCGACCGGGGCGCCGTCGACGAGGCCGAAGGCGCCCTCGACGATGACGACCTCGCCCTCCTGGAGGCCGGAGAGGATTTCAACCATGGTCGTGTTCTTGAGGCCGAGGACGACTTCGCGCTTCAAGGCCTTGCCGCCCTCGACGAGGTAGACGTATTTGTTGTCGTAGACGGCCTTCTGGGCGACGGCCAGGGCGTTATCGTGGGACATGACCTCGAACTCGACGCTCCCGAACGTTCCGGGCCGGAGCGCCCGGTCGGGGTTCGAGGCCGTGACCTCGACCCGGAATTTCTTGGACAGCGGGTCGGCCGTCGGGTTGACGACCGAGACGGCGCCCGAGGCGTCCCTCATCCCGCCGTTGCCGGTCTTGATGACCGCCTTCTGGCCGCGCTGGAGGCGGACGATGTCGTTCTGCGAGACTTCGACGACGACCTTGACCCGGCCGTCGTCGATCAGGGTCAGGACGCCGCCTCCCCCCATCCCGCCATAGCCGCCGCCCATCATCGGGTTGATGATGTCTCCGACCTCGGCGTTCTTGGAAGCGATGAGGCCGGCCCAGGGGGCCTTCATGATCGAAGTCCCCAGGGCATGCCGGGCGAGGTTGACGGCCGCCTGGGCCTGTTCGAGCTGAGCCTTGGCGGCGTCGTAGCCGAGCTTGACCTGCTCGTGCTGGGCGTCGGAGACGGCCTTCTCGGCCACGAGCCGGTCCATCCGTTCTTTGTTCCGGGCGGCGTTGCGGAAGTTGGCTTCGGCCACGGCCAGCCCGGCCTCGGCCTGCTTGACCTGGAGGGCCACGGATTCCGTGTCCATCTCGGCCAGAAGCTGGCCCTGGGAGACGCGCTGGCCTTCCTCGACGTAGATCTTGGCCACTTTCCCGCCCATCTCGGGCGAGATCGTGATCTTCTGGCCGGCCTCGACCGCTCCGGTATAGGTCAGCTTCTCCGAGATCCTCTGCCGGACGACCGGGGCGACCTTGACCGGGGCGGAAACGACGGCGGCCGTCGCCGCGGCCGGCGCGGGGTCGGTCTTCGAGGAGTTGCAGGCCGCGGCCGAGGCCAAAACGGCGGCCAGGCCCAAGAGGGCGGGGGTTTTCAGTTTGTTCATGATCATTCTCCGTTATTTCGAAATCGTCGCTTCGTCCTGGCTATGACCGGTCCCCATGGCTTTTTCGAGCTGGGCCAGGGCGACGGCGTATTCAAACAGGGCGAGGCTGTAATTGGTCCGGGCCTGCCGCAGGGCGACCTGGGCCGAGCTCACGTCGAGGTTCGTGGCCAGGCCTTCCTTGTAGTTCAGCTCGGCGATCCGGACGGCCTCCTGGGCCTCTTCGACCGTTTTTCCCTGGGAGAGGATGGCCTCCCGCGACTGGCGGAGGGAGAGGATGGCCTCCTGGACCTCGTACTTGACCATCTCGGCGAGGCCTTTCTGGGTGAGCTCGAGCTGCTTCAGGGCGGCCTTGGATTCGCCCACCTTGGCCGAGGCCGAGAATCCGTTGAAGATCGGGATGTTGAGGACGAGGTTGACCTGGTAGAAGCTCTCCCAGGTGTTCCGGTTGAAATTCAGGTTGCTGGCCCAGTAGTTGTAGGCTCCGCCCACGGCGAGCGTGGGCAGATAGGCCGCCCGGGCGATCTTGAGCATATCGCCGGCGATCTGGGTCTGGTAACGAAGCTGGCTGAGCTCGGGACGGGCGGCCAGGGCGGCGACGACGCTCTCGTCCGTTCCGACCTCGACGTCTTTGAACGTCAACTCGCCCCGGAATTCCACCGGCCGGGCGATGTCCAGGCCGAGAAGGGTTTTGAGCCTGAGCTCGGACTCTTCCAGGGCGTTCCGGGCCCGGATGAGCTGGGGCTTGAGGTTGGACGCTTGGACCTCGGAGCGGAGGAGGTCGAACCTGGACGACATCCCGACGTCGTAGAGGTTCTTGACGTTTTTGGTGAAGTCCTCGGCCAGAGTGACGGCCTCCTGGGTGGCGGCCAATGTCTCCCGGGCGAGAAGGACCCCGTAGAAGGCGGCCTTGACTCCGAAGACGGTTTCCTGCCGGGTTTGGCGGATCGACTCCCGCGTCGCCTCGAGGTTGTAGCCGGCCGACTTGTAGCCCGAGATGAGCCGGCCGCCGGTGAACAGGGGAACGCCGAAGTTGACCGTGAACTGGTAATTCCGGGTGAAGTCGAACTTGATCCTTTGGGGCGGCTCCCCCGGGATGAGGGAGGGGAACTCGATGGTGAAGACCTTCTTGTCGAGGACGTTCGTCCCCTGGGCGTTGACGGTCGGAAAGAATCCGGCGACCGCTTCCCGGACCTGGGCCGAGGCCTGGTCCTCCCGGGCTTTGGCGGCTTGGTAATAGGGGTTTTGGGCGAGGGCCAGCTTGATGCTGTCCTCGAGAGTCAGGACGAGCTTGTCCTGGGCCGCGGCCGAGGCCGGAAGCCAAACCGCCAGGGCGACGAGAGCCGCGCGTTGGGCAAGGCGATTCATGAGGTCGCTCCTTGTTGAGGTTGTGGCCGTTCGATCCCGTGGAGAATGAAGGCGCACATGGTCTTTACGTCGTTTTCGAGATTCGGTTTATTTTCGTTCCAGAACTGTTCGTGGACGTATCCCTGGACGACCGAGCTCAGGAAGAGGACGGCCTGGCGGACGTCCGTCGGCCGGAAGGCGCCCGAGGCGATCCCCTCCTCGAAGAGGGCCGTGGCCGTGGCCATGACCTCCCGGCGCAGGGACTTGATCCGGTGGAGGAATTTTCGCTCCTCGGCCGAGCCCTTCTTGGCGGCCGGGGCGACGAAGACGTGGATGACCTTGTGGAACGACCGGTCCACGATGAAGTAGCGGGTCAGGCCCGCCTTCTCGGACTGGTACCGGAAGAGGTAGCGGACGAGCTCCAGGAGCTTTTCCCGGGGGTCGAGGCTCCGGGCGACGATGTCTTCGATCGCCCGGCTGACGTCCTCGAGGTAGTGAATCATCAGCTCGAAGACGAGAACCGTCTTGGTCCGGACATACCGGTAGACGGTCGGCTTGGAGAAGCCGGCCTCGCGGGCGACGTCGTCCATCGAGGTCGCGGACAGCCCTTTCCGGCGGATGACGGCTTCGGCGGCGTGGAGAATCGCTTCCCGATTCGCCCGCCTCCGCTCCTTCTCGCGGATGGCCCTCTTGTCGGGTTTGGACATGGCTAAAGGCTCCGTTCGACTATAATACGAAAGAATTCACTGAATAGTTCATCAATTTTACTTATAAGTTAACTTCATTATGATACTCTCTCGAAAGCGGGTTGTCAAGAACTCCCCCGACCCTCGGGGGGCCGAGGCGGGCGGTAGTAAAAACGGCCTCCCGAGCGTAGAATAATTATGATGCCTTTCGAATGCCGCCTTCTCCTGGCCGTCCTGGCGGGAACGCTCTCGGCCGGGCCCCGCCTTGCCCCTCCCCCCCTGTCCTGGGACATCCAGGTGGCCGTCTCGGCCAAGGGGGAATACGGCCTCGAGGGGCGGGCGTTCCGGGCCGACGGCCGTTTTTTCTTCACGGCCCTCTGGACGGGCACGATGCTCGTCGACGACGAGGATTACCTTCTCGTCCACGGCGAGACGAAACTCGTCGAATGGGAGGCCGAAGAGAAGGCCAACCTCCCGGAAAGCGTCCTTCTCCTGACGACCGGGGACTTCGCCGAAAAACCCGAGCTCAAGGTCAACTACATCCTCAAGCTGAAGGACGGCCTCCGGGTCGACTTCATCGTCCGCGGATTCTACGTCCCCCTGTCCATCCCGGCCGAAGGCTTCTACCTCCCCCTCCCCGCCTCGGCCGAGAACGGCGAAAACACCGGGGGGTTGAAGTACAACCTCTTCCTGGCCTCGGGGTCCAACGCCGTCTTCCTGGACGAGGCCAAAATCCGGGCGGGGCCGTCCGAGACGGCCTTTTGCTGGACCTGGAAGCGGCGGAGCTGGGTCCAGCGCCAAGAGCAGACCATCCTCGAGACATGCGCCCACGCCGCCGAAGTCAAGGTCTCACTCACGCCCCGGCGGGATTAAGCCCGGGGGTGGAACTTGTCGTAAACCCGCCGGAGCCGTTCGCGGCTGACGTGGGTGTAGACCTGGGTCGTCGTGATCAGGCTATGGCCGAGCATGACCTGGACGGCCCGTAGATCGGCCCCCCTCTCGAGAAGGTGGGTGGCGAAGGAATGGCGGAGGACGTGGGGGTGGACCTTTCTCCCCAGGCCGGCCTTTTCGGCGTGGCCGCGGAGCATCTTCCAGAACCCCTGGCGGGTGAAAGGGCCCCCGCGGCGGGTGAGGAAGAGCTCATCCCCGGCGGTCCCGGCGGCGAGCCCCGGCCTCCCTTCGGCCAAATAGCGCCCGACGGCCTCGACCGCCGACCCGCCCAGGGGGACGATCCGCTCCTTCCCCCCCTTTCCCCGGCAGAGGACGAAACTGTCCCGGAGATGGACGTCCTCGGTCTTGAGAAGGATAAGCTCGGAAACGCGCAATCCCGCAGCGTACATGACCTCGAGCATCGCCCGGTCGCGAATCCCCCGGGGGTCGGAATCGTCGGGCTGGGCGAGCAGGAGGAGGACCTCCTCGGTGGTCAAGTATTTCGGCAGGGACAGCCAGGCCTTGGGAGAGCTCAACTGGAGGGCGGGGTTTGAGGCCGTCCGGCCGTCGAGGATGAGAAACCGGTAGAACGCCTTCAAGGACGAGATCAGCCGGGCCCGCGACCGGGCCGAGAGCCGGGCCCGGCTCTGGCCCTGGATGAACCGGACGAGGTCCGCCTCCCCGGCCCTGTCCCAAGACGTTTTCTCCTTGCCGAGGAAGAGGAAGAACTTGGCTATGTCCCGGCCGTAGGCTTCCAGGGTGTTCGTGGCCAGGCCCTTCTCCACGGCCAGAAACTCCAGAAATTCCTCCCGCGGGTCCGGGGGAGGGGCGGCCGGGGTCATGGGCAGGGGTTGTTCTGCCGTTCGAAGCCGACCGAGGTCAAGGGGCCGTGTCCCGGCAGGACCGCGGTCTCGTCCGGCAGGGTCATGATCTTCTCGCAGATCGAGGCCTCGAGCTGTTTTTGGCTGCCCTCGGGAAGGTCGGTCCGGCCCACGCCCTCGAAAAAGAGGGTGTCGCCCGACAAGAGAAACCCCTCCCCCAGGAGGCTGATGCTCCCGGGAGAATGCCCGGGCGTGTGGAGGACGCGGAGGAGGCCGCGGCCGACCCTGACCTCATCGCCGTCGGACAGAAAACGGTCGGGGGGCGGAGAGTCCTGGGCCCCGAGAAAGAGGAACAGCTCGAGCGACTGGGTCTTGGCCAGCATCTCCTTGTCGCCGGCGTGGATCCAAAGGGGGATCCGGAACTTGTCCTTGACCTCCCGGTTGGCTCCGATGTGGTCGATGTGGCCGTGGGTGTTGATCAGGGCGATGGGCCGGAGCTCCTCCTCGGCGATGACGGGGAAGATCTTGTCCGCCTCGGCCCCTGGGTCGACGACGACGCACTCCTTGGTCGTCTCGCAGTAGACAAGATAGCAGTTCGTCTCGAGACCCCCCACGATGATCATTTTGTACTTCATCTCTCTCCCGCGAAGAATCATATCGCCACAATCCCCCGGGAGTCAACTCGGCGTCCGCCGGCCGGCCGTTGGCCGGATGTATCGAGGCCGGATTTCGGATATAATCCGGCCGTGGCCGAACGTCCCTGGCAGCTCGAACTCGTCAAGTATTCCCTGAAGAAGAAAGAAAAAGTCGACCTCATCCGCCGCTGCGTCCGCCCCCGGCCGGCCGACCGGCTCCTCGACCTCGGCTGCGCCCAGGGCATCCTGAGCTATTTTCTCCGCGCCCGGGGGGGGTGGTGGGTCTCGACCGACCTCGACCTGACCAACCTCCGCTCGAGCCAGGCCCTTCTCGGCGAGAATTTCGTCCAGATGGGCGCCCCCGCCCTCCCCTTCCGGAACGGCGCCTTCGATGGCGTCGTCTGCCTCGACTACCTGGAGCACGTCGACGACGACGACGGGACCCTGGCCGAAATCCGGCGCGTCCTCAAGCCCGGCGGGACCCTCCTCCTCATCACTCCCCACGCCGGCCCTTTTTTCCTCCTCCAGAAGGTCCGGCCCACGGTCGGCCTCAGGCTGGAGTTCTACGGGCACAAGCGCGAAGGGTACGGCCTTTCCGAGCTCAGGTCCAAGCTCGGCCGGGCCGGCCTCCGCCTCGTCGGGGCGACGACCTATGCCCGCTTCTTCACCGAGCTTCTCGAGCTCGCCCTCAACGGACTGTACGTAAATTTTCTTTCGACCAAGCCCCAAAACCGCCTGCGCGACGGCCACATTCGCCCGTCCACCTCGGATGAATTCGCCCGGCAGGAGAAGGCCTTCCGGCTCTACAAGCTCGTCTACCCCGTCTTTTGGCTGGCCTCACGCCTCGACAGCCTGCTCTTCTTCCAGCGAGGCTACGCCCTCCTCGTCCGCGCCGTCCGGGAAGGCTGAGAAACGGCCGTGGACGCCCCCGGCTTCGGAGTCCTCACCCCCAAAGAGGAACGGTTCGAGCGTCGTCGGAAGACCGTCGGCCTCGTCCTCGGCCCGGCCGTCGCCCTCCTTATGGCCGTCCTTCCCTTCAAGTCGCTCGGCGGGCCGGCCCACGCCCTCCTGGCCATCATCGGCTGGGTCGTCGTCTGGTGGGTCACCGAGCCCGTCCCCCTCCCCGTCACCGCCCTGTGGGGAGCCGTCCTCTCGGTCCTCCTCAACGTCACGCCGGCCAAGGCGGCCTTCTCGGCCTTCGCCGACCCGGTCATCTTCCTTTTCCTGGGAAGCTTCCTTCTCGCCGAGGCGATGACCGTCCACGGCCTGGACAAGCGCTTCGCGTACGGGATCCTGTCGCTCCGCGCGGTCGGCGGCCGGACGGGCCGGCTGCTTCTCGCCTTCGGGTTCGTCTGCGGATTCATCTCGATGTGGATCAGCAACACGGCCACGACGGCCATGATGGCTCCCATCGGGGCGGGGATTGTCGGGGCGACGGCCGAGATCCTGGCGAAAAAGGACGGGCGGGCGGTCGACCCCCGCCGTCTCCGTTTCGGGACGGGGATGATGCTCATGGCCGCCTACGCCGCCTCGGCCGGCGGCATCGGCACTCCCGTCGGCTCGCCGCCCAACTTGATCGGCCTCGCCCTGATCGAGAAGGCCACCGGCGTCCGGATCCCCTTTTTCCAGTGGATGCTCTTCGCCGTCCCCCTCCTCGCCGTCATGGGCGTCCTCCTGTTCGTCCTCATCCGCACCCTCCATAGGCCCGAGGTCCGGGACCTGGGGCGGACGATCGACTTCATCCGGGAGGAAGCCCGCCGCCTCGGCCCCTGGACCCGGGGACAAAAAAACGCCCTCCTGGCCTTCGGCCTGGCCGTCGTCCTGTGGACGGCGCCCGGGTTCATCGCCGTCCTCTGGGGGTCGTCCTCCCCGGCGGCCAAATTCTACAACGCCCGCCTTCCCGAGGGGGCGGCGGCGGTCATCGCCGGCCTGCTCCTCTTCGTCCTCCCGGTCGATTGGAAGGCCCGTCAATTCACCCTGACCTGGAGGCAGGCGGTGCAGATCGACTGGGGGACGCTCCTTCTTTTCGGCGGCGGCATCACCCTGGGCGAGCTAATGTTCCAA
>Ga0233423_10001666_pt1 | contig 11035 bp, 9 predicted proteins | sample Watercolumn_Mata_FD_180713 | JGI IMG/M metagenome (GOLD analysis project Ga0233423, IMG submission 180713) | Freshwater microbial communities from Lake Matano, South Sulawesi, Indonesia - Watercolumn_Matano_2014_112_MG | ecosystem: Environmental > Aquatic > Freshwater > Lake | place: Indonesia... | reverse complement strand
TGGCTGGGGTTGTATTGTCAACAATCTCGTCGCTATTGCGCAGGCAATTCTCAAGCCACATCGACGGAAACGGCGACCTGCGGCAACTATGGCTTGAACATGGGTTTCCAGACAGAAACTAGCTAAGATCACTCTCTGCTCTCCAAAACTCGGCCAACTTGCGAGCCATAAGACGATGCTCAGGCCTCGCCAGGTCCGGGTCTTCCCTGAGGAGGGCTTGGGCCTCGGTGCGGGCCTGCTCCAAGATCCTCACATCGCTAAGCCGGGCCATCGTAAGCTCAGGCAGTCCGCTCTGGCGGATGCCGAAGAACTCGCCAGGGCCTCTCAGCTCCAGGTCTTTCTCGGCCAGGGCAAAGCCATCCTGGGTGGTCTCGATGGCCTGCAGCCGTTCCTGCACCTCCGGCGTTGAGGAGTCGGAGAGAAGCAGGCAATACGATTGGTACTCACTCCGACCCACCCGGCCACGAAACTGATGCAACTGGGCCAGACCAAAGCGGTTGGCTCCTTCCACCAGCATGGCCGTGGCATTGGGCACATCAATACCTAGTTCGACCACCGAGGTGGAAACCAGGATGTCGAACTCGCCCCGTTTGAAGGCCGCCATCACTGCCTCTTTCTCCTCGCCCTTCATGCGTCCATGGAGAAGGCCCAGCTTCAGATCGGGGAAAATCGTCTTCTGAAGCCGTTCATATTCCTCCACGGCAGCCTTGGCTTCGATCTTTTCTGATTCCTCCACCAGAGGACAGATGATGAAAGCTTGATGACCTTTTTCAATCTGACTGCGCAGGAAACTATAGGCCCGCTCCCGCTCTCGCGGCAGAAGCCAATGGGTCTCTATCGTCCGCCGCCCAGGAGGTAGCTCGTCAATCACCGAGATGTCCAAATCCCCGTAGATGGTCAGGGCCAGAGTGCGCGGGATCGGCGTCGCACTCATGACCAGAACATGGGGAAACACCGCCCCCCCCTCAATCCCCCCCAACCCTTCGGCCTTGCTCAGGGCAGGCTTTGGGGGGGAAGAGAGGGAGCGTGTCTCCGCGATCCCCTTCTGGCGCAGAGCAGCTCGCTGGGCCACCCCAAAGCGATGCTGTTCATCTATGACGGCCAGGCCCAGGTCCCTGAACTCCACCCCCTCCTGGATCAGGGCATGAGTCCCGATGAGGATGTCAATGTCTCCGGCTGCGGCCTCCTTATGGATCCGCTCCTTCTCCAGTGGCGTCAAGCTCCCGATGAGGAGACGAATTTCGAATTTCGAATTTCGAATTTCGGATTTGGATTCGATATTCGCTAACAGCTCGGCAATGGTTTTATAGTGTTGTTCGGCCAAGATTTCAGTTGGCGCCATCATTACAGCCTGACAGCCGTTGGCCACGGTCATGAGCATGGCTGCTGCTGCTACTACTGTCTTACCCGAGCCGACGTCGCCCTGGAGCAGACGGCTCATGGGCTGGAGTTGATGGAAGTCGTTGATGATTTCCTGTAGGGCGCGCTGTTGGGCAGCCGTCAGGGCGAAAGGCAGTGACTGAAGGAAGGAATTGAGCAACTGGTCATCAATGGTCAGCGCCCTGCCTGGATTGGACCGCCAGAGAAGCCGTTGGCGTTGTACCCCCAACTGGATCAAGAAGAACTCGTCGAAGCTGAGACGGCGTCGAGCTTGCTGGAGGCTCGCCTGGTCCTCAGGGAAATGGATTTGACTGATGGCCGTTTCCAGATCAAAAAGGCCAACCCTCTCGCGCAATCTGGCAGGTAGATGGTCAGGCAGGCGCTTAGACCAATAGTCCACCGTCTTTTTCATCAAGCGGCGCAGCCAGCGAGCGGTCAGCCCCTTGGTAAGCGGGTAGACGGGCACAAGGCGGGCGGTATGGATGAGTTCCTTCTCCAGAGGCTCCCATTCCGGCGACTGAAAGACGAGCCGGCCCAGGTATTCATCCACCTTGCCACTGAGGACGATTTGGCGGCCAGAGGGTAGGCGCTTGGCCAGGTAAGGCTGATTGAACCAGGTGGCTTGAATGTTGCCCGTGCCATCGGAGATGATGCTGGTGACAATGATTCCGCCCCTGCGCGTCTCGTGGGCCTTCGTCTGCCAAACCGTCCCGATGATGGTCACCTCCTCGCCGTACTTCAACTGATTGATGGTCTTTAGTGCGCTGAAGTCGTTGTAGCGGTGGGGGAAGAGGTACAAAAGATCGCGGATGGTCTCCACTCCCAGCCGCTCGAACCGCTCGGCATGGCTCGGGCCGATGCCCACCAGGGCAGTGACAGGGGAGTCCAGGCCAAGGCGCTCGCGGGGGGGCAAGATGGCATCTTGCCCTACGGGGCCCGCTTCCTTTTTTTCGGGCAGTTCTTGTCTCGTTCCCTCTGGCTTCAGGCCTTTCCCCTTCACTCCGTTCAGGGTCAAGGGCGGGCTTAGCTTGCCAAGTATCTGCTCTACCGCCCTCTTTCGCGCCCCATAATCCTCTAAAGTGGGATAGCTCTGGAGCAAGGCGACGATCTCTTCCACCAGGCGAGTCCCTTCCAGACCCCCGACCTCCTGGCGAGCTTCCTCACGCCAGAAAGTGGCGAACTTCTCCAAGCCGCCAATAACCGCCCTGTTGCGGTATCCTTGTTCCTTCTCCAATGTCAATATCTTGGTCAGCTTATCAAAGGCTGATAGCATATAACCTCCGTTCAGGTCAGGGAATCAGGCAACCAAGAAATCAGGAAACCAGGGATTAGGGAATCGGGTTTCCCGCCACTCTGATTCCCTGATCACTCATTTCCTGATCACTGATCACTGATGACCACACAAGCCACACCCACGGCGCCGGGGCCGGCATGGGTCCCCAGAATCGCCCCGACCTGGCCCACCAGGATGCGATCAGGCGGGTGAAAAGGGGCCAACATCTCGACCAACTGCTGGGCGGTGGCCGGGGCGTTGGCGTGCATCACCGCTACCTCCTCCAGCGGCCCCAGGTCACCGACGATCTCCACCAGCCGCCGCAGGGCCTTCTGCTTGGTTCGCACATTCTCCAGGGGCAGCGCTTCGCTGTCCAGGACCTGGATGAGGGGCTTCACGTTGAGCAACGTGCCCAGCAGTGCCGATGCCTTGCCGATACGTCCTCCCCTCCATACGTACTCCAGGGTATCGAGCAGGGCGACGAGACGCAGGCGGGGTATGGTGTCCTCGACCAAAGCGACGATCTCGGCCAGTCCCATACCCTGGCGCGCCGCCCGGGCAGCGATGATGGCCAGCCAACCCTGAGCCATGCACACCTGGGTGGAGTCAATGATGACAATATCCACCTCAGGAAGCGCTTGGGCAGCTAGCACAGCCGAGTTGTAAGTGGCACTCAGCTTCTTCGGCAGGTCAATAGAGACGATTTGGCCTGTTTCCCTGGTCAGTCGCCGGTATGCCTCCTCGAACACCCCCACCGCAGGCTGTGAAGTGGTGGGCAAGATGGGGCTGGTGGCCATTTTGTTAAAGAACTCCTCGCTAGTCAGATCAACCCCATCCCGGTAAGTCTTCTCTCCGAAGTGAACATTGCAGGGCACGATGGTGATCCCCAACTCCCTGGCGATGCCCACTGGGATATCGGAGGCACTATCGGTGACGACCTTGACTTCAGAAGGCAACTGGCCCACCTAACCCTTCCTCGTGTCCCTCGTAAACGATCACCCCTAAACCGTTGGGCCCGATGTGACAAGCCAGGACGGGACCGTAGACCACGATAGGGGGTTTTATCTTAGGAAAGACCAGCTCCAGGCGCTCGATCAGAAGCTTGGTCTCCTCCATGGGCGCGGGAGTGCTCTGCATAATCGCCATTTGCTCGATATGAGAGAATTCGTTCACGAACTCGAAAAGCTTATCCACGGCGCCCTCGCGGTCGCGTACCTTCTCCATGGGAATGATCTCGCCGTCTTCAATAGCCAGGAAGGGCTTGATATTCAGCATGGTGCCCAGCAGGGCCTGTGACTGGCCGATGCGCCCTTTTCTTTCCAGATACTCAAGGGTCTCTGCCAGGAAGACGATGTAGATGCGTGGGATCATGCCGCGTATCAGGAACTCGACCTCATCTAGAGACTGGCCCTCGGCCGCAGCCTCAGCAGCGGCAGTAGCCAGGATGCCCAACCCCAATGAGGTGGTGAGGGAATCAACAACCGTGATCTCGCAGCGCCCCAGGAGAGTCCGAGAGGCTGCGGCTGCTCTGTCGCAGGTCTCGCTCAGCTTGCTGGAGATGTGAATGGACATAATCTGGTCGGCGGTTTTGTTCAGTTTGGCGTATACAGCCTGGAAATCCTCCACCGACGGAGGGAAGGCCATGGGCATGGCGGAACTGCGATCCAACTTCTGGAAGAACTCTTCCGCGGTAATGTCCACGCCCTCCCGGAAGGTGTCTTTGCCGAGGCAGACCGTGAGGGGAACAACGGTGATCCCCAGCTTCTTGGCCACGCTCGCTTCCAGTTGCGCCGTACTGTCCGTCACAATTTTCACTCTTCCCATTTTATCTCCCCGAAAAGCGTCTAAGCGTCTAAGCGTCTCAGCGGCTTAGCGGCGACGCCTGGACGCTACGACGCCTAGACGCATGGACGCTTTTTATTCTGCTGATAAGATGTAGTGATAATGGGGCTGCCCCCCATATACCAGCTCTACCTCCTGGTCTGGACAACTAGCCCGGATTCCGTCGGCCAATCTCTCGGCCTCTGTAGCAGTGACACCCTCACCGTAGTAGATGGTGATGATCTCCTGCTCATCGGCCTTCATCTGGCACAGCATCTCCTGGACGACCTCCTCCAGAGTACTGCCCGAAGCGGTCAGGACCCTATCCAAAAGGCCGATGATTCCCCCTTCCTCCACATTGACGCCGTTGATCTGAGCGTCGCGAGTGGCTGTGGTGATCTCGGCGGTCTGCACGCCTTGCGTTGCTCGCTCCATCATCTGAGTGTTGGTCTCTAGATCCGCTTGATAGTTGTAGGCCAGAAGGGCACTGATGCCCTGAGGGATGGTCTTGGTAGGTACGACTGTCACCTCTTTGTGGGAGAGTTCTCCTGCTTGCTGCGCGGCCATGATCACATTGGGGTTATTAGGCAGGACAATGACCTGTTCGGCGTTCAAGCTTTTGATGGCCTTCAGTATTTCTTGGGTGCTGGGGTTCATGGTTTGGCCGCCGGCCACTACAGCGCTGGCTCCCAGGCTCTCGAACACACGGGCCAGGCCCTCGCCGGGGGCGACGACCACGATGGCCATGCCACCCGATTCCTCTGCGACGGGGGGAGGTTGCGGCCGATCAGTGACAGGTGCTTTTCCACGGCGGACGAACTCCCGGTATTGCTCTTGCAGGTTCTCGACACTGATTTGGGTGAGGGTGCCCAGTTTCGCAGCGTAGTCGAGGGGCCTGCCCGGCTCCATGCTGTGAACGTGAACCTTGACAGTGCTAGAGTCGCCGACCACCAGGACAGACTGCCCCATGACCGCTATCGCCTCTCTGATCTCCTCTACGTTCAGGTTTTCACCCTGGAGGATGAACATCGTCTCGTAGCCATACTCCTCTTCGGCCGGCACCTCCAATTCTGCCCCCGCTTCGATCATCGCAAGCTCCCCTACCTCTTCCCCACGAGCGAAACGCAAAGCACCTTCTAAGATGACAAACAGCCCTTGCCCGCCGGCATCCACCACACCGGCCTCGGCCAGCACGGGCAAGAGAGACGGTGTCCTGGCCACAGAGTGTCTGGCTTCTGTTACTGTTCTCTCCAGGACATAAAGGAGATCGTTGCTCTCTTCGGCAGCAGCCATGGCCACATCGGCCGCCTCTCGGGCCACGGTGAGGATGGTCCCTTCAACGGGCTTGATCACACCCTGGTAGGCGATAGCCGAAGCCTCCTTCATGGCCTGAGCCATCTCCAAGGCAGTGAAGGTTTCTTTCTTATCCACGCTTTTGGCAAATCCTCTGAACAACTGCGACAGGATGACCCCTGAGTTGCCGCGAGCCCCCATCAGGGCTCCATAGGACACTGTGTGGGCGACGGCTGAGGCTGAGGGCGACGGGGAGTTGTTCAGTTCGTCGAGAGCCGCTCGCATGGTGAGCAGCATGTTGGTGCCGGTGTCGCCGTCGGGCACGGGATAAACGTTTAGGGTATTGATGATCTCAGCGTGCCTTTCGAGCCAGATGGTGCTGGCCTCCAAGGCTCGCCTAAGCCCCCTACCGCTGCAACAGTTCGTTGTCTTATCCTCGTCTGTCAAAGCTGTATCTCCGGTTTGGAAGTTGGAAGTTGGAGATTGGATGTTAGACTCCAACCTCTAACCCTTCGGCCAGGCTCAGGGCAGGCTTCCAACCTCCAATCTCTAATATCCAATATCCAAATCACTCACCCGCAAACCCTGGACGTGGACGTTCACCTGGGCAACGGGCACGCCGAGGGCCTTTTCCACACTGAATTTGACATTGCTCATGATATTATGGGCTACAGTGGCAATCCTGGTGCCATACTCAATGATGACATACAGGTCTATGATGATTTGATCGCCCTCCATTCTCACCACGACCCCTCGCTTGCTGTCTCGATGGAGGAGTTCGGCTAGTCCCCCCACCAGGCTCTTGGATGCTATGCCGACCACGCCGTAGGAGTTTAGCACTGCCTGGCTGGCGATGCTGGCGATCGCTATCGGTGAAACCTCTATCCTACCCAGTCTCGTCTCCTCTGCCATTTGTACCTACCTCTTGATAATAGTTCGCCCGATTTGCGCAAAGCAGCTTGTTGTGGTATGATATATGCAGTGATTTAGAGATTACGGATAAGGGAGTAAACATGGCTAAGTGTGACATCTGTGGCAAGGGCGTTCAGTTTGGGCATAATGTCAGCCATTCCAAAAAGGCTACGAACCGTCAGTGGAAGCCCAATATTCAGAAAGTGACCATCATCAAAGATGGCGTTACCAAGCGCATGAACGTCTGCGCCAAATGCCTGAGAACGCTTTCTAAAACATAGCTCATGGCTTTTGTATCATTCGCTATGCACCAACCTGCCAGCTCAGATTTATGGGGCTGGCTTTTTACTTCCCGCTATCTATCGGCGGATTTAAGAACCTTTCTGTTTCGCACAGCACCTTTGGGATATCTTCACTCCTCCTCGCGAAGCCCTAACCAGCTTTGCAGCATTTCGGTGGCTACTTTCCAATCGAACCAATCGTCCTCTTCTGCCATGAGGGCGCGTCCTAGCGATTGTCTTTGCTCCGGTGATAGCTCTTTGGATTGCAGCATTGCCCCCCGCTCACGCAAGTACTGGGTGAACTTAGTGAAGCTCATTCCATACTTTCGTTCCAGTTGAGCTATTTGGCGTTGGCACGAAGATACTTGTCGGAGGGTATAGTCTTGCATCAATTCCCACACTGCCTCTTCCGTGGTAGCGAAGAGCTTCCTCTTGACCAATGGTTCAACAATAGTAGTTAAGGTTGCTGTGCTCATTTTAGTCACCTCTCAAGTTTCTATGGAGTCAAGGCAAATCATAGCCCCCTGTACCTCACCTTCTCAATCAGCTCGATGGGGTCTCTGGTGCCGAATGTCCGATATATGGCTTCCTTAATTTCTTCAGAATCTAGCTCGATGTCATCAATACTACCTGTTCGATCCAACCTCCCACTCAAATAGCGGTAAGTGAGATCACCGTAGAAACCCAGACCTTCCGCCTCCAACCGGGCAAGGATCGCCTTCGCGATTTCTCTTTCCACCGCCCTTCGCTGGACGTAATCTTCAACGAGCCTAATCAACGCTTCATCGCGTGTGAGGCTTTGCCTTTCGATGACCTTATCAAAGCTTTGCAGCAACTCCTCTGGAAGACGCATGGTGATTTCTCTTATCGCCATCTCAGCCACCTCCTGCTTACTTTCCCTATTCCTTCCTGGGGCATAATCATACACTGTATTATGGAAAAATGCAAGACGGATCCGTTCACCCATTCGGCATCCGCTGGGATCGCAGTTGGCCGCAGCCGGCCTGGATGTCTGCGCCCCGCTCCACCCGGAGGGTGTTCGGGACTTTCAAACGGTTGAGCTCGGCCTGGAAGGCCAGAATCCTACCTGGCGACGAGGGCTGGTACGGCGACTCAGGAACAGGGTTGAGAGGGATCAGATTGACGTGACACAGCAGCCCGTCCAGCAACTGGGCCAATTGGCGTGCTTGCTCTGAGGAATCGTTGATCCCATGAATGAGGGCATACTCGAAGCTGATACGTCTCCTCGTTCGTTCAACGTAATAACGACAGACCGCCATCAATTGAGTTAAGGGATACCGGCGGTTGATGGGCACGAGCTTGTCGCGCAGTTCATCGGTGGGGGCATGGAGGGAGATAGCCAGGCCGATCTGAGTTCCTTCCTCAGCCAGGCGGCGAATGCCAGGCACCAAGCCCACCGTCGAGATGGTGATCCGCCTTGCCCCCAGGTTGAAACCCTCATCGTGAGTCAGCGTATGAATAGCCTGCCAGGTGGCCTCGTAGTTGGCCAGCGGCTCACCCATGCCCATAAAAACCACGTTGGTGAGCGACGAGTGATGAGGAACGAGTAACGTGTCAACCTTCCCTGCTACTCGTAACTCGTTACTCATTCCTTCCCTCAGTTGCCGAGCGAAGTACAGAACCTGCTCTATGATCTCCCCCGGCGAGAGATTCCGCACGAAACCGCTCTGGCCCGTGGCACAGAAGACGCAGCCCAGGGGACAGCCGACCTGGGTGGAGATGCAGGCGGTGTGCCGCCGCTCATAGTGCATCAGCACGCTCTCGATGGTCTGATCGTCCCACAGGGCGAAGAGGACCTTGCGCGTCAGGCCGTCGGCGGAAACCTTCCCCTCCAAGGGCCTCATGGTTCGCAGGAGAGTGGCCTCTGCCAGCCTCTCCCGTAGCTCCTTGGGCAGGTTGGTCATCTCCTGGAAGCTGCTGGCCAGGAAGCGATAGAGCCAGCCCCACACCTGATCGGCCCGGTAGGAAGGCTCACTCCAGGAGGTGAGGAGTTCCCACAGTTGATTATAGGTCAGGTCGAGCAAAAGGATTTTGTCCGGCATGGGTGTCTCGCACTAAGAAACAGACCACTATGTGTCATTGCGAGCTGCTCCATGTCGCGTTCTCGCCACTCATTGGGGAAGAAACTTCCTCACCGCTGGAACTCGTGGGCCGGAGTGCAGACGCCAGTCTGCTTTCGGCGTCGAAAGGCGGACTCGCGTCCGCACTCCTGTGAGTTGTCTCCGAGCGAAACAACCCTCGATACGATGGGCGAAGGTCTCCCGACCGAGCCCGCTCCGCCTCGGTTGGAGACCTCGGCGATCAAAGTTGTTTCTCCCCCAATGAGTGGCCCAATGGAGCCACGCGGAGCTGGCAATGACATAATGTAAACGCAATCGAGCTAGATTCAGGATTTCGACCAGACCTCATACAATTGCCTAACATCCTCGAAGACCAAGTCCGGTTTGACAGGAGAGTTTTCTAGCTCCTGCCGGCTGGTAGCACCTGAAAGGACGAGGATGGTGATCAGACCCGCTCTCCATCCGCCCAGGATATCGGTCTCCAGGCGGTCGCCGATGACGACTGCCCCCTCTTTGCCTACCCCCATCCTGGCCAGGGCCAGGTCGAAGATGGCCGGCTCTGGTTTCCCCACCACGAAGGGGGCCACACCAGTGGCCGCCTCCAAAGCTGCCAGGATAGCCCCGTTGCCTGGGATGAGACCCTCCTCTGTGGGCAGGGTCTTGTCTGGATTGGTGGCGATAAACCCGGCCCCACCGCGGATCAACAAAGTAGCGACTCTGAGTTTCTCGTAAGTGAGCTCACTATCCATGCCGACAACCACAAAGTCGGCCTTATCCTCGGTGAGGATGTACTTCTCGCCCAGGGCAGCCCGCAGCCCCTCCTCGCCGATAGCATACACTCTGGCTCCCGGCGGCGCTATCCTCTCCAAGTACAGAGCAGTGGCCTGGGCGGAGGTCAAGACATCGCTTTCCCCTACTACGATGCCCATCTTGGCCAGTTTCTCTACGTATCGGCCCGGCGTGCGGGTGGAGTTGTTGGTCAGCAGCAAAAAGGGAATCTCCTCTCGCTGCAGGAGAGCAATAAACTCCCTGGCACCCTCAATGGGCTCGTTGCCCCGGTAGAGGACGCCGTCCAGGTCAATGATCAGGCTTTTGAAGGTTGGAGGCTGGAGGCTGGAGGCTGGAGATTGGAGATTGGAGATTGGAGTCCCGAACTTGTTCGGGCTTTGGAGGCCTGTCCTGAGCCTAGCTGAAGGGTTGGCGGCTCGATAATCGTCGGCGGTATCAATGTCGGCAAAGATGGCCTCTGTCTCCACCTCAACTTCCTCCAACTCGTCCCCGTGTTCGGCGATGAGCCGTCGCCCACCCTGATCGCCTTCCACTTGCAGCAACTCTGCGAAAAGGGAACGGCCGAAGAGCACCGGGTTACCCCGTCGGCCCCGATGGGTAGGGACAACGATGGGCGCGCCGGTCTCCCGGTAGCGTTCAACCAGCCTGGCGATGACCTCTGGAGTGACACCCGGCTGGTCGGCCAGGACGAAGAGAGCCGCGCTGACCTCCGGCTTCATCGCCAAAAGGCCGGTCTGGACAGAGCTGCTCAGGCCCGACTTCCACCTCTCGTTGACCACGATCTGGACGGGCCTGTCGGCAATACTCCGCTCTACCTCCGCTGCTCGGTAGCCCAGCACGACGATCACCTGCTCGACAGGCGAGTCCAAAGCAACGTCCACTACGTGCTGGATCATGGTCTTGTCGCCGACTGGCAGCAGTTGCTTGGGCTGGCCGAAGCGCTGCGATTCGCCAGCAGCAAGGACAATGGCAGCTACTGCCGATTGCCGATTGCCGATTGCCGATTGGTCATTGATCAGGTTATTACCTCCAGCACCGGCTCGGGTGCTCGCAAGGAGGCGATGGCTACTTTCTCGACGCGCTTGTTTCGTAGGATGAGATGGGCGATCTGGCGTGCATCGTCCAACAACGGATTTGGAATGCAACTGATTCTTGCGCGTGGTCCAATCCGCTCCTTTCCCAATCAGATGTTCAGGATGGGGATG
>Ga0233423_10001665_pt1 | contig 11039 bp, 11 predicted proteins | sample Watercolumn_Mata_FD_180713 | JGI IMG/M metagenome (GOLD analysis project Ga0233423, IMG submission 180713) | Freshwater microbial communities from Lake Matano, South Sulawesi, Indonesia - Watercolumn_Matano_2014_112_MG | ecosystem: Environmental > Aquatic > Freshwater > Lake | place: Indonesia... | reverse complement strand
AAGAGAAAGCGGTTGGTTGTCTGCATCTTTTTTTGCTGCGACCGCTTTCTCATCCTAAAATTTTTTCCGCTTCAACTACATACCGTAGTATTTTCTTTTTCACTTTCAGCTAGGGTCCGATCAACATAAAGAGCACTACGATCACAAGCATGTCAAAGACGAGCGAATGCCACAAGATCGGCAGGACCAGCGATTTATATTTGCGGTAGAGATAAGCCAGAGCACCTCCGACCACAGCAATGCCAACGACGATGCTCTCCGCAAAAAATTGTTGAAAAAACACTCGCAAAACAAGATAGTGCCAGGCGGCAAAGCACCAGGCTACCCACACTTGCAGGCGAAAATCCATCTCGCCTCGTTTGTTGGTCAAACCATTGAGGATCACGCCGCGCCAAAAGAGCTCTTCGAGTACTGGATTGACAGTGAGAAAGTAGAGCACGAGCGGGTAAAACTGATCGCGCGTCCAGCCACGACTGGCGAGCTCTTGCAAAACGTGTTGCTTGCTGATGAGACGATCGCCCAAAAGGCTAAACAAAAACGCAGCTAAGAGCGAAAAAAATACGCTCGCGCAAAGCATGATCGCCACTTGTTTGCGCGTTGGTAACTGCAAGTGGCCGAGCCAAAGATTGCGATAGAAAATAATGGCAGGCAAAAGACAGCAGCCATGATAGAGGGCAAAAGTACCCACGACATTGTGACAGCGGTGCAAACCCAACCAGACCATGGGCCAGGGTAAAAATGCCAGTAGTAGAAAGGGCAATCGATGCATACCGGTATTCTAAACCGGATTGCTCGTCAAGACTGACTAAGCAAGAGCTTTTACGAGACCACTAAACTCATCCCATCTAGAACGCAGAGCCTCTGCAGACTCGGCGGCGCGATCGGTGAGGGTAAAATAGAGCGATTTGTTGTGGTCGCGATCACGATCGGCGAAGGCGAGCATATTGTAGACGAGACCATTATTGTTAGGGCGGCCTTGCAGGATCTCAAAATTGAAGTCACGACCAGCCAGGGTCAATTTGCCTTTTTCGCAGACGCAGACAGGATTGAGGGCTTGCTTAGCGCCAAGGATGCCGCCGGAGCGCAGGCCAAATTTAGACTGCACAAAATTGAGACTGGCCTCGTTGGACTTAAAGACGAGGCTGACGATGCGGGAGCCGATCATCTCGGCGCCAAATAGGGCCTCTACTTGCTCTTCAAAATCGTCTCGGAGATGTATAACGGATTGCAGGGTTGCCTTGACCTTATCGGAGTTAAAGGTCGAGCCGTCGAGCATTTGCTGCAAAAGCAGACTATTGAAAAGTGCCGAATAATTGAATCCAAGCCCGGCAAAGGCAACTTTGCGAGCCATTTCGAGCAGGTCTTCGACTACTACCGGCAAACATAGATTGTGCTTTGAAATGACCATCCCATTCACCTCACAATTATCAGCCCGTGGCTGATCTTGCCTATCACCATCTTAGCTCTTTTAATCTGTCTTTTTTTGCCCATGTCGACAATTTTCTACTCTCATTTTCAAATTTTTTTACAACCTGCAATTACTCTGTAAGGATCACTACTTCTCCGGTGACGTCCATGGATCTTCATCTCCTTACTAATGCAACCATTCTTGCCGGCACTTTTGCTCTGATACCTCTATGCAAACGCTTTGGCCAATATTTAGAGCTGGCCTTTCTCAAAAACGCCACTCGCGAGCTCAACGAGGTAGTCGAGATCAGTCCCAAGGCCCTTCTCGTGCCTATGCACTATCGCGGTGCCGCACAGGCCGTGCTCAATGCAATGGCCGCCACTAAGCGCAAGCACAAATGGGAGGTGCGCACCGTACAATTTGCAGAGCAGATCGAAAAATCGGTGAGGCTCAAGGGCTATTGCAAGCTCTCGCCTTATTTTAATCACACTCACCAGGCCAAAAACGATCATTTTATGGTCGAAATACAAATAGATATTGATACCACCCCAGATGGCGCAAAGATCACCTGGCAATACATATCTCATGATACGATCCAGCTGGCCACCCGCCTGCAGATGCTCGATACTGAGCTACACACCTTGCTCGCCGATACCAATATGTCGCTACTCAAAAATGTCTCAAAGGTCTCGGGTGCATATCGCGCCGTGAGTCGCTGAGCCCCTGTTTATAGCGCTCGCAAAAACTCCGCGATCCCTTCCAGGACCTTGGCGTCTTTGATGATCCTCCGATGCCCGCCACCAGCGGCATGCAATATCACCTTGTCGCTGGCACGCTCTAGATCGACGGAGTCCTGATAAGGTATCTCTTGATCTTCAGGATCATGATAAACGGCAACAGTCCCCACCCCTCCATCAAAACCATGGATGGTGTGCGTCAATTCCATTTCGGCTCTTGAGATGCCGACCATGCGCTCGGCATCTTTAAAAAACCTCTCGGTCTCGGCATCGCTGAGCTCGCAACGCTTGCAATAGCGATTAAATACTCCAGTGACGCCAGCAGGCGCAATGAGCACCATCCTGTCAAAATGGATACCTTCGAAGGCAGCCCGCAGAGTAGCGACGGCACCGATAGAGTGGCCTATGGCCGCATCTATGTTGTTGCTTTTGGTTTTGTTTCTATTTCTGTTCTCCTGACCAAAATACGCATCCATTGCCTTGATGCCGCGTACAAACTCATAGGCATGGGCAGTCTCTCCAGTGCTTTCTCCATGAGCCCGCGCATCAAAAGCCACTACCTCAAATCCTTGCGGCAAGAGCACGTCCAATAGATAATGCCAGTGCGTGGCGCGCCCTTCCCAGCCATGGGTGAGCAAGACGCGTTTTTGCTCTAGATCATCCTCTCTCGCTCCCCAGCTATAGCCAACCAGATCATCGCCCAGATCTATTTTACGGGCCGCTTCTGCATATTCGGCTTCTCGCCTGGTGCGCTTGCCATTGCGCGGAGTAAAGAAAAATCTGAAGGCATCATCAAAAGATATCAGAGGATTCCTGAGACTCTCGAGCCATTGACGCAACGCACTGCTGGCGATACCAAACACCCTTGCTCTTTCTCCTGGCTCCTTGAGCCGAGCAAACATCACGGCTCCTTCTAGACTGCAAATAATATTGATGGCGATCTGTCTGCTGTCTAGTCCCTGGCGCAATCGCCCCTTTTGGATCGCTGTATCGGCAAGGCTTGCGATATAGTCTTCGAGACGTTTGAGATGATGGACCACAAGAGCTTTGAGAGCTGGGTTACCGTCGTCCACCTCGACGGACATATTCATCAAGGGACAGCCACCATCGATTGGCGAGTCATCGATAAAACTTTCAAAAGCGTCGAGGATACCGCACAATCGCGCATACGCATCATCACCACGGGCCTCTACGCAGGCGCGGATACGCTTGCCGCCAAGATCGCAACCATACTCGAACGCCGCTAGGGCGAGTTCTTCTTTGCTCGCAAAATGATTATAGATGCCACCTTTTTCGAGGCCGGTGGCCTTCATTATGTCGCTCATCGAAGCACCGGCATAGCCCTTGAGATTAAATACGCGAGCCGATTGTTCGAGGATAAAATCTTTTGTCGTCATAGATCTGGATCTTTCCATCCAAATATCTCCATATGTCAAAAACTACCGGCCCAAAACCAGCAAAACCTAGTCCTGACAGGCCACAGACCGAACGGTCTGTAACAAGAGCCTAATGCAGACCGATCGGTCTGTCAAATTTTTTAATAGCGGAAATCACCCTTTACAAGTTGGCATTTTTATTGCACGCTTACAGTGATCTCAATTGGACCTTGATCTCATGACGGATAAGCCACAAGCTCAAGAAAAATTAGATACTAATCAATCGCGCATGGCAGAGACGGTTCAGGGCTTTAGCGCAGCCGATTGGCGCACGGCTCAAACCAATAGACTCGACGTACAAAAACTCACCGACGATCAGACCAGCCCAGAGGACAAAGCACGTCTTGTCGCTCAGCTAGGTGCATCCGGAGTCAAGCATATAGAGCTCAAAGACAAGGACGGCAGCCTGCGTCAATTCCAAATAGAAATGGAAAAATCAGGAGCTCGCACACTGGTGCATCTCCATTGCACAGAGCAAGATGGGCGCGACCGTATAGTGTTACGCGCTGTACAAAATGCTGATGGCAGCCTGCAGCAGCAAACCGATCGCAAGGGTGGCAAGGTCGATTATCTTGGTACCTGGTGGGAAAAAAACATGTCCGACCGGAGTTATTTGGCAAAAACAGAACTGGCACAGGCCCAGACGCCACGAGTGGTTGTAAATGATGAAAAACAAAATATTTTACAACCAAGCACCGTTAGACAAAGTGAAGCCACCATACCCCCAGAAAAGCCCACGCCGCAACCAGTGAGCGAACAGGTCAACCCACTGGCAAACGCTGACGAACAGCAGCGACTAAACCATCTATTTGACGGCATTGCATCTCGTGCGGGCTACTCCCGCAAAATGACCAATTTATCCAACGAGGCTGTATATTTTAGATCCGGCATGGCCATAGATGCCGATGGTAGCCCTCGCGCCCGACACATAGATCCATACGGTCAAACCAAGACGTCTCTCCGTCATACCGACGGTCGCGCCGTAAACGCAGAGACTACGCACTACTACGTTTTACCCATGGGCAAATACAAGCAATACGGGGTCAAATTGGGAGATATCGCGGCAGTCAGATACGGTGACAAGGTGCAGTTTGCAGTCTTTGCAGATGTAGGTCCCAAAGCCAAGCTTGGAGAGGGCTCCATGGCGCTGGCCAACGCCCTGGGCATCGACAGCAACCCACGTTCCGGCGGCCTGCATCGTCCGCAGGTCGAGTACATCGTCTTTCCTCGATCCGGTGATGGTACGCCCATGCGTAATAGCGCACATGAGGATTTGGGCAAGCACTATCTGGGCAAGGCCTACAGGCGACTAAACCAGCAATAAGCAATCGATCTAACTATTTATGCCGACAAGTTCCAACCATCCCCTTACGGTTTTTATAGTCGAGGACAACCTCATCGTCCGCCTGGCACTCAAGATGAGACTCGAAAAGGTGCCCGGCATCAGACTTGTCGGTGAAGCCGAAGACGGCCAGGAGGCTGTAGACAAGGTCCTCAAGATAAAACCACAGATCGTCCTGATGGATGTTGGCCTGCCCTCGATGAATGGTATCGAAGCCTGCCGCCAGATCAAAAAATCATTGCCCGACACGATAGTCATCATGACCACCTTACATAAAGAGCAAGAGACTGTGGACGCAGCCACGGCCGCCGGAGCAGACGAATACGTACACAAAGAAAGCGATGACTCAAAGCTCATCGAAGCCATACAAAAAACTACAGCAAAAAAAATGTTTACTAAATATAGCGCGGCAGATCAACTATAAAGGTCGTGCCCTTGCCTGGCTCGCTCGCGCAAGTAATGGTGCCTTCGAGTTTTTGGACTATCTGCTTGCAGACGTAGAGGCCAAGGCCTGTACCCGGGCCTACGGTCAGCTGCGAGGACCTACTTTGTCCAAATCGCTTAAAAAGCAAGTTGAGCTCCTCCTTACTCATGCCGATACCACCATCGGTGACAGTGATCCGCACCTGAGCGTCAAGATTGCTTGCACACAGCCTCACCACGCCGTCTCCTTGACTAAACTTGAGCGCGTTATGCAATAGGTTGGAGAGCAATCTATGTACCGCAGGCACATCGGCTCTTACTGAGTACAAGTCTTGAGGCAGATCGATCTCGATCTTTATCCCTGCCCCAGCAGCGATGTGTCCGACCGATTTGAGCGCGGCCCTGGTCACATCGTGGATGCGTACTGGGGCAAATTGTATCTTGGATGCATTGGATTCGATGCGATAAACCTCGAGCAGATTGTCCAACATCAATAGCAAGCTATCGTTGCTTTGCTTGAGCAATGACAAAATCTCGGACGGCTCATCCGATACCTCGCCAAAAGCGCCCTCGATCAGACTTTCGAGCACAGTAGAACTACCGAGGATAGGATTTTTGATATCATGCGCCATCGATGCGATAAAGTCCTCGCGCTGCTGTTCGAGCCGCCTTCGTTGTGACACATCCAGGCCGATGATGATACCGCCCCTGATGACTTCATCGCGATTGGCTATCGGCCATACCGCCAGATCCCACACGATGCTCTCAAAGTTTTTCTTCTCAAACAGCAAGCAGTTGGGCAGGTTAAATGGTTTGCCTTCTTTTATCAAGGCATCAAAATGAGCACTGTCGACGCATTTAAAAATCTCGGCCGCGCTTTGATCTCGATCTATGGAGGCAGCCTCAAGTCCGATCACTCGCGTGGCAAATTGCTCGAAAACAGGATTGTAGGCAGTGATTTTGAGATTTTTGTCAAAGCGTACGATCGAAACCGGTGCGTGTTCGAGGATCTCCTGGAGGATCGAGTTTTCAAAAGTGACCGACATCTTGGCCAATTCTTCGGATCGCTTGCGCGCCACTGCATATCTGACCGAACGCAAGAGCGTATCCGCATTGACCTTTCCCTTGACCAGATAATCCTGCGCGCCCATATCGACAGCTTTGATACCGATGTCTTCATCATCCATGCCGGTCATGATGACTAGCGGCACTTTTTGTATCATCGGTTGGAGCTTGATCAAGAGGTCCAGTCCACGCGCATCGGGCAAGCCGAGATCGGCGATGATGACCGAGACTGTATTGTCGGCGAGATATGCCTTAGCGGCCTGGCAACTAGAAACCGCATGCAGGATGTATTTTTGTGCGGTGATCTGTTTAAAGAGCTCCTGCAGGTAGACAATGTCGTTTTTGTTGTCTTCAACAAGCAGCACATGCTGATCTTGCGCATTGCTCTCGCTTTTCTGGGTCATGGCTTTTTGCGGCGAGGACCTGGGCGTCAGAGCACTAGTCGACGCAGAAACTTGCTCTATATTGATCCAGGCTTCTTTGACTACATCGAGGACTTCTTGGAGAGTGCGCAAGGCAGGCGGTTTGGTGAGGAAACAGTCGGCACGGTTGGAGAGCGCGCGGGCACGGTCCTGTGGATCTTCGGAAGTGGTCAGGATGACGACTTTGAGCTCATCGAGCTTGGTATGCTGCCTAATCTCAGTGAGGACCTCATGGCCTGACTTACGCGGCAGATTGAGGTCGAGGATAAACAAATCAGGGAGGTCTTGTCGCCCTGTGACCATTTCGCGGACGCAGTCGATGGCGGCTTCTCCATCGCCTATGCATTTTAGGCGATACTTGAGCCCGGACTCTTTGATCAGCTCTTCCATCAAAAAGACGTCGGCGGGATTGTCTTCGACTAGGATCACATCAAGCAGATTTGCCACTACGATACCTGCCTCAATGTAAATACAAAAGTGCTGCCCTTATCGATATCAGAGGATACCTCGATCTTGCCCCCATGTCTTTCTACTACCCTTTTGCAAATGGCCAGGCCTATACCAGTGCCTGAGTATTGCTGCGGACCATGCAATCTCTGAAAAATAACAAAGATCTTGTCGGCATATTCCATGTTGATACCGATCCCATTGTCTGACACCGTTATCTCACAAAAGTTGCCATCCGGCTGTGTCGATGGCCGAGCAGAGATCTCGACGATGGGTCTGGCATCTGGCCTTTTAAACTTGATCGAATTAGAAATTAGATTTTGCAAGAGCTGAATCAACTGAGTGCGATCTCCAATCACCGTTGGCAAAGGGCCGGTCATCACGCTGATCGTGGCGCCAGTCTCCTCGATCAATGATTGCAGATTGCGTGTGGCTTGTTGCAACACTGTCTCGAGCTCTACAGCTTCGGTTGGCGCTTCGTCCTTTGATACGCGAGCGTAGGCCAATAGATCGCGCACCAGCTGTCGCATGCGCTCAGTACTGGAGATGATGACGTCCAGATATTTGTGGCTATCATCGTCGAGCTGATCTCCGACTTTTTTTTGCAGTAGCTCGCAAAAACTGATGACTGTGCGCAAAGGCTCTTGCAGATCATGCGAAGCGACATAGGCAAACTCTTGCAGATCGCGATTGGAGCGAGCCAATTGCTCTGCAAGGGCACTCAACCTCTCATTGGCAGCTTCGAGCTGCCCGGTGCGCCTTTTGACTCGGGATTCCAGGATAGTTTCTGCTGTTTTTGCATCATGGATATCTGTACATGTCCCAAACCATTTCACCACCTGCCCTTTGCTATTGCGCACGGGCAGGGCTCGCGCCAGAAACCAGCGATACTCACCGTCCTGACAAAGAAACCTGTACTCGATGATGTATGGCACGCACCGAGTACAAGCATCCATCCATACTATCTTTGTGCGCTCAAGATCGTCAGGATGCAGTTTTTGGGACCAACCGTACCCACAGGCTTGTTGGGGGTCCTGACCGGTGTACTCATACCATCGGTTATTAAAATACGACGCAGTCCCGTCAGGTTCTGCGGTCCAGACTATATTGGGCACCGCCTCAGCCAGCATCTCGAGCGTGTGCTGCCTCTCGCCGATGATCTCAGCGGCCATCTTTTGCTCATGGATATCGGTATTGATGCCAATCCAGGCCGTATGCTCTCCGCTATCATTGTGCACCGGCGTCGCGCGCGTTAGAAACCACCTGTACTCTCCGTATTTATTGCGCAGGAGAAACTCCATCTCGAGCTTGGTGGCAGTCTGTATCGCATAAGTCCACTGTTTCATGACCTCGTCGATATGATCAGGATGGACCAGCGGACGCCAATCCCAGCCTACGCCCTGGCCTTGGCTGAGGCCGGTATACTCGTAAAACTCCCGATTATAAAACTGGATAGTCCCATCCGCTTGGGCAATCCAACCGATCTGCGGCATGCACTCAAAGATCTTGCGCATCGCATCTAGTTCGGCGGTTGACGAGGCGCGGATATTATCAGTCATCGGGCTAATTCTTTGTATCCTGTTGCCGTTGCTGAGGGATACCTGCATATAGATTCCCCGTACCAGAGGGAAAGAAACAATAAAATCTTTGGTAGCAAGCTAAAAATGCTATTCTCAATATTCACCCTGATTTTGCAAAGACCTAAATGCCTCGCCAAAATTCACACATTTTTCTCACCCTGACCATCTCATTATTTGCGTCCATGCAAGTGGCTTCAGCGTCGCCAGCCAAACCCGCAACACCTTCAGCTAAACTGACCGACATGCAACGCGCGCAGCAACTCGTCAATGCAGATCATTACGAGGCGGCCAAGCCTATGTTGATCAAGATCACGCAGAGAGAGCCCAAAAACGCTCCAGCCTGGCTTCTTTTGGGCGAATGCTATCAGATGCTCGAGATCACCGATCGCTCGACCAATGGTGCAAAAGACTGCTTTCTCAAGGCTCTCGCCATTGATCCCAATTATTCGATGGCTTATCGCAAGCTCTCCGAGCTGGCTGCCACCGATGGCGATTACAAAGAGCAGATCAGGCTCTGCAACAAGGCCCTGGCCTGTCCGGTGCCAGACATCATCACCTACAAGACACGCGCAGTCGCAAACAGCAATCTGCACAATGATGCACAGGCACTAGCCGACTTCGAAAAATACATGTCCTACCATCACATGGCCCCCGACAATCCCAAGGCACTGGAGTTGCGGGCGACATACCTAGGCAATGTGGGCAGGGCCAAAGAGGCGGTAGACACACTGCATGCCTTGCAAGCCAAGGACCCTAAACCACAGTTTTTTCAAAGAGAAATAAGAACGTGGATGCAGGCAGGCAAAATGAATGAGGCCCTTGCCGCGGCCGACAAGTATCTCAAGAGAGACCCTGGCGACGAGATCGCGCTATTGATGCGGGCGGAGATATTAGAAAAATTTGGCAGATACGATGCCGCGATCAAGGACTACACCACTTTGATCGATTACGAACCAGCTACAAAGTTTTTTTTGGCGCGTGCACGCTGCTACGAAAAAATCGGCAAGATCGATCGAGCCAAGATGGATCGCGCCAAGGCTAACGGAGATAGAGATAGATTGTGAGGCGCGCCAAATGGATTAGAGTCTTTGGTCTGGCAATCATACTGACCGGTGCGGCAGAGATGCACGCAAAGGCGCAGAGCACGCCTCAGATCATGCTAATCGATATGCAAGCCATCAAGATGAGTAAGAGCTCTCAATTGCCGCAGGCCAAAGGTCTCCTGCTCGACAAGCTTAAGCAGTATCCGGGCAATAGTGTGCTGACGGCTCGGCTTGGTCAGATCTCGATCTTTCAGGATGATGAAAAGGCCGGCCGCAAACTGTGCACAGAGGCTTTGCAATCGCCAAAGGCCGATGCTTATACCTATGACATAGTGCTCGATTGCTACAACGAGATCGAAGATCCACGCACGGCCTTGCCGGTGGCACAAAAAGGCATCAGGCTATTTCCAAACGATCCTGCGCTAGCCCTGCGTGCGGGCAAGGTTTTTAAAGACCTGGGCATGAGAAAAGAAGCCACCCAGGCATTGAGAGCCGGTGTCCTCGCTGCTCCCGCCAATCTTGGCGGCTGGGAAAATCTGGTAGCCAATCTCGCGCAAGACAAGGATTGGGCAGGATTGATCGCTGCAAGCGATGATCTGATCGCTATCAGCAAAAAGACGCCGGGCCTTGATAAAAGGATAAGCTATGCGCGCATCATGGCGATGAGGGCAGATGCTCTGACAGCGCAGCAAAAATGGGCTCAAGCACGGCAGTCTCTGGACGTGTCGATCAAGATCTCCCCGCTCGACAGGCGTTTGTTCGCAAAGCGACTGGAGCTCGACAAAAAGCTTAAAGACCGGAACGCTCAGACAGCCGATGAGGCTAAAATCAAGAGTCTCGATGCAAATTATTGAGATCTGATGGCGGTGCGCTTTTTGCGCGGTGAGGTTTAAGATGAAAGACTCGTATATGGTGTTTGTGCTGTTTGCGGTCTTGATCACGCCATTTTTGCCGCAGCTCCTCAAAGCCAAGTGTCCTAGCTGCAACAAGCGCAAACTGGATTCTGTAGAGTCGCCAGCATCTGCGGACAAGGCTGCGGATGAGCAGAGATTTGTGACCTACTTTAAGTGCAAGGCATGCGATGCGGATTTTAGTCGCGAAAAAAGCGGGCCGCTAGTCAAAATCAAGTAAGTCTT
>Ga0233423_10001664_pt1 | contig 11039 bp, 12 predicted proteins | sample Watercolumn_Mata_FD_180713 | JGI IMG/M metagenome (GOLD analysis project Ga0233423, IMG submission 180713) | Freshwater microbial communities from Lake Matano, South Sulawesi, Indonesia - Watercolumn_Matano_2014_112_MG | ecosystem: Environmental > Aquatic > Freshwater > Lake | place: Indonesia... | reverse complement strand
CTTAAATTCTAGGCTGAAATTTCTCTGATTTCTCATGGCAAGGTCCTTTCTCTACTTCATTATAGATTATCCTGACCCTGCCAAACCTTCCTAACCTAAAGTGTCCAGTTTCAGGGGTTCGCTCCACTTTGTTTAGCCAACTTCTACCTCCTTACTAAAATAAAATCGCAACCTTCAATCTGTATTCAACGCAGATTAAATCTTACTTCCTCACCCCCCTCTTTGATTATTTCTGTTTCACATGAAACAACTTTAAGTCTTAGCAGCGTTTTCACTAAAGCGACAGTCTTTCCTCCGCTTCAGCCAGTGTTGCATCGGCCACCTTTTGCAGGTTACCGTCGAGGTCTACGCCTCTTCTTTTCAGATATGCTCTGCGTGAGGTGTACCAGATGATGCCAAGGAGCAATGTGCCGACAAAAATCAGCACCACCCAGGGTATCTTAGTTGGATTACCCTTAGCATCAAGGGTATCAAGGAAAATACCGGCGAGCAGTATTAATCCGCTTGTGACTAGGGTTCCTATATAGGCAAACCAGCGCCAGAAAGCATTGAATTTGAAGATCGATTTTTTGTATAGTTCCGGCAATTTCCTGGGAATCCGCAATACGCACCAGGCAAGGATGATCTGTATGAGGCAGGTGGCCAGCACGGAGGCCAGTGCGTATTTGTCAAGAGTGGCCGCGATTAATACTCCAAGGACTTCAAGTATGGTGATAAAAAGTATCGCCAAATCGGGCGTCTTGAATTTGCTCAGGTGCGCAACAGCCTTAGGGAACATACCATCGCGTGCCCATGCCAGCAGGTCACGGGAGGCCGACCAGGTTAACGCGTTTACAGTCGTGAGAATAGCCCCCATTGCGGCTATAAAGATTACATAGATGCCCCAGCCTGGAAGCAATTTCCCCGCATCAACCATTATGGCCGCACTTCCAATTTTGGCGGCCTCCTGCCAGTTCATCGTCGCAACCAGCGCAAAGGGTTGACTCACATAAAGGACCAATATGATGATGAACGAGATAATCAGCGCCAGCGGCAGGTTCCTCCTCGGATTTTTCACCTCGCCGCCTATGTCAGCCAATGCCACGAGTCCAGACCAGACATAGCTTGCCAGCACTACAACCACGACAAACATCAGAGCGCCGTTAGGCAACAGCGGTGTGAGATTGGCTGGATTAACATTGACGATACCAGTGATACCGAAAATGAGCATACCTATGACAAATGCGAGGAACATCACCAGTTGCATCCAGCTTGCGATGGTGACACCAAAATAATTGATTAATGAGAAGAAAATCATGATTGTGATGGCGAGTATTCTGCCGTCCATGGCAAACCCGGGGTTGAAGGATTGGATGAAAGCTATTACATACTGGGAAAAACCAACTGAGACCAGTATGTTGGCTGCTACTATTGCCAGCACAGCGGAAAACGAGATCACACCACCCCAGAACGGCGAAAGCACCCGCGTAACCGTGACGTAGTTAGCACCGGTTACCGGCAGCGTGCCGGTGAGCTGTATCTCGTATAGCACCACGAAAATTGAGGGGAGACAGGCAATCAAAAAAGCCAGATATACACTGGGACCGGTCATACCTGTTAATGTCGGCACAAGGACAAAGATACCAGCACCGATAACTAGGCCGGTAATCATTGCCACAGTCTCTAAAAGGCCAACTTTTCTCTGCATTATTTCAGGTTTTTGTGCTGCCATGTTCTACCTCCTATAAGTTATTCAGTCGTCTCCGAACTGCTGCGTAATGTTGTTTCTTTTTTTCATGTCCGTTTTTTTTCCATCAGTCTGATGGTTCCCCTGGCACAGGCTGTGTAAGATAAAGTCGCTCTGTTTTTGAGCGAACTGCGACGCATTGCAGTGTTTACGCAGGAACCATCGCCTGAAAGCCCACATATCGCCCAGGACAATTATGTTATGTGAGACAAGCTTGGTGTCATGTGGCCTGAACTCACCTGATTGGCAACCAGCAACAAGTATTTTCTCGAACGTCTCGGCGATTAGTTCATCGTTGCGTATGAGTTTTGCCCGTTGTCCTGATTGCAGGTTCCCCGACTCGTGATACCAGAAAAGGACGCGATCCTGAATTTCATCGACGTAGGAAATATACAGCTTAATTGCAAGGCGAAGAGCCTCGACAGGCCCTAATTGAGAAAGAGCCTTCTGGGTTTCCTGGATGAGTTCGTTGATAGCGCTAGATTCTTCTTCCTGAATCAATGACAGGATTTCATCTTTAGAGGTAACGTAGTGATATAGGGTTCCGACTGTTATGCCGCTATGTCGGGCTATTTCGCGAACAGTGGTCTTAAGATAACCTTTCTTGACAAACAGGGCCGTGGCAGCTTTGATTATCTGGCGCAGCCTTGAATCGCCTGGCTGGATTCTCCTACCCGGCAGTCGTTTCTTGCGGACTGAAATGTCCACCACTTCCCCGGCTCCCTTTAACAGCTGATGTCTAAAGTTGAATGCTGCTGTATATTGACTCTCTATCGAGCGCCCGATTCATTCTAGTAAGCGAGACGGCCTTTGTCAATACCCTTTTTTACATAATGTTGACTATCTTGCGTGGTTTTTTAGCCTGTGAGGCGCGTATGGTTACCGCCACCGTGGAGGGCTTCTATTCTTCTTTAAGCCTTAATGAAAGGGTGTCAACTTTCGCGCTGTCGAAGCAGTCTGTTGTCGGCATTATTCACGATGTCGTATGTAGTAGATTACGGTGCCTGGGCAGTAGTTGTCGCTTCTTGTTCTGCCATGTCAGGCACCCATCCATTGCTCGATACCCATTCAAAATGTTCTGGTAGGTCTATGTCTATGGAAAGTTCTGCTTCCTTTGACTCTATGACATCACATTTAGCACCTAGGATGATGTGAAAAGAGTACCTGATTTGTTCCAGGGTCATTTTCCCGGAGTATAGGTTATGGATGAACTTCAGCCCGTAAACCAGGTGTTTTCTCTTGGCCAGTATCCTAAGGAACTCGTAGACGATATGTGGCACTTGATAAACTTTCTCTTTGTGTCTGTTTAGTCTATCTGCTACTCTGCCCAGGCCTCTTAACACATCATCATCGAATCCAGAGAAAGCAAGCCTCCCTGTCGTTTCGTCTTCGAAATCCTTCAGTGTCAACGCGCTGCCGTTAAAGAAGGCGGTGTTCTGCAGGACATATTTGCCGTTCAAGTCGTTAAGATAAACGCCGTGGAAATGCCTTTCTGGATATGTCTCCTCGAGGTGTTGAATGTTGACAATCGGCACCACGAAATCAGCTTCTTTCTGTCCATTTGCTTCCACTAGTGAGTTGAAGTTCTCTTTCCCTACTAGGGGGATATCGCAGGGCACTGCCATGATAGTCGTTCGGTGGATTTGGTCCAGACCATAATAATCAATAATCTTTTCCAGACCAAAGATGACGGTTGAAGCGTAGGATAACGGGTCTCGATGGCAGGTCAAGAAGACGTTTTTGGTGTTCTTGGCCACAACTTCCTCTAAGGCTTCGTCATAAGCCTGAACGATGAATATTTTCTCTACATCCGATTCATATAATGCCCGCAGTACATAATCCACCATCGGGTTGCCATTTATGGGGAGCAGTGCTTTATATTTCACTGAGGTGTATGATGTGAATGATTTGCTGATTGCACCTCTGGCAAGCAATAGCGCTACTATTTGTTTTTCCATCTGGATTGAACTCATCCAGGCGTGTCCACGCCCGGAGTTTATCTGATTTGTGTTCCTCTTCTGCGTTTCCAGAGCAGATAGGCTAGACCGAAGGTTAAGGCACCGCCGGCCAGCAGTCCCAGGAATAGGGGCATACGCTCAATGAAGGGAGATATCTGATTGATAATCTGTCCTGATAGCGTGCCTAGTGTGATGAAGGCACCGGCCCAGACCATCACCGAAAGCCCCACGCCGGCTACGAATTTGGATATAGATATACGTATGATTCCAGAGGCGATGGAAGTAGGTGCCATCATCCCCGGTATGCAGCGACCAACGACTACGGAAAGAAATGCTGCTGGCTGCAGCTTATTTCTGGCTTGTTCCAGCGATTGTGGGGTCACGCGTAAATACTTACCGAATTTTTCTACTAGCTTCAAGCCTTGGAATCTGGCCATTGAGTAGGTGAAAAGGGAGCCACTAATGCTGCCCATTAGAATCGCCATGACTATGACCAGGGCGATGAATCTATCGCCAAACGATAGCTGATACCCGGCATATATAAGCGCACTCTGAGTCACGCCAGGAAAAGGAATTCCAATCTCCTTGAGCGCCTGGGTGACAATGGCAATAACTACGATTGCCGTGCTAGTTATGCCCAGTTCAGTAACCGGAAGTATCATGTGGTAAAGCACGTTTGGTTTCTGTTCCAGGTGGCTGGTGCCTATCTTATCACAGAAGGTCTGCAGGTGCAAAGGAGCTTTGACATGTGGTTATGCATTGCTATAGACTTCGTGGAATCATGGGTACGAAGCGTGGTCCAAGCTGGGTAGATGAAGTTAAAATTCGCATTAAAAGGGCGTTGGGAATGAACATCATTCTCTGTGATAGCTGTAAATGGGACTGGCGGAGCGCATGTCATCATCCGGAGCGTCCCAATGCCGTGTGGTGTCCCGATTGGGAGAAAAAGGGTACCTAGCTGACAATCAACCGGTATCTAACTTCACCATCTTGGCGATAGAGGATAAATTTGACACTTTGCCCTTTTAAAATATAGCTTTCGCTTTCCTTACGCAGTCCTCGGAAGTCAGCTGTCTCCAAGAAAGTTCGGAGCAGCTCCATCTTCTCCTTGGATTCTGCATCATCCCGGGCAGTTATCAGGTAATCCTTTGCCAGATTCTCATACTCTTTTTTGGCTACGGTTTCAACGCAGTGAGAAAGGTCTGGGACAAGCTCTATCTGAACCATTGTAGTTTAAGTCAGTTGATTTCGGGTGTGATAGTTCTATTGTATCAGCAGAAACAGGCCGCTGAAAAACAAGAGTATATAGGTACTCACCTTGAAAGGGAACTCTTTTACACGAATGAAGTTTCCCAGAATGATGCCTATGACCAACCCGGGGAGCACCCATGCGGTCATCTCCAGGGTGTTCAAATCTACCTGTTTGCTCATTAAGAAGCTTATCAGCAGTGCTGCGTTTAGAATCAGCCACAGTGTTGACAGAGTAGCGCGGAAGCTTTCTTGTGTTTTCAACTGGCGGCTAGCGTAATAAACAATGAGTGGCCCGCCGGTGGCGAACAAGCCATGAAAGACGCCTCCGGCAAAGAGCAAAGGTATGCGATAGTACCAGCGTAATTCGTCTCTGGCAGCCCTCTTAATAAATAGATAAGCCAGCTCCAATAATGACACTACAACTATAAATGCACCTAAAATCAACCTTAGCTGGCTTTCATTTGCAAGCTCCCTGCTCAATATACCGATTATCATGCCAAGGCCGGAGATAGGCAAGATGTAGCGCAAAAGGATGCGCCATTGAATATAGCGGAACCACCGGGCAACCAACCAAATGCTTTGCAATAGACCGAGAATAACAAGTATGGGAACCAGCGTTTGCAAAGGGAAGAGATGCACACCTAAGGCAAGGGCAATAATGGTGGCACCAAAGCCTAGAATGGTTTCGGCGGTGTGGGCAAGAACGAGAATACAGTTTAACAGAAACAGATTCATATTAACAGAAACAGATTCATAAACACATAATTCTGTTAGCGCACACGGTATAGGTCATTTAAATACTGTATGGCGAAATCCCGAACCATGCTCCGGTCAGGCATTGAGCCTATCATTCCATACATGGCAGCGTCACCGGTAATATCTTCTGGTTTCATAGCTGCGACTTCCTTGACCACCACTCGCAGGTCTGATATGAAAGACTCAACGATGGTGGCATGTACAGGGAACACGGTCATATGCAGCGAGGGGGGCATGTGCTGGCTGTCAATATTCCAACCAAATCTCTTCATCTTTTCTCCAAGGGCGAAGACATTGAGAACGTCGCTGCTGAAGGCAAACACAGTGGCTGGCGGTTTTCCCAGAACGTATAATCCTGGGATAGATTCGATTCCCTGGATAAGCCTCTTTGTCGTGTCAATAGTGGTTTTGGCTAATCGCTTAAAGCCTTCAACGCCAAGATATTTCATGATTGCCCAGCTTGCGGCCATGGGCCCACCTGGCCGCGAGCCTAATACATTGGGGGTCGCGTAAGCGCCACCCGGGAAATCGGCATAGGCGAAAATCTGGTATTGTCGGAGTTCGGCACTACGGTACAGGATTGTTGATGCTCCTTTAGGTGTGAAGCCATATTTATGGATATCGGCTGACATCGAGTTCACTCCTGGAATGTGGAAGTCGAAGGGAGGGATAGGATAGCCAAGTTTCGTGAGAAAAGGCAATATCAAACCACCGACACATGCATCCACATGCATCCATATACCATTTTTGGAGGCAATCTGTGCCATGTCTGCGATGGGGTCGATTATACCGTGAGGGTAGGAAAATGCCGACCCTATAAGCATGATTGTATTTTCGTTTATGGCTCTACTAATTGCTTTTACATCGGCGCTTAGTGATTTGTCCGTGGGCACAACTACTGTCTTGAGCCCTAGATAATGGGCTGCCTTGTTGAAGGCAGGGTGAGCCGAGCCGGGCATTATCAGTTCCGGGTTAACTATCTCAGGTCGCCGGGCGCGGGCAAAATCACGTGCTGTTTTAACTGACAGCATTATGCTTTCCGACCCGCCCGAAGTCATGAAGCCAACCGTTTCTGAGTCTCCGCCGAGCAGGTTTGCCATCATGGAAACGACTTCAGTTTCCATTTTCAATAGGCTGGGAAAGGCAAAGGGGCTCAAGGCATTTTCATTCATAAATAAAGCAAAAGCTTCACCGGCCACTTTTTCTACCTCTTCTCCCGCATTATAAACCAGACTGAACATCCGCCCGTGTTTCCAGTCTGCGTCACCGGTTCTAATCGAGCGGAGCGTGGTAAGGATCTCTTCTCGGGATATTCCTTTTTCGGGAAACTCAATTTGCGACATGGCTCATCCCTCCTCGGCGTTGTTATAAATGGGCGTACGCAGTAGTGCATTAAATAATAGCATCATGACATGTGCATGTCTAACGCCAAGGATCGTTGCAAGATATATCCAATGAGCTGCTGCTTTCTTTGACACTGCGAAGGGCCGATGCTATGATGGTATTGAATCGCCCGGTCGGATGGATGGCTGGGCTTAATATGGAAAGCCTTAATAGTTTATACCTTATATTATTCCTAATTTCTCTGGTGGCAGCAGCCTTCTTCTGTAGTGCTGAGACGGCGTTCATCGGCATGCAGAGGCTCCGCCTTAAGCACCTGATTCATACCAATCACCCCAAAGCCAAAATCGTGGCCAGGATTGTGGAGCGGCCAGAGAAGTTCCTGGCTACAGTCCTTCTGTGCATCAATTTCTTTGAGACTGCAGTGGCTACACTGGGAACGGTAATAGCCGTATCACTGTGGGGTGAGAATCTAGGCGCAGCTATAGCCACCATTGTTATAACAATACTGACAAAAGTGCAACAAAAGGTAACAATCCTCGGTTTTGACATGTTGCGTTTATATGCTCATAAGTGCTAGAATGGCTTGGTATCGAATGTTCGCACTTTGATATGGAGGTCTGTTTATGGTAATTACGAAGGAATGGTTTACGGTGGAAGAAGCTGCTGAGTACCTTTGCGTCTCAAAGAGGACTATTTATAAACTGACCAAAGAAGGTAGACTACCAGCTTTTCGTATTGGTAAGGAACGTCATCGCCGATTTCGCAGAGAAGATCTGGATAATGTGCCTCGTCTGGGTGAGGAAACCACAAATTTAGAGGTACTTCTTAACCTCTCTGCAAAGGCTGATCCGGTACTAGCTGAGGTTTGGGACACCGAGAAGGACGCAGCATATGACCGAATATAGCCGGGGAGATGTCGTTCTTGTTGGCTTCATCTTTGCTGACGAGTCCGGAGTCAAACGCCGACCGGCTGTGATAATAAGTTCAGAGGTCTACCATAGTGGTCGGGATGAAGCTATAATTGCCGCCATAACCAGTAGGACTGACCGTGTATTAGTGGGCGACCACCTCATTGATGACTGGCAGGGTGCTGGTCTTCTTTTCCCCTCTGTAGCGACCACGATTATCAGAACAATCAAACAGGGTATGCTAACTAGAAAGCTGGGATCCATGCCAATACCAGATATGGAGACAATAGACAGCAAATTGAAGCTAGTGCTTGGGCTTCCTTAAAAGGGTGGAATTATGTTTACCAACCGATAGCTTCCAGCTACAACCTTACTTGGATGGCATTCCAATAGCTACAAGAGGCGGTCCATTTGTCCAGGCTAAGATAAATTGCATGAAACACCGTTAAGTGCAATGCGAAACTAAGAGCTGTTGTAGAGCTGGAATGAGACTTTTCTTCTCAAATAGGAGTTCGGGAACTGTCCACACTGGCCCACCATTCTATTTTCTGAAGCTAAAATTGACAGCATTCGAGATAGATCCCGAACTATCTCGTCCCTGAACTCTCAGTGTGGAAGGTCATTCATGCTGCAAGTCAGTAATGATTAGCCTGATCTGGGAGTTTATTGTGCTACTCTAAATAAGCAACAGATAAATACCTCAAGAATTAACGAAGCTCCGCGGCAATCCGGTAAAGTCATACTGCTGCCAGATCTAAGTTCAGTCCGTGGCCTCACTGCCGGGAGTAATTTTGAATATTATCTCGGCAACGGCTATGGCTTGCTCACCTGCACAGCAATAGAACATATATGTGCGATTTCCCTCCTCAAAGATGGCGGGGTCACGGAGCTGCCTGACGGCTACAGTCATCTCTCCCCTATGTGACGGTTCAATAGGTAAATTTGCCCCCTCCCAGGACATTTCAGGAAGCAGTATATTTACAGGCTCACTGATGCGCCAGTCATCCCAATCGGTCGAGGTCATATCCATGGACGAACAGAGTATGCGCTCGGGCGCATCACCAACCCTCGTCCAGAAAACATACAGGGTATTGCCCTTGCGCAGCATGGCTAAATGACGTGTATCAGGGCCTGCCAGAGGCTTGTCACGCATTTCAAACGAAGTCATGCCATCCTTTGAACGGTACAAGAGAGCGGGCATGGCAATGCCATAATACGCGTCCCGGTAGGAAATGATACGCAAATATGGTGGGCTGAGGATATCCGGTTGCGGGATAAAATGAATGCCGTCCCGTGAAATGGCCAGCCTCGTCATCTGCGTACGGTCCTCCAGCAAGCCATGATAATACATGCGTATTTCCTGTCGATGATTATCGACAATAACATCCGGGCTTGCTACGTGAGGTGTCAGTTCATCACTGCCGCCTATGCCCTTGCCCACACGCTGCTCGTGGGCCTTTCCTGCATCCAGTCCAACCTGCAGGAGCGCCCAAAATTCCGTCGGTTTGAGCCCGGTGAACATGCTGATTACAGTCTTCTTAGCATCTCCGGTTGCTCTTTGAGTCGTGAACAGAGAGTCTCTAACGTGCAGAACGCCGGGTTGATATATATGCCAGGGGCCCTCGATACTATCAGCATAGGCAAGCCTGATATATTCTCCTTTATGATGAGCGAAGTACATGTAGTATTTGCCGAGCGGGTTTTTGACCCAGGATGGGACGCGGATGACAGAGGGTCCGTTGATATTGGTATAGCCGTACCTCGTGGTTTCGTGCATCAGTGAATCGTCTATTTTGTCCGTAACAATGGGATTCTGGGACAGCCTGGTTACCACAATATTCATTTTCCCCATGCCGTCCTTTACGAATCCTGTCGGGGTCGTTACATGCCAGGCTTCTAACCCCTTATATCCCAGGAAACAAATTAACAGGGCTACTATCAGTAAGACTATTATTCTGTACACAAACCTCCGCCTTCTTCGAAATTAGGAATGAGCCCCACAACTCAAATCTTCAAGGCCATAATTTGCAGTTGGTCAACCGTACTGGTTATTGAGCATTGTTCACTACCAAAGTGTAGCAAAAGCATGGGAGGGCCTCAACCTTCTGGCAGTGGATTACAGGATTGTGGATTTAATCGACCGGGTCAAGGCTTGTAGGAATAAAGTGCCCGTATGAATGTAGTTACTGGGCGCAGAATAAACGCGTACGCATTTACGGCATCCAGGCGGATGAAAGTGCTGCTCCAAGAAAACTGTCACCAAAAGCTGTATCGTTTAAACACAGTGTGTTATGGAGGTGCTGCAAGCATTCCGGGGGTTGGCTCCATCACGTAGTACTGAATTCTGTATAATATTACGTTATTCCTGTTTGAGCGCAGGAATGTGCAGATTATTGGCAAACAGGAGTCCGGGAACCGTCCGGAATGGCCCACCATTGAAGCTAAAACAGCAACCATCAGGGACAGCTCCCGAACCTTTTTCAAATTTTCACTCATAAGAATGGTGATGTTATTACCACAAATGACATTGGGCAGGACACATTCACTCAGATTGTTACCCCTCACCTTCAAGCCGGTTGTTCAATGAGGAGCCTTGTTCTCTTTTCGCTTGTTCCCCAAGAGCTGCTGCTGTAAAATGAGGATCATAAGATAATCTCCCACACACCTTAAATGTAGTTGTAGGAGGGCTTATCAATGAGAAGAAGTCCAATAAATACAGAAGTGCCCACTGAAGGGGCTGTATGCTTAGTGCAAGGGATGCTTTGTAGACAGGCAATTCCGACCTTTAAAGCTCCGGCATTTCGAGCTGTCTATGACCTTATGGCTGTCAACCCGAATACGAAAAAATCCGCCACGATTCAAGTAAAGAGTAGATTTCAAACAGACTGTGATCGCAGTTTCCCCGTCAACCGACTTGGTGCTGATTTTTTTGCTTTTGTATTCTTGAACATGGGTAATTGGTACGGCGGCAAGCCCCACGAGGACATCCATGAACCAGAGTTTTATATCGTTCCAAAAGCCGTGGTCGAGCGAACTATAAATAGCACAAAGAAGATGCCAAAGTTTCTCATCAAGCGAAATGACCTGAACTTTCAG